>JAESGR010000053.1_pt1 | contig 320641 bp, 313 predicted proteins | sample 9269771 | NCBI WGS metagenome assembly JAESGR01 (sample SAMN15739572, study PRJNA653492) | algae metagenome | isolation source: Chroococcus sp. CMT-3BRIN-NPC107 and co-occurring heterotrophs from well... | place: USA: Clark Mountains Wilderness, California | collected 2010-04-18
CGCACCATCGCCGTCGCTGGCGTTGCCTCGACCCTCAAGGCGATAAGAGGATGAGCGGAGCCTACGCGCCCCGCGGCAGAACATGCGCTCGCGGTGTGCTGAGAGTTCTCACACGGCCTCCACCCCAAAGTTGAATTAGGGTAGGGACTATTGTCCAGCCCGTCCTGGTCGTTCGCACCAAAAGTATCACTTGCCGAAAGCGGCCCAAGTTAACCGGCGTACGTACCGATGGCATCGAACGGCAACCTGCTAAACGACTTCAGCTCAAAAACGCGAACACAAGGACAGCGGGCCCTGCCACCAAGATACATCTGGTACTGTAGTACCCTGTGCAAACGCCTCATGTTCGGTTCTGGACCAGAATTCGCAAACTACAAGCTATATTGACACACTTAAAGCGATCTGGTTGATACGTATAAATGATACGTATCACTGGAGCAGTGGATGGTGCGGCGGGCAACACAAAAGGATGTAGCAAGAGCTGCGGGTCTGTCTCAGGCAACCGTCTCAATGGTGCTGAGTGGGGCTGCCGGCGATACGCCAACCGAAACGCTCGAGCGTATCAACAAAGCTATCCAGGAACTGAATTACGTACCCAACCGGTTTGCGCAGGCGCTCAAGACCAGCCGCTCGATGACTATTGCCTGCATCGTTCCCGACATTGCCAATCCCTTCTACCCCTCTTTGATCCGGGGCGTTCAATCGGTCTGCGACACGCTGGGATACGACGTCATAGCTGTCAACACCGATGGAAGCGCGGAGCGAGAGCAGCATTTTCTAGAATGGTCGCGCCAGGGGCGAGTCGATGGTGTCGTTGGTGTGTTCTGGAACCTGCGGGCGAAGGATTTCGCATCTTTAGTTGATGCCGGTGTTCCGGTCGTGCGCTTCGAGAACTCCCTCAAGGAAGGCGGCGAAATCGCGCTGGACAATATTTTCGTCGACGGGCGGCGCGGCGCGTACGAGATGACCCAATACCTGCTGGCCAAAGGCCACCGGTCAATTGCAATGATCGCCGGCAGGGGCGGGCCACAAGGCGTACGCGTCGAAGGGTACAAGGCTGCGCTGCAAGAAGCGGGTGCTGAACCAAACATTGTTATTGACGAGGATTTTGACGAGATCGGCGGCGCTCGTTCGGCAGCTGCCCTGCTTGATCAGCCGAGCCGCCCGTCCGCGCTGTTTGCGGCAAATGATTTGATGGCAATCGGCGCCATGCAGGCCATCCGCGAGCGCGGACTTTCCATACCGCAAGACATTGCTGTCGCTGGGTTCGATGACATTTCAGCCGCCAAACTGGTGTGGCCGGGTCTGACTACCGTGGCGCAGTACCAGTACGACATGGGCGTAAGAGCCGCAGAAATCCTGATGGAGCGCTTGCGTGGCAAAAGCCCGACAACGGGCACCGCGCACGAAATGCCATTCAGCATAATCGAGCGAGGATCGGCCTGACTGTCAGGCCGGCGCGCTCATCAAAAGGAGGAGGAACCTGATGACGAACCATATAATGAAACTCGGGGCGGTAAGCCTGGCAACGCTGTTGATGGGCGGCGTGGCGTTTGCACAAGACAAGGCGCCAGTAAGCTGGTGGTATGAGGCGGCCTCGCCTGCGAACCAGGACAATCTGCGCTCGATCCTGGTTGACCGCTTTAACGCGGCCAACCCGCAGTCTGAACTTTCAATCGATTTCCGTGGGTCTGAGCTCGACAAGCAGTTGCGCATTGCCATGCTTTCGGGCAGCGGTCCGGACGTTGTCTATACGCCGGGTCCAAGCTATGTCGCCTCCATGGCGCAGGCCGGTCAATTGCTGCCGCTGGATGATTATGCGGCTAAGCTCGGCTGGGCCGATCGCATCCTTCCAGTGTTCCTGGAACTAGGCAAATATGACGGCAAGCTTTACGCGCTGCCAAAGACCTACGAAACGCTGGGTTTGTTCTACGACAAGAAGCTGTTCGACGAGAACGGCTGGACTGCGCCGACCACTATTGCCGAGCTTGAGACCCTGGCCGACGCCATGCTCGAAAAGGGCCTTGTGCCGTTCGCAGCAGGCAATGCCGACTGGCGCCCGACCAATGAGCACTATGTTTCGATCATCCTGAACTCCGTTGCCGGGCCGGACAATGTCTACAAGGCACTCAAGGGCGAATTGCCTTGGACGGCAGAACCCTTCGTTAAGGCCATCGATACACTCAATGGCTGGTGGCAGAAGGGGTATTTCGGACCGAACTACTTCTCCTTGACCGGCGAGCAGGCGTTTGCCCAGGTGGCAACTGGACAAGCCGGCATGGCGCCCACCGGCACATGGAACTTCCAGAACGTTGGTACCTATTTCCCGGCGAACAATGCCGAACCGGCTTTCGTCGGCTTCCCAAGCGCCGAAGGAGTGCCATATCCGATCTATGCGCTGGGGATCGGGTCGACCTTCTCGGTCTCGGCCAGCTCAAAGAACCCCGATGGGGCAGCAGCCGTGATCGACTATGTGTTCAGCCCCGAGTTCTATGGGGAAATGAATACGGTGTGGCAGGGCGAATGGAACACGCCGCTGCGGGATCTAAGCGAGGTCAAGCTGGGCGAAGGCGTGGCGCCGCTCTATGGCGAGGCCATGGCCAACCTCGCCAGTGCCGTGAACGACGACCAGTACGGCTATACGACCTGGACCTTCCTGCCGCCTGCGACCGACACCTACATCGTCAGTGGGATCGAGGAAGTCTGGCTCGGCAAGCTGACAACCGCGCAGTTCCTCGAGAACTTGGACAAAACATTTCAAGGTGAATTGGCCGAGGGCAAAGTTCCTGCCATTCCGGCCCGCCAGTAGCCCTCCCGGCGTGCAGGGTGGCGTCCATTAAGACGCCACCCTGTTTTTGGAGCACTTCATGCACAGACTTTATCTGGTCCCCACGCTGGCGATCAATTTTGCCATCATCCTGGTGCCGGCCTTGCTGACCATTGCTCTGGCCTTCTGCCGCTGGGACGGTATCGGCACGCCGAGTTTCGTAGGGCTGGCCAATTTCGAGGCGCTCAGCCGCGACAGTGTTTTCTGGTCGGCACTGACCAACAACATCATCTGGACCGCTATCTTTCTCGTGGTGCCGATTGCAATGGGGCTCCTGGCTGCCACGATGTTGTTGATCGCGCCGCGTGGCCGGACGTTTTTCCAGGTCGTCTACTTTCTGCCCGTAATCATCGCGACGGTGATCACCGCGCGCATCTGGCAGGGTATGATCTATAGCCCGGTGACGGGCCTGTTCGGCTTGCTGCAGAAGACCGGCCTGCCTGTTACCAACCCTTTGTCGCAGCCGTCGATGGCGCTGTTCGGCGTTGCCACGGTCGATCTCTGGCACTGGTGGGGTTTTTTGTGCGTCATCTTCTTCGCAGCACTCCGGCAAGTGCCGCAAGAGCAGATCGAGGCAGCTCGGATCGAAGGTGCCAGCTTCTGGCAGATGATGCGCTATGTTCTGCTGCCCGGCATTCGTCCTACCATCACCCTGATGATGATCATGACCGTGATCTGGTCGTTCCTGGTGTTCGACTTCGTCTACATCCTGACCCAAGGCGGGCCGGCGTTTTCGAGCGAAGTGCTCTCCACCATGGCGTATCGCAAGGCTTTTTATGACCTCAATGTCGGTCAGGCCGCTGCCACGGCGCTGGTCATCAGCATCTTTGGATTGATCGCCACCTTTTTCTACATCCGCGTGCAATCGAGCGAGGGCGAGCAATGAGACTGGTTGAAAGCCGCACCACGCTTACTGTCACCTATTTGGTGCTGGCAATCGGCGCGTTCACGGCTCTGTTTCCGATCGCACTGCTGGTGCTCAACGCGCTTAAATCCGCGCCCGAGATCATCCAGAACCCATTGGCGCTGCCAGCATCGATCCGGTGGGACAATTTCAGCCGGGCCTGGGCGGATGCGCGGTTCAGCCAGTCTATGATCAATTCGGTGGTGTTGACGGGCCTGACGATCATCATGGTTTGCACCACGGCCTCTGCCTCGGCCTATGTGCTGGCGCGCAAGAAGGTCAAGTCGTGGCGCCTCGTGACCGGCTATCTGCTCGCAACAACCACGGCACCGATCCAGCTTTTCCTCTTCCCGCTCTACTTCGGCTTTGCCAAGCTGGGACTCATCAACAATGTCTTTGCGGTGGCGCTGGTCTATACGGCCATCTACAGCCCGTTCGCGATCATGCTGTTGCGGACCTACTTTCTGGCCGTTCCAAAGGAACTTGAAGAAGCAGCGCTGATCGATGGGGCGACCCACTGGCAGGTGTTTACCAAGGTCATGCTGCCGATCGTTTCGCCGGGCATCCTTACAGTGGCGCTTATCATCGGACTCTATTCCTGGAACGAATTCCTGATTGCCACGACCTTCTTGCAGCAGCAAGATAAGCTGACCGCTGTGGTCTCCTTCTTCCTGTTGAGCGGGCAATACAGCTCGGACTGGGGTGAGATCATGGCCGCGGCCCTCATCATCGTCCTCCCTGTCGTCATCTTCTTTGTGCTCCTGCAACGCCGCTTCATTGAAGGCATGGCGGGCGGATCGGTCAAGGGCTGAGCACAATACCTATTTCTTGGAGCATACCCGTGAGCATACCCAACGACTATCTTGAACGCGTTTATGCCGGTGTCCTGGGCAAGCTGATCGGGGTCTATCTCGGCCGCCCGTTCGAGCAATGGACGCATCAGCGCATCATGCAGGAATTGGGACCAATTGAGTATTATGTGCACGACCGGTTGGGTGAACCACTGGTGGTGACGGATGACGACGTGGCCGGTACCTTCACCTTTATCCGTGCGCTGGAAGACTATGGCGTCTCGCCAGATTTGAGCGCCGACGAAATCGGCAAAGCCTGGCTGAACTACATCGTGGAAAATCGCTCGATCCTGTGGTGGGGTGGCAATGGCAATTCTACCGAGCATACGGCATGGCTGAACCTCAAGAAGGGGATTGCAGCACCGGCGAGCGGCTCCATTGCCACCAACGGGACCACCGTTGCCGAGCAGATCGGCGCGCAGATCTTCATCGATGGCTGGGCCATGGTTGCGCCAGGCCAGCCGCAGCTTGCCGCAAAACTGGCCGGCGAAGCCGGTCGCGTCAGCCATGACGGGGAGTCGGTCTACGCCGCGCAGCTATGGGCCGCGATGGAGGCGGAGGCGTTCCGCTCCAGAGATATCGATCATCTGCTCGACGTCGGGCTATCGACCATTCCCGGAAATTGCCACATCGCTTCGGTAATCGCCGATATCCGCAAATGGCATCGTGAGAACAGCGATTGGCTGGTGACCCGCCAGTTGATCGAGGATCACTACGGCTACAACAAGTATCCGGGCAACTGCCATGTCGTGCCCAACCATGCCTTGATGGTTATGAGCGTGCTCTACGCTCCCCATGACTTTCAGCGGGCGCAGATGATCGTCAACACGTCCGGCTGGGACACCGATTGCAACGCCGGTAACGTGGGATGCCTGCTTGGTATCATGCTGGGCCTGGAGGGCATTAATGCGGGTCCGGACTGGCGAGGTCCGATCGCCGACCGTCTGCTGATCTCGTCGGCGGATGGAGGCAACTCGATCAACGATGCCGTGCGCATGAGCTATTACATCGCCGATCTGGGCCGCCAATTGGCAGGGCTGGACAAACTCGAGCCACCCAAAAATGGAGCGCAGTTCCACTTCGCGTTGCCTGGCAGCCAGCAAGGCTTCCGTGCACAGCAGGGCTTTGGGTACAATCCGGCAAACGTCGCGAATTCTCCAACGGCCGATGGCCCTGCGCTTAGCATTGCCTATCGTTCGCTTGCACCCGGCCAGGTCGCCGCCGCGACCACGCCGACCTTCTCGCCGCCCGAAATGCTCAAGATGCGAACCTATGATCTGATGGCGACGCCATTGATCTATCCGGGTCAGGTCATGCGCGCCAAAGTCAGCGCACCCGACTCTAACGAAGGCAGTGTCGTGGTGCGGTTGCGCATCCGGCCATACGATGCAACGGATCAGCTTACCGAGGTCGATGGACCCAAGCACACTCTTGCTCCGGGGCAGGAGGCGGAACTCGAGTGGGTCTTACCCCAGCTTGATGGGCAACCAATTGCCGAAATCGGGCTTGCCGTCGCGGTCGCGGAAAAGTCTGCGCATGGCGCCGTGCTGCTCCATCATCTCGGTTGGGATGGCACGCCGGAGCTGACCTTGCATCGGCCAGGCGGCTCGGGTGAGAACTGGCGGCATGCCGAAACGTGCGACTTCTGGCGCATGGCTTGGGTCAATAGCGCCAGCCTTTTCTCCAAGCGCTACCCGCCTGACTTCCGGATTTCACAGGAGCATGGCGAGGGCGTGATCCTGCATGGCACTCGGCAGTGGACCGACTACCATGTTAGTAGTGAACTGACGCTGCACTTGGGGGAATATGGCGGCATTGCCGTGCGCGCCCAGGGGTTGCGGCGCTACTACGCCGCGCGGCTTACGCGATCGGGCAAGCTGCAGATCGTGTTGCGCAAGGATGAGGAGTTGCAGGTTCTGTCGGAAACCGACTGTGCGGTGGAGCTGGAAAAGCCAGTTTCCGTTTCGGTTGATGTCCGTGGGCCCACGATCCGGGCGCAAGCCGGCAACGTGACCATCGAGGCTCACGACACGACTTTCTTGAAAGGCGCCATGGGCCTTCTGGTTTTCGAGGGCGCGCTGTCCACCGACGCGGTGCGCATCAGCGCCAGCACTCAAGCATCCCAAGGAGCATATTGATGGCCTCTGTTTCTATCGCTGCCGCTGAAAAGCACTATGGCGGCCATCCCGTGCTTCATGGCGTCAACATCGACATCCCCGACGGCGCGTTCGTGGTTCTGGTGGGGCCGTCCGGATGCGGAAAGTCGACCTTGCTCCGGATGATCGCTGGTCTTGAAGATATTTCCGGTGGAACGATCAGCATTGGCTCCCGGGTGGTGAACGACCTGCCGCCAAAGGAGCGGGACATCTCTATGGTGTTCCAGAACTACGCGCTCTATCCGCATATGACGGTGGCCGAGAACATGGCGTTTTCCATGACATTGGCGAAGGCACCCAAGGCAGAAAAAGAGGCGCGAGTTGCCAGGGCTGCGGAGATCCTATCGCTGACCCCGCTGCTCGATCGCTATCCGCGTCAGCTCTCGGGCGGCCAGCGCCAGCGTGTCGCTATGGGCCGCTCCATCGTTCGCAATCCGCAGGTATTCCTGTTCGATGAGCCTTTGTCGAACCTGGACGCCAAGCTGCGGGTCGCCATGCGTGCCGAGATCAAGGCGCTGCATCAGCGGCTCAAAACTACAACCATCTATGTGACGCACGACCAAGTGGAGGCCATGACTATGGCCGACCAAATTGTGGTTATGAACGCTGGCAAGGTCGAGCAGATCGGAACCCCTCTCGAGCTTTACGACCGCCCAAATAACGTATTTGTCGCGACTTTTATTGGCTCGCCTTCGATGAACTTGGTGGATGCGGAGGTTGTCGAAAGGGGGGGTAAGCTGGTCGCCAAAACGCCAAGCGGAGCTCTGCTGCCGCTGGCTGAAACGCCCAAACTCAGCCTTGGCCAGCGTGTCCAGTACGGCTTCAGGCCTGAGCATATAAGGTTGAGCGAGGCCGGCCGCGGTGTTCCTGCAACTGTTTCAGTCGTTGAACCCATGGGGTCGGAAACCCAGGTTCACTACACAATCGGAGGAACGGCTGGTATCGGCGTCTTCCGGGAGCGCATCAACGCAGCGCCAGGCTCGAAGATTTACATTCTTCCCGATGCCGAGAAGGTCAATTTGTTCGATCACAGATCAGGCACGTCGCTGAGTTAGCTAATGTAATGCAGATTCTCATCTACACTCAAACCGTAGCCGTCCAAGCTTACCAACAGCCTGGTTTTGCAGCTTGCAGTTCAACGCCAGACAGTTCGCTTTCCCACTCATCTAAGACTTTGCGGACATTACCCTAGAAAAACGGGGCAGGAAGTGATCACCAATGTCACCAAGTCAATCGGCATGTGGAGAATGTTGGATGGTGGTTCCTCTTCCTCCGCCACTCAATCGGCAAAGACGTTCATCAAAGCCGGAGAGCAGGGCAGGCGTCTTCTTTGCAAGCCGTCGCAGCTAGCTGTTCGCTTTATACTAGCGTCTCCCAAGAGCAACAGTGCACAGCAGCAAGTCTACGGCAACATGAGCCAGGCTTGCTAAACAGGCTTTGTCAGACCAAGCTAATGTCAGTAGGCCGATGCGGCAGTGCATGAGGGATTCTCAGCCATGACGACAGATAATGATGTTTTTCATGCTGCTGAGATCAATGCTTCGGTGCAGCCATCCATCTTGAACCGGAGGTTGTTTCTGGCCGGCTTTGCCACCGTCGTTGGCGCGCTAGGGCTTGCCGGTTGTGCTTCGTCCGGTGGTATGAGCCTTGCCGAAGCCGAAAAAGTATACGGCCCTCTGCCGAACGAGCGTTTTCCCGTTCCGGCTGTAAGTGTCAGCAAGATCAATCCAAAGTATCTTCGCCGCACCGTCCGCTTTGACTCCGAAGAAGCGGTAGGTACAATCATTGTCGATCCCAAGCATTACTATGTCTATCGCATTGAAGGCGGCGGTAACGCCACGCGCTACGGTGCTAATGTCGGCCGGGCAGGTTTTTTATGGAGTGGCGATGCCTATATCGGCCGCAAGGCTGAATGGCCGGTCTGGACGCCACCCAAGGAGATGATCCTGCGCCAACCGGAAGCAGCACCCTACGCCAATGGCATGCCACCGGGGCTAAATAATCCACTAGGCGCACGTACCTTGTATCTCTACCAGAATGGCGCTTACACGCTCTATACGATTTACAGCACCATCATGCCTGAGACGATCGGGAAGGGAGTTTCCAGCGGCTGCGTGGGCCTTCTCACCCAGGACATGCTTGACCTGTACGACAAAACGCCAGTGAACACCAAAGTAATCGTTCTTCCGGCCTAGCAAGGCTGGGCCAACCAGCCGCACCGCACTAGATTTATACGCATCGACCTGCGACTTTTGCAGTGCGCCCACTCAATAGTGCTGCCTTACAGCTCCTATTGAGTTGATGCATCCTCTGCAACAAGATGACCACTGCCGAGATCATGCCATCGCTGAGGTTCGGGTTTGTAATCGATTGGGTGTACAGGCGTTGGCAGTTCGCCTTCAATATTGATAAACGGTCGCTTTGGACGAAAAGGGTCAGGTACAGGCACGGCAGACATCAGCTTGCGGGTGTACGAGTGCTGCGGGTTTTCAAAGATCTGCGCACGGGTGCCGATCTCGACGAAGCGGCCCATATACATGACGGCTACGCGGTGGCTGATCTGCTCCACCACGGCCATGTCGTGCGAGATGAAGAGATAGGCAATCCCGGCCTGGTTTTGCAACTCCTGCAGCAGTTCGAGCACCTGCGCCTGAACGGATACATCGAGCGCTGAAACGCTTTCGTCGGCGATGATGACCTTGGGCGAGAGCGACAGCGCGCGCGCAACGCAAATGCGCTGGCGCTGCCCGCCAGAAAATTCATGCGGGTACCGGTCGAGGGCGTCCCGGGTGAGCCCAACCCGATCAAACAGGCTAGCGGCACGATCCTGTAGCTCGCTGCCTCGGGCAATGCCGTGAATGCGGAGCGGCTCGGCCACGAGGTCGCCGACTCGCATGCGCGGGTCAAGCGAGGCGTAAGGGTCCTGGAACACCATCTGCACATTGCGACGCACCGGCTTCATGGACCGGGGCGAGAGCCCTGCAATGTTAGTGCCGGCGACAACAACATCGCCCTGAAACGGCACCAAATTGGCCAATGCCTTGCCGGTTGTCGACTTGCCGCAGCCGCTTTCGCCCACCAGCGACAGCGTTTCGCCGGCATGGAGGCGAAAGCTGATGCCTTCGACCGCATGAACGCGGCGGCTTGGGCGGCCGAACAGGCCCGAGCGGACATCGAACCGCACCGTGAGATTGTCGACCTCTAGCACCTGCTTCGGCTTGTCCGGTACCGCCGCGGACTGCCTGGGCTGGGATGTACCCGCCATGGCGCCCAGCCGGGGAACGGCTGCGAGGAGCGCCTGGGTGTATTGCGCGGCCGGCGCCGAAAAAATCTGGCGGACCGATCCGGTCTCCACCTGTTGGCCGCGCCGCATGACAAGAACCTCGTCGGCCATCTCAGCAACGACGCCCATATCGTGGGTGATGAGGATAACGGCGGTTCCCGTGTCCTTTTGCAGCTGGCGGATGAGGCTGAGGATCTGCGCCTGCACCGTGACGTCGAGCGCCGTTGTCGGCTCGTCCGCAATCAGGATGTCGGGGCTTTGCGCAAGCGCCATGGCAATCATGACGCGTTGGCGCATGCCGCCGGAAAGCTCGAAAGGATATTGGTCGAGCCGGCGCTCCACCTCTGGTATCTGCACCTGCTCGAGCAACTCGCGTGCTCGGGCGCGCGTCGCCGTGTTGCCAAGCCGCTGATGGGCATTGATGGCTTCGCCCAACTGCCGACCCACAGTCTGGATTGGATTGAGCGAGGTCATCGGCTCCTGGAAGATCATGCCCAGACGCCCGCCGCGCACTTGCCGCATCTGCTCGGGCGTGAGCTTGAGCAGATCCTGCCCGTCGAGCAGCGCCCGGCCTGCCGCGATGCGCAGGCCGGGTCCGAGCAGGCGCATGAGCGAAAGCGCAGTGAGCGACTTGCCCGATCCGCTTTCGCCGGCAATGCAAAGGGTATTGCCGCGCTCAAGGGTAAAGGACAGCCCGTCCACGAGACGGCTGGGATTGCTCCCCGCCGTTTCGACGCACAATCCTTCAAGTTGAAGAAGTGACACCCTCAGCTTCTCCCTGACTGAGGCACGACGGTGAAAAGCAGCATCACTCGAACACGACCCTGGGAAAGTAGAACGACACAACCCAGTTTGGCATATCGACAATCTCCGAGATGCGCAGATCGCCACAAACCGAGCAGAGCATGTAGGCGTCTTCGGCCGACAGGCCATGCTGCTTGCCGAGCAGGTCGATCATGTTGCCCACAGCCGCCCGCGCGCCTGCCATCAGGTCAGGCCCAATGCCGGTCGTGACCTCATAACCCTTGGTGTCGAGGTGGTTGGTCACAGGGCCAGGCGTGGTGAAGCGTGGGCTGGGGAGTCTGGCGTCCTTCACCAGTTCGAGCTTGAGCGCGATGTTCATCTGGCTTTCGATGGCCGTGCCGCAGACTTCACCATCGCCCTGTGCGGCGTGGGTGTCACCGATGGAGAACAATGCCCCTTCATTCTCCACCGGCAAGTAGAGCACCGTGCCCGTGCTGAGATCGCGGATATCGAGATTGCCGCCAACACGCCGCGGCGGCACCACGGAATGAACGCCAAGCTCGGCTGGTGCCACCCCAATCGTTCCCGGGAAGGCCTTGAGCGGCACCTTGCCCTTGTCGGAGTATAGGGCGGGCGCCATCGACGTCGCATCGTATTTCCACAGCAGCAAGGCCGGATCGGTGAACTGGTCGGCCAACAGCCCAAAGCCGGGAATGTTGGCTGTCCAGCCGAAGCCAGAGGGTTGGAACCCGTCGATGGTGATCTTCAAGGCATCGCCGGGCTGCGCCCCTTCCACCCAGACCGGACCGGTGACCGGATTGACCTTGGAGAAATCGAGGGTCGAAACATCGGAGACCGTGCTCTCGGGCGTAAAATGGCCTAAGCCGCTATCGTGGCATTCGAACAGGATCGTGGAACCGGACGCCACCCTTCGAGCGGGCGGGATCGAACGATCCCACCCGAAATGATGATGCGCACGGTGGATGGTGTAGTCGCAGTTACTGCACATCTTTGGCAAACACGTAATCGTAGTGAACAGGGATATGGACTGGATCAACGAAGATCGCATCGGCGCCGCCCAGCCGCTCGGACCGGAGCGTGAAGCGCTGTTCGTTGAACACCGGCACCCAGGGGGCGTCTTCCATGACGGCGAGATAGATATCGCGCCACATCTGCTCGCGCTCGGCCTGCTTGGCAGGATCGGTCACCGAGTCTGCAGCAACGGCCTGGGTATCGAGCTCTTCGTTGCAGTACTTGGACCAGTTCCAGCCGCCCTCGACTGCGCCAGCGCATCCCAGGATCGGCCCGTAAAAGTTGGACGGATCGGGGAAGTCGGCAATCCAGGCCATGCCGCCTGACCAGATCATGGGCGCAGAGCCATTGCCGCCGGCTTCGATCACGTTGGCCTGGGCCAGCGAGCTGATCTCGGCCGTGATGCCGATGGCCGCAAGGTCCTGCTGGATGGCCTGGGCGATGCGCGGATTGGGATCGGTGTTGTAGGCAAAGAGCTCTGTGGTGAAGCCATCGGGGAAGCCTGCTTCGGTCAGCAGTGCCTTGGCGGCTTCGGGATCGTAGGCGTAGCCCTCATAGTCCGGCGCGTAGCCGGGCATGGTGGGCGGCAGCGGCTGGTTGGCAGGAACAGCGCGACCATTGATCACCCGCACGATGCGGTCCTTATTGATGGCCATGTTGACGGCCTGGCGCACCTTGACGTTGTCGAAGGGCGGCTGGGTGACGTTGAGGGTGACGTAGCCGGTCTGCAGCTGGCCACCTTCCACGATCAGCCCTTCATAGGCCGGATCCTGGCTGACCTGCACGAACTGGGCGGGCGGAATGCCATCGCCGGGCATGTCGATCTCGCCGTTCTGGAAGCGCAGCAGCGCAACGCTGGGCTCGACACCGACTTCGAAAGTGATCTGGTCGAGCTTGGGCAAGCCGGGCTCCCAGTAGTCGGCATTGCGCTCGAACACGAGGCGCTGGCCTAGCGTCCATTCGGCAAGCTTGAAGGCGCCGGTGCCGACGGGGTGGGTGGCGAAATCAGCGCCCCATTGGTCCACGGCTTCCTTGGGCACAATGGAGGCAAAGTTCAGCGCCATCACATGGAGGAACGTCGCATCGGGACGGCTGAGCTTGATGGCCACGGTTTGGGGATCGACCACGGTGATGCCGGAAAGGCTCGTGGCCTCGCCTGATGAAACGGCTTCGAATCCCTCGATGGAGCCGAAGAAGCCCGCACCGGGGCTCTGCGTTGCCGGATTGGTGACACGGTCGAGCGAATATTTGACGTCTTCCGCCGTCATCTCGCGGCCATTGTGGAACTTGACGCCGGGGCGCAAGGTGAAGGTGTAGGTCAGTTGGTCGTCCGATAGGGTGTAGCTTTCGGCCAACCCTTGCGTCAGTGTAGATGTGCCGGGCTCGTAGTCCATCAGGCCATCGAACAGCGACTTGATCATCGACCAGTTCTGCCAGTCATAGCCGATGGCGGGGTCGAGCGTCGCGACGTCGTTCTGGTAGGTCACGACCATGGTGCCGCCCTGCTTCTCGCCTTGGGCGAGAGCGGGACCGGCGGCGAGCAGGACAGCGAGAGCGACTCCCGCCATGAGTGTTTTGCGCATTTGTATAGTTTTCCCTAAAAACAATTGGCTTGAATGAGCACGGCAAATTTCCCGGTGTCAGCGCAGCTTGATGCGGGGGTCGACGAATGGTGCGGCCAGGTCGGCCAAGAGATTACCCAGAACGATGGCGCAAGCCGAGATCAGCGTCACACCCATGATGATCGGGATGTCCACGCGCTGGATGGCCTGCCAGGCAAGCTGGCCGATGCCGGGCCAGCTGAAGACGCTCTCTACCACCACGATGCCGGACATGAAGATGCCGATGTCGATGCCGATCATGGCGAGGATCGGCAGGATGGCGTTGGGCACGGCGTGGCGCAGCAGCACCTGGTGGCGCTTGATGCCCTTGGCTTCGGCCGTGCGGATGAAGTCCTGGCGCAGCACCTCGATCATCGAGGAACGCATCATGCGAGCATACCAGCCGGCACCGAGGAGGCCCAGCGTGAGCGCGGGCAGGACGAGGTGGCGGAAGGATCCATAGCCCCCGATGGGGAACCAGCCCAGCTGCACCGCAAAGACATAGAGCAGCAAAATGCCGACGACGAATTGCGGGGCGGAGACGCCGACGAAGGACGCAACCATCAGCACATTGTCAAAGCTTGAGCCGCGGCGAACGGCGGCGAGAACGCCCAGGGTCAGGCCGATCACCAGCTCGCAAGCAATGCCGCCGGCCATCAGCATGAGGCTGGCAGGGAGGCGCGCAGCGATGAGATCGGCGACTTCCGTGCGCTGCAAATACGAGCGGCCCAGATCGCCTTGGAGCAACCCGGTGAGATAGCGCCAATATTGCTCGTAGACCGGACGGTCGAGGCCGAGTTGCTGGCGAATGCTTTCCACCGTCTCGGTCGTGGCGCTGCGCCCGGCGATCTGGCGCACCGGGTCGGCGGGTAGCAGATAGAGCAAGGCATAGGTAACGACGCTGATGCCCAGAAGGATCAGGACGGCCTGCAGGAGCCGGCGCAGCACATAGAGCATCATGGCTGGCGTCCTCGGGCGGTAGGGTCAAGGACGTCACGCAGGGCGTCGCCGACGAGGTTGAAGCCGAGGGCCAGAAGGATGATCGCGGCGCCGGGAATGAACACCAGCCAGGGCGCGGAGGCGAAATAGGTCTGATTTTCAAAGATGATGTTGCCCCAGGACGGGGTGGGCGGGCGTACGCCAACGCCAAGGAAGCTCAGCGTTGCTTCGAGCAGCACGGTGGTGGAGATGCCCAGCGTCGCCCAGACGATGATGGTGGACATCAGGTGCGGCAGGATGTGGCGGAAGAGGATCAGGGAAGAGCCCGCGCCCAGCGAGCGCTCGGCCACGATGAACTCGCGCTCGGACAGGGACGAGGTTTCGGCATAAAGCACGCGCGCGACCTGCACCCAGTTGACCATGGCGATCACAACGGCGACGATCCAGAGGCTCGGCCGGAAGATGGCGGCGAGGACGATGGCAAGGAGCAGCGCGGGGAAGCTCATCATCAAATCGGTGAAGCGCATAAGGATTGTGCCAAGCCAGCCGCGGAAATAGCCGGCGGTGATGCCGACGAGCGAGCCGATGAGCACGGCGATGCCGTTGGCCACGACGCCAATGGTGAGCGAGGTCTGGGCGCCATAGATGAGGCGGCTGAGAAGGTCGCGACCCAAGAGGTCCGTGCCAAACCAGAACTGCGCGTTCGGCGGTAGCGGTGCGCCCTCGATGGTCAGGCCCTCGAAGAATTGCTCGCCTGGATCATAAGGGGCAGCCCATGGGGCGAAGACTGCGGCCAGAACCACGAGCGCTATGATGATAAGCCCCAGCACGGCGAGCGGCCGGCCGAGCAATTGCCGCAAGACCGAGCGGGCCCGGACGGGCTGTCCGGGCGTACCGACAGGCAGGAGGTCAGGCGCGAGAACGTCGGTCATCGTGCTCCCGTCCCTGTTCGATGATCCTAGCAGCCATGGCTTCTAGCGTCAGGCGTTCGCTCATGGCCTGCTGGCGCAGGAGCCCATAAGCCTGCGGCGCGTCGCAGCCTTCGCTGATCATGAGCTGCGCCGTGGCCTCGGCCAGCACCTGCCGGCCCGCGAGTTGCTGGCGCAAACCGCAGAGTTCAGCGACTAGGGACAGGCGTTGATGTGAAGCGCTTGCGGCAATTACCAGCGCCGAGAAGATACCGCCGCTGCCGACGGGCTTAAGCAGATGCGCATCGGCTCCCTGCCGGATGGCCCAAGCCAGGCGCCCCGGCGCTTCCGAGCCGATCAGGGCAATTGTTGGCATGGGCGCTTCGCCACAGGCCCATGGAAACTGCGCGTCAAAGCCCATGTCGGCGTCAAAGAACAGGTGATCGAACTGCCCGATGTCGAGGCCGGCCGGGATTTCGGGCCAGAAGCACTCTTCGGAAACGCCGAACTGCCGCAACTGGCGGGCGATCGCATCAACAACCACGTGGGGTCGGTGCAGGATAAGGGCACGTTGGCCCACGAAATTGGGGGTGAGGTCCGCTGGTTTCATTTGATCACCCTCAAGAAGGATTGTGCATCGCTGCGGGGCTGCTCGGCGGCTCCAAGGGTTAGCCGTGAGTGGGCGAGATAAGGATCGGGCGCGATGGCTTCAGTCCGTTGCACGATGACGTTTAGGCGGCCATCCGCCTCGAGGCGGGCGATATGCGGCGCCAGGACGGCGTGGTTGTTGTTAGCTGAAATCTGCAATGGTCCCAAAGGAGATGGTGTTGGAAGCTCCGTTACAGCTTTAAGAACCATGCCGCTGTCCTGGTCGCTGCTGCGCGCAAGGCCGGAAGCCAGAAGATGCACGGCTGCATAGGCGTGCACAAAGAAGGCCGACACCGGACTGCCCAGCGCGTCATGCTCCCGCGCGCGATCGAGGAATTGCTGGTTGAACTCGGTCCGGAGGGTCTGAAAATATGGTGCGATGGTGAAAAGGCCCGCTGCAACGTCGCCAAGTGCCGCGGCTTCGCTCTCAGCCAGATTGCAGCTGATCACCGGTCGCTTGTCCATGCGGAAGTCAGGGTCGGTTGTTCCGAGCGCATGGTACGCTCCCAGGAACGCGTAGCACGAAGGCCCGATCAGGGTATTGAGGATGAAGGCGGGGCGCTTGAGCCTGATATCATCGATGATGTGGGCGATGTCGACATCGCCTAGGGTTATGTAGCGCTCGCCAGCAACCATGCCGCTCGATTGCTCCACAATCTCGCGGGCGATACGATTGGTTTCCCAGCCCCAAATATAGTTGGAGCCGACAAGGTAGATCTCACGCCCGAAGCGCGGCAGAATATAGTCGAGGAGCGGCAGAATATGCTGGTTGGGACAGGCGCCGAGATAAACCACCTGTTCATTGCACTCAAAGCCCTCATAGGGGCAAGGATACCATAGCATGGCTCCATGCTTTTCGAGCACGGGAATGACTTCCTTGCGGCTCCATGAAGTAGTGCAGCCAATAATGTGCCGCGCTCCCGCGCTGGCTATAAGCTCGTGGGCCAGCTTGGCATATCGTTCGGTTGCCCCGGCAGGATCGCGATGCTCTGCGCGAAGTGTGAAGGAATATTCGGCAGTTGCATTGATCTCCTTTATGGCCAGCGATGCGCCGGCCAGGCCTTCCCGCCCGATGGCCGCATAGGGGCCCTCGGTGGAAAACAGCAGACCAACGGTAATGCTTTCTGTTACCAAAACGATATCCCAAGCCAAAAGACCCCACTCGGATGGTCATGCGACCGTCCGAATGGGGCCCAGATGCCCAAGTCCAAGGAGATTTGTGGGTGAGTTCACCACTGCCCAAACACTCTGTCAATGCAATTCGCCTCACATGTAAGCATTACTCAAGCTTGCTGCTTGCTTGTGCAGTTCGCAGTTTTATGGCTGTGAATCGGAGTAGCACTAGGCCGCTTAGCGCCTGCTTAGACTGAGAAGATGGAGGTGCCGATGACGTTCTTAATCAGAAATGTGGTGTCACCGATCAGCAATGCTTTGTTCCACCTGAAATATTGTCGCCACGTTAGGCTTGCCAGCACGGCTGATTAACGGGCTCAGTCAGCTAGTCCGGTGCTTCGAGAGCAACTTGTTGTTCTGCTAGACGTTGACCGTCAAACACGGAGAAAATGATGGGCCGGATTATTAAAACGCTTCTGTTTGGCTGGCTGATGAAGCGAGTTTTTGGGCGCCGCCGCTGAACAATTTGGTACCTCAACTTTCGGTAGGCCAAGTATTAGCTTACTGAATGCGGCCGGTCGCCTGAGAAAGAGCTGTTTCGCGGACCTGCAACCAGCAGTCGTGCTCTGCCTTCGCGTCCGCCAAAGCCCTGTGTTCTGGTTCACGCTGATCCTTGGCTAGCATGCTTTCTGCAACCACGCTGGCAATCAACGTAGCGTCCGCTGAAGAACCTAGCGCTTGTTGCGCCGCCATGGTGAATGCCTGTTCGGTGTCCGCAAGCCGAAGAGCATGCCTAGGGTGCCCTGCGCGCCTCAGAAGAACACTCAGCCACTTACCGTCCCATGAGGGAGCGCTGGCATAGAGGTCATGACCGGTGAGAGCTTTGATCATCTCGTTTGCGACAGCTTCTACGGCATAGCCTTCGCTCTCTAGCATCGATCTGGAAAGTCCGTGTATCCGTTCAGCTTCGGTGGACCAATCTGTCCAATCATCGGCAGGCTTGATCAGAAACGACGCGGATCTGCCATCTTCGAAAATCCATGCGACTTCGACGGGATAGCTGTCTTTGGAGAGCGATGACGCTTCAAAATCCAGAAAGGCGATCATCTATGTCTTTAGACCTCAGCTATTAGCTTTGCCTATTGTGAAAACGTTGCTTGGCCCAAGCAAGTTGCTTGCAGCGGGCACTGCTGTTGCAGCCAGGTTTTCACCTTTACCGCGGCGTTCTTTTTTTGGGACCTTCTCAGAGTTTGCCGATTGCTTCAGCACGCGCCTTTCGCCTCTGACCACAAATGTCCAGAGAGCCTTAATCTGGATCACCGATTTTGCGAGTATTGCAATTGCCGCGCAATTGAGCGGTTTTACAAAATTGGTATAGCGGCCGAAATGCGAGTTGAGCCGGATAGGATCGGCCAGAATCGCTCTAACAGTGTGTGTGGTCAGGGCGGTCGGCAACAGCAGGATGTCGGCCTTGGCCACTTCGCGTTAACTGGCGGCGACGACGGATCTATCGCGCGTGTTGCTATGATCGCCTGCATACTTCGCTGCGTCCGATGCAGCGGTCGGGCCGCCTGTCGGGACGTCATGAGCCCCCGAGTCGGTCTCAGTCGCGGAGAGTAGAACCCGGCCCATGTTGGTGAACAGCACCCGCCCCTTGATAATCGCTTTGGTCATTGCACCCTAACAGTGTCTCGCTCGCTGAGCTGCTTTGATGGATCGGCTGCGCTCCAGGCAATCAGCGCGACTCCCGAGGACCGTTTTCCTGCTCGATACGGACAGTGCCTCCTGAATTGATAAATATTAACCAGTACTAACGCTTGTAGGTGGTCTCGACATACAGGCTCGCGGTGACAGGCGAAGACAATCTGACTCAGCTATGCGCTTGCGCTGACCCTCATGTGCTGTGCCCGAGTTGGGTGGCCAAGGGTCGGCTGTTACCTTCGAAACAAGATGCCTATACCGCCTTCTTGTTTAAACCTTAGCGAGGAACGTGATGCCGACCTTGAGCAATGGTAGTGAACTGAACGTGCTTCCTTCTGACGGGACCATGCCTCACTCAGCCTTCTATTTCACTTTGACCTTGCCAGACGGTACTGTTTCCGAGCCCACGGGTGCCCTGCCGGACTACTTTTTTGGATATGTGGAACTTGCGTCTGTTGACGTCTTCGACGGTTTTTTCGCCGTCACAGGCTTTACCCACGACGGCAAATACCAGCTCAGCACTGAGATCGACACGTACATCTTCGATAATGAGGGCAACTTCGTCAGGACTCTGTCGGATGAAGCGGCATTTCTGTCTGCCAGCATAATCTCCGTTGAAGCGCAGAGCCCTGATGATGTCGTCGTCACCTGGAACGGCGCTAACGGTTACGGGAGCGGCGAGAATACTCAGTATGGCGAGCACCAGATTATCATCAACGATGGGGTGCCTCAGCCAGATACGTTCGAGAACGATCTGCCCGTGTTGTCCGATGTCAACATCTACGCAACCACAGGGCAGACGGTCTTCGATATTGAGTTTGCCGGCAGTGACGCCGACTTCGATCTGCTAAGCTATGAGATTGTTGATGGTCCAGATCATGGCACGCTTGCGCTTAGTACGGAACTCGATGGTAACCCCTATCCGTTCTACCAAGGCAACTACATTGGCAGCCCGCACTATCATGGGAGTTTTGCCAAGAATAACGAGTTCCAGTTCACACCGGACGAGGGCTTCATCGGTACTGATAACTTTACCGTACGGGCCAGCGATGGTCAGGGAAACAGCCGAGTGGCTACAGTTACCATCAACGTGACCGCTCCAGCCGACGATTCAACTTACATTCCGCTAAGCGATGCTTCTGATACTCTGCGCTACTATGACTATGACCAAGGCGTCATGGTTGCCGCTAAGGGCGGCAATGACGACCTTTCTGGCAGCGAGTTCAACGATTCACTAAACGGTGGTGCGGGTAACGACCTGTTGCATGGTGAGCGTGGAAACGACAAGCTCACCGGCGGATCGGGCGTCGATCGCATGCAAGGCGGTGCCGGTAATGACACCTTCATCTTTGCTGCCGGGGACATCGCCGATCCTGCAGAGGTTGACGGGCGCTTCGATCACATAATCGACTTCCACGGGGCAGGTAATACCTATCCCGGCGAGCAGGATTTCTTGAGCTTTTTCGGTTTTGGCGAAGAGGCAACACTGACCTTCGACCATTTCGCCGATGCTGATGGACTAATGCAGATCTACAGGCTCGATGATCCGAGCAATCCCGACAACTCTGGACTGATCCTGGTCCAGATGGCGGATGACGCCACTCAACTTGGCCGTGGAGACTTCGCCTTCTTCTAGCGGTCTAGGAGCGTTTAGTAGAAGGACTTGCGGCGTGCCCGGCTGCTGGATAGCCGCGGCGCATAGAGAGAAAACGGCAATTGCCTAAGCTGGTCGTGGTGCATTGCTATCAATTGGTACGGCCTTCGGCCAGTGACTGTTTGTCCGTACGAGTTGGGACTTCCTATCCAGTTGATCTCGACTGATGATATCGAGTACGTGCCTAAGTCGTGAAAAGCGAAACCGGTGGCCTGCAAGTAAGGGCCATGCGATTATCGCACTGCCAAAAATGCCCTTCCTCTTGAAAGTCTTGCTGTGAACCCTTGGGTCCTGATCGACACTGTTCCGCTGCCAGATGGTCGTGGAGATATTCGGCTCATCCAGCGCGCTGATGAATTTTCGATCATGTTGGGCACGATCGCGTTGATGAATAGCCGTCTGAGTGGTTCGGAAGAAGCTATGGCGGAACTGTCCTGGGCGCGGATCAGCGATCGTCACCACGCTCATATGCTGATTGGCGGCCTCGGCATGGGGTTTACGCTGCGCGCTGCGCTCGCCCAACTGCCCGCAACAGCGAAGATCACCGTGGCTGAACTCATACCTGCCGTTCTCAACTGGGCTAAAGGACCAATGGCATCCATTTTCAATGGCTGCCTCGAAGACCCTCGCGTCAACGTCAAGCTCGGCGACGTGCGCAATATTATGAGGTCGGCCAACGCTAGTTACGATGCCATCCTGCTTGACGTCGACAATGGTCCCGATGGTTTGACCGTAGAAACCAATGACGCTCTTTATAGCGCTCAAGGACTGAAAATAGCTAAAGCGGCCTTGCGTCCAGGTGGTGTATTGGCGATCTGGGCTTCTGCGCCCGACCGCGCTTTCACGCAGCGCCTGCAGCGCGCTGGGTTTTCCGTTGAGGAGGAGCGGGTCAAAGCCAACCGGAAGAGCCGTGGCTCTCGCCATGTGATCTGGCTGGCCACTAAGCCGCTTAATCCTTCCGTTCAGGCACGAGCTTAGTTGGACGGACCGGCAAAGCGGAAGGTTCGGGCCGCCAGGACATTAGCCGATCCCATCAACGTCAAGGCAGCGAGGGCTGAACAAAAGTGGGGCTTGGATGCGCCTGCGTGAGGGCGTGCCGCACAGGACGCGACTGGCCCTTTAGTGTTATCTTACGAGCTAACGTTTTGAACAGTCAGACCGAAGGAGTATCGGCGTGTCCTTGAAAATTGTGCGCAGGCTCATCCCGGACTGGGGAACAACTTATGGTCCTCCAGGAGATGGACCCTTTCCGGCGGTCATGATCCTGCATGGCTCAGAGGGAGCATGGTCTGGATGGAGCCACAGGAACGCTGTAATTTTTGCAGCCCACGGGTTCTTGGCTTTCCCATTTGGCTACTCCAAAGGTGGCAACGCCTGGAATGCGGGCAATATCATCGAAATCCCACTAGATCGCACTGTTGAAGCTTTAGCGGCCTTGCGGGCCTTCCCCTATACGGGACCAACGGTCGGCCTTAGCGGTGTTTCTCGTGGGGCAGAACACGCCCTGTTGCTGGCATCTTTAATGGCTCGCGACGCAGTTCAGGGCCTACCGGATGCGATCGCGGTTCATAGTCCGGCCGATGTTATCTGCGGCTCGTTCGACGCGCGGCGTTGGCGTGATGCTGGTGATCCGGGTTGGCAATCTTGGGACCCCAGCTTGCGTGCCTGGTCTTGGCGAGGCTCCTCTGACGACCTCCTTCCAACCAAACCTATTGAAATTGAACGTTATGGCGGTCCCTTGTTCATAAGCCATGGAACGACGGACAAGGTCTGGTCTGTTGATATGACCAAGCGCTTGGCTGAGCGACTGCGTCAACACGGCAAATCAGCCGAAGTTCACCTGTATGAGGGCCAGGACCATATCCCGTCCAGCGCCGGTGAGAACGAGCATCATGAGCTACTCATCTCATTCTTCGAGCGCCACTTGGCGAATTAGCGCCGCCTTGCTGACTAACAAGCCACCACGTTGAGCGCGAGGCCCCCCAGGCTGGTTTCCTTGTAGCGGTCGGACATGTCGTTGCCGGTCTGGCGCATGGTTTCGATACACACATCGAGCGCCACGGCGTGGATGCCGTCGCCTTTGAGCGCAAGGGAGGCTGCGGTGACGGCTTTGACGGCGCCAAAGGCGTTGCGCTCAATGCAGGGGATTTGAACAAGGCCGGCGACGGGGTCGCAAGTCATACCCAAGTGATGTTCGAGCGCGATCTCGGCGGCATTTTCTACCTGTGCCGGGGTCCCGCCCATGATGGCGCAGAGCCCGGCGGCCGCCATGGCAGAGGCAGAACCCACCTCTCCTTGGCAGCCGACTTCGGCGCCGGAAATGGACGCATTGTGCTTAATGATGCCGCCTATGGCAGCGGCGGTGAGCAGATAGTCGCGGATATCTCTTGCCGATGCGCCGGCGTTGAACTTGAGGAAGTAACGCAGCACGGCTGGGATCACGCCGGCAGCACCATTGGTAGGTGCGGTGACGACGCGACCTCCAGCGGCGTTCTCCTCGTTTACTGCCATGGCGAAGACACTCAGCCAGTCATTTGCCATCAGCGGGGAGATTTCGTTGCGCTGCCATTGCTCCTGCAATTGGCGATGAATAGCGGCGGCGCGGCGGCGTACCTTCAGGCCGCCCGGCAAAATGCCGTCTTGGTCCAGGCCCCGATCAACGCAGGCGCTCATCGCGCTCCAAACATCATCGATGCCTCGGTCGAGCTGAACCGGCGTCTTCGCGGCTTGCTCATTCGCCCGTTTCATGGCGGCGATGGACAATCCGGACCGGGCTGCCATGGACAGCATGGTCCGCGCGTCCTCGAATGGGTAGGGCACGTCAGCCGCGCGGCTATCTTGTGCCGGTTTGCCTAGTTCATCTTCGGCAACGACAAAGCCTCCGCCTATGGAGAAACAGACGCGTCGCAACAGCAATTGCCCATCGGTGTCGGTGGCGATGAACTGCATCCCATTGGGGTGGCCGGGCAGGGGCGTCTTCTTGTCGAGCACGAGGTCGACAGCCGGCCGGAAGCGATAAGTGTCGTGTCCCCTAGCCGTGACTTTGCCCTCACGTGTGACTCGCTCGACGAGTTCATCCATCTGGTCAGGATCGACGCTGCGCGGGTCTTCCCCCGCAAGGCCCAGGATAATGGCACGGTCGCTGCCGTGGCCAAGGCCGGTGTGTGCGAGTGACCCATGCAGGCTCACGCTGATGGCGGCGGGACGGGCACGAGCGGCACGGGGCCAGTTGCCGGAACGAAGCTCGTCTAGGAACTGCCGGGCGGCAACCATCGGTCCCATGGTGTGGGAGCTCGAGGGGCCGATGCCGATCTTGAAGATGTCGAAGATGGATAGAAACATCGGACAACCTTAAGGCAAAAGCGAAGCTTGCGGGAGCGGTTTTCGCTGCGGCGCGCCAAACGCGGCACATTTTGGAACTTACGACGGCACCGCGCTTTGTTGCACTGTTCTTGGCGGGCGCGTGAAAACCCATTTACGGCGAACGCGGAACAAGAGCTGCTACGCTGCCCAACAGAGGCCGCGAACTGCAGCTCGCCGTTTTCTTCCCTCCTCCTTTATCAACATGCACGACCTGCTTGGGGAAAATGACCTGCAAACCAATGCTGGGTGCGAAACCCATTGAAGACGGAACGTGCTTTGGACTTTGGGCACTGGGAAAGAACTCAGCGGCAGTTGAAATCGAGGGATTTGGTCGCCATCAATTGGAGCCGATTGGGGACGGGTACTTCACTCTCGATTTGGCCGGAGTGGCACCGGGGGCCCGCTACCGCTTCAGTTTGGATGATGGTCCGCTGCTGCCGGATCTAGCCTCACGATGGCAGCCGGATGGCAGCGACGGGCCCTCGGTTGTCGTCGGCGAGCAGTTTGCCTGGACCGATGCCGATTGGCAGGGTCCTGCGAACACCGATCAGGTGATCTATGAGCTTCACATTGGTACCTTCACTCAAGACGGTACCTGGGAAGCCGCAACCGAGCGCTTGCAGTGGCTGGCCGAGCTTGGCGTAACAATTATCCAGATTATGCCTATCGGCAGCTTTAAGGGTAAATTCGGCTGGGGCTACGACACGACGCTGCCCTATGCCCCGTTTGCTCCATATGGTTCGCCCAACGCCATGCGAGGCTTTGTTGATCGTGCCCACGAGTTGGGCATCGGAGTTATCTTAGATGTCGTCTACAATCATGTCGGCGCAGGCGAACATTTCAGTTCTTATAGCGAGTACTATTTCAGCAAAAATCACACATCCGAATGGGGCCCTAGCTTCAACTTTGACGGTGAAGCGTCTGAGCCTGTGCGCGACTTTATCATCGGAAACGTCACCTATTGGATCGGAGCCTTTCACCTAGATGGGTTGCGGATCGATGCGGCGCAGGAACTGGTGGACAAAAGCTCCGAACACATCCTGTCGGCCATTGTACAGGCCGCCCGTAAAGCTGGGGGCAAGCGCAACACCTACGTCATCGTCGAGAACCAGCCGCAAGAACGGCAAATGATCGAGCCGGTCGATGGCGGCGGGTATGGGCTCGATGCCATGTATAATGATGATTTCCAGCACGCGGTCCGCGTCGCTGCGACAGGTCGTAACGATTTTTACTATCGCGACTATTTGGGAACGCCGCAGGAGATCGTGTCGTCGCTCAAGTACGGCTTCCTTTATCACGGCCAGCGCTCGGCCATGCGGGATGAGTCTTATGGCACCTACAATTTCGATACGCCGCCGCAGCACTTCGTGCATTTTCTCGAGAACCACGATCAGGTTGCTAACTCGGCCAAGGGCTTTCGGCTGACCACGCTTATGTGCCAAGCGCGTTTACGAGCAATCACCAGTCTATTGCTGTTGGGCCCGCAAACGCCCTGCTTATTTCAGGGGCAGGAGTTCGGCTCTTCCAAGCCATTCATGTATTTTCTCGGCCTTGATGGAGAGGAGGGCAAGATAGTAGCCGAGGGCCGCAAGAGCACTTTGACTCAATTCCCAAGCGTTGCCGACCCTGAGATGCAAAGCCGTCTGGCAAGTCCGTCCGATCCGGCGACATTCGCTTCGAGCAAGCTGAACTGGGACGAAGCTGAAGCCCACGGTGGGCTGGTTCGTTTGCACCGCGATTTGCTCCAGTTGCGACGGACCGATGCGAGCTTTTCCCAGTCCACCTCGCGCAGGGTTGACGGTGCGGTGCTGGGGGAAGCCGCGTTACTGTTACGCTACATAACGCCTGATGTAGCAGGGCACCGCGTGCTCCTGCTGAATCTCGGACGCGACCTGCAATTCGGTGTTATCGCCGAGCCTCTCCTGGCGCCTGCGCCAGGTCAGCGCTGGCATCTGGCGTGGTCAAGCGAGCATCCAAAGTATGACGGGGCCGGCCGCGTCGCATTCGATCCGGACAGCGACTGGGTACTTCCAAGCGACTGTGCCTTGCTACTGGCCAGCGGCGTCAAGTAGCAGAAGCAGTGAACTTCGCCTTCGTGGCCGACGTTTAGGCGGTGCACAAACAAGGATCACCGATATGCCTATCAGGATCAGCGACCGATCACCTGCCTCAGACCGTGACCGACGGGAACTCCTCGGGATAAGCGCTGATGATCTGGCGGCTCGCGCCGGTATCACACCGCAAGAGCTAACCACCTACGAGCAGGCGCGGACGGAAGCCGACGGCAATCCGACTATTGCTATGAAGGTGAGCGACGCGCTGGAGGCGTTCGAAAATGAGCTGCAGGACGGCGACGACGATGCCACTGATCCGACTTGATGCATGATGCATCTAACTCGCTATGGAACTGAGCGTGCTCAGTTTTGTTCCTCAGCCATCTAACTTGGAGGACAAACCAATGAAGAAGCTTGCTCCCGCCGCGCTCGTTATCATCGGCGCACTTTCCTTGACCGCCTGCACGACCACCCAGCGTACCGTGACCGGTGCTGCCGTTGGTGGCGCAGCCGGCGCCGCGGTTGGCGGTGCTGTCGCTGGCTATCCTGGTGCTATCGTCGGTGGCGCTGGCGGCGCTGCAGCGGGCGCTGCAATCGCCAACAACTGATCTTTCGGCCGGTGCTCATTATCGGTGATGCTAACATCACCTTGAGCACCGGCCCGATCAACCTGTTGCTCTGTCGCGGGCGCCTATCAAGCCGCATTTAGCTCCGGCCACTTGTGAAGAGCTTCAGGGCAAACTGCTTCGTGAAAACCATGGTAGGGACAGCGGGTTGGAGCGTTGGCAGAAGCAATCTGCGCTTTAGCTCGGACGGCAGCGCTTTGGAGCGCTATGCGTCCCTGTTCTCCGCTGTCGAAGTAAACTCCAGCTTCTATCGCCGCCATAAAGCCGAAACCTGGCAGCGCTGGCGAGGCGCGGTACCCGAGGATTTCAAATTTTCGGTCAAGCTGCCCAAGATTATCACGCATGAGCGCCGTTTGATCGATGTGGTGGAGGAGCTCAACTACTTCTTCGCCGACGTCGGCTCGCTCGGCACAAAGCTAGGTGCGGTCCTCGTGCAACTACCGCCAAACTTGCCGTTTGAAGGTGAGCGCGCGGATGCATTCTTCCATGCTCTAAGGTTTCGGAGTGCGGTGCCGGTTTTTGTAGAGCCTCGGCATGCCACTTGGGCAGGCACGGGGGTCTCGGACCTGCTCGCCCGGCATGATATCCGGCGCGTCTATGCCGATCCTCAAACGCCGGAATTGCGTAGAACAGCCCTGGCGAACGGGGCGCAATATATTCGCCTGCATGGCTCGCCAAAAATCTACTACTCGGCTTACGCAGACGAACAGATCGCCCAATATGCCAAAATGCTGCAATCCGCCAGCAAGCCAAGCTGGTGCATTTTCGACAACACAGCGTCAGGTGCTGCTCTCGATGACGCGCTAAAGCTCTTCGACATGGTGCACTAGAACGGCGTCCGGGTGAGGCTTCCCTCGGCATCGTAGCAATGCTAGTGCGGGCGCAGTCCTATTAAGCAAGAGATTGCCAGTGAGCCGCAAGGAATTTGAAGCATCGCGTATGCGCCGGTTGAAGCGGATCGCAGGTCGCCATGGCCTCACCATCCTCACGGCGGAAAAGCTAACGGCCAAGCAGGGCAAGGGCGGACACGCGCTCAGGGACGATGCAAGCTTCAATGTCGTTTTTGGACATAGCCCGCTGCCGTTCACAGCTACACTCGAAGATATTGAAGTTTATCTCGAGAAAATTGAAGCGAGCGAAGAGTAAGCGACACTGTCCTGACTGGCAATTGCCCTCATGATGGGCAAGTGCCGTTTTCCGTTATTTATTCTGTAACAGGAATCGCCGCACAATAGCGCCATTGGCTAACTTGGAGGCGCGTATTGTGTTCACTCTGATCAACGCCGACGCAGAAGACGACGACGCCGAAATCACCGATCCCCAGGAAATCGCAGAATTGTTTGCTGCCATTGCCGCGGTTGCCATTGAGGCAATCGGGGCAGGGCAGGCCAGGCAATTGTTCGATGCTGTGGTCGAACAGGACGGCAAAGACCCTAACTAACCGGAACTTTGGTCCGGCAAGTCAAATCTGGCCAGCCGCCCACATGAGGCGCTGGCGTGAACAAACGGTCTTCCGGGCGAGGCAGAGTTCCTGCGCTTATAGACCGGGTTGACTGATCCGGACCGATCCGACAGGACATGCCACATGTTCCAGCGGGAAGCTGCAGGTTGAAGGGTATGTCCGATTTCCTCGATATTCCTGCGCCCACACTGGTGCCGCTTGGCGATAGCGCTTTGCTGGTGCGCTTCGGAACCGAACTGACGGAAGCGGCCAACGTTGCAGCCATAGCGTTGACCCGGGTTTTCGATGCTGATCCGCCCATGGGGGTTATCGAGATTTCACCCAATCTCGTGTCGGTTCTGTTGCGCTATGATCCGCTACGAAGCTCGGCAGATGCGGTCGCCGGAGAGGTGCGGCTTCGATTGTTCGGCTTGAATGTAGCAACAGGTACTGGACGTTCGTGGACGCTGCAGGTGCGGTTTGATGGACCTGATCTGGCGGAGGTCGCCGAGATGCTAGGCCTTAGCGCGCCCCAGTTCGTCGCGGCACACAATGCGTCCCCTCTCCGCGTACTGGCGACCGGCTTTGCTCCAGGCTTTATTTATTGTGGGCTGCACCCTCCGGAACTGGTCGTGCCCCGGCGGCAAAGCGTCAGGTCTGCGGTGCCGGTAGGCAGCGTGCTCTTCGCGGCCGGGCAGACGGCGATCAGCGCCACCGAATTGCCGACCGGTTGGCACCTTATCGGACAAACCGACTTCGTGAACTTCGACGCAGACGCCATGCCCCCAACGCGCATGCAGGCGGGCGACACCGTGCAATTCGAGGCGGTCGCATGAGTGCAACACTGGCCATTTTGCGGGCTGGGCCGCTTACAACCATTCAGGACGAAGGCCGTTTCGGCATGCTACGGCATGGGATCAGTGCTTCCGGTCCCATGGACGCGAATTCATTCGGTCAAGCCGGGCAGGGCGGTTGCGGTGGGATTGAGTTCACCTTGACAGGTATTGAGTTTCGAGTGGCCAGCGGCACTTGCCGGATCGGCTTTGCCGGCGGTTCATTCAAGCTCAAGATCAACGGCAAACGTTCCGATTGGCCAAGCACAACCGAACTGCAGGCCGGTGATCTCGTGGCCATCACGCCCGGAAGCGCGGGCAATTACGGCTATCTTCGCTTTGGAACAGACATGGCGATCGAGCCGGTTTTGAGGAGCATGTCTACAAGCAGCCGCGCGCGTGTCGGCGGTTTGGATGGGCGGTCCCTCCAAGCCGGCGATGTGGTGCAACTCGGCGAGCAGGGTACTAATCAGCCAAGGCCCATTCGTAAGCAAGACAATGAAGGTCCTATGCGAATCGTCTGGGGACTTCACGCCGATGCGTTCGATCCCTCAGTGCGGCAAAGGTTTCTCCAATCATCCCTCGTCATATCGACGCGAATGGATCGTATGGGCGTCCGCTTAGACGATCCGGACAGTGTGTTTGCCGGCTCGACGAGACTGTCCTTGGTTTCCGACGCAATCGTCCCTGGTGACATCCAGATTCTAGGAGACGGCATGCCTATCGTGCTGATGCGGGATCACCAGCCAACAGGCGGCTATCCGCGCATTGCTACAATCATCTCTGCCGATCTTGATAGGTTCGCGCAAATTCGCCCTGGCAGCACAATTGCGTTCATGCCCGTCACGGTGGAACATGCGCAGCAGCTGCTGCGGAGGCGTTTATGATTTCGATCGATCTGAATGCCGATTTAGGCGAAGGCATGGGGACCGACGAGGATCTGCTGCAGATCGTTTCGAGCGCGTCGATCGCGTGCGGCGGCCATGCCGGAGACGCACAGACCATCCGGCACATCCTCAAGGTCTGCAAGGCAAGGGGCGTCCGCGCCGGAGCTCACCCGGGCTATGCCGATCCAAAACGCTTTGGCCGTTTCCGGGTCGTCATGCCACTCGATCAACTGCTTGGGCAAATCCGCAGCCAATTGTTCCTGGTGCGGTTCATTGCCGACGAAGTGGGCGTGCCTCTGGCCTATGTGAAGTTGCACGGGGCCCTAGCCAACCAGACAGCGGAAGAACTCGCTTTCGCTATCGGCATTTTCGCGACTATTCAGGCCATGGACCCCAGGATGGCCGTGCTTGCCTTGGACAACAGCCAACAGGTGAGGGCTGCAAAAGCGGTCGGATTACCCCTGATCCGCGAGGCCTATGCCGATCGCGCCTATACGGCCGAGGGCCTGTTGGTGCCGCGTGCAGAAGTAGGTGCGGTCATTCATGACACGGACGCAGTGATCGAGCGGTGTCTGCGCTTGGCTAAAGAGGGCGAACTGGTGGCCATGGATGGCACCGTGCTCAAATCCGCTGCCCGGTCAATCTGCCTGCACGGTGATACGCCCGGGGCGGTCGACCTCGCTAGGGAAATCCGTGATGCTCTGGAGGGAGAAGGCATTACCATCGAGGCGAATGAGCCCGAGCCAACGTCCCTCTAGCCGTCAATCTCTTCCGTGGTCCGGAATGTTGAGCACGTGCCCGCATGCCTTGCAGTGCACGGCATCCGGGTCGTGCCGCTGCAATCCGCATTGCGGGCAGGGGAATCGCACCTTGGCCGGCCGGAAAATAGCCTGTGCCAAGCGGACAAACAGCGAGATCCCGACGATCATGATCGCTATGGAAGCGAGCTTGCCGCCAGTACCCGGCAGGGTAATGTCGCCAAATCCGGTCGTCGTCACGGTGGTGACGGTGAAGTAAAGCGCATCGACATAGCCCTCAATGCCGGCGTCGCCGCGATTGACGAAAGCGGTATAGACAAAGCCCGTGACGATGAAGAGGAAGACCAAAAGGTTGATAACTGCCTGTATGGCCTCCTGATATTCGCCGAGCCCATACCGGCGCAAAGGACGCCACATCGCGTGACCGCGCGTCATTGTCCACAACCGGAGGATGCGCAGAAAACCGAGGTTGAAAAGCCATGTCGGCATTAGAAGCGTCAGCAAGATGAAGATGTCGAGAATGATGTTGGGCTGTCGTAGCCAACGCGGCACATCGGTGGCCGCCAAAGCGCGGGCCGTCAAGTCCAGGGCCAGCAGGGCCGCAACCGAATAGTCGATCCACAAGAATGCATCGTTCTCACGCAGCAATGGTGTTGCGATGAAGAACGCGATGATTGCCAGATCGACGACCAGCACCGAAAACTGGAAGCGCTGTGCCCCCGGGGATTGGCTGTGATAGAGCAGCCGGAGTGTGCGGCGCAGGCGTTTCAAGCCGGTCTCAGATCGTTTTCTTCTCACCAGCTTGCCAACATCCTTGCGCATACATAAAGCTGCTTGCCAGCCTGAAATGGGAAGCGCAAGAGGTCAGTTCCCTTTGGGGAGCAAACAGGAGAAATACGCCGTGAGCGTCTCACTTTACGAAATGACCGTCCCCGTCTTCACCCGGATGTTGAACAATCTCTTGGCCATTATGGACAAGGCTGAGGCTTATGCAGCAGAGCGCAAGTTCGATACTCTGGTGTTGTCCGAGGCGCGCCTTGCCCCTGATATGATCCCGTTTCGCGGCCAGATCATGATAGCAACCGATCATGTCAAAGGCTGTGCCTCAAGGCTTGCTGGCAATCCTGTGCCGTCCTGGCCCGACACTGAGACGAGCTTCGCGGAGTTGCGCGAACGTATCGGTAAGTCCTTGGAGCTTCTGGCCACCACGACCCCAGAGCAGCTAGCCGGCAGCGAAGAGCGCACGATCACCCTTATGCAGGGCGGCAAGGAAGTAACCATGCCCGGGCTTGATTACGTCACGCAACGGGCACTGCCGAACTTTTTCTTCCATGTCACGACCGCCTACAACATCCTGCGCGAGAACGGTGTTCCAATCGGCAAGCGTGACTATCTGGGCTGAGTTCTAAAAGCGGCCGTTCGGCGAGCGGCGAGGGCCGTCTTCTCCCTCAGGTGCCGTGAAAATCGACTCTGTCGAGCCGCTCGATTGTGGCTCGGCGGCGCACTTGCTGGCACCATCGACACGAAACTCTCGCAATAAGGGCGACTGGAAACGCGCATAGCGAAACTCAAGGCTGAGCGGCAGGCGTTCTGGATCATTGGTGGTAAACAAGGCGACTTCCTTCGGCGCCGAATATCCAACTTCACAACGCTTGTTCAAGTCTTCACACTGACCTGACGTATTGCAAATCTGCAGCGCACCCTCGTAAAGCATGACGCGCGTGCTTCGCCGCTCGACGATCAGGTCGAACTCTGTACCGCGCACGGCAATGGCTGCGGTCGGAGTCCTGATGGAATAAGCAGGTTTTGGGCTATTGCCAGTAATGAACCGGAAGGAGCCGCCCAAGGCGTCGATGGTGATCTGTTGCGCGCTATTGCTGCTCGCAAGCAGATAAGTCTCCACCTTAAGCGACGATCCAGGCCCGACAACTAGCTTCGTCTGGTCGTCAAACAAGATTTGCACCAGGCCCGCTGGTCCCGTGACGATCGTTTCACCAACGGACACATCGGTTCCCACCTGCAGGACACGCTCAGTGCTTTGCAGCTTGGCGATCGCATCGGGATTTACCCCAACCGCGGTACCTTCACCCTCAGCAAAACTTGCCGGGACTGATCCTGCCAATGAAACCGCAAGCACTAATGCAAATAGACGCCGCTTCATATTGATCCGCCTTTAACATCATGCGCCCACATCTAAGATAGTGTTCCTGAACCATTGTTGAACACAAGCAAAAAACAAAACAGCCTTACAAGAGGACCTTACTCAGCTGAATGGGCTATCAGCTGAGAAAAGCGCCTGGCTCTGTTGCCGTTAAGACGGAGTGCCGCTATTGGCTGCGCACCAGCCGATGACACGGCCCTGCGCGAGGACAGCATGAAACTGGCATTCGTTATTCCGGCCTACAACGAAGAGGCGCTTATTGGTAAGTGCCTGGAGTCCGTAGTAGCCGAAATCGCGCGCTCTGGCGCAGATGCCGATATCATCGTCGTCAACAATGCTTCCACCGATCGCACAGGTGAGATCGCGCGCAGCTTTCCTGCGGTCAGGGTCGTGGACGAACCCAAAAAGGGTCTGGTCAACGCTCGGGACGCCGGCTTTGCTGCAAGCGTCGGCTATGATCTGATTGCCAATATTGACAGCGACACGATTGTACCAGCCGGCTGGCTCGACACGGTGTTCAAGGAATTCGCGCGCGACAACAAGCTCGTCTGCCTGAGCGGCCCTTACGTCTACTACGATATGAGCCCGTGGAGCCGCTTCCTTGTCGGCGCCTTCTACGGGCTGACCTATCTTATTTACATAGTCAACCGCTTCGTGCTGCGCGTGGGCTCAGTGGTCCAGGGCGGCAATTTCGTTTTCAAGCGCGCTGCCTGGGAGCAGGTCGGCGGCTATGACCGAAGCATCGTCTTTTTCGGCGAAGACACTGATGTTGCCGTGCGTCTGTCCAAAGTCGGCGGTGTCAAATGGACATTTGCGCTCAAGATGAAGACTTCGGGCCGCCGGCTTGAAAAGGAAGGCGTGTTCAAGACTGCTGGAACCTACACGCTGAACTTCTTTTGGGTGACATTCCGCGGCAAGCCCGCTACCAAGACCCACACCGATATCCGCCCGGACTGACGCCCCGCTTCAGCTTTTGTTTAGCCTAGAAGTTTTCGGACGAATATGTGGGCAGCATGTTAGTCTAGGCTCCAGTGCCGCGTGGTGCGGCTGGATCTTGCCACATGGCGATCTCGTCGCAGCTCCCGCAAATCGTCAGCACCGTCCGGCCGGATGCGCTCCAAGCTCTAGCGTTGCAAGCGGGGCAGGTGCTCGAGGCCAAGGTCATCGGTCCGGCGCCTAACGGTGGAACGCAAGTACAGATTGCGGGGCAACTGCTTAATCTGCTGCTGCCAATGCTCGCTGGAGCCGGCGAGACGCTCCAGTTGCAGGTTCAGGGTACCGGAGCGCAACTCAAGCTCGCACTGCAGCCGAACACCCAGACACAGTTGCAGTCGCCATTTACCCCACCGCTGCCGCCGCCGCCGGCTTCAATGCCGATGCTGACTACTCCCGTTCAACCGAGCAGCACGGCGCCGGTCACAGCCGGCAATTCAACTATCGCCCTAAGGCCGGCACTCCCGCAAGCCATGCCAGCCATTGGGCAGACCACCACGAGCGTTGTCACCCCACCACTTATGCAGACCGCGTCCACTACGCCACTGCCAGCAGCGTCGGTCGGACAAGCTGCTACAGCCCCATCGATAGCGACACCGGTAGCGACAACACCGACAACTTCTGCTCCACCAAGCCCCATTCCGGACACCACGGTCTTACGGCCCGGCGGCACCCCTTATCCAACGCTAGCCTCACCGGCTGCCCAGGCGGCGTCCCCTGCCGCTTCTCTCCCTCAATCAGCGCAAACCAGTAACGTCACCGGCGGTGCCATGCCGACGAGTTCGGCACTTGCCCCCACCCCGGCCAATCCGCAGAACTTGATCACGCAGCCGGCCGGCCCTCAAGCGGCCTTGACGCGAATGGTTCAAGCCGCGCTGCCTCGACAAGCTAGCGTTGGACTTTTGATGTCGGCTTTGAGCGGCCTGGCCGGGAAGGTGACCTTGCCCGAGCCTGTCGTCCGTGCTGTGCAGCAGTTGTTGGCGGCGCAGTTGCCGCTCGGCGAAGGCAAACTCGATGGCCCAGCCATGCAAAAGGCTGTCCTTAATTCGGGGTTGTTCCAAGAAGCCAAGCTGGCGACTGGCCAAGCGGCACTTGGGCAGATCGACCAAAAGTCTTTGCTGCTGGCCTTGCGGCAGACTTTGGTGAATTGGCTGGGCCCTCAACCACAGGCAACGCCAGTGGCACCCATACCGCCGCCGATGCGCGGCCAAGTGCCCCGGGCGCGGTTTGCCGAACCCCAGCCCATTGAACCCGGTGTCCCACCGCAGGAAACCGGCAAGCGTTTGTTGGAGCATACCGAGGCAGCGCTCTCTCGGCTGCGGCTGCACCAGAACGCCGCCTTGCCCGATCCGGTGGTCAAAACAGCGGACTGGAGCATGGACTTGCCGGTGTTGGTCGGCCAGCAACATACAGTTCTGCACTTGCAGATTCATCGGGATACCGAGGAACCCGGGACTGATGCTCCCGAGCGTGGTTGGCAGATGCGCTTTGCCCTGAGCCTGCCACAGCTGGGCGAGGTAGGGGCGCAGGTCTCGCTACGCGGCGGCACTACGGGCGTCATGCTTTGGGCTGTCGAGCGTCACACCTCTGAGGCGCTAGAGGCGCACATGGGGGCATTGCGCCAGACCCTAGCCGAGGTCGGCCTGCGACCGGGCGCGATAGTCGTACGCCACGGCGAGCCACCCGCACCGGTACACAGCGCAACCAACACCGGGCGTTTTCTGGACGCTCGGACATGAGCGACACCCCTAAGGAACGGGCACTCGCAATTGCCTTGCAATACGAAAAGGGCACTCGCGACGCTCCGCGTGTGGTCGCCAAGGGCCGTGGTCTGCTGGCGGACCGGATCGTTGCGCTCGCCAATGAGAATGGGGTGGTCATTGAGGCCAATCCGGCACTTGCAGAAGCCCTCAGCGGTGTCGAACTCGACGACAGCATACCGCTTGAACTCTATGAGGCCGTTGCTATCGTCATCGGCTACGTGCTGCAGGTCGGCACAAAAAAATAAGCCTGCCCAAGATCACCTTCAACGTTGCAACGATGTTCGGCTGTTCCCATTTCCACTGCAGAGCCAAGGCCACAGGAGTGGAGCCATGCAGAACCAGGACGATCGTGCCGCCATAGATGGGTTGTTCGACCGCATCGAAGATGTCGCCCGCAACAGCCAACCGCGAGACCCCGACGCTGAAACGCTTATGCAGCGGCGTCTGCAGGAATTCCCTCCGGCGCCCTATTATATGGCGCAGACCATTCTCATCCAGGAAGAAGCACTACGGCAGGCTCAAGGCCGCATCGAGCAACTCGAAGGGCAGGGGCAACAGCGCGGTGGCGGAATTCTGGGTGGCATGTTCGGCGGTGTGCAACCACAGCAACAGCAGCCAGCACGCCGTCGCGGACCATGGGATCGGGGTTCGGATTATGAAGAGCAGCGCGGCCGGAGCGGCGGTGGCGGCTTTCTCGCCGGTGCCGCACAAACAGCTCTCGGCGTTACGGGCGGTGTCCTCTTGGGCAGCGCAATTGCGGGCATGTTGACCGGTGGCGCCCAGGCGGATGAGTACAATCCCGACGCCGAGGCAGAAGCTGATCCTGGTGTGGAAGATGTGGATGCCGGCGGCGATGATTTTGGCGGCGGCGACTTCGACATGGGCGGCGATTTCTAAACGCTAGCTGAACAAGCTGCCCAGCCCTGGTTCAACACCAATGGTGCAAGACCTCCATACAGAATTTTGTTGTGGGGGTCTTTTCATGTTTTACAGCTATCGTCAGCGTCGCGCAGCCTTACGCATGACACTCACCTTTATTGCTTTTGCCACTGTGGTGGTTCTGCTGGGCGTGCCGGCGCAGTTCTGAGCCTTAGTACTTCTCGTAGAACTCGTTACCGCCCGCTTCGAGCACGTAGTGCATATTGTTGTAGGGGAAGCGCAGGCCAGCTGTGTGGAAATGCTGCGCATTGCGGACGCCGGGATGACGCGCGCCACGCATCACCTGGTCGGCCATCTGCGACGCAAGCACCGCGCCACTATCGGTCATGCGACGGGTAAGCACGCCTTGCGCGAACTGGTTCTTCTGGCCCACCACGCCGCACACCGACTTGGGATAGCGCGGATCGGCCTTGCGGTTCATCACCACGGTGCCCACCGCCAGCATGCCGTCCGAACTCGAGCGGTTGGACTCAAAATACATCGCGCGCATCAGACACTCTTTTTCGCTCATCTGGGCCATGCCGAAATTCATCCCCAGAAAGCTGCAGCCACCGAGGGAGCTGGCGGCAACAACAAGTGCCGTAGCCCGCATCACGGCTTTGGTCGAAAAACGCATTGGGCCATCTCCGGTCTGTTGCAATTGTGCAAGTCACACCGAAAATGACCCAACAGACTTAAGGAAAGTCTGAGCCAAAGGGTTAGCAAATCGCTAACCAGCAATTTTTCTAGTCGCGTGAGAAGATTAGCGTCGTTAGCAAGGCCAAAGTGCCCAGCGCGACGAGAACCGGCACTGGGTTCTCTCGCACTGCCTCACCGGCATGGCTTGCTTGCCGCGCAACTTGGCGCGCCACCAATTGGCTGCCTTTGCGGACTTCCTTGGCAATGGCGCGGGCATTATGCTGGACATCTCCCAAGGCGCTGCCGCTATAATCGTTGACGCTTTCGGTGATCGAAGCCACCTCCTTGCGTAACGAGGCGATCTGGCGGGACAAGGTGTCAAGTGCATCCTCAGTCGTTGCCTCGGCATGCCGGAAGGCTTTCATATCGAATATGGCCATGGTGACGCTCCATTGAATTGTGCTGGCTCAACTCAGCTTTGTCATGGAAGTTCCTCAATCGCGGCATATGGCCCTTGAACGCAATTTAGAGAGCGCTCACACTTGGCGATTAGCTTAGTGGTGCATACATCAACTATCGTTACGCGATCCGAGGGACCGCTCATGACCAAGAGCCAACATCGTTTGAACCGGCAATTCAGTCGTCTGCAGCGGCGCATTCCAAAATTTGCCGCTGATTGGCTCGAACGCATTCGCCGCCCGGAAGCCCGCTGGCTGCGCATTCCGCTGGGTATCCTGCTCGTCCTTGGCGGCATTTTCAGCTTCCTGCCGGTCCTGGGTATCTGGATGCTGCCACTAGGCCTGCTGCTGCTGGCTGTGGATCTTGTGTTTCTGCAGGCGCCAGTGAACCTTGCAATCGTTCGTGGCGGGCGCAAGTGGAGCACTTGGAGCCGGGCGCGCCGCGACAAGAAGGCCGCGCAGCAGCGCTAAATTTCCCCGTTGCGAACGGCGGCTTCTATCAAGTCGATAGCGGCCGCCAGCTTTTCATCGATGATGTGCAGATATTGCGTCCAGTCCGATATCTGGCCAAGCTCTGCCACGCCATCCGAGATGCCGCGGAGCGCGAGCATTTTCACGCCATAGCCCTGGCACGCCCGCAGCACTGCGAAGGTCTCCATGTCCACCATGTCGGCTGCAATACTGTCATAAGCCACTCCCGAAACGACGTTTGCTCCAGTTGAAAGCGTTGCGCTCGGCAGCCCAGAGATAATGGGCAGCGGAACGATAGCCGGGGGGTCGAGCAACGGCGTCTGCCCCTTGGCAAAGCCCAGTGCTGAAGCGTCCATGTCACGATAGGACACGCTGCTGGCCTGGTATAATGCGCATTGCTCAAGCCGCCGGGAGCCGGCTGAGCCAAGTGAAACCACCAATTGCGGCAGGTCAGAGCCGCATTGTGCCAGCGCACGGGTTGTGCCGATCGCCGCTTCCACGGGTCCGATCCCGGTGATGACGGGTGATATGCGCGCTTGAAGGTGCGGTCCGTACTCGGCCGGGGCAGCCATAACATAGAGGATGGTCATGTCCGCACCCCTACAACAAATTTTTTCTTGCCAACAGAGATCGTTACCGGTTCGGTAAGAGGCGTGTGACAGTCTGATGACATCGGCGAGGCCGGTGAGTTTTTGGAACTATCGTAGGGGAGCGAAGTGCGGTTCGCGGTGATCGAGGGAAGCAGGGAGTGGACGGAGCCGGTGCGCCGGAGTTCCACTGCAGTTCGGACGCCTGTCTTGGTTGAGGACGTTGAAGCCGAAGCCAACCGCCGCCTGCGCTCAGTAAAACTCAACGAGTGGCGCACCCGGGAGTTCGTGACCGGTCATCCCATGCCGGATCATATTCGCCACTTCGCACTGCAAGTTGGTTTTGCAGCAAAGGCGATCTCGCGGCTGTCGCCCATTCCCGAAGATTTCGACAATGACGTATATTGGCCGCGAGCGCTTGATATTTAGGCTGCCTTTTTGACGCGCGTCGTGCGTTTGCGTGGCGGCTTGATAGTCTTGGCGGCTGACGTGGCGACCTCGGCAACCGCCTTGAACCAGTAGTTCTGGTCTTCTCCAACTGGGCTGCCATCGGCTTCCCAGAGCTCATACGCCCGGCGTTTGATCTGATCTTCCATTTCATTCTCCTGGTTTGAGAAGCCTTAAGCCTGAAGTCTGATGGTTTACATTTGGTGAACAGCGGGTCTTTTGACTGATGCTGGCGCTGCATGCCAGCCAATCTTGAGCCTGCGGCAAGAGCCCTGTAACTTGCCTTGATCGGCGAGCGGCGCAGAGTCTTTCGATGAAAAACACGTTCTATCAGATCTTGGGCAATAACCTCGTTGCCAACATCACCAACTTCACCGTCTGGTTCGCCGTAACCTTTTGGGTTTTCATCGAAACGCAATCGGTGTTCGCCACTGGGATGATCGCTGGCATCTATCTGGTGTTCACAGCAGCCTTCGGTTTTTGGCTCGGCAGCATCGTGGATCACAACCCAAAGAAACTGGTGATGCTCGGCTCGAGCGTAGTCTCGTTCGGCTTCTATGCGCTGTCCTTCCTGATGTTGCTGCTGGCACCTGAAGGCGCGTTCAACAATCCCTACGGGCCTTACCTTTGGGCTTTCGTACTCCTCATCATGCTTGGGGTGATTGCGGGAAACATCCGGGCCATTGCGCTACCGACGCTGGTCACCGTGCTCATTCCTGAGGAAGGCCGAGACAAGGCCAATGGGCTGGTCGGCATGGTGGGCGGCATTGGCTTTCTTACGACTTCGGTCATCAGTGGTTTCCTGGTGGCTTTCGGCGGCATGTTCGCAGTACTTCTGCTGGCTCTCGCGCTGACGCTCCTGGCTTTTGTTCACCTACAATTCGTTCGTATCGACGAGAAGCGCGCCGAGCCCGTGCAAGGCGAACCAGCCGCGCCCAAGACCATCGACATTCGCGGCACCATCAGGGTCATTGCAGCCGTGCCCGGGCTGTTTGCCCTGATCTTCTTTGCCGCATTCAACAATTTTCTAGGCGGCATCTTCATGGCACTGCTGGACGCCTACGGCCTCTCCTTGGTTTCGGTCGAGGTTTGGGGACTTCTGTTCGGCGTTCTCTCGACAGCGTTCATCGCTAGCGGCATCATCATTTCCCGCGCCGGCTTGGGCAAGAACCCCTTGCGAACGCTGCTGCTGGTAAACCTCGTCACTTGGGCGGTCTGCTGCTTCTTCACCATACAACCCTCGATCTGGCTGCTGGCCGGCGGGTGCTTTGTCTGGATGTTCCTGGCTCCATATGCTGAAGCGGCCGAACAGACGACGCTGCAAAAGGTCGTACCTCTGGAAAGACAGGGGCGGGTATTCGGCTTTGCGCAATCTGTCGAGCAATCGGCATCGCCGTTAACCGCTTTCCTGATCGGGCCGCTGACCCAGTTCGTTGTTATTCCATTCATGACCGATGGCGCAGGCGCCAGCGCGATCGGCAGCTGGTTCGGCACAGGACCGAGCCGCGGCATTGCTCTGGTATTTACGATTGCGGGGATCTTGGGCGTCATGGTTACAATACTGGCTCTGAACTCACGCCACTATCGTAACTTGTCCGCAGCCTATGCGAATAACGGGGAGGATACGAACAGCGGGGCGCCGGAGGCGAGCCCCGCCTGAATTGTCTAGGCCGCTTGTAAGCGGCCGCCTTCGGGCAGGTTGGGCGTACTCGGCTTTGGAAAGGTGAGCGCAACGGCTGCTGCAGCAAGGCCGATGGCGGCGGAGCTGACATAGAGCCAGTGGTAGTCGCCGAAGGTGTCGAAGATCCAACCGCCGCCGACCGGACCGAAGGCCATGCCGATGCTCGAGGTCATCGTGATGCCGCCCAATACCGTGCCCATCACATGTGGGCCGAAATAGTCCCGCGCCAATACTGCGTAAAGCGGCATCACACCGCCATAAGCCATGCCGAGGACAGCGCCCAGCATGTAGAAGTCCGTGAGCTGCGTCACGTAGATATAGGTGTAGATGCCTGCCGCCTGCAGCAGCAAGCCGCCGATGATGACGCGCTTGACGCCAATGCGGTCGGCCAGCACGCCGAAGATCACGCGGCCGAACAGACCTGCAACGCCTTCGACACTATAGATACTGGCGGCTGCCAGGGCCGAAGCGCCGCACAGCATGGCGTAGCTGACGGTGTGGAAGATGGGGCCGGAATGTGCGCCGCAGCAGAGGAAGAATGTTGCGGCAAGGACGATGAACTGCGGCTTGCGGATAACGGACCCGATGCCGGATTCCTTGGGCATGGGAGGAGGAGCATTGCCTGAGATGGGGACTTCGGCCAGGGCGGCAGGCGCCCGGCGGATCAGGAACGTTGCCGGGATGATGATAGTCGAAGCGCCGATGGCGATCATTAGCATCGCAGTGCGCCAGCCATAGGCGCTGATGAGGACGCTGGCGAACGGGGTGACGACCATGGGCGCAACGCCGCCACCGATGGATACGAGCGAAACGGCAAGGCTCCTGTGCTTGTCGAACCAGCCGATGGTGGTGGCCATGAGCGGCGCGAAGAACGCTCCGCCTGCGCCGCCGACCAACCCGCCATAGGCAATCTGGAAGACCAGCAAATTGCTGGCGCGGCTCGAAATGAATAGGCCCAGGCCCAGCATGATGGAGGCGATAAGCACGACCGGGCGGGCGCCGATGCGATCGCTCAGCGTACCCCAGGCAAAGCCGGCAAAGCCCATGACGATGAAGCCCACCGTCATCGCAGCGGATATCCCGGCACGCGACCAGCCCGTGTCGTCGGCCATTGGTTGCAAATACACCGGCAGGGCAAACATCGACCCTGCTGCCACGCATGTGATGAGCGCCCCGGTCGCTACGATCACCCAGCCATAATGCCGTTCCATGATCCATCTCCCCCAGATCTGTCTAGCATAGACGATCGGGGGCGGCGCAAGTCGACACAAAGTGCAGAATCATTTGCGGCTCTCGCCCATTTCGCTGGCCCGCATGGGCATGGCATCGATGATGGCGAAGAGTTCGTCCACCGACACCGGCTGGCTCCAGCGCCGCTTGACGCCCCCGTCCTTGCCGATCAGGACCGCTTCGAAGCCACCTTCATCCTGCCTCAAGCTTGCGCGAATGGATTGTGCGTCTAGCTCCGTGGCACTGCCGAAGACAGCCTGCACCTCACCATTTTGCACCGCCAGCACCACCATGTCGCGCTCGGCAAGGCCGTCCTGCGCCTGGTTGAGCAGATCGACCTGTTGCTCGTAGTCGCCAGCACCCGTCTCGGCGAACACAACAAGCAGCCGCTTGTCCCACTGGAATTGCGCTAGCGGCGCGGCCATCACCGGGGTTGCGGCGATCGACAGAGCGATAGCAAGGGCAGTGAGCGACATGGGTGGCCTTGGGCTTGGATAGCGGCCCCACAAGGCTGCAGACGGGGCGATGGTTGCATCACGAACATGCCAAAAGGCCGCCCTGGCCTGAAGCCGCGCGGTTGCTCACCTAGTTTTGCCGCAGCCGAAGCTGCGACATGGGGCAAGGTTCGCCTCGGTGCCGGTCGTCCGGCGGGTAGAAATGAAGCAAGCCTTGCCCCATGTTCCGGACGGCTCGACAGCATGGTGAACTGGCGGACTTACATCCTGACACCGCCTGATGACGCCCGCGGCAGCCACGCTCTATTAGCGTTGTCGCAGGTCCGACCACGGTGCAGCCGTGATCGGTCGTATCATGGCCCGGGGAGCGCCGGACCCAGTCATTTCATGCCGGCGGAAGAGAAGCGACCCCCTCTCCAGTCCGGTTTCCCACGACGACCGTTCGTCGCGACCGCGCAGCTCATGCGTGGGAACAAGGGCAGTGTAGGCGCGGTTGGATGGAAGGGGATAAGGTGAATAGATATGCCGGGAAAAAGGAGCCGATGTTGGAACAGGTGAGCGGAGGGTGTCTATGCGGCGCAGTGCGGCTGGTGGCCGAGGGTGAGCCTTACCGGGTGGGCATTTGCCATTGCCTCGAGTGCCGCAAGCACCACGGCGCCTTGTTCTATGCCGGAGCTATTTTCCCGGAAGACGCAGTGACCATCACTGGCGAAACACAGCACTACAAGGGCCGCCATTTCTGCCCCCGCTGCGGCTCGTCCGTGTTCGCCCGCAGCGGCGACGAGGTGGAGGTGCGTCTGGGCGCGCTCGATGCGCCGGACCAATTTGTACCCAGCTACGAGTGCTGGACCACCCGGCGGGAAAGCTGGCTGCCAAACTTCGTCGGCATGACCCGCTACAAGGAGGATCGAGAGTCCACCGGGCGCGTTGAACCCGGCGAGCCCAGCGGAGCGGAACAGTGAGCGTTGCCTTCACCAAGGAAGATTCGGCCGAGACGGCATCGGAGATTCTGCTGCCCGATCGGCCGGTGCCGACTGGGCCTAATCTGGTCACCCCCGAAGGCCTTGCCGCACTCGAACGCCAGCTGGCCGAAGCACGCACCGCCTATGATGCCGCCATGCGCATCGAGGACGTCAACGAGAAGCGCCGCCAAACCGCCTCTCCGATGCGGGACCTGCGCTACTTTACCGAGCGCGTCCGCACGGCACAGCTCGTGACATTGCCGGCCACGGGCGACATCGTCGCCTTCGGCAGCACCGTCACTTTCAGCCGCGACGACGGCCGCGTGCAGCGATACCGCATCGTGGGCGAAGACGAAGCAGACCCGAAGTCGGGCTCGATCTCGTTTGCCTCGCCCATCGCCCGGGCGCTGATGGGCCGCAGCGTCGGCGACGTGGTCAGCCTCGGCGCGCAGGAGCTCGAAATTACGGCAATCGGCACGGAGGGCGAGGCGCCACATGTGCAATGATTACGAGCAGCACGTTACCCATGCGCAATACAAGAAAGCCATCGAGGCCTTGGACCTTGCCGCAGGCGACGACGCCGCGCTGATCCAGGCCGACGACATCAAGATCGGCGACATGGGGCCGGTGCTGCGCGCTGCCGGCAATGGAATCGAGCTGGTGTCGATGCGCTTCGGCTTTCCACCGCCGCGGCCCAAGGCGGGACCGGTGTTCAACTTCAAATCCGACGGCCGTCACTTCGCGGACTCACGCCGCTGCGTCGTGGTGCTGTCGGGCTTTTACGAATTTACCGGCAGCAAATACCCCAAGACCAAGCATCGGTTTGCGCTCAAGGACTCGCCCGTCATGGGTATTGCGGGCCTTTGGAGCGAGGCGGAGGACGGCGCACTGAGCTTCACCATGCTGACCACCGAACCGGGCCCGGATATTGCGCCCATCCACGACCGGCAAGTCTGCGTGCTCAAGCCCGAGGACTGGGCCGCCTGGCTGTTCCTGACGCGCCCGGAAGAAGAGTTGCTGCGGCCGATACCCGCTGGGTCGCTGGTGGTGGAAACCGTGCGTGAGGGCAGGGACTAGGGCTCGACGCAACGCTGGAGGATCGCGTCCACGACCTGCGGCAGCGGTGCGGTTGCATCGATGCGGATGCCTTCCTGGGGAATGTCTTTCTGCGTCGCATGCAGGCGCAGCACGAAGCTGCGCTCGTCTGGCTTGCCGCCGAACTCATCCTCGGGCCGCTCGATCAGCCGCCGCTTCAGCGTCTGGGCATCGACATCGAGCACGAAGACTTTATCGAACAGATCGATGAAGTGGTGCCGGTTGCGCGAGCCGCCGCAGAAGAAGGTCTTCGGCCGGCTCCTATCGGCGACCGCGGCGCGGACCTTGCTGACGTCCCAGATGTGATGCGCCTGCCGCCAGGCGATCGTTGCATCCGCCGGCAAGTCCAGCGGCGCGCCCGTCTCGGGGTCGCCTCGATAGGCGAGCACTCGGTCCCCATGCATGACATGATAACCACGGCGCTCAAGCTCTTCGGCGACGCTGGTCTTGCCCGTGCCGGATACGCCTTCAACGAGGTAGTTGCGGACGGCCACTAGCTGGGCGGATCGGTCACAAAGGGCATGATATCGACGCTGTCGCCGGGGAAGATGGTGAAATGCGGACGGTTCTCGAACAGTTTTGCCGCTTCCTCGATGGTTGGGGCCTCCACCACAAGATAGCCGCAGATGTCATTGCTGGCCGGCGAGATCCCGTCCTTGCTCACCCGCAAGGTCTTGCCCACCATGCCGCCGCGGTCGGGAAAGTGCGCCAGGTTCTGCTGCTCCCACTCCACCCACTTTGGCAGACCGGCGCCGTCGATCGCGTCCTGCTCGGATTTGGGCAGCGCCCGGAAGCGGTAAATGGCTTCGGGGTTCATCATGTAAACGGCGAGGAAGCGGGGCATGACAACCATTATGAGAATGCCGATTTATTTCCAGCTCAGAAGAGCTACTTTGCAGCCTTTATTCTAGTGACCAAGTCTGTGACTCTGGTTTTAAGGTCAAGCGGCCATTCTTCTGTATGGATGGCAACGACCTTATTCGCAAAATCGGTCTTTTTCACAGAAGTCGGATCAAGAACCTGTTGCCGCTTATCCTTTGGTATTGAAACGCCACGGGTGGTCTTTTGAACCTCTGCGATAACGTGGATAGGAAGGTAGTTCTCGATTTCTCGTCCATCAGTCAGCCAACAAAAGCCTTTTTGCCCTTCTACCTCCGCAACAATTCTGCTTTTGGTCGCATTTATCCTTGGACGTTCTGGAGTACGATCGCTATCCATCACAACAGCAAACTCGCGGTGCAACGAAATTGCTTTCACCAACTCAGTTGCATCGTCGCTAAACGAGTGATGACTTAAGACTTTTCCCCCGTAGAACAGAATTGTATAATCTACCCCCTCTACGAGCTCCGGCGCTACTTTTTTAATCCAGAAATTTAAGTATGTACGATCGGAAGGTCCTTCTACCCAGATTGCATACCGCGTTTGAAGTAGTTCACTTGGAGAGTGTCCCAAATCCCTCACTGCTTCATAACGTTCTCTGTTGCTGGATAATGTGCGGTGTACAGCTCCACCAGCTATTTGATACAAGTGGACTACGTCTGCATCTATAGCGTCAAGAATGGCAGCGGAGTGCGTGGCGATTACAAAACGCCCTTCTACTCGTTCATTTAGATATTTTACGATTAGTTTCTGAGATCGGGGATGTAGGTGTAGTTCCGGTTCATCTATTAAAACTAGTTTTTCCCCAAAGCCGATGGCGGCTAATCCAATCATCAGAAGTTGCTCAACGCCGGTACCTAGGCTGGCTATTGTTCTCTCATCACCATCGATGTTGAGGTGAATAGTTTTACGACCATCAGGGACTTCTATTCGAACGGATTTCCGTTCTAAACAATAGGCCATGAAATTACCTATTTCAGCCAACCGTTCTTTCAAATGTCTTTGGTCGAAGGCAGGTCGGTCCATAGCTGCTAATTGGGTAACAACAGAGCTAAAGCCGACCGTATCGCCTGCAAATCGAGACTCTACAAATCTCTCTGGTTCTCTCCCTGGAGGCGTAATAAACCGCAAATTTGGCAGGTAGACTGTTCCGGGAAGGTCTGAAATGGGCGACATTGCCTCATTTAAGACGTGCATGTTAGCATCTGGACCAGATGCTTGACGGAAATCGTTCAAGAAGCGGTTTCTTGCATCCGAGACGTAGTCCCAGAAAACTTCCTTAGTTGTAGGGGCAACGCGATTGTCGATGCCACCACGATGCACTGTGAAATCAAATGGGAGAGTAGGTTTGCCAGCATCTTCGTAGGTGGCCGGGGCAAATGGCCGATTTGCGATTTTCTGCAGAACATGATCGGCCGATGCGGTAATTGTCACGCTTACAGCTTTCTCCCGGTCAGGAAAATCGTAAACTTCGTCAATATGTTCAAAGTTGCGGTTCCAGAGAATTGCTAAGAATCTCAGAACGTTTGACTTACCAACATTGTTTGGACCAATTATTAGTGTTATTTTCTTACTGAACGGTATCGTTAGTGGGCTCTTAATTGAGCGATAGTTGGAAAATGTAACAGCGCCGTCGAATACCATTCAGCACCTACTTAAACACAGCGGAGTTGTCTCCGCTGTGCCGTTGTTAGATTGATGTCGGCAGTGATGACTTTATAAGTGTCAATCAACTACACCCCGTCGTCGTCCCGCAATCCTCACAAACCATGCAATGTCCACTCACCTTCATGCGCATCGAGTTGCAATTGCTGCACTGGTCGCCCGTGTAGCCTTTCATGCGGGCTTCGGCGCGCATGTGGTTTAGGTCAGTGTGCGATGGCGGCGAGGGGATCGGGTCGAGTTCAGCGGCGTTGAGCGCCGTCGCGGCGGGTTCGATCTTGAGGGCCGTGGCGCTGCGCAGGGCTGTGACCGTCGAGACCGAGGAGGCCGGCGGGGCATAGTGGCTTGCCTGGGCGGTGGGGACCAGCATCAGGGAGGCGTTCTGCGTGCGGCCGCGGGTCATGCCGCGCGACAGGAACTTGTCTGCGGGCACCGGGGCCGGAGGGGTCGGTGCGGTGCGGGTGCCGTGCTCTTCCGAAACGCCGCCCGAGAGCGAGGTTGGCGAGGCGGGGTGAACATGGGCGAGATCGTCCCGGTCGAGATAGGACACGGCCAGTTCGCGGAACACGTAATCAAGGATCGAGGTCGCGTTCTTGATGCGGTCATTGCCCATGACCATGCCGGCGGGCTCGAAGCGGGTGAAGGTGAAGGCCTCCACATATTCGTCCAGCGGGACGCCATATTGCAGGCCTAGCGAAATCGCGATGGCGAAATTGTTCATCATTGCGCGGAAGGCGGCGCCTTCCTTGTGCATGTCGATGAAGATTTCGCCTAGGCGCCCGTCGTCATATTCGCCGGTGCGGAGGTACACCTTGTGGCCGCCCACGATCGCCTTCTGGGTGTAGCCCTTGCGGCGGTCGGGCATCTTTTCGCGCTCGCGCACGCGCTCGATGATCCGCTCGACGATTTTTTCGGCAATCACCGGCACGCGGGCATCGACCGGCATGGCAGCGAGGGTTTCGAGGTGATCTTCGTCCTCATCGTCGTCGGCTGCTGCGAGCACCGAGGAGTTGAGCGGCTGGGAGAGCTTGGAGCCGTCGCGATAGAGCGCATTGGCCTTGAGCGCCAGGCGCCAGGAGAGCATGTAGGCTTCCTTGGCTTCCTCGACGGTGGCGTCGTTGGGCATGTTGATGGTCTTGCTGATGGCGCCCGAGATGAAGGGCTGAGCAGCGGCCATCATCAGGATGTGCGATTCCACCGAAAGGTAGCGCTTGCCGATCTTGCCGCATGGAGTGGCGCAATCGAACACGGCCAAGTGCTCGGCCTTGAGGTGCGGGGCGCCTTCAAGCGTCATGGCACCGCAGACGTGGATATTGGCGGCTTCGATGTCTTTCTTGCTGAACCCCAGGAACGGCAGCAGTTCGAACGAGAAATCATTCATCTGCTCGTCGGTGACGCCCAGGGATTTGAGGAAATCGACGCCCAGCGTCCACTGGTTGAAAATGAACTTGATGTCGAAGGCCGATGCCGTCGCGGCGTTGAGGGCGGCGATTTTGTCATCGGTGAAGCCCTTGGCCTTTAGGGTCGATGGATTGACGCCCGGCGCCTGGTTGAGATTGCCGTGACCGACGGCATAGGCTTCCATCTCGGCGATCTGGTGCTCGGCATAGCCCAGCGTGCGCAGGGCAGGGGGCACGGCTCGGTTGATGATCTTGAAGTAACCGCCACCGGCGAGCTTCTTGAACTTGACGAGCGCAAAATCGGGCTCGATGCCGGTGGTGTCGCAATCCATGACCAGGCCAATCGTGCCGGTGGGCGCGATGACGGAGACCTGGGCATTGCGGTAGCCATGCTGTTCGCCGAGCGCGAGGGCATTGTCCCAGGCTTGTTTTGCGCGTTCGGAAAGGTTCGCATCGATTAGCGAAGCATGATCGAGCGGCACGGGCGTGATGGAGAGGCCTTCATAGCCATTGGCATTGCCATGGGCGGCATTGCGATGGTTGCGAATGACGCGCAGCATGTGCGGCGCATTGCGCTCGTAATCCTTGAAGGGGCCGAGCTCCTTGGCCATTTCGGCCGAGGTGGCATAGGAAACGCCGGTCATGATGGCGGTGACGGCGCCGGCGATGGCGCGGCCTTCCACGGAGTCGTAAGGGATGCCCGAGGTCATCAGGAATCCGCCGATATTGGCGTAGCCGATGCCCAGCGTACGGTATTCGAACGAGCGCTCGGCGATCGCCTTGGAGGGGAACTGCGCCATCATCACCGAGATTTCGAGCACAATGGTCCAGAGGCGGACGGTGTGCTCGTAGGCTGATGTGTTGAACGAGCCGTCGGGGTTGCGATAGGGCAGCAGGTTGACCGAGGCGAGATTGCAGGCCGTATCGTCGAGGAACATGTATTCCGAGCAAGGGTTTGATGCATTGATCGGACCGGCCTCGGGTGAGGTGTGCCACTCGTTGATGGTGGTGTGATATTGAATGCCGGGATCGGCGGAGGCCCAGGCGGCGTAGCCGACCTGTTCCCACAGATCGGTGGCTTTGAGCGTCTTGACCGTCTTGCCGTCCTTGCGCGAGGTGAGGTTCCAGTCGCTGTCATTCTCGACGGCGCGCAGGAAATCGTCGGTGACGCGGACGGAGTTGTTGGAGTTCTGGCCGGAAACGGTGAGGTACGCCTCGCTGTCCCAATCGGTGTCGTAGACCGGGAATTCGATATCGGTATAGCCCTGCTTGGCGAACTGGATGACGCGGTAGATGTAGTTCTCCGGCACGAGCGCCTTCTTGGCGGCGCGCACTTCGCGCTTGAGCGCGGGGTTCTTGGCCACATCGAAGCAATCGTCGCCCGAACCTTCGCAGTTCACGGCGGCCTTCATGATGGCCTTGAGGTGCTTGGAAACGACCTTGGAGCCGGTCACGAGCGCCGCGACCTTCTGCTCTTCCTTGACCTTCCAGTTGATGTATTCCTCGACATCGGGGTGATCGATATCGAGCACCACCATCTTGGCCGCGCGACGGGTCGTACCGCCTGACTTGATGGCGCCCGCAGCGCGGTCGCCGATCTTGAGGAAGCTCATCAAGCCGGATGACTTGCCGCCGCCCGAAAGCTTTTCGCCCGAGCCGCGCAGCGCCGAGAAATTGGTGCCGGTGCCCGAGCCATACTTGAACAGCCGCGCTTCGCGGACCCACAGGTCCATGATGCCGTTCTCGTTGACGAGGTCGTCGTTCACCGACTGGATGAAGCAGGCATGGGGCTGCGGGTGCTCGTAGGAGCTCTTGGAGGCCACCAGCTGATGGGTGAAAGGGTCCACATAGAAGTGGCCCTGGCCAGGGCCGTCGATGCCATAGGCCCAATGGAGGCCCGTGTTGAACCATTGCGGCGAGTTCGGCGCCACGCGTTGCGTCGCCAGCATGAAAGCGAGTTCATCGCGGAAGGTGAGGGCGTCTTCCTCGCTATCGAAATAGCCGCCCTTCCAGCCCCAATAAGTCCACGTGCCGGCCAGGCGATCAAACACCTGGCGAGAATCCATCTCCGAGCCATAGCGTTCAGCCTCCGGCAAGGCGGCCAGCGCAGTTTCGTCCGGCACGGAGCGCCACAACCAGGATGGCACCGAGTTCTCTTCCACCTTCTTGAGCGCCTTGGCGACACCAGCCTTGCGGAAATATTTCTGCGCGATGATGTCGGCCGCCACTTGGCTCCAAGTCGCTGGAACGGCAATGTCCTCAAGCTTGAACACCACCGACCCGTCCGGATTGCGGATCTCGCTGGTGGCCGAGCGGAATTCGATGGAGGCGTAGCGGTCCTGATCGGCGGACGTGAAACGACGTTCAATGCGCATAAGAGAAAGTCCTGAACTGTAGCGGCGATGCCATTTCGGCTTGGGCTAATAATGCGCTGAGCTGCGGAGTCGGCAATCTGACCTAATTTGGGACAGCTGAGCCGAGATTCCTTTTCCCCGTTATCGCAGCCGCCTGCGGCCTATCTCCGCCCATCCAATATAATGCCTTCAAACCACTAGAGCTAGTGCTTTCGTCTTCTACATACCCCTACAAATAGTAGCAATTCTGCGGGTTTGAACAAGCAAGATACCAATCTGAACCAGCTAGGACTATTTTCCTGGCCCTGGCTTGGACATCTATTAACAAGATTGATAGTTCCATTCACCCGCATGTCACACATCGTCTCCGATGAGTCCTAGGAGATTATGGAGAGTGTAAGAGAGTCAAAGCGCTAACGTGATTCGATGCGTGTCAATCGACGATATTTCGGGACGAACTTGCCCGAAATAATTTTCTCTTTTGGCCGTGTGTGGATAACGCTAACAAGTACCAGGCGAGCAGCGTTGCGCTGTCAGCATGGTTGCAGTGGACCAAATTGGCAGGGGCGGAGTCGAGAGGACTCAGTGCGGAGCGTTAACGAAAGCTTGGTGTTCACAGGCCCTTGTAGCGGCACTTAAGTCTAGGCTCGTGTGCACGCACGTGCTAAACCCCGCCTGTTCGTGAGTTCGATAGCGGAATCGACAATTGGCCAAGACCGGTATGAAGCAGTTCCTGACAGAAATATTCTCCTGGTGGAGCGGTTCGACCTGGGGAACACGCCTGTGGATCAAGCGCTTTGGCACGTTTGTCGGCACCGACGAAAACGGCAATCGCTATTATCAGGACAAAAAGTCCAACCGCCGCTACGTGACCTATGCAGGCGACGCTGATGCTTCCACGATAGGGATCGGCTGGCACGGATGGATCCACCACCGCACCGACATTTTGCCGACGCAGGACAAATATGTGCCGCGCGAGTGGGAAAAGCCTCGTGAGCCTAATCTGACCGGCACTGCCCAAGCTTACCGCCCTGAAGGCAGCCTGCTCAACAAGGGCGAGCGCCCTCGTGTCACTGGCGACTACGAAGCCTGGTCGCCCGAATAAGGCCGGCGCATTGCGCGTCTTTTCTCGTGTTTCCGCGTTGAAAGCGCTGCTGCCGTTGGCGATAGCGCTATGCTGCGCCACGCCCGCCTTGGCGCAGCCGATCGCCAATCCAGTGGCGACCTTCGCCGGGCTCGACAAGATCACTGGCCGCATCACCCGATTTGACGTCTACATTGACGAAACCGTTTTGTTCGGTGCGCTTGAGCTCACCCCACGCGCCTGCTACAGCCGCCCGCCCACCGAGACCCAGCGCGTGTCGTCCTTCCTCGAGGTCGACCAGCGCAGCTTGACCGGTACCTCCAAGCGCATCTTCACGGGCTGGATGTTCGCCGACAGCCCGGCGCTGAACGCTGTGGACCACGCGGTCTATGATGTGTGGCTGATCGAGTGCAAGACGAGCACGGATGTGCCTCCGCCGGATGCGCGGTAGGGTAAAGCTCTAGCATCCTTGATGCCAGTTCAGTGACACCATGCCTATCCCACTTGAGGTGTCATCCGGCCTTCGCCGGGATGACGTTAGGGGTGGTGGATAATTGGCGGTTACCTCAGCAAGGCTAAACGCCCGCACCTCTACTCCGCCGCGCGCGTCGCATAATGCGGTCGCCGTTCCATGACTTCCTTGAGGAACTTGCCGGTGTAAGACCGGCTTACCGCGGCGACATCCTCCGGCGTGCCGATGGCCACAACCTCACCGCCATTGTCCCCGCCTTCAGGGCCAAGATCGATCACCCAATCGGCTGTCTTGATAACTTCAAGATTATGCTCGATGACGATCACCGTATTGCCGCCCTCGACCAGTTCCTGGAGCACTTCAAGGAGCTTGGCTACGTCGTGGAAGTGCAGGCCCGTCGTCGGTTCGTCGAGCATATAGAGCGTGCGCCCGGTGGCCCGCTTGCTGAGTTCCTTGGAAAGCTTGACGCGCTGCGCCTCGCCGCCCGAGAGTGTATTGGCCGGCTGGCCGACCTTGACGTAGCCCAGGCCTACCCGGTGGAGCGTTGCGAACTTGTCGCGGATCGTTGGCACGGCCGAGAAGAAGTCGACGGCTTCATCGATCGTCATATCGAGCACGTCCGAGATGGACTTACCCTTGAACTGCACTTCGAGCGTTTCGCGGTTGTAGCGCTTGCCCTTGCACACGTCGCAGGTGACGTACACGTCGGGCAGGAAGTGCATCTCGATCTTGAGGACGCCGTCGCCTTCGCACTTCTCGCAGCGGCCGCCCTTTACGTTGAAGGAGAAGCGCCCCGGCCCATAACCTCGCGTCTTGGCTTCGGGCAGCCCGGCAAACCACTCGCGCAGGGGCGTGAAGGCGCCAGTATAGGTCGCGGGGTTGGAGCGGGGCGTACGGCCGATGGGCGACTGGTCGATGTCTATGACCTTGTCGAGGAATTCGAGGCCCGTCAGCGACTCATGAGGGGCAGGGACCACGCGGGCGCCATTCAAACGGCGCGCGATCGCTTGGTACATGGTGTCGATCATCAAGGTGGACTTGCCGCCGCCGGACACGCCGGTGATGGCGACGAACATGCCGAGCGGCACGTCGACTGAAACGTTCTTGAGATTGTTGCCGGTCGCGCCCTTGATGCTGAGTGCCTTACCCTTCTTGCCCTGGCGCCGTTCGGCGGGCAGGGGAATGCCCATGCGGCCCGAGAGGTACTTGCCGGTCAGGGAGTCAGGGTGGTTGAGGATGTCCTGCGGCGTGCCTTCCGCAACGATATGGCCGCCATGCACGCCCGCGCCGGGGCCGATGTCGACCACATAGTCGGCTGTGAGGATGGCGTCCTCGTCATGCTCCACGACGATTACGGTATTGCCCAGATCGCGCAGCCGCTGCAGCGTTTCCAAAAGCCGCGCATTGTCCCGCTGGTGCAGGCCGATCGAAGGCTCGTCGAGCACGTAAAGCACGCCCGTCAGACCCGATCCGATCTGGCTCGCCAGCCGGATCCGCTGGGACTCGCCGCCCGATAGCGTGCCCGAATTGCGCGACATGGATAGGTAATCCAGCCCCACGTCGATCAGGAACTTTAGGCGTTCGTTGATCTCCTTGAGGATGCGCTCGCCGATCAGCTTTTGATTGGGCGTGAACTTGGCTGGCAGTTGGGCAAACCACTCTGCCGTGTTGCGGATAGACTTTTCGGTAACCTGACCGATATGGAGGCCATCGATCTTCACCGCGAGGGACTCCGGCTTCAGCCGATAGCCGCCACAGGCGACACACGGCTTGGCCGACATGTACTTCTCGATTTCCTCGCGCATGCCGGCGCTTTCGGTTTCCTTGTAGCGGCGCTCAAGGTTTCCGATGACGCCTTCAAAAGGTTTGGTCGTCTTGTACTGGCGCAAGCCATCGTCATAAACGAAGTTCACCGGCGTCTTGCCGGTGCCGAACAGGACGGCGTGCTGCACTTCGAACGGCAATTCGTTCCAGGCCGTACCGGTCGAGGCCCCATGAAGCTTCACCACCGCCGACAAGGTCTGGATGTAATAAGGTGCACTGGTCTTCGACCAGGGTAGGATAGCGCCATCCTTGATCGACAGCGTCGGGTCCGGCACGATCTGGTCCGGGTCGATCTTCTGCTCGGTGCCCAGACCATCGCAGACCGGGCAGGCACCGAACGGGTTGTTGAACGAAAACAGCCGCGGCTCGATCTCGGCGATGGTGAAGCCGGAAACCGGGCAGGCGAATTTTTCGGAGAACGTCACCTGGCGCGGCAAGCCGGCCTCGTCCTGCTCGTCGGCGAATTCGACCAAGGCGATGCCGTCGGCCAGCTTAAGCGCGGTTTCGAAGCTTTCAGCCAGGCGCCCCGAGATCTCTGGGCTGACGACGACACGGTCGATCACGACTTCGATGTCGTGCTTGAACTTCTTGTTGAGCGCTGGAGCGTCCTCGATTTCATGGTACTCGCCATCGATCTTGACGCGCTGGAAGCCCTTGCGCATCAGATCAGCAAGCTCCTTCTTGTACTCGCCCTTGCGGCCACGAGCGATCGGCGCCAGCAGGTAGAGCCGCGTGCCCTCGGGCATTTCGAGCACTTTGTCGACCATTTGCGACACGGTTTGCGACTCGATCGGCAAGCCAGTCGCCGGCGAGTAGGGAATGCCAACGCGGGCGAACAGCAGGCGAAGATAGTCGTAGATTTCAGTGACCGTGCCGACGGTGGAGCGCGGATTGCGCCCGGTGGTCTTCTGCTCGATAGAAATTGCGGGGGAGAGCCCCTCGATATGCTCCACGTCCGGCTTCTGCATCATTTCGAGGAACTGCCGCGCATAGGCGCTGAGCGATTCCACATAGCGCCGCTGCCCTTCGGCATAGATGGTGTCGAATGCCAGAGACGACTTGCCCGAGCCGGACAGGCCCGTCATCACAATCAGCGAATCGCGGGGCAGGCGGATGTCGATGCCCTTCAGATTATGCTCGCGGGCGCCGCGCACGACGAGTTCACGATTCTGGCTGGGCTTTGCGGTCATCATTTCAGTCCATGGCTTGGTGCGCCGCCAAGCGGCACAGCGGCATAAGCATCTTCAGGCATGCGGTTGGGAAGGCCGCAGAAATAGGTGGAGTAATGGTCTGCCGCAAGGCACGTTCCCGTGTCGGTGTTCTGCTGCTGGTGCATTGCACTACCCAGAACATAAGCGGAACTATCGGCGATTGGTCAAGGGCTAACATGGCTCGTCACTCCCTGCCATGCGGTAAAAGCGGCAGCTACGACAAACAGGCCGCCAGCCGAGCGCCCGATCCAGATTGTTGCTTGCGGATTGCCGACAAGCGCGTTTCGGCCCTGACCGGCCGCAAATGCCAGTGTTCCATAGATGATGAACTGCGTAGTGATGGTCATAAAGCCGAGCACCAGTGCCTGGGACCAGAAGGGCCCAAACTCGGGACGGATGAACTGGGGAAACACGGCAAGCACGAACAGATACGCCTTGGGGTTGAGGAGGCACGTGATCAATCCTTGCCGGAAGGCGACCCAGTCCGACCTGGTCCGTGCCCGCTCGATATTGTCGACAGTGATCGCACTGCGCAGAAGCGTGTAGCCTATCCACGCCATGTAGGCCGCGCCAATCACGATCATCGCCTGAAACAGCACCTGTGGCAGTTGCGCGAGTACGCCAACCACAAGTGCGCCAAACAAGGTGTGCACGGCGCCGCCCAGCATGATCCCGGCGACGGCCGCTAGTCCCAACCGGCGGCCACCCGTCAGCGCGTTGGCAATGACGAAGAACATGTCCATGCCGGGAACGACGATGATGCCGGACACCAGCACAAGGTATAACCAAAGGGCCTGTCCGTATTCCATTATGCTGTTCCCAAGCCTCCCCGTGAGTGGCGGAGGGCTGCTGACAGATCATGTCAGCAGAGGCCGGTTTTACAGCGCCTTGACGTGGCCATGTGTAGAACATAAAGTGAACACAAGTCCTGTTCACAAACCTCAGATCGCGCAAGCATCGAACCGGACAGCGGCGTAAACTCCCGCCGCTATGTAAGTGAGCGTTTGGCGTGGCTAGTGGCCGCCAAACTGAATTGGAAGGAAAGAGCGATGGCAGGCAGTGTGAACAAAGTGATCCTGGTCGGCAATTTGGGTGCCGATCCAGAAGTGCGCAATCTCCCGAGCGGAGGCAAGGTGGTGAACCTGTCCATCGCAACCTCGGAGAACTGGAAAGACAAGAACACCGGCGAGCGCCGCGAGAAGACCGAATGGCACCGCGTGGTGATCTTTTCCGAAGGCCTGACCCGCGTTGCCGAGAGCTATCTCCGAAAAGGCAGCAAGGTTTACATCGAAGGCCAGTTGCAGACCCGCAAATGGCAGGACCAGTCCGGAGCCGATAAGTATTCGACGGAAATCGTGCTGCAGGGCTTCAACAGCAATCTAACGTTGCTCGACGGCCGCGGCGATGGCGAAGGTGCTTCCAACGGCGGCGGCGGCTATGGAAATGAAAGCAGCGGTGGCTTCCGCGGCGCCCGCGACAATGGTGGTGGTGGCGGCGGACGCCGGCCATCAGCCAATGCACCGGCTTTCGAGCCCGGTGGCATGGATGACGACATCCCATTCTAAGCTTCAGATCGGCAAGGGCAGGGCCCTTGCACCAAACCGGCGGGGACACACCAGTGTCTCCGCATGCTTTTAGCCGTTACGCAGCAGGCTTAAAAGTCCGGCTGGTGTTACGGCCTGCAGCCTTGGCAGCATAGAGCGCCGTGTCTGCGCGGCGAAACAGATCGTCCGGCGTGCCCGATCCGGCATAAGCGACGCCAATCGAGGCGCCGAGGATCAGCGCATGACCCAGGCAGTTCACTGGCTCGCTGATTGCGCGGACTATGCCCGTGGCAAGCGCCGCCACCTCTTCTTGTGTCTGCGACGCCTTGGTGAGCACAGCGAATTCATCGCCACCAATGCGCGAAACCAGAACGGCGCCGTCACAGTAATTGCGTAGGCGATTGGCCGCCTCCTTCAGGCATGCATCGCCCACGGCATGCCCATAGGTGTCGTTGATCTGCTTGAAGCCATCCAGATCTACCAGCAGCAGCCCACCGATCTGCGATGACTCAAGGGCATCGAGATGCATCTGAAACTGGCCGCGATTAGCAAGGCCGGTCATAACATCGAATTCCGCCAGGTAGCGTGTCCGGTCGGCAAGCAGCTTTTCCGCTGTGATGTCCTGCTTCATGCCGAAAATGCGATGCGCGACATTGTTGCGACTTTCAACCGCCCCGGTGAGGCGCACCCAGCGTTGATTGCCCTTGGCTGTGACAATCTCGATGTCGATGCTGAAATCGGAACACCGGCCTATGGCTTCGGCACGAACACTCTCCATGGCGCGTAGCGAGTCTGGCTGGTAATATTGCAGCACCATTTCCCGGGTCAGCGGCATTTTGCGCGGCAACTCGAAAATGTCGTAGACGCCGTCGGTCCAGAACAAGTTCGCGTCTACTAAGTTGAACTGCCAGATACCGACTTTCGCCGTTGCTGAAGCGCGATCGAACAAGCTTCTGCGCTGCTCTTCCAGCGCTTGGAAATCAGCGATAATGGCCTTCTGCTTGGCAATAAGCTCCTGTTGACGCCGCAGCATAGCAGACTGCAGGACTTCATTGGCGATAGCTGCCAGCTGTCCGGCCACTGTAGTATTACGCGGCTGGTAGTCAAAAAGGCTCAAGACCAGCGTCTCGTCCTCTGTAGCGCCCGGCATGACCATACCGGCATAAAAACCAAGACCGTCTCCATGTGACGAGATGACCAGCGGGCCGCTTTGCTGGCAAACGCGTGCTTCGAGCACTGTTATTTCGGCGTGCTGCCAGCCAATCTGAGCAACAGCTTGGTACTGGCCTTGATCCATGTAAGCGATCCGGCCGGCGCTTACGCCAAGCAGCGAGCAGAGCCGTTCGAGGCGCAACTGAAGCACACGCTGCGCTGCCGGACCCATTGCGTCCGGCCGGCTGGCTACCCTGGTTGCGGCGCTTGGCAAGAAACTGATCCCCGACACTGAGTCGGAGATTAGTTGTGCAAAGTTAAAGCTTCATATGCGTCAAAGACTTAATCCTGTGCCGGAAACGATTCCGGCACAGGATTATTGCCGGGCGAAAGGCACTTCCGCACGCAAATTGTCACCGCTTTCGACATAAACCACTTCAAAAACGACAGCGATGTCTTCGCTGCGCAAATTGATCTGGGCCGAAATGTTGAGATCCTTGCCTTCTTCGTCCTGGTCGCGTTCGCGCAAATTAAACACTAGGCCGCTACCGCGCTTCTGTCCCACGGCCGTGCCCTGGAATGTCGCGTTCGAACTCATTGCCGCCTCGTAACGACGGTTCTCGTCGATATACGCAATAGTGCCGGCGACAGAGAGCTGGTTGCCCGCCAACGTGCAACGGCCATTGTAGTTCACCTTGTTGTCATTGCCCTGGGACAGTGACAGCCGGCAAACCACCGTCTCGGTGTTGGCGCCGACCAGCGTGCCGCGACCGCGCCATTCGCCAATGTATGATTGCAGCAGCGCCACTTCGGCGGGGCCGGCAAACGCCGGAGCCATCGCACCGGCGGCAGAGAAAAGCAAACCCGTCAGTGCGGCAACGCGCGACAGGTGTCCGGAATAGGTCATGGCCTTAGGCCTCCAACGAAAACTTGCCCCTCGGCAGTACTCTGCCGGAAACCGATATGAGATCCACTTGTTTGCCAAGCATCTTGCAGCGAATTGATCGCTACTAAACCTGACCTCGCCCCAGAATCAATGAACATCATCTAAGCAACCGCGCTGCCCATCGACAAGCGAGCAACGTACTCACGCCTTGCCGGGTGCAATCGGCGCCGCACTCTCCCCCGTATGGGTGTCGCCCGTGGGATCGTCCGGCGTTGCATCATGGTCGGCCGTGCGCACGCGGATGTTGCCGAGGGGTTCAAAGAACTTGCCCCCCGCTGCAAGCAAGGCCGGCAGGATGAATAAATCGCCGATCAGGGCGAAGCCGAGCGTAGACACGAACAGCGTACCGAACAGCGCGACCTGCGGCAGTTCCGAGAAGGTGACGATGATCACGCCCGAACACAGGATGATCGTGGTTGCCACGATTGCCCCGCCGATCCGGTCCAACGTATATTTCACCGCCTCCATATGCAGCCGCTTCTCCTCGCGGCGGGCATGCAGATAATGCGACAGGAAATGCACCGTATCGTCCACGGCAATGCCAAAGGCGATGGTGAGCGCAATCACGGTGGTGAGCTGCAAGCCCTGGCCGGTAAAGTAGAGCCACGCCTCAGTGCCGAGAACTGGGAAAAGGTTCGGGATAGCCGAAGCTAGCGCCACTCGGAATGACTGGAACGCAAAGCCGATCAGCGCCAGGTTGACGACCACAGACAGCGTGAGATCAAGCTGTAAGCCCGTAACGATCTGGTCAGTGGCAAACGTGGTAAGGACCCTGAATCCCCCGATCTCCGCCTCGGTGATGCCAGCCGCTTTCATGTCGGCGTCGACATCGTTGACCAACTCGCGCAAATCCTCGGAGTCGATGATGGTCGGCATGAAACCGGTAACGAGCGCCTGGCTACCGTCATCGGTTACAAATCGCCGCTTCATGAACGGCCCGACCGCCTCCAGCACCGTCTCACGGCTGAAGCCGCTTTCGGTGTAATTGGTGAGGCTCGCGGCTGAGATAACCTTGTTCTCGCCCAGATGCTTTTCGAGGATTTCGTGCACGGTCCTGACCGTCTCGAAATCCTTTGGTCCTACATTGGGATCGTTCTCAACAAGCGGCACGCGGATATAGAACGGGGCTACGCCACCCACGCCCGCGTCGATACTTTCGGCTGCCGTGAGCGCCGCTGAATCCTTGGCAACGAAGTCCTGAAACGAGAAGTGCGGCTTGATCAGCACGTAGGGCACTAATAGCACGATGGTGACGGCGATCGCCACGATTGCCACCTGGCGGCCGAACCGGCTCGCGAAGTACCAGGCGATGGGCAGCGGCGCCGTCAGCACCAGGCTCGAGCGCTTGGGTGGCTTAAAGCCGAGCCGCACCGCCAGCTTGAGCAGCAGCGGCAGGAACGTCATCAGGCATATGAACAGGAGGAACGTGCCGATCGCGCCCGCCATCGAGAACTCGCGAACGCCCTGGCCCGGCGTCAGCGAAAGGGAGGCAAAGCTCACGAATGTGGTCAGCATGGTCAGCGCCGAAGCCGGGCCCACTAGCTTCACCGTCGCGTCTACGGCCTTGTTTGGCTCCATTCCGTCGCGCCAATAGGCAAGCCAATTGAAAACGAAGAACATCGCTTCGGCGAAGGAGATGACGAGTACCAGGGTCGTGACGATGATGGTAAGAAAGGAAAATGATCCAAAGAACAAGAGGATCATACCCATCGACCACAGCACCGCCAGGAACGGTGTCGCGGCCACGAGCAGAGCGCCTGCCAGCGAGCGCAATGCGAGCAGCGCCAGCACCGATCCAAGCCCAAAACCCCAGACGGTGAACTTGACCTGATCGTTGACGGCAGCGCCTAGCATTTCGGACGACCACACAGGCGGGCCGGTCAGTTCGATGGTGATGTTCTCGTCTTGATAGGGCGCAATGGTCTCGCGCAGGGATGCGATCATCGCCTTCGTGCCGGCGCCGCGCGTCATTTCCTGGTTGGGGAACATGATGATGACGACGCCGCTTAAGTCGGGCGTGATCAAATTGCGCATCATCGGATCGTTCTGCTGCAGATCGCTCAGCGCCCGCGCCACATCGCCAAAATTGTCCATGCCCTCGGGCACCGCCGGAACGGTGCCGCCATTGCCGTCCGGCTTGCGCAGCGTAAAGGGCGACATGGTACCCACGGCATAGTCGTTCAGTTCCAGATCGAACGCCAGATTGCGGATGCGCTCGAGCGTTTCGGGCTCGGTCAAGCGAGGCGAATTGACCAACACATAGATGTCGTTCTCGAACGTGCCAAAGGTTTGCGACAGCCGCTCATAGGCGTCGTAGTGTTCACCCGAATGAGCATAAACCCGCAGCAGATCGCCATCTACATTGGCACGCGGCAATTGGGTGATAGCAAGCACTGTCAGCGCCAGAACGGCAAGCGCCATGGCGCGCGGATAGCGGAGCGTCGTCAGCCCGACATATTCGAGGCCAAAACCGATGGAGCGGTCATACGCAATGCGCGCCCATAGGCGCTGGAAAATGGATCCAACAGACAAAGACCGCCGACTCCGAGAAACTGGGCCAAGAATGGCCGCAGTTTCTACGGTGTTGCTGCTGTCGCGTCCAGCGCCCGCAAGTGTTTGCCCGAATATGTTGCAAGTTTGTTCGGGGTAAAAGGTAGGCTAGTCTACTGACCGTCAGGCGGCGAGCGCCTGCAGATGAGCGGCGAGGAACTCGGCAAAAGGCTGCGGCTTGCGGCCGGAATAGCGCTCCACCGTATCGGTCACGACGCTGTGGTAGCCCAGAACAGCGTCGATCTGGAAGGCAACCAGTATTTTCGCAAAGGGTTCGGGCAAGCCAGCGGCAACCATGCCGGCGGTGAGTTCTGCCGGGCTGACGGCAATGTTGCGGACCGGCTTGCCGCTGGCGGCCGCGTAGATTTCAGCGCGCTCCGCATTGGTGATGGGAGCGGGCCCGGTCACGTCCTCGATCAGCTTGCCGTGGGCGCCGAGCAGGGCTCCGGCCGCGGTCCTTGCCGTGTCGGCGCGGGTAACATAAACCGTGCCGCGATCACCGAGGAGGCCGAACAACTGCCCCGAGGCAATAACCTGACCGGCGTCCATCAGATTGTTCTCTGCATACATGTGATTGCGCAGGATGGTGAAATCCAGCCCACTTTGGGCGATCGCCACCTCGGTCCAGAAGTGTTCTTCGGCGAGCCCCGCTTCTGGATTGGGACGTGCTGCCGGAGCAGAAGAATAGACGATGTGCTTGATGCCAGCAGTTTTAGCCGCCTGGACGGCAGTTGTTTGCTGCGCAATGCGCGTTCCAATCCCGTCGGTGCTGACAATCAGGACGCGGTCGATCCCGGCAAAGCCTGAGACAAGGCTTTGCGGATCGTTGAAGTCGACATGCCTTACTTCGACGCCCTGCTGCTGTAGATCAGCAAGCTTGGCGGGGTCGCGCGTTCCTGCCACGACCCGCGTAGCGCCCTGAGCCAAAAGCTCGGCTACTGCCAAGCGTCCAAATTGGCCGCTTGCGCCAGTGACCAGCAATGTCTGATCCTTGAATAGATGCATTTTGAACTCTCCTAGTGTCTACCCTCCTTGTGCTGAATGCTTATGGAGAGTAGGTATCTGATGGAGAGTGCCTCTAGACGGGTTTATCGGCTCGCGAAAGGAGGCACTTTTTTCGCATAACGTCACCTTGAGGTAACCGCCGATGTTGGCTCCGCTTGATCAGGCAACCGAATTTCTCAAGCGCTGGAATGCAAGCCTCGGCAATGATCTTGGGTCCTGTCCGGTGCGTGGCGTGCTCGACCAGATTGCGGACAAATGGAGCATGCTGCTGATCATGACACTGGCCACCGGCCCGCGTCGCTTCAACCAATTGCGTCGTGATGTTCCCGATATCTCGCAAAAGATGCTGACCCAGACGCTGCGCGATCTGCAGCGCGACGGCATGGTTGCGCGGCAGGTATTCGACACCAAGCCACCATCAGTCGAGTACCGGCTGACCGATTTAGGCCTGTCGCTGATCGTGCCGTTTGGACATCTCATCACCTGGGCGAGCCAAAATCATCCCCACATCAACCAAGCCCGTAGCGCATTCGATCAAGTGGCCTAAGGGTAGACCCTCGGCGGGCGCACGCGAAGCGGTGTTGTAACCGGCTTGCGCCGGCGCTCGTCGGACTTGCAGGTGCGGATGATCCCGCGGGCGCGGCGCACCAGACCAACACCCAGCCCCGGTAGCTTCAGCAACTCCACGCCGTCCATTTCGTCGATCTCGCCAAGCGTTTTGAGGCCTGCCATTTGCAATCGCTTGCCGATGCCGTCGGTTGACCGCAAGTCGATTACCGCGATGTTCTGCCACTTCTCGGCGCCACGGAGCCATGCTCGATATGTATCTGCCATGAACTCTCTATAGCCGACGGCACAGTGATCTGACTATGGAGTACGCTCCAACGGCCCTCCACAGGCTCAACAGCACGAAATTAGCAATCTCGGCCGGGATCACCTATATATCAGCTAACCAAATCAACCAAGAATCACCCCAGTGAGCGATACGACAAGCAACGGAAACGGCACGCTGCCGCCATCCGACATCCAAGCGATTTCCATCACCGACGAGATGCGCAAGTCCTATCTCGATTACGCCATGAGCGTGATCGTGAGCCGTGCGCTGCCCGACGTGCGCGACGGGCTCAAGCCTGTGCACCGGCGCATTCTCTTCTCGATGAGCGAGAATGGCTACGAATACAACAAGCCTTACCGCAAGTCGGCCCGCGTCGTTGGCGACGTTATCGGTAAGTACCACCCGCATGGCGACGGCGCGGTCTACATGGCTCTTGTGCGCATGGCGCAAGATTTCTCCATGGGCGAAATGCTCGTGGAAGGGCAGGGCAATTTCGGCTCGGTCGACGGCGATATGCCCGCGGCCATGCGCTACACCGAAGTGCGTATGCAGCGCATCACCAACTCCCTGCTCGATGATCTCGACAAGGACACGGTCGATTTCCGCGACAACTACGACGGCTCCGAAAAAGAGCCGAGCGTCTTGCCCGCACGCTTCCCCAACATGCTCGTCAATGGCGGCGGCGGCATTGCCGTGGGCATGGCTACCAACATCCCCACCCACAATCTAGGCGAAACCATCGACGCGGCGCTGCTGCTGCTCGACGACCCGCAGGTGCCAGCCGAGCAATTGCTGGAAGCTCTACCCGGTCCGGATTTCCCGACAGGCGGCATCATCCTTGGCCGTGCTGGTATCCGTCAGGCCTACGAAACCGGTCGCGGCTCGGTTCTGGTGCGCGGCCGCGTGGCCGTGGAAGAAATCCGCAAGGAGCGCGAGGCGCTGATCATCACCGAGCTGCCGTACCAGGTGAACAAGGCGGCAATGGTCGAAAAGATCGCCGAACTCGTCCGCGACAAGCGGATCGAGGGGATTGCAGACATGCGCGATGAATCTTCGCGCGAGGGCATGCGCGTCGTGATCGAGATCAAGCGCGATGCGCTGGCCGATGTCGTGCTTAACCAGCTTTACCGCTTCACAGCTCTGCAATCCTCCTTTGGCTGCAACTTCGTTGCGCTTAATGGCGGCAAGCCGCAGCTGATGAATTTGCGCGAGATCCTGCAGGCCTTCATCGATTTCCGTCACGAGGTGGTTACGCGTCGTGCGCGGTTCCTGCTCAACAAGGCTCGCGATCGCGCCCATATCCTGGTCGGCCTTGCCATTGCCGTTGCCAACATCGACGAAATCATCGCCCTGATCCGCACCGCGCCCGATCCGGCGACAGCCCGCGAGCAGTTGATGACCCGCCACTGGCCGGCACAGGACGTGGCGCCGCTGATTAAGCTGATCGACGATCCGCGTCACCGCATCAACGACGACGGCACCTTTATGCTGTCGGAAGAGCAGGCGCGTGCCATTCTCGAGCTGCGTCTTGCGCGCTTGACGGCCCTTGGCCGCGATGAAATCGGCGACGAGCTCAATGGCCTCGGCACGGAGATTGAAGACTATCTCGATATCCTGCGCTCGCGCGAACGCGTCGTGCAGATCATCCGAGACGAGCTGACCGAGATCAAGGAACAGTTCGCAACGCCGCGCCGCACCGAAATTTCCGACTCGGTGAGCGACTTCGAGGACGAAGACCTCATCGCCCGGGAGGACATGGTCGTCACCGTGTCGCACGAGGGCTACATCAAGCGCGTGCCGCTTTCAACTTACCGCTCGCAGAACCGCGGAGGCAAGGGTCGCTCGGGCATGGCGACGCGTGAGGAAGATTTCGTGTCGCGCCTGTTCGTGGCGAACACCCACACGCCCGTGCTGTTCTTCACCAGCCGCGGCATTGCCTACAAGCTCAAGGTTTGGCGCCTGCCGTTGGCGCAAGCCAATTCGCGCGGCAAGGCGCTGATCAACATCCTGCCGCTGGAGCAGGGCGAGCGCATCACCACCATTATGCCTTTGCCCGAGGACGAAACAAGCTGGGCCAACCTCGACATCATGTTCGCGACGACCCGCGGTACTGTTCGCCGCAACTCGCTCGCCGACTTCGTCGAAGTGCGCCAGAACGGCAAGATTGCCATGAAGCTCGACGAGGGTGACCAGATCGTGGGCGTCGAAACCGCCAATGCGCATGACGACGTGCTGCTCACCACCGCGCAGGGCCAGGCGATCCGCTTCCCCGTCGATGACGTCCGCGTCTTCAAGGGCCGTGACTCGATGGGCGTGCGTGGCATCCAACTGGCCAAGGACGACGTGGTCATCTCCATGGCCGTCATCAACCACTCCGACGCTACCGCAGAACAGCGCGCGGCCTATCTCAAGCGTAGCCGTGCGATGCGCGGTGAAGTAGAAGCGGTGGACGTACCGGCTGATGAAGCTGACGTCGAAGCCGGCGATCTCGATCAAGAGCTCTACGCCAAGATGGGCGCGCAGGAGCAGTTCATCCTGACCCTGTCCGAAAACGGCTATGGCAAGCGCACCTCCAGCCACGAATACCGGATCACTGGACGTGGCGGCAAAGGTATCGTCGCCATGGCCGTCAACAAGCGCAACGGCAAGCTGGTCGCCAGCTTCCCCGTGGCCGAGGACGACCAGATCATGCTGATCAGCAATGGCGGCCAGACCATCCGCCTGCCGGTCGGCGGCGACAAGCCGATCCGTATCGTCTCGCGCGGCTCGCAGGGCGTCATCGTCTTCGATACGGCTGAAGGCGAGAAAGTCGTTTCCGTCGAGCACATCAGCGAGCCGGAGGCCGAGGAATTGCCCAGCGCACCAGAAGCGTCGGTGCCACCCGCACCGCCGACCACGCCGGACGATCCTGAGGCGCCTGGGACGTCTGACGAGCCAGGCGATGAGTGATAAAAGGGGCGCTTCGGCGTCCCTTGCGTTTCCTGGCGACAAAATGGAGCGCTGTTGTCTTTCACCATCCACGATTTGCGCGACGAACCGGACCATCTCGCAACTGTCACTGACCGCATCTGGCGTGCTTGGTGGGAACCCTATGGCTCAAGCCTCGCCGACCTTGAGCAAGGCCTCGCCGACGTCGCCGCCGCTAAGGATTATCCATCGTTCACGCTCGTCGCCTTGGAGCGGGGTCGCTTCCTCGGCACCGTCACCGGCATCGAGGACGACATCGAAGCGCGGCCCGAACTCGGCCCCTGCATTGCCGCCCTTTGGGTGGAAGAAGCCGAGCGCCACCGCGGCATCGGCAAAGCGCTTATCAATGCGGCATGCACTCGATTCGCGGCATCTGGGTTTTCGCAGGCCTATCTTGCTGCCAAGCCGTCACTGCGAAGCTACTATTCCGGCTTAGGCTGGGCCCACATTGAGGCTGCTGTCGGCGATGACAACCTCGAACTGTTTCGCCGCACGCTCACATGACCACGCACCCGAAACCAACCGGTTACCGGGCCCTGCTTGCGCTCGCTGTTCCGAAGCGCTTGGCCCTGGCATCCATCCCGGCCGACTTCGCCGATTGGCTCGACTATGCGGCGATCGTTGGCCTTCTGGTCTTCACCTGGGGTGAGGGGCCTCTCGTGCTGGCCCTGTTCGCCTTTTGTCTGACACTGCCCTACGTGGCTGTCGGACCGCTGCTCGCCATGGTGGTGGACCGCACGCCGCTGCGCCGCGTTCTCGTATTGAGCAATCTCGGACGTGGCCTGGCCACCCTTGCCTTGGTCTTTGCTCCGAGCTGGCCTGTGGTGCTGGCGATCGTTGCGATCCGTGCGTGCATCGATTCTGCCTTTGGCCCGGCCCGCCAAGCGGCCATTCAGGCTTCTACACCTACGGAATTGCTCGCCAGCGCCAATGGCCTTCACCAAGCAATCAACCAGACCTCCAAGATCGCGGGTCCAGCCCTTGGCGGCGTGTTGCTGGCTGTGATCCCGGCGCAAACGGTGTTCGGCCTGAACGCCATTCTCTCGCTTGTCGCAACAGCCCTGGTCTTCAGCTTGGCGCTGCCGCCAAAGCCACCGCGTGAGCCATCCAACTTTCGCGAGGAAGTACTGGCTGGCGCTGCTGAGTTCAGGCGCAGCCCGCTTATGCTCACGGCGCTGGTTTTCTCGGCCGTCGCCTACTTTTCCTTCTTCCTTTACGATGCCCTGATCGGACTTCTGGCAGCCGATTTCGAACTTGGTGCGACCGCCTTCGGCATCGGCATTGCGGCTTCTGGAGCAGGTGGGTTGGTAGGCGCGCTGCTGTCTGGGCTTAGCGCGCAGCGCCATCCCATTCCCAACATGGTACTGGCCGGCATCGTCGCAGGGGCGGCCGCCGCCGGGCTCGGGATTGTTGCACTGCGGGGGGTAAACCTTGCAGCGCCGTTTTACTTCCTTGTTCTCGCACTCATGGGCGGGTCAACCTCGTTCATGCTGGTGCCCTATCGCACCATTGTGCAGTCGAAGGCACCGCCGGACCGCATCGCACGTGTGGTTGCCGCCGGGGAGGCAGTCACCATGGCTGTGATGCTTTCGGCTCCGTTCGCCGGCAGCTTGGTCGCTTATGCCTACGGCACCGGCGCTGCCTTCCTGGCCGGCGGTATTTTATTGATAGCGCTAGGTGTTGTCACAGCCATCGGGGCCATATTGGGCGGGCCAAAAACCTGACCCGACCTTGCCATGCCTCCCCCCACATGACAAAACCGCAAAAACAAAAAGAGGGAGAGCGTGATGGGCAATCTGGTGGGCTTTTATCCTGGCTCGTTCGACCCGCTGACCAATGGGCATCTCGACGTCATTGAGCGCGCCTGCAAGCTGGTGGACACACTGGTCGTGGCCGTCGGAATCAATGCCGGCAAGAAGACGCCGCTGTTTGCCCATGCGGATCGGCTGCAGATCCTTGAGCAGGTCCTCGCGCCTGTCGGCAAGCGCACAGACACCCAGTTTCGAGTCGTCGACTTCTCCGGCTTGATGGTCAACGCCGCGCGTGAAAATGGCGCCAAGCTGATCATCCGCGGCCTACGCGATACGACCGATTACAATTATGAAATGCAGATGGTGGGCATGAACGCCCAGATGGCGCCGGACCTGCAAACCGTTTTCTTGCCGTCCAGTCCACCGGTTCGGCATATCTCGGCCACATTGGTGCGGCAGATCGCGGAGATGGGAGGCGACATTTCCGCCTTCGTCCCGCAAATCGTTCTCAAGGCCCTCAAGAGCAAATGATCTCCATTACACGCCGCCTGTTTGGCGCTCTCGTCATCGGTGCCGCTGCTGTCAGCGCCGCCCCTGCCTTCGCTCAGACCGGCACGCCGCATCTGATCCTGACCCTTGAAGACGGCGTGGTCGACATCGAACTGCTGCCCGCCATTGCACCCAAGCATGTGGAGCGCATCGTGACCCTCACCAATGAGGGCTTCTACAATGGCGTGGTGTTCCACCGCGTGATTGAAGGCTTCATGGCCCAGACTGGCGATCCTACCGGCACCGGTACGGGCGGCTCCGAACTTGCCGATGTCGAGGCCGAGTTCAACCAGGAGAGCTTCCAGCCGGGCGCTGTCGGCGGCGCCCGCTCGCAGGACCCCAACTCCTTCAACTCGCAATTTTTCATCACGACGGGCGATGCGACGTTCCTTGATGGCCAGTACACCGTCTTTGGCAAGGTCGTGTCCGGCATGGAAGCGGTCAGCGCCATTGAAAAGGGCCCCGCCGAGCAGAACGGCCAGGTCGCCAATCCCGACAAGATCGTCGAAGCCAAGATCGAGTATAAGTAGGTTTTAGAGGGTGTTATCCCGGCGCAGGCCGGGATCCATCCTGAGTTCGCCTGTCACCTGTCCTCTGTGAGAATACCTCAGGATGGACCCGGCCTGTGCCGGGGTGACATCGGGTTTGCGGGCGGTCAGGTGGTTGCACCAAACCTTCAATGGCTCTACATCCGCCCCACAGATATCAAACGAAAGAAGCAAAAATGGCCGAATACGCCGATCCCGAAAACACCCTCGTCATCGAAACTACCAAGGGCAATGTCGTCATCGAGATGCGCCCGGATCTGGCGCCGAACCATGTCGCCCATATCAAGAAGCTGGCGCGTGAAGGCTTCTACGACGGCATCGTGTTCCACCGCGTGATCGAAGGCTTCATGGCCCAGACCGGCTGCCCCGAGGGCCGTGGCACTGGCGGGTCGAAGTACCCCAACCTTAAGCAAGAATTCAACGCCGAGCCCCACGTCCGCGGCACGGCTTCTATGGCTCGCGCCCAGAGCCCCGACTCGGCAAATTCTCAGTTTTTCATCTGCTTTACCGATGCACCTTTCCTTAACAAGCAGTACACTGTTTGGGGCAAGGTCATCGAGGGGATGGAGCATGTGGACCAGATCAAGCGCGGCGAGCCGGTCATCAATCCGGACAAGATGGTCTCGGTCAAGGTCGCGGCCGACCTCGCCGCGTAAGTCCATGCTGGGGCTGGCCTTGCTGGCCAGCCTCGCCACTGCCGCTCCGGCACACGCAAGCGGCGGTTTCCTGTGCGAGGGAGAAAGTGTTTCTCTCAATATAGCTACAGGGCGCCTGATGGTCCTGAACGTGCTGGGCGCCTATGTCGAAGCTGGGGACCGAGCTTGGTCCACCGGGCCCGAGCGCGGCGAAGGCACGCCGATTATTGTCGGTCAGGCGTTCGGGGACGACGAGCAGGTTTTGGTGGATTTCACCGATCCGAACATCGAAAGCATCCTCATCAGCGTTCGGCTCCGCTTTACCGGCGAGGACGAAGACTGGCCCCTGAGCGGCACGATGACGGCAGAAGGCACCTCCTACGCCATCCGCTGCGGCGAGGGCTGATTTCGGGCGATGCAGCCAGCTTCCTGGGTCATGCCTCGGCAGCGAGGACGCTCGCTTCCTCCGCCTCCAGTCCCGCCTGCGCTTCTGTGCTCAGCCCGAATCTTGTCGCCACATCGGGCGCATACCGCACCAGATCGGGCCGCAGCTTGATGAGCGCCAAATCCTTCACCTTGGCTTCCAGCATCACGTCGAAAGTCAGCCCCTCCGCCACGCGCATGAAGCTGATGAACTCGAACGGGTTGACGAAATCGGCGTGGCCCGTCCACACCGGCGCAGCGTTCACCGTCACCGACTTGCCCGTCTTGCGATCCTTGCGCACCAGCTGCCGCAGCTCCGTGCGCGGAGAGGAAAAGTGCACCTTCGGGCGCACATCGGCAGGCCAGCTCGCCAATATCGCTTGGAGCGTCTGGCGCATGTCAGCGCCTTCGAGGTTCAAGCACCAGAAGTGTTGGTGATCGAAAATCAGCCGGACACCGGTATGCTCATGGATCCACAACACATCTGCCGCCGAAAACCGCAAATCGTCATGTTCCAGCACCAGGCGTCGCCGCACCGGTTCCGGCAGGGTCTTCCACGTCTCCGCCCAGCGGGCGCGCGAAGCGTCCTTGTCTTCATAAACGCCGCCCACATGCACGACCATCACGGCCTCAGGCCCAAGCTCCATTAAATCAAGCATTTCAGCTTGCGACAGGAGGTCCCAAACACTCTTGCGCACCAGCTCGGGGTCGGGGCTATTGAGCACGATGAACTGGCTTGGGTGAAACGACAGCCGCAAGCCCTGCGCTTTCGCCCGCGCGCCGATCGCCGCAAGTTCGGCCGCGCTGTCCTGCACCATCGAATGGAACTGCGGCATGTCCGGATGGGTCGCATAGGGCGCTAGGTCCGACGACATGCGGTACATGTTGATGTTGTGCTTGCCTAGATAGTCGAAAATGGCTTCGAGATACCCGAGCGAAATCTTCAGGTGCGGCTGGCTCGTCGAGCGGCGTGCGTCGTGGCTTTTCAGATCGGGGTTGCCCATGATCTTGACGGGCACGCCGAGCCGAAGTGGCAAATCATCCATGCTGGACCTCCTGCCGGTCAATGATCGGAGCAACGCGAGCGTTCCGCATGAGCGGCTTGCTTGTGCGCCCATTCCGCCCGCGCCGGTGCTGTGCTAACCAGCCCTCATGCGCGTTTCCGATTTCGACTTTGACCTGCCCGAGAACCTCATTGCCCTTCATCCGGCTGAGCCGCGCGATTCTGCGCGCTTGCTGCTCGTGGATCCGGTCAAAGGTTTGTCGGACTTGCACATCCCCGACCTGCTCACCTTGCTAAGGCCGGGCGACGTCCTCGTGGTCAACGACACGCGCGTCCTGCCAGCCGAACTGCGTGGCACCCGTATTCGCGGCGAAAACCGCGCGGGGGTGTCGTTCAATCTCCACAAGCGGGTCGACGCCCACACCTGGCGCGCCTTCGCCCGCCCGGCGAAGAAGCTGGCGCTGCTCGATGAACTTCAGCTTGGCAATGGCAACACAGACGCCCTCAAGGCGCGTGTTGCCGGCAAGGGCGAAACTGGTGAAGTGACGCTCGAATTCGAACTCGGCGGCGCAAAGTTGGACGAAGCTATTAAGTCCCATGGCGCCATGCCGCTGCCGCCCTATATCGGCGCCAAGCGCGATGTGGAGGAACGGGACTTGGTCGACTACCAGACCGTCTATGCCGCCAATGACGGCGCGGTCGCCGCACCCACGGCAGGGCTGCATTTCACCCAAAGCCTGCTGCAGCAAATCTCGGATATGGGCGTCACTATCGAGCGCGTGACCTTGCATGTCGGGGCAGGGACCTTCCTGCCCATGAAGGCCGAAGACACCGAAGATCATGTGATGCACGCCGAATGGGGCGAACTCCCGCAAGCCACTGCCGAGCGCATCAACGCCCGCCGCGCCGCCGGCGGCCGCGTCATCGCCGTCGGCACCACGAGCCTGCGGCTCCTGGAAACCGCCTCCCGCGCCACCGGCACTCTGCAGCCCTTCATTGGCGACACCGACATCTTCATCACCCCCGGCTTCCGCTTTCACACGGTCGACGCGCTGATGACCAATTTCCATCTGCCCAAATCCACCCTCTTCATGCTGGTAAGCGCCTTTGCGGGCATGGACGTGACGAAAAACGCCTATGCTCACGCGATAAGCGAGGGTTACCGGTTTTATTCCTATGGGGACTCTTCGCTGCTGCTGCGAGCGGAGCGTAAAGACTGACCACAAAAACGATGTCACCCCGGGCCCGACCCGGGGCCCATCCTGAGATCACGCGACGGTTGCAAGGTGGTACGAACAATTCCCGAGCCGCACCCGACCACCTTAAGATGGATCCCGGATCAAGCCCGGGATGACATCGAGTGTTTGGCCTCTTTCGCAGGTCATCACGAACGTTTAGAACCCGCGCCATGAACGCCCCGATCAAACAAGTCAGCTTCTCGCTCACCGCCACCGATGGTATGGCCCGTCGCGGCCGCATCGACACCCCGCGTGGTGACATCCAGACGCCCGCCTTCATGCCGGTGGGTACGGCGGGCACGGTCAAGGCCATGTACCCCGAGCAGGTGCGCGAAACTGGCGCCGATATCCTCCTCGGCAACACCTACCATCTCATGCTCCGCCCCGGCGCGGAACGTGTCGCCTCGCAGGGTGGCCTCCATGACTTCATGGATTGGCAGCGACCAATCCTCACCGACAGCGGTGGCTTTCAGGTCATGTCGCTGGCGCAACTGCGCAAGCTCACCGAAAAAGGCGTAACCTTCCGCTCACATATCGATGGCTCCAGCTACGAGCTGACGCCCGAGCGTTCCATCGAAATCCAGACGCTGCTCGATAGCGATATCATCATGCAGCTCGATGAATGCCTCAAGCTGCCTGCCGACTACAAGGAGATGGAACGCGCCATGGAGCTTTCGCTCCGCTGGGCCGACCGCTCCAAGACCGCGTTCAACAATCAGCTCAACCGCGCCCTGTTCGGCATCGTCCAGGGCGGTGACAACGCCGAGCTGCGCGCCCGCTCGGCGCAGGGACTCAAATCCATCGGCTTTGACGGCTATGCCGTTGGCGGGCTGGCGGTGGGCGAGCCGCAGGATGTCATGTTCCGCGTCATCGAGCAGATCACGCCCGAACTGCCGGCCGACCGCCCGCGCTACCTCATGGGCGTCGGCAAGCCCGACGATATCCTTGGCGCTATCGGCCGGGGCATCGACATGTTCGATTGCGTTCACCCCACGCGCGCCGGCCGCCACGGCCATGTCTATACCCGCTTCGGCGTCATCAATTTGAAGAACGCACGGCATAGGGATGACCACCGGCCGATCGACGAGCAATCGCCCAACCCGAACTGCCGCCGCTGGAGCCGCGCCTATCTCCACCACCTTGTTAAGACAGAAGAGATTTTGGGCGCGATGATCCTTTCGCAGATCAACCTGGCCTATTATCAAGAGCTGGTTCAGGGCTGCCGCGCTGCAATCGAAGGCAGTCGTTTCGACGATTTCGCAGCAGAAACCCGCGCGGCATGGGCCGCCGGCGATTTGCCTGTTATCTGACGTTCAAAAAGGGTTCATCCACATGGCGAAATCAGGGCGCAAGGCCAGCTTCTCGGGCCTCGGCAAACATCGCAAACGGCTCGAAGAGCAGCCCATGCGCGTCCAGTTCGCCGTCGATCCCAATCGCTTTAAGCGCTATTCCGCCACCGGTGCGGGCATCCTGCTCGACTATTCCAAGAACCGCATCGACGAAGACGTCATGTCCGCGTTGTTTGACATGGCCCGCGCTGCGGGTGTCGAGGAACGCCGCGACCAGATGTGCGAAGGCGAGCACATCAACATCACTGAAGACCGTGCCGTCATGCACATGGCCCTGCGCTATCAGGGCGACAAGCCCGTTCCTGGGGACGGCCAAGACGTCATGCCCGATATCCGCGGCGTCCTCTCTGCCATCGGCAACTACTCCGACGCCGTCCGGTCCGGTCAGATCCGCGGCCACGGCGGCGAGCAGTTCACCGACATCGTCAACATCGGCATTGGCGGCTCCGACCTTGGCCCCTCCATGGTAACGCTTGCCCTTGAGCCCTACACGCGGCCCGATCTGCGCGCCCACTACATCTCTAACGTCGACGGCGCTCACATCCACGACACGCTCAAGCGCCTCGACCCCAAGAAAACCCTGTTCATCGTCGCCTCGAAAACCTTCACCACGGACGAGACGATGACCAACGCCAACTCGGCGCGCGAGTGGATCGCCGATACGCTAGGCGAAGACGCCGTCGGCAACCATTTCGCCGCCGTATCCACCAACATTCCCGCCTGTGCCAAGTTCGGCATCCGCGAGGACCGCATTTTCGGCTTTTGGGATTGGGTCGGCGGCCGCTATTCAGTCTGGTCCGCCATTGGCCTGCCGATCGCCTTGGCCGTCGGTTACGACAACTTTAGCAAGTTCCTCCAGGGCGCTGACGCCATGGATCGACACTTTCTGTCAACGCCGCTCGAAGACAATCTGCCCGTCATCATGGCGTTGCTCGGCGTTTGGTACCGCAACGTCTGGGGCTTCTCGACCCACGCCGTGCTGCCCTACGACCAGCGCCTTTCCCGCTTTCCAGCCTATCTGCAGCAGCAGGACATGGAGTCCAACGGCAAGTCCGTGACGCTCTCCGGCAAGCCGGTGAAATGGTCCACGGGCCCGATCGTCTGGGGCGAACCCGGTACCAATGGCCAGCACGCCTTCTATCAGCTGATCCACCAGGGCACTGACGTTATCCCCTGCGATTTCTTGGTCGCCGCCAAGCCACACGAGTCGTTGCCGCCGCACCACGACAAGCTGGTCGCTAACGTGCTAGCTCAATCCGAAGCGCTCATGCTGGGCAAGACAGCCGAGGAGGTCGTCGCCGAACTCAAGGCGCAAGGGCTCGACAAGGATAGAATTGAGGAACTCACCCCTCACAAGGTTTTTCCAGGCAATCGCCCGTCTAACACACTGTTCTACAAGCAACTGACGCCCGAAACGCTCGGCTCGCTTGTAGCGCTTTACGAGCACAAGGTCTTCACCCAAGGCGTGATCTGGAACGTCAACTCCTACGATCAATGGGGCGTGGAGCTCGGCAAGCAACTCGCCAAGGCGCTGCTGCCCAAGGTCGAGGGCAAGCAGGGCGGGGAGGAGCACGACAGCTCAACCCAAGGCTTGCTGGCCTATTACTTGGCTAATAAATGACCATCACGACTGACGACCAGCTCGAAAAACTCAAGGCTATCGGCCGCATCTGCGCCATCACTCGCGATGCAATGGCCTCGGCCATGCGCCCGGGCATGACCACGCTAGAACTTGACAAGATAGGTGCAAAGCTGCTGGCCGAACACGGCGCGCAATCCGCTCCGATCATCACCTATGACTTTCCTGGCGCCACCTGCATTTCGGTCAACGAGGAGATCGCCCACGGTATTCCAGGCGACCGGGTGCTGCGAGAAGGCGATCTGGTGAACATTGATGTGTCAGCCGAAAAGGACGGCGTCTTCGCTGACACCGGCGCGTCCTTCGTGTTGGGCGAAGGCGACAAGCGCCTTGTCGCCCTCTGCCGCGACGGCAAAAAAGCCATGTGGGCCGGCATCGGAGCCGTGAAGGCGGGCGCCCCACTTGCCGACATTGGTGACGCCATCGGCAAGTTCGCCAAAAAGGGCGGCTATACCCTGATCCGCAATCTCGCGAGCCACGGCGTTGGCGACAGCCTGCACGACGAGCCCGGCGAAATCGCTACATGGCCCGACAAGTCCGAGCGCCGCCGCATGACCAATGGCCTGGTGTTCACCATCGAGCCCTTCCTGTCGCTCGGCGGGAAAATGGCCGACCAGAAATCTGCCGATGATGAATGGACACTCGTGAGCCGGCCGTCCGCTCCCTGTGTTCAATACGAGCACACCATTGTCGCGACCCCGCGCGGCGCTGTGGTGGTAACACTCGCGGCTTAAGGCCTTAGTCAGCCGCCAGACGATCCACACCTTCGATGTCACCCCGGCGCAGACCGGGGCCATCTCGAGATCGTCCCCCAGCCGCAAGGTTGCCCGAACGCCCATCAGAACCACGAACATCTCAGGATGGACCCCGTCTCCGCGGGGGTGACACTGAATATCGGATGAGGTCGCGCATGCCATACGCATTCACTAGGCCAATAACCTCGCCGCAACCTTCCCTAACACTTCGCTAACCAAAACCACGCAATCCCCGCTCTTCCCGATGCCCACACTAGACAAGAACAAACAAGGAACCTACAAGAACATTATAGCAACACAGGAGCTAAAGATGCTGACTTTCTTGAAGGACTTTGCGGCGTTCGTGACCCTCGGCGCTTTCACCATCGGCTCGCTGACCTGGATGGATTTGCTGACCCGACTCGTGTGAGCCTCCTGTGGATTGCGGCATGCCGAACTGGGGATCGGGTGCCGGCGGTGCTAAAAGTTGGCGCATGAACGGTCCCGGTTTTATCCATCTCCACGTCCACTCTGCCTATTCACTCCTTGAGGGGGCGCTGCAGCTGGAGACGATTCTCAAGCTCGCCGCAGCAGACAACCAGCCGGCGCTCGGCATAGCCGACACCGGCAATCTCTTCGGCGCTCTGGAGTTCTCCGAAAAGGCCAGCAAGAAGGGCATTCAGCCTCTGACCGGCGTCGAACTCGCCATAGATTTTGCCGCCGCCGAGGAGCGTGTCAGCGAACGCGGCCATATCGCATGGTCCGGCAAGTCCAGCGTCGTGCTGTTAGCCCAGACTGAGAACGGTTTCGAGAATCTATCGCGCCTCGTCTCCAAAGCTTACCTGCAAAGCGAAGATGGCATCGCCCGCGCCAGCCTGGATTGGCTCAGCCGCGAGGGCCTGGAAGGTCTCATCTGCCTGACCGGCGGCCCCGAAGGCGCCATCGACATGGCCTTTGCGCAAGGCCAGGACGCCAATGCCCTGCGCCGGCTCGACCGCCTGGCCGATCTGTTCGGCGACCGGCTCTACATGGAATTGCAGCGGCACGGCCGGCCACAAGAGGCCAATGTCGAGCCGCGCCTGATCGACTACGCATACCGCAAGGGCATTCCGCTGGTTGCAACCAACGAGCCCTTCTTCAAATCCGTCAAGGAATTCGAAGCCCATGACGCGCTGCTGGCCATTGCAGGCGGCACCGTGCTGGCGCAAACCGAGCGCCGCAAGCTCAACGACCAGTACTACTTCAAGACGCGCGCCGAGATGGTCGAACTCTTCTCCGACATCCCTGAAGCGCTCGATTCCACCATCGAGATCGCACAACGCGTTTCTTATCGGCCCAAGACCCGCAAGCCGATCCTGCCCAAGTTCGCCGCCGCGCCTGATCTGAGCGAGGACGATGCCGTAGCCGCCGAGGCCGCCGCGTTGCGCGCCATGGCGGAGGAGGGGTTGCGCGAGCGCCTCGCCACCACTGGCACGGCGCCGGGCAAGACCCCGGAAGAATATTGGGAGCGGCTCGAATTCGAGCTGGGCATCATCGCCTCGATGAAGTTCCCCGGCTACTTCCTGATCGTGGCCGATTTTATCCGCTGGTCCAAGTCGCAAGGCATTCCTGTCGGCCCAGGCCGCGGTTCCGGCGCCGGCTCCCTGGTCGCCTACGCCACCACCATCACAGACCTTGATCCGCTCGCTTACAACCTCCTTTTCGAGCGCTTCCTCAATCCCGAACGCGTCTCGATGCCGGACTTTGACATCGATTTCTGTCAAGACCGGCGCGAAGAAGTCATCCGTTACGTTCAGAAAAAATACGGCTCCGAGCAGGTCGCGCAGATTATCACCTTTGGAACGCTGCAGGCCCGCGCCGTGCTGCGCGACGTCGGCCGGGTGCTGCAGATGCCCTATGGTCAGGTGGATCGCCTCTGCAAGCTCGTGCCCGCCAACCCGGCCGACCCTTGGTCTATCGAGCGGACGCTCAACGAAATACCCGCGTTCAAGGCCATGGCCGATGAAGATGAAACGGTCGCCGACCTGATCGCTATTGCGCGCAATCTCGAAGGCCTGTTCCGCCACGCCTCTACCCACGCCGCCGGGATCATCATTGGCGATCGCCCGCTACAAGATCTGGCGCCGCTTTATCGCGACCCGCGCTCGGATATGCCGGTCTGCCAATACAACATGAAGTGGAGCGAGGCGGCGGGCCTCGTCAAGTTCGACTTCCTGGGCCTCAAGACGCTGACCACTGTGCAATACGCGGTCAACATGGTGAACCTCGACGGCGGCAGTTTCCGCATCGAGGATATCCCGATCAACGACAAGCCCACTTACGAGCTCTATGCCCGCGGCGATACGTTCGGCGTGTTCCAGGTGGAAGGCGCCGGCATGCGCCGCGCTTTGGTCGATATGAAGCCCGACCGCTTCGAGGACATCATCGCCCTCGTGGCGCTCTACCGTCCCGGCCCGATGGACAACATTCCCCTCTTCAACGACCGCAAGCACGGCCGTGAAGAGGTGGAATATCCGCACCCGGACCTCTCCAAGGTGCTCGACGAAACTTACGGCATCATCGTCTATCAGGAACAGGTGATGCAGATCGCCCAGCTCCTGTCCGGCTATTCGCTGGGCGAAGCGGACATGCTGCGCCGCGCCATGGGCAAGAAGATCAAAAGCGAAATGGATGCGCAACGCGAGCGCTTTCGCGATGGCGCCATCAAATATGGTTTGAAGCAAAGTTTAGCCGACACGATCTTCGACCTCTTGGCCAAGTTCGCCAACTATGGCTTCAACAAAAGTCACGCCGCGACGTACGCCCTGGTGAGCTACCAAACGGCGTATCTGAAGGCGCATTACCCTCACGAGTTTCTCGCCGCGTCCATGACGCTCGACATGGGCAATACCGATAAGCTGTCCGAGTTTCGCAGCGAAGCCAAGCGCCTCAAGATCGAGCTCGTGCCGCCCTGTGTCAATCGGTCGGAAGTCGTGTTCTCGGTCAAGGACAAACGCATTTATTATGGCCTGTGCGCCGTGAAAGGTGTTGGCCAGCAGGTCGCCGAGCACATTGTTGAAGTGCGCGGCAATACGCCGTTCAAGGATCTTGGCGATTTCGCCCGCCGTGTCGATCCGCGCATTCTGAGCAAGCGTACACTTGAAACCTTGTGCAATGCCGGCGCCTTCGACGAGATCGTGCCACGTCGCGAGGTGGCTTTCGCCGCCATCGAGCAGGTTCTGGGCATGGCTCATTCGCTAACCGTCGAGCGCAATGAAGGCCAGTGGAACATGTTCGACGCTGGCGAGCCCGAACCTATTCGCCTTCCGGCTGGGGTGCCCGCCTGGAGCACTGCCGACCGCGCCGACCGCGAGCTGTCGGCCATTGGCTTCCACCTGTCAGCCCATCCGCTCGACGCCTATTCGGACCTTTTCGACAAGCTGCGCGTACAGCGCTGGGCGGATTTCGAGCGTGCGGTGAAGGATGGCGCTTCGGCTGGCCGGCTGGCCGGAACCATCGGCGCGCGGCAGGACCGGCGCACCCGCAAGGGCACGCCCATGATGATCCTGACCTTGTCCGACCAGACAGGTAGCTACGAAGTGGTCGCCTTCTCCGAACAGATCAACGAGTTCGGGGCCGTCTTGCAGCCAGGCAAATCCGTGATCCTCCAGGTCGGCGCGGACGAGCGCGCCGAAGGCGTCAGCCTGCGGCTTTTGTCGGCGCAGCCGATCGACGGCATTGCCGAAAAGATCGATCGCCGCCTCACCATCTTCGCGGCTGATACAAAGGCTCTCGGCTCCATTGGCGCTCAGCTCAAAAGGGGCGGGGAGGGCTCGGTCAACTTTGTTGTTATCCGCGACGGCGGTGCAAGGGAATACGAGATCGAGCTACCCGGTACCTATCGTCTCACCGTAGAAGTCGCTGGCGGCATCAAGGCGCTGGAAGGCGTTACGGACGTGCGTTTTCAGTAGCCGGGACTCATCCCGAGACCACATCTGCCCGCAAAGTAGTACGATCGCACCTCACCCCGATGTCATCCCGGCGCAGGCCGGGATCCATCCCGAGATCGCGCCACAGCCGCAAGGTGGTTCTGACTAAACCATCGCACCCCCACCCAGCCTCCCCCTGGTGAGGGGGAGGAGCACATAGCATGTGCGGCACCATCGTCGATTAGCCCCGATCCGTCCCTCCCCCTAGCAGGGGGAGGCTAGGTGGGGGTTGTCTCAACGAACACCAACTTATCCATCTTCTCCCCCCACCTTCCACCTCCACTATCCTCCCGCCCATCACCCCGGATTGACGGGCGGCGCTGCAGCGACCGGTGGCCGGGGTGATGCCATCGCGGGAGCGTCGCTGCTCCTTCGGGTTCGAGTTGCGGCCGTAGGGGACGAGCGATCCCCTGCGCGGCTCCCCAACCACTCCAAAAATTGGCAGCCCCGGGACGATTACCGTCTCACATACTACAAACCTAAGAGGCGATAGCCGTCCCGGGGTCCGCACGTTCTCATGACAACCGCAAGGCAGGCGGCGCTTGCGCACGTCCCTTGCCAAGCCGCCGCTCTTGCCCTATATCGCCCATGCGTTTGACTGCGCGTCAGCGCGATTTCACACACGAGGCAGGCTTTTCGATTTGATCGGAAATCCATCCGGTGGCGGGTAACCGCCGCAAGGCTTCGTGGCGGCATCAACCGGTAAACAAGGAGCAGCCATCATGGCACTGCCCGATTTTTCTATGCGTCAACTGCTTGAAGCAGGCGTTCACTTTGGTCACCAGAAGCACCGCTGGAACCCCAAGATGGAACGCTACATTTTCGGCGTTCGCAACGACATCCACATTCTAGACCTGTCGCAGACAGTGCCAGCTCTCAGCCGCGCCCTGCAGCTGATCTCGGACACCGTTGCTGATGGTGGCCGCGTGCTGTTCGTCGGCACCAAGCGCCAGGCTGCCCCGCTGGTCGCGGACGCTGCCAAGCAGTCTGCGCAGTACTACGTCAACTCCCGCTGGCTCGGCGGTACGCTGACCAACTGGCAGACGATCTCGAACTCGATCTCGCGCCTGCGCGAACTCGAATCGATGAGCGAAGACCAGCTGGCGCTGCGCACCAAGAAGGAGCGCCTGATGATGAGCCGCGAACAGGAACGCCTCGAGCGCGACCTGGGCGGTATCAAGGACATGGGCAATGTTCCCTCGCTCCTGTTCGTCATCGATACCAACAAGGAAGCCAACGCGATCAAGGAAGCGCGCCGCCTGGGCATTCCGGTTATCGCGATCGTTGACACCAACTCCGATCCTGACACTGTCGACTACGCCATCCCTGGTAACGACGATGCGTCGCGCGCTCTGGAGCTCTATGTGTCGCTAGTCTCCAAGGCTGCGATCGACGGCATCGGCCGTTCGTCCACCGCTCTCGGTGCCGATCTCGGCGCTTCCGATCGCGCCCCGGCCGAAGAACTTCCAGCCGACGACGCTGCCGCCGCGCCAGCTGCCTAAGCTGACTTCGTTTTGATCTGAACAATGCGGCCCCTAGTGTTGGGGCCGCCAAGAGGTGAACCCATGGAAATCACTGCAGGAATGGTCAAGCAGCTCCGCGACTCGACTGGCGTCGGGATGATGGACTGTAAGAAGGCTCTGGCCGAAACCAATGGCGACATGGAAGCAGCGGTCGATTGGCTGCGCACCCGTGGCCTTGCCAAGGCTGCCAAGAAGGCCGACCGTGTGGCCGCTGAAGGTCTCGTCGGTGTCGTCACTGCCGGCACCAAGGCTGCCGTTGTCGAAGTGAACTCAGAAACTGACTTCGTTGCCCGCAACGAGCAGTTTCAGGGCATTGTCGGCAATGTTGCCAAGCTTGCGCTCGATGCTGACGGCGATGTCGCTAAGCTTGGCGAAATGCCGTTCCCCGGATCGGGTCATTCGGTGTCGGCCGAGCTGACCGAAGCCATTTCGAAAATCGGCGAGAACATGAATCTGCGCCGCACTGAGACCGTCTCGGTCGGCGATGGCGTCGTAGAAAGCTATGTGCACAACGCCGTCAAGCCGGGTCTTGGCAAGATCGGTATTCTCGTTGCGCTAGAGTCGACCGGCGACAAGGCTGCTCTGTCCTCGCTTGGTAAGCAACTCGCCATGCACATTGCAGCGACCAACCCGCTCTCGATCGATCCGGAAGACCTCGACCAAACCGTGGTTGCCCGCGAACGCGCAATCATCCTTGAGCAGGTCAAGGAGTCCGGCAAGTCTGCTGAGATCGCCGAGAAAATGGTCGATGGCCGCATGCGCAAGTACTTCGAGGAAGTCACGCTCCTGGCCCAGACTTTCGTGATCGATGGCGAAACCAAGGTCCGCGATGCGATCAAGAACGCCGAAAAGGACGCGGGCGCGCCGATCAAGCTCACCAAGTTCGTGCGCTACGCGCTCGGCGAAGGCATTGAGAAGGTCGAGACCGATTTTGCTGCCGAAGTCGCCGCGACCGCTGGCGTCAAGCAGTAACAAACCAATGGCGAACGGACTCAACAGTCCGTTCGCCGCTCTCCCAAACGGCCATGATTTGGCCGGGATCGAGCGCGACACCCCGCCCAGCTGTTTCAATTAAACCGGTGAGGCGCTTCCCCTTGGATGCGCGATTGCTTAGGGTCGATCGGGTACCGCCGGATTCGGTGCCCCGCTATTTAGTCTTGATCGAGGGGATCGCCCATGGCGCCTGCCTACAAACGCATTCTCCTCAAAGTTTCCGGCGAAGCACTGGCAGGCGATAATTCCTTCGGCATCGAGCCGCCATTCCTGCAGGCAGTCGCCAAGCAAATCGCCGACGCGGCAAAATCAGGCGTGCAGATCGCCATCGTTGTCGGCGGAGGCAACATCTTTCGCGGCATGGCCGGCGCAGCTGATGGAACCGACCGCGTAACGGCAGACCTCATGGGCATGCTGGGCACGATGATCAATGCCCTGGCCCTAAGCAATGCCATCTCGCGCCATGGCGTTAAGTCCAAGCCCTACAGTGCCGTCTCAATGCCGTCCGTGGCCGACACCTTCACGGCTCGTGAAGCAAAGGCGTCCCTGGAAGACGGCTCCGTCGTGGTTCTCGGCGGTGGTATCGGCAATCCATTTTTCACCACCGACACTGCCTCGACGCTCCGCGCCATCGAGCTCGAGTGCGACGTGGTGCTCAAGGGTACCAAGGTCGATGGCGTATACTCCTCCGATCCGATGACCAATCCCGATGCTGTGCGCTACGAGACAGTCAGCTACGACGAGGTGATCGGCAAGAATTTGCGCGTCATGGATACGGCCGCCTTCGCCCTTGCCCGTGACAACAACATGCCCATTATCGTATATGCGCTTAACGACGAGGCAGGACTTGCTGGCGTATTGTCCGGCACATCCCGTGCAACCCGCGTCGGCAAGCCGATATAGACTAAGAGGAATTGCTCGATGGCCAGTGGCTATGATCTCGCAGATCTCAAACAGCGCATGCAGAAATCCATTTCTTCCCTCAAGGACGAACTTGCCGGTCTTCGCACGGGCCGCGCTAGCGCGAGCCTTTTGGAGCCGGTAACGGTCGAGGCTTATGGCACGCGCATGCCGCTTAACCAGGTAGCCACCGTGACTGTGCCAGAGCCGCGTATGCTCAGCGTCCAGGTTTGGGATCGCCAGATGGCCAATGCTGTGGAAAAGGCTATCCGCGACAGCGGATTGGGCCTTAATCCAATGGGCGAGGGGCAGGTAATCCGCGTTCCATTGCCGGAGTTGAACGAACAACGCCGCAAGGAATTGTCCAAGGTCGCCTACAATTATGCCGAAGCCGCTCGTGTAGCTGTGCGCCATATCCGCCGGGACGGCATGGATGCTTTGAAGAAGGCAGAGAAGGAAGGCATGAGCGAAGACGACTCGCGTGTTCAGGCCGATCTGGTGCAGAAGGCAACGGATGCTGCAGTTGCCGAGATTGATCAAGTCGTGGCGGCCAAAGAAGCCGAAATCATGCAGGTTTAGGCTACTCGAACTGCGCCTGGAGGGCGTGGATGTCCATGGATACCGCCATTTCTGCAAATCTTGCGCAGCCGAGCCGGCTGCGTATTCCTGTGCACCTCGGCGTTATCATGGATGGCAACGGCCGTTGGGCAAAGGCTCGTGGCAAAGGCCGGACGGAGGGCCATGTCGAAGGGGTCAAGGCGCTCCGCCGGTTGGTGGAACTGTGCATCAATTATGGCGTAGGCCATTGCACCGTGTTCAGCTTCTCTTCCGAAAACTGGACGCGGCCACGCGAAGAAGTAGCGTTCATCTTCAACCTGCTGCGCCGGTTCGTTGCATCGGACCTCCAAAGACTGATCCGCAACAACGTGCAAGTCCGTATTATTGGCACCCGCGACGGTCTTGAGCCTTCGCTGGTTCGGCTAATCGATGACGTGGAGGCGAAAACCGCCTCCAATACGGGCCTAGTTTTAGTGGTCGCGTTCAACTATGGCGGCAAAGCTGAAATTGCCGAAGCGACCCGCCGTCTGGCGCGCGAGGTCGCTGCTGGGCGCTTATCGCCGGAACACATTACCGAACAGAGTATAGAAGCTGCCCTCTACACCGCAGGCATGCCGGATCCGGACCTGATCATCCGCACGAGCGGAGAGCAGCGCATCTCTAATTTCCTCCTCTGGCAGGCTGCCTATTCCGAGTTCGTGTTCGTCGATGAATACTGGCCCGATTTCGATGAGCAGAGCTTCCTAAGGGTTCTCGAAACATTCTCGCAGCGGGACCGGCGCTTCGGCGGCATCGGAGCAACGAAACCTTGACTGACGCCGGCGGCCAGCCCACTGAACCTCAGACGCGCCGCCGCCGATGGTCCGATCTCGGCCCCAGGCTTGTTTCGGCCGCAGTCCTCATCTCCATAACCTTGGGCTCACTTTATCTCGGAGGTTACGTTTTTGCTGGCGCTGTAGGAACAGTTTTCGCTCTGGCCTATCGGGAGTGGGAGACCATGGTTTCACGGGCGCCTCTCACGCCTGCTGGGATCGCGATGATTGTTCTGGTCGGGCTTTCCGGGCTGGCGTTTCCGCTGTTTGGCGTTGCGGGAACTATGGGCGCCATTATCTTGGCCTGTGCCATGGCACTTGCGATGCCAGGACCGGAACGTTGGTGGCGGGTTTTGGGGCTGTGCGTCTACGGCGCAGTAATCGCCGCCACTTTGATCCTGCGCGGCGACACGCAGGCGGGAATCCTCGCGAGCATTTATCTTGGCACGATCGTCTGGATGACAGACTCCGCGGCATTCTTCGCTGGGAGGCAGATCGGCGGAGAAAAGCTGGCACCCGATATTTCACCATCCAAGACTTGGTCTGGCGCGCTTGGCGGCTTGGCGCTGGGGGCGGGGGCAGGACTGATCGTCTGGATCGTCGTCACCGACTCGCCATGGTGGATCGGGCTCCTCATCGCGATCGCCATCAGCATTTTGGGTCAGGCAGGTGATTTGGCTGAAAGCGCCATCAAGCGGCACTTCCGGATCAAGGACAGCGGCGACATTATTCCTGGCCATGGTGGCCTAATGGATCGCATGGACAGCCTAACATTTGGCGTTTTGTTGGTGCTGCTGATCGGTTCGCTTCATATGGGGATCAATTCGGTCGCCCAAGGGCTGCTCTACTGGTAATCTAGCGCCAAGCTGCCGCGCATAAGGAAAACCATGTTCGATTTTATCTACTGGCTTTTGTCCTATGTCGTTCCGTTTCTGGCGGTACTGACAGTCATCGTTTTTGTCCATGAAATGGGGCACTATCTGGTGGCGCGCTGGAATGGTGTGGCAATCCAGACTTTCTCAGTTGGCTTCGGGCGCGAATTGTTCGGCTGGAACGATAACCACGGCACTCGGTGGCGGCTTTCAGCGATTCCGCTCGGCGGCTATGTTCGGTTCGTTGGTGACATGAATTCTGCCAGCACGCCAGACAGCGAGGCTATCGCCAATGCTGATCCGGAACTCGCACCGCGACTGTTTGCCAATAAAAACGTCTGGCAGAGAATCGCCGTCGTTGCGGCAGGGCCCCTTGCCAACGTTCTTCTTACCTTCCTGATCCTATATGCACTGCTTCTAGGCTATGGCCGCACTACAATCCCCCCTGTTGTTGGCGAAGTCGCTATCGGCTCGGTGGCAGAATCGGCTGGCATTGCGCCGGGCGATACCATTGTTTCAGTCGATGGCTTTGCCGTGCGCGGCTTTGAAGATTTCCAGCGCCTTGTTGCAACCAGCCCAGCGCGCCCCGTCAGCATTGTGGTGAACCGCAACGCGGCAGCCCAGACGATCGTGTTGACCCCTGATGCGGTGGAAGCCACTGACCGTTTTGGTAACCGCCAACGCATCGGTGATGCCGGCATCTTCCCTTATGTACTTCCGCCAGTTGTTGGTACGGTAATGGCTGGATCGGCAGCTGAGGCGGCGGGCGTCGAGGTTGGCGATGTATTCCTGTCTGTGGACGGTCAGCCAGTGCGCGACTTCCGCAGTTTTCAAAGCCTTGTGGCTGATCGTCCTGGCGAACTCATTAGCATTGACATCGAGCGGGCAGGCCAGCGGCAGGCCATCGAACTTCGTCCAGAAGCGACAGAAATCAAGGACAGCGACGGCACTGTTAGGCAGGTCGGCAGAATTGGCGTCGGCTCGGCTGAACCTGCCGCGCTTGAGGTAAGCTTATACCGGCCTGGACCTGTCGAAGCGGTTGGCATGACAGTCGAAGAAATTCGCTTCATCATCCAACGCACGGGGGCTTTTCTCGGCGATTTCTTCGTTGGCCGGGGCGATGTGGAGCAATTGGGTGGACCGGTCAAAGTTGCCAAGGTTTCTGGGGAAGTGGCAACTCTGGGAATCATCGCACTCATAAATCTGATGGCTCTGCTCTCGCTAAATATTGGAATATTCAATCTTTTGCCTGTACCGATGCTCGACGGCGGACACCTCATGTACTATCTGGTGGAAGCTGTTCGAGGGCGTCCGCTCAGCATGAGGGTACAAGAAATAGGGTTTCGCTTCGGCTTTGCTCTAGTCTTGGCACTTATGGTGTTCACGCTCTTCAACGATACCCTGTTCGCTTATTTGCGGACCCTGAGTTAACCTACTGTTAACCTTGGTTTGTAAGGTGTTGCAGGAATACAAGAGCACCAAGCATTTGCTAACCGCGTCTCGGCTTACGCCTTGTGGTTGGTTAAAAAGGCGGTAAAACGGTGCAGTGGAGTTAGCCTGGGGAGCGCTGTGCATGGCGAGTCTCTTGGCATGGTCGCAGAAGGCAATAACAATATGATCCATCCCAATAAGCAGACGCGCGGCGCGATCCTGGCCTTGGCCGTTATCGGTGCAGCACCGCTCGCTGGCTCCGGCATTCCGCTTGTGGGCGTGGTGGCAGCTCAGGCTCAGGAGCAACTTGTTGGCTCCGTGCTGTTTGAAGGCAACCAGCGTTTCTCAGACGCCCAACTGTTGGCCATGGTCGATGTGTCAGCCTCTGGCGTATTCACCCAGCAGCGCCTGGCGGCTGATATCGAAAGCATCCGTCAGGCCTATGACCGCGACGGCTTCCTTGGCGTTGGCGTTACTGCCCGCACGGAACCCACGACTGACGGTCGTGTTCGCGTAATCTTTATTGTCAACGAAGGCGAGCGTGCCGGCATCGCGGCAATCAACTTCACTGGCAATAACGCGATCAGCTCCGGCAACCTTAAGGGTACGCTGCTGACCAAGGAAACCGGCTTTTTGAGCTGGCTGTTCAAGGACGACACGTACGACGAACAGAAGCTGGCGGTCGACCGCGAGCGCGTTCGCCTTTATTACGCTAATCGCGGCTATCCCGATGCGCAGGTGAATGCTGTTGCACAGTATGATGCGGCGCGAAACGCCTACTTCATTAACTTCACGGTCAATGAAGGACAGCAGTACGAATTCGGCGGTGTTGGCATTGAGACAAGCATTGCAGGTCTTAATACCGATGCGCTGCGGGGCACTGTCCAAACGGGTGAGGGGAGAAATTACTCCATCTCCGACCTGCAGGGCACAATTGAAGACATGGCCTATGAAGCCACGACTCAGGGTTACTCCTTTGCCGACGTGCGCGCCCGGCTTGATCGCGACGCAACCAATGGTCGCTTTAACGTAACCTACCTCGTGGACGAAGGTCCACGCGTTTACGTCGAGCGCATCAACATCACTGGCAACACTAAAACCCGCGACTTCGTGATCCGCCGTGAGCTGGAGTTTGCTGAAGGCGACCCCTTCAACCGTGCTCTCATTGTTCGCGGCCGTGGTGAAATCAATGATCTTGGCTATTTCTCGGCGGTGAACATCACGACAGCGCCTGGCTCGGCCGCCGACAAAGTGATCATCAACATCGCTGTGACGGAAACGTCGACCGGTGAGTATGGCGCTAGTGCCGGTTACTCGACTTCTGATGGTATTCTTGGCGAAGTCTCGCTGACAGAACGCAACTTCCTTGGTCGCGGCCAGTTCCTCCGCGCTGCAATTGGCGCTTCGCAGTCTGGCCGAACTTTTGATTTTTCGTTCACCGAGCCCCGCTTCATGGGCTTGCAAGTGTCGGCTGGTGTTGATGCCTACCATCGCATCAGCGATGAGACGTTCAATAGCTTCTATGGCTCGCAGTCGACGGGCGGTCAGTTGCGTTTCGGCGTTCCAATTACCGAAGATTTGTCGGCCACGGTTTTTGCGGGTGCCGAGCGTAAAGTCATTGCAGACGTAGAAGACAATGGTGCACCTAACTTCCGCGAGTCATCGCTGGTCGACGATGGTCAGGAATTCTACAAGGCATTTGTCGGCTATACCCTGACCTGGAATGGCCTGGACGACACCAAGAAGCCAACGGAAGGTCTCTATGCAACCTTCACCCAGCAGTACATCGGCTGGGATCATAGCCTGATCAAGTCCGAAGCCCGCGCCCGCTACTTTGTTCCCCTGCTTGAGGATAGCGGGATCGTTGGTAGCGTTCGAGCCCAGGCCGGTGTGATCAACGATCTGAGCGGCGACGGCGTCCATGCAGTTGAAGCTTTCTCGCCAGGCTCATCGCTTGTCCGTGGTTTCGAAGGTCGCGGATTTGGTCCGCGCCTGCAGAGCGGCGAGTTCCTCGGCGCGACCATGTATGCTGGTGTGTCGGCAGAGGTCCTGTTCCCAATCCCAGTCGTGCCTGAGAATTATGGCTTGAGCGGCGCCATCTGGGCTGATGCGGGTTGGGTTGACGAATTGCCGAACATTGGCTCCGTACCGCTTGATCCTGCTAGCCAGGATGAAACGTTGCGTGCTTCGATCGGTGCATCGCTTATCTGGGACTCGCCATTTGGTCCGCTACGCGGCGACTTCGCTCACGTGCTGAACAAGTCGACGGCGGACCGTACGCAGGTGTTCCAGCTGTCGCTGCAAACCCTGCTCTAGTTCATAGGGCGTAAAACAATAAATTGAGCCGCGGGGCGGTAGCGCCGCGGCTCATTGCATTTAAGTGACACCATGGTCGATACTCGCTTCCACCGCTTTGCCGGTCCATTCACCATCGGTGCCATCCTTGCCAGTTTGGACCAGAGTGCGCTGCTGCCTGCCCAAGCCGAAGAGGGCTTTTTGATCGGTGGGGCGACCGACCTAAATATAGCAGGTTCGGCTGATATCGCACTCGCGGCGCACACCGACTATATCGAAGATCTTAAGGCGACCTCTGCCGGAGCGGTGGTTATTCTGCCATCCCTGCTTGAGCATCTGCCAGCTGGAACGCTGGCACTCGTTAACGACAAGCCGCACCATCTTTTTGCGGACATCTTGAACTTGCTTTATCCAGATAGCACTCGCGCGGTTATCACCTCGAACAGACCAGACTTGGGCGCGCCAGTTCTGGAGCGTGACGTTTCGATCGGATCCAACGTCGTAGTTGGCGCTGGCGTAGAAATCGGCCGCGGCACCGTCATCGGCGCGAATACGGTGATTGGGGCAGGGGTCACTATCGGCCGCAACTGCGTCATTGCTGCCAATACCACAATAGATTGCAGCCACATCGGCAACAACGTGGTGATTCACTCAGGCGTACGAATTGGTACGGAAGGCTTTGGCTGGCTGGACTTCGGCCGGTCAAATCGAAAGGTGCCGCAACTCGGCCGCGTACTTATCCAGGATCGGGTCGAAATCGGGGCCAATTCCACGATCGATCGGGGCGCCTTAGGCGATACTGTTGTTGGCGAAGGCACCAAGATCGATAATCTCGTTCAGATCGGACACAATTGCCGCATTGGGCGAAACTGCTTAATAGCCGCGATGTCAGGCCTTTCGGGCACGACAGTACTCGAAGATGGTGTATTGCTCGGCGGCGGCGTGGGCACATCCGGACACCTGACAATCGGCGCAGGGTCAGTCGTACACGGACGCGCGGCTGTTACGAAGGATTGGCCAGCCGGATCGAAACTTGCCGGAGCTCCAGCTCAGGATATAAGAGATTTTTGGCGAGAACTCGCCGTCACGCGTAAACTGGCTAAGGGGGACAAGCGGGGATGAACGACAGCACGAGCGAGACCGGCGAACTAACGGCGATGAGCCTTGCCGAAATCCTCAAATCACTGCCGCACCGCTACCCGTTTTTGATGATCGACAAAATTGTCAAGATCAAAGGCGACGACTCTGCCGTAGGCATAAAGAACGTCACGTTCAATGAGCCAATTTTCCAGGGTCATTTTCCTGAGAACCCGATCTTCCCAGGCGTGCTGATCATCGAAGGCATGGCTCAAACTGCTGGCGCTATCGTCATCAAGCATGATGCTGGCTCTGGCAAAAAGAACGTTGTTCTTATGCTGGGCATAGACAAGGCCAGGTTTCGCAAGCCCGCAGGTCCAGGCGATGTCCTTGAGTTTCACATTGCCAAGATACAGCGCCGCCGCAATGTTGGGCGCTACAAGGCTGAAGCAGTCGTGGACGGTACGGTGATAGCCGAAGCCGAAGTCACCGCCATGATCATCGAGTCGAACTCGTGAGCCAAGCCAGCATCCACCCAAGCGCAATTGTTGCGCCCAATGCGCGGCTGGGGAATGGCGTCAAAATTGGACCTTTCTGCATAGTCGGCGACAATGTCGTGCTGCACGACGACGTCGAATTAATTTCGCATGTCACTGTCGAAGGGCATACGGAAATTGGTAAAGGTAGCCAGATCTACCCTTTTGCATCGGTCGGCCATCGGCCTCAGGATCTGAAATATCATGGAGAGGCCTCTCGCTTAGTCATCGGTGAAAATTGCACCATTCGTGAGGCGGCGACAATCAATCCAGGTACAGAGTCGGGCGGTATGCTGACCAAGATCGGCAACAACTGCTTGATCATGGCAAGCGCGCATGTCGCCCACGACGCTATCATCGGCAATAACGTCATCATGGCCAACTATGTCGGTATCGCGGGCCACTGCCATATCGGTGATAACGTGATTTTCGGCGGTAGCTCCGTTTGTCATCAGCGCACCCGCGTAGGCCCGCATGCCTTCATTGGCGCTCATTCTATGGTGGACGGCGACATCATTCCCTATGGCATGGCCGTAGGCAACCGGGCATCGTTGACTGGCTTGAACCTTGTTGGATTGAAGCGCCGCAAGTTTGATCGCGACGCAATTCACCGGCTACGTGCCGCCTACCGGATGATTTTTGCAAGCGAAGGCACGCTGCGGGAGCGCGTCGAAGACGCGGCGGTGCTGTTCAGGGACGATGCCTTAGTGCAGGACGTTGTTGCCTTTATTACGTCGGCATCCGATCGCCCTATCCTGCTGCCGCGTAATGGCAACAGTGCTGACCTTTAGCCCTTTTTTCTATGGCTGGTCGCTAACCTGGAGGTCGGAGAGATGGCGGAAGCCCTCAAGCTCTTCATTCTTGCCGGCGAACCCTCTGGCGACCGGATCGCCGCTGATCTTGTGATCCGCCTGAAGCACCGTGTATCACTGTCGCTAGCCGGCGTGGGTGGGGATGAACTCGAGGCCCAAGGGCTAAAATCCCTTTTCCCCATGAGCGACCTAGCGGTGATGGGCATAACTGATGTGCTGATGCGACTGCCGCTCCTGCTATGGCGGCTGCGTCAAACCGCAAAGGCTATACTTAAAACTAAGCCCGACATTGTCGTCCTCGTCGATGCCCAAGATTTTTCGAAGCTGCTGGCCAAACAGCTCAAGGCAAAGGGCTTTTCCGGCAGGCTGATCCTCTATGTTTGCCCCACTGTCTGGGCACGGGCGCCGCATCGTGCTGCAAAGCTCAAGCCGGTGTTCGAAGAAGTGCTTGCGGTTTTGCCATTCGAGCCGAAGGTCATGAACGAACTAGGCGGTCCACCAACAAGCTTTGTCGGCCATCCGGCAACTGCCGATGCTTCTGAGCGATCAGCAGCCAACGAGGTAGGGCCTCTGATCCTTCTGCCAGGAAGCCGAGATGGCGAGCTACGACGCCACCTTCCGCTGTTTCGAACCGTGCTGGAGAGGCTCAAGGACCACCCGGTCATCAGTACCGTGGTGCTGCCGACACTACCAAGGCTTGCCGAACGCTTGCGGCAGGAAGTAGCCGATTGGCCCGTCGCTGTGAAAGTTGTCGAGGACCGTGCCGTTCGTGCGGAACTTTACGACAAAGCTGTGCTGGCGCTTGCAGTCTCTGGAACGGCAACGCTCGAGCTTGCCTTTGGCAAGGTGCCCATGGTGGTCAGCTACGTCATGGAAAGTCACCAAGCGCGGGAGTTCGAGCGCATCGGCCGGCCACGAGTCTCGCTGCCAAACATCATTCTAGGGCGCGATGCAGTGCCTGAACTCATTCAAGCGCCTGCTGATGCAAATGCATTGGAGGTAGCCCTGCGGCACCTGCTAGACAACAAAAAAGCCCGCCAGGACCAGGTGATGGCCTTTGGCGAGCTCGCGGCGTTGATGAAAAGCGGTGAGCCGGAGCACCCGCGACAGGACCCGGCGGACCGGATCCTAGCACATTCACCTCAGCGGGCGTCTACCGCAACATAGTTCCGCGCTGCTGCGCCATTATAGAGCTGGCGCGGACGGCCAATTTTCTTCTGCGGGTCGGCAATCATTTCCTTCCACTGCGAAATCCAGCCCACGGTACGAGCAACCGAGAACAGCACAGTAAACATGGAAGTGGGGAAGCCTATAGCTTCAAGAATGATGCCGGAATAGAAGTCCACGTTTGGGTATAGCTTGCGCTCGATGAAGTAGGGATCCTCAAGAGCAATCTTCTCTAGTTCCTGAGCAACCTGCAGTGTTGGGTTATTGTGGACACCTAGAAGATCGAGCACTTCCTTGGCTGTCCGCTGCATCACGGTCGCCCGCGGATCGAAATTCTTATAGACGCGGTGGCCAAAGCCCATGAGCTTGAAGCTGTCGCTCTTGTCCTTGGCTCGAGCCATGTATTCTGGAATGCGGTCAACCGTGCCGATTTCCTTGAGCATGTTGAGCGCGGCTTCGTTGGCGCCACCATGTGCTGGACCCCAAAGACACGCCACACCCGCCGCAATGCAAGCGAATGGGTTGGCATCAGACGAGCCGGCAAGACGGACCGTCGAAGTCGAGGCGTTCTGCTCGTGGTCGGCATGCAGTGTGAAGATCAGATCCATGGCCTTGGCGATGGTCGGATTGATTTGATACTGCTCTGCCGGCACTGAGAAGCACATGTGGAGGAAATTGGACGCGTAATCGAGGTCGTTGCGCGGGTAAACAAAAGGCTGTCCAACCGAATATTTGTAGGCCATCGCCGCAATGGTCGGCATCTTGGCAATCATGCGGATGGAAGCGATTTCACGCTGTTGCGGATCGGTGATGTCTGTCGAGTCGTGGTAGAAGGCGGCCATGGCGCCGACCACACCGGTCATGATCGCCATGGGATGCGCATCCCGGCGAAAGCCACGATAGAAATAGTGCATCTGCTCATGCACCATGGTGTGCCGCGTCACCAGCTCGTCGAACTCGGCCAATTGCTGCTTGCTGGGTAGTTCGCCATAGAGCAGCAAGTAACACACTTCGGTGTAGGTGCTCTTCTCTGAGAGCTGATCAATGGGGTAGCCGCGATAGAGCAATTCGCCCTTGTCGCCATCGATATAAGTGATGGCGCTGTCGCAAGCGGCCGTTGAGGTGAAACCCGGATCGTAGGTAAACATGCCGGTCTTGGCGTACAAGGAACGAATATCGATGACGTCTGGTCCCACCGTCCCGGATAGCACCGGGAATTCATGCGTCTGGTCCCCGATGACGAGTTTGGCGACTTTGTCGGTCATTTAGCTCTCCTCGAAGGCCCCAAAACCCGAAAGGAAGGAGTTCATAAGGGTCGGGGCCGATAGTTTGGGCAGTGGAGACTGCAATGGACAGGTAACCCTTTTGCCCGTCCGAGGCAATCAACGGGCGAGTAAGGTTTGCCTTTTGAATAGCACTATACGGCGCTGATTTGATCTTCCAGACGAGCCATGCTCTCGTCGCGGCCAATCAGCACCATGACTTCAAATATCCCTGGCGAAACTGTCCGCCCAGTTAATGCCGCACGTAGCGGCTGGGCAAGTTTGCCGAGTTTTAAACCTTTAGCTTCGGCAAGGGCTCGCATGGCCTCGTCGATCGCTGGCACCGACCAATCATTGAGGCCGCGCAACAGGTCGGCCATGTCCCTGAGCGTGGTCCGCGCGTCGCCGGTTAGCAGCGCTGCAGCGGAAGCATCGATAGCAATTGGACGGGACGCGTATATAAACTGCGCCAGATCAATCAACTCCAGCACGGTCTTGGCGCGGGGCTGCAGTTCGGGCAGGGCGCTCAGCACGGTTTGCCTGTTTGCCGATAGTCCATCCACATCAACCTGGCGGCCAATCTCAGTTGCTGTCGCCAGCATGACTTCATACAAATAATCCGGCTCGGCTTCGCGAATGTAATAGCCGTTGACACTCTCGAGCTTGGCAAAGTCGAAACGTGCTGCACCCTTGTTCAGGCCTTCGAGGCTAAACCACTCGACCATCTGCTCGGTCGAGAAAATCTCGTCATCGCCGTGGCTCCATCCGAGCCGCGCCAGGTAGTTGCGCACTGCTTCGGGCAGATAGCCCATTTGACGGTAAGCTTCGACCCCGAGCGCGCCGTGGCGCTTGCTGAGCTTGGCGCCATCCGGTCCATGGATCAGCGGGATATGGGCCATCTCAGGCACAGTCCAACTCATGGCATTGTAGATGACGATCTGCCGTGCGGCATTCGTCAGATGATCGTCGCCGCGAATGATATGGGTGACGCCCATGTCGTGATCGTCCACCACCACTGCGTGCATATAGGTCGGTGTTCCATCGGATCGCAGAATAATAAAATCGTCGAGATTTTCCGTCTTGAACACGACTTTGCCCTGAACATGGTCGTTGACCACGATATCGCCGGACAGGGGCGCCTTGATCCGGATCACCGGCGAAACGCCTTCCGGAGCTTCGCTGGAGTCGCGGTCACGCCAGAAACCATTGTAGCGCGGCGGCTTGCCCGCGGCGCGCGCTTCTTCGCGCATCTGGTCGAGTTCGGCCGGCGAGCAGTAACAATAGTAAGCATGGCCCATCTTGACCAGCTCATGAGCAATTTCCGCATGGCGCGCAGCGCGGCCAAATTGGCTGATCGGCTCTCCGTCCCACTCCAGACCCAGCCACCGCAGACCATCGACCAGAGCGACCACAGCTGCTTCGGTTGAACGTTCACGGTCCGTGTCCTCGATGCGCAACAGCATCTTGCCGCCCTGGTTCTTGGCATAGGCCCAGCTAAACAGAGCAGTGCGGGCACCCCCAATATGGAGGTAGCCAGTCGGCGACGGAGCGAAACGGGTGACAACTTGAGACATCAGACCAGAATTCCTGGATAGTTCGGAAGTCGTGTGTAGCATAGAAGGTTATGAGCGCAAGGGCGGGGGCAGAGCCAGTTGCAAGTGACGGAAACGCGTGAACTTGAATCCATAACCAGGCCGCCGCCTGGCTATGGGCACTTGCAGCGCTTACCTGTCGGCACAAGACCGTATGCGCCTCGGAAAGCCCAACCATGGGAAAGCTTGAAGGCAGCAGTCAGCTCAGCCCATCTGTCGCGGCGCGTTTTCGTTGTGCTGCCGTTTGCCACTATTGCAGGCATGATCATCTATGCCGGTTTGCCGTTCGAGCCCGATCCTATAGCACTTGCCGTAGTCGCCTTCGCGCTTCTGATTGGTACGATTGCACTGCTGCAATCAACAACTTTGCCGTTCGTGACACTGGCTTTCGCCCTTTGGTCAGGCCTTTGCCTCCTGCCGCTGCATGGTGCTTTTTTTGGTACCACGATGTTGGCACGGCCAGCTTATGGAACATACCAGGCGGTGGTTGACGAGATTATATCCGCGACGCCGGAGGGACAGCGCATCATCATCTCGCACCTTGCCCCAGACGTGGGCGAGCAATCACTTGAGATCAACAAGGCACGAATTGTTGTTCCCGCCGAACCTGTGGTTGAGCCCGGCTCATTGATTTCGGGAACAATGCGGCTTGTCCCGGTGCCAGGACCTATCCTTCCCGGCGCTTTTGATGGTCAGTTTCATTCCTACTTCTCCGGCATTGGCGCCTACGGTACCGTCACCAGCAACTTTAGCCTTGTTACGGCACCAGCCGGCTTTGATCTGAACCGGCTGGTGGAGGGCGCCCGCTCGAGCATTGGCCAGCGAATAGATGTCACCCTTGATGGTCACTCGGCGGCCATAGGCCGTGCCATGGTGATGGGTGATCAGAGCGCTATCAGCGACGACATTCGCGAACTTATGGCCGCCTCCGGCCTCGCGCACGTCTATTCGATTTCAGGTCTGCACTTGTCCATTGTGGCTGGAGGCATGTTTTGGCTGATCCGGCTAGCGCTTGCAGCAATTCCCGGCGTTGCGTCGAGGTTGCCCGTCAAGAAGCTTGCAGCCTATAGCGGCTTGGCAGCTGCAGCGGGATACATGTTGCTGGCAGGCGGGCTCTCCAACGTTCCGGCATTGCGATCAGCAATCATGCTCGGCTTGATCTTTGGAGCGGTGCTGGCCGGCAGGCGGGCGCTGACGATGCGAAACGTCGCAATTGCGGCTCTTCTAATTATCGCCATAGATCCCGCAAGCGTGTTCCGCCCGAGCTTTCAACTTTCCTTTGCGGCCGTGGTTGCGCTGATCGGCGTCTATGAGATGCCGCGTAAGACCCGAGATCGGGAACGAAGCTTTGCAGCTCGCATGGGCACAACGGTTTTTGCGACGGCAATGACCAGCTTCATTGCAGGCACAGCGACGCTGCTGTTTTCCGCCTACCACTTCCAGCAAACTGCTCCCCTTGGAGTGATTGGTAACGTGCTTGTTCTTCCAGTCGTCAGCTTGGTGATCATGCCTTTCGCTGTGCTGTCAGTTCTTGCCATGCCGTTCGGCATTGAAGCACCGTTCGTCACTATCATGGGATGGGGCATAGACCGGATGGTAGATGGCGGCGCTGTAGTCGCCGGCTGGAGCCAAGGTTTGACCGGAAATCCTCTGCTGACTAGCACGGCCTTGGTGCTTGGGTTTGGCGGATTGGCATGGTTCGCTTTCCTCAACAATTGGTGGCGCTTCGCTGGCCCGGTACTTGTTCTTCCGCTGATCTTCATCTTTGGAACGGATCAACGACCGGACCTTCTGGTCGCCGACTCGACCCAAGCTGTTGCGCTGCGGACGGATGGAACCATGGGACTGGTCACCGGAAAGACCGGCAGCTTCGCCGTTGATGTCTGGAGCGAACACTATCAGCAGGACATCGTTGCCACCGCTCCTGGTGCACGGTGTGACAGTCTTGGCTGCATCGTTCAAACGCGGCAGTTTTCGGTCGCCGTCATCAAGAATGCCGCTGCTTTAGCCGAGGATTGCGGCAGGCATGATCTGCTGATCGGCCGCATTAGAATAGCCGAAAGCTGCCAAAGGGAGCAGGTGATCGATATGGATGATCTTGCCCGTGGCGGCGTTCATTGGCTTGCTTGGAATGAAGCGGCAGCGCGGTTCGACATCCGCACCGCCATTCCAAATGTCACCCGGCCTTGGAGAGTCTTGCCACGGTGACGCCTGCTGCGGGCATCTCCGCGGAGCCGAGCACATAGCCGCTCTCGTCTTCCGCCAAGGTTAACGAAGCGACACTGCTGCTATAATTCACATAAATGCGAAAGCGGTCGCGTACCCGGCATCGAACACCAGCGGGCAGAGCGATGGTCGGCACGGCAGCTTCGGCGATCAAGTAGTCAACTACGCGCTGCACCAGAGCCTTGGTTCCGCTTGCGCCAAGGTAGTGCAGCTTGCCTTGAGCAAGTAGAACTGGCCAACCTTCGGCGTCCTCTATGACGACGGTAGCCCGCGTTTCGATACGCTCGCGCCAAAGCCGGACGGCGCCGCTACCCTTAACTTCAACTTCTACGCTTGGATCGACGCTGTCGATGCGCATGACCTTGGCATCGAGCAAATTGGTCGGCAGGTCGGGTGCAAGTTTTGGGGGGATAGAAAAGTTTTCAGTCTTTGATCCCGAGCGAGGCCCGATAAGGAGATATCCTTCGAACTCTTCCATCGCGGTACGGATGGTGTCGTTCCAGGAAAAGAGTGCCGGGATGGCGACGACGTCATAGCCGGCAAAACTTGTGGTGTGTGGCGAGATGAGGTCGACATCGACGCCATGCTTGCGGAAGGCCGCGTAAAGGGCGCGCACGTGCGCCCCATGGGTAAACCCCTTGGCCTGAGGCTGGATGTCCCAGGCCCATTCGCTTTGATAGTCATAGACAATGGCAACACGGCCTTTTGCCGCCGTCCCTGCAAGCCCGACGGTCTTTAGTTCCTGCGCCACCTGCACAGCGTCATGGTAGGCGGGGGCCGGTTCGCTGTCCGGGCGCAGCAATCCCGCATGCATCTGCTCCTGTGCAAAGGGCGCCTGGCGCCAGCGGAAATATGAAACGACCTCAGCGCCGTGAGCAAACGCTTCCCATGCCCAAAGCCGCGGCATACCGGGCAGGGGATCGGGGTTAAAGCTCGCCCAGTTCACGGGACCAGGCTGCTGTTCCATGATCCACATGCGACCATGACCCACCTCGCGATAAAGATCATGGTGAAACGCCTGATAGTCCGGCTCGCCCTGGCGCATGTATTGCCGCTTTATGTCGTCAGGCTCGTCGCTGACGGCCAAGTGCCCGAGCGGGTAGGCGTCCCAGCTCGCAACATCAAGTGTCTTGGCGACATCGTAATGATCAAACTCGGTGTAGCGGCCCATAAAGTTGTGGATGACCGGCAGGTCAGGGCGCCTGGCCTTCAGGATGTCGTACTGAACCTTGTTGAATGCCGCGACCTGGTCGGAAGCATACCGGCGAAAGTCGAGATCATGAGCGGGCGCCGCCTCGCACACGAGGAGGTTGGGCAGTTCGATCTGGTCAAAGCGGTTGTATTCCATAGACCAGAACACATTGCCCCAAGCTTGGTTGAGAGTTTCAACAGTGCCGTACTTATCCTCCAGCCAAAGCTGAAAGCCCGCTTTCGCCGCCGGCGAATATGAATAGGTCGTGCCATGGCAGCCATATTCATTGTCCGTCTGCCACCCGCCCAAGGCAGGATGATCACCGATTGCATCTGCCAGTAACCTAGTGATACGGGCGGACTCGTCCCGGTAGCCCAAATGGGAAAAGTCGTAATGACGGCGGGAGCCGAAACCCTTCTGCCGTCCGTTCCTGTCGACAGCCAACATATCCGGATGCTTGTCAACCATCCAGCGCGGTGGCGTTGCTGTTGGCGTTCCGAAGATGACTTTGAGGCCATGCCGCCCAAGAACATCCATGGCCCGAATGAGCCAGTCAAATTGCAGGTTACCCGGCGCGGGCTCAAGCTTGCTCCAGGCGAATTCGCCGATGCGAACGAATGTGATGCCCACCTCAGCCATACGAGCAGCATCGCGCTCCCACCACTCCTCGGGCCAGTGTTCAGGATAGTAACAAACGCCTAGGGCAGGGGTGGTCATAGAGGGTCTCAGAGAACTATGGTTGGTTCAGGTTGGCCAGCGACGTCGACGTCTATAGCGAAGAGGCCGCCGGCAATCTTTTCGGCTGCCAATTGCTCGGCACTAAGATTTTTCGCCGCCGTGGTGATGAAGAGCGTCTTGAGGTCTGCCCCACCAAAAGCAGGGCACGTCACCTGGCTAACGGGCACTTCGATGATGCGGTCGATCGAGCCATCCGGCGCATGCCGGACAACACAACTGCCGCCCCATTTGGCGTTCCAAAGGAAACCCTCGCTGTCGACAACAGCCCCGTCCGGATATCCGCGGCCGTCGGTAACGTCGGCAAACACCGACCACTTGTCTATCGGCATACCGGTTGCGGGATCAGTCTCCACCTGCAAGATCTTCTTGGAAGGCGTATCCGTCCAATAAGCAATGCGGCCATCTGGAGAAAAGCATGTTGCATTGGGAACGCGAACGCCGGATTTGAGCTGCGTCAGCGAACCGGCTCGGTAGTGGTAGAGTGCACCAATCGCATCTTCGGCTTCGGTGTTGTCCATCGTGCCAAGCCAGAAGGCGCCAGAAGGGTGAACACGGCTGTCGTTGCTGCGGGTACGGGAATTGTCCGCCTCGATGGATGTGAGAGGCGCCAAGCCACCAGTCGTTATCTGGAAGCCCTTCAGACCAGACTCACTGAACAGAACAAGCGTGTCCTTGTCCACGATAGCGGCAGCCGCCATTGTTTCGTTGAACAGCCACTGATCTTGGATCTGACCTTTGGCGTCCACGGCAAACAGCGTTTGCTCGTTGATGTCGAAGAAGAACAGTTGGTGGCGCTCAGGATGCCAGATAGGGCCTTCGCCAAGCTGGCATTTGCTGTCGAGAATAAGCTCAGCGGTAATGGTCATGCCGGTTTCCCCACATCGTAGGCGGTCACAGCCTTTATGGCCCGTTCAGAGATTTGCTCAATGGTCATACCGGGTTTGTAGATATAGGTGCCAAGCCCAAACCCACTGCAACCTGCAGCAAAGTACTCGCTGAAATTGTCAGGGTTTGCGCCCCCGACTGCATAGAGCGGAATGTCCGGCGGAAGAACAGCCTTCATCGCCTTTATGCCTTTAGGGCCGAGCACTTCCGCAGGAAAAAACTTGAGGCCCGTGGCTCCGGCCTTGATTGCCCTGAAGGCATCACTTGGCGTGAAGATGCCCGGATAAGACAGCAATTGAATGCGCACTGTCTCTTCAATTACGGACTTGTTGGTGTCTGGAGACACAATGAACGTACCGCCCGCGTCGGCGACGGCCCACACTTGCTTTTTGGTCAGAACGGTTCCAGCGCCGATAGCTGCTTTATCGCTCAGAGCGTTTGACGCTAGAGCAATGCTGGTGAAAGCATCGGGGGAATTCAGCGGGACCTCGATCATGGTGATGCCGGCTGCAATCAGGGCTTCGCAAGCTGCTACGGTCTCGCTCGGCGTAATGCCGCGCAAGATTGCGATAAGTTGGCGGTGGTCCATCGAATTACTCCTAGACGGTAAAGCCGCGCGCCGCCTTAAGGCCCGCCAGCACCGTTTCTTTTGCGTCCTGCGGTGTACCCTGAACGCCGATCATGGCAAGCACTTCTTGGTAGAGCGAACTGAGGGTAGCCGAGCCGATGAGCGGCACTGGCTCGCCTCCAAGGAGGTGACGGTTGCTGCCGATTTCGGTTCCAATCAGCAAACCCGAAAGATAGCCAGCGCACCAGGCGGGCTGTCGCCCCGACAGAAGTGAGCTAGCCCGAACCCTGAACAGCGTGCCAAGCAGTCGATCGGGATGTTCAAGCCCGTCAGCTGCCCCGGCCGCAAAGCCCTCCGCGCGCGCCGGGCCGTCAAAATCACCCGCTAACGAATGGCGTAGGACCGAATGCGTGCGTAGCACTTCGAACATTTCCCCAGTCATGGCCGTAGAAAAGTGTTCAATGCGGGTTTCTGAAAGCAGCGCCCACTTAGAGTGGGTTCCCGGCATACAGACCAGGCCATTGAAGCCTGGGTTGAGCGCAGCCAAGCCGAGCAGCTGCGTTTCTTCTCCCCGCATGACATTTTCATCGCCTGCCTTCTGGCAAACGCCGGGCAATATAGCCGGTGCTATATTGGCTTTCGGCATGGATGGTCTGACAGCGTCCGCTAACAAGCCACGCAAGTCGACGGGCGCTTCAAGGTAAGGCGCTTCAAGCCAGCCCTGCTTGGCGCCAGCCATCCCGCAGATCAGCACTTGAAGTTCGCCGTTGCGAGCTTCCGCGGCCGGGCCGAGAACCTCCAGCAAAGCCGGCGCAAACTCTTCGCGCGTCAACTTGCCCATGCCTTTAGGCGAGTCATGCTCAAACAGCACTGCTCCATTGGCAGCAATGCCCCAGGCACGAAGGTTGGAGGTGCCCCAATCGACGGCAACCCAGTCCAAAGCGTTACTCACGTAAACTCCTCGCCGCTAATATGCTTGCGACCGTACTGATCGCTTCTTCGCTGGGCTAGCTGATTCTTATTTACTCGCGGCAGCGCATAACACTCTAACGCTCAATTAAGGTCTCGTCGTTTGGTAGGCCGCGTGCATCGTTCTGCAAGATGATCTCGGCGAAGCCCAAGCTTGCCGTACTTAATTGTATGATTTTTTCGTGTCGCCCGCTTCACTCGGCGGCTAGCCATGTTAGAACCATCTTAAACGCGGCTCTTGCTTGCGTCGCGGATCACAAGGGAAACAGCATGACTGCAAGTAACGGTGAGGGCTCGGCCCCCAAGAAACTGCGTTCGCGGGCTTGGTTCGATAATCCTGACAATCCAGACATGACGGCGCTCTATCTCGAACGCTACATGAACTTTGGTGTGTCGCGCGAGGAACTGCAGTCCAACAAACCCATCATCGGTATTGCACAGACCGGCTCCGATCTGTCGCCCTGCAACCGCCACCACATCGTCCTGGCAGAGCGCGTCAAAGAAGGCATTCGGGAATCAGGCGGCATTGCTATCGAGTTCCCGGTTCACCCGATCCAGGAAACAGGGAAGCGCCCTACAGCCGGGCTGGACCGGAATCTCGCATACTTGGGGCTTGTAGAAGTCCTTTACGGTTATCCGCTGGACGGCGTTGTGCTGACGATCGGTTGCGACAAGACCACCCCAGCTATGCTGATGGGCGCCGCGACAGTCAATATCCCGGCGATTGCTCTGTCCGTTGGACCGATGCTCAACGGTTGGCACAAGGGCGAGCGGACAGGCTCGGGCACCATCGTGTGGAAGGCTCGCCAGATGATGGCGGCAGGCGAAATCGACTATGCTCAGTTTATTGAGCTTGTTGCCTCGTCTGCGCCCTCTACTGGCTATTGCAATACTATGGGCACGGCCACGACGATGAACTCACTGGCCGAAGCCCTCGGCATGCAACTGCCGGGTTCGGCCGCCATTCCGGCGCCGTATCGCGACCGGCAGGAGATGGCGTACCGCACCGGCAAGCGCATCGTCGACATGGTGCGCGAGGACCTCAAGCCTTCGGACATTCTGACCAAAGACAATTTCATCAATACCATTGTAGTCAATTCCGCAATCGGTGGCTCGACCAACGCACCAATCCACATCCAAGCCATCGCTAAGCATATTGGTGTGGAGCTGGAACTGCAGGATTTCCAAACCCATGGCCACAAGGTGCCACTGCTGGTTAATCTACAGCCAGCGGGCGAATACCTTGGCGAGGACTATTATCATGCCGGCGGCGTGCCCGCCGTCGTAAACGAGCTGATGAGCCAAGGCCTGATCCGCGAGCATGCGCCGACGGCGAACGGCAAGACCATCGGTGAGAACTGTCGAAACACGCCCATTCAGGACGACAAAGTTATCCGGCACTTCGACAATCCACTGAAGACCGATGCCGGTTTTCTCGTCTTGCGCGGCAACCTCTTCGACAACGCGATCATGAAAACCAGCGTGATCTCCACCGAATTTCGCGACCGCTACCTCAACAATCCCGAGCATCCGGGCATGTTTGAGGGCAAGGCCGTGGTCTTTGATGGTCCGGAAGACTACCATCACCGAATTGACGATCCGTCGCTTGAAATCGATGAACACACGCTTCTCTTCATGCGTGGTGCCGGCCCAATCGGGTATCCAGGTGCTGCGGAAGTCGTGAATATGCGGCCACCCGACTACCTGATCAAAAAAGGCATTCATGCACTGGCCTGCATCGGCGACGGACGGCAATCGGGCACCTCAGGCTCCCCGTCCATCCTCAACGCATCGCCAGAAGCAGCGGCTGGTGGCAACCTTGCCATCCTGCGCACTGGCGATCGGGTGCGCATCGATCTTAATGAGGGGCAGGCCAACATTCTGATTTCAGATGAAGAGATCGCCAAGCGTCGGCAGGATCTGGAATCAATGGGTGGATACAAATTCCCTAAGCACCAGACCCCGTGGCAGGAGATCCAGCGGGGCTTGGTAGGACAGCTAGGGGAGGGCGCCATCCTCAAGCCTGCTGAAAAATATCAGCGCATTGCCCAGACCAACGGCATACCGCGCGACAACCACTAAATAAAATGGCCCGCTAATAAGTGGGCCATTTTATTTTGCTATGGTCCGTACAGCTGCGCAAAACGCCAACGCTTAGTATTTGCGCAACAGACCAACCAGGCGACCTTGCACCTTTACCCGATCTGCCGGGAAGATACGCGTCTCATAAGCGGGGTTTGCTGCTTCAAGCGCAATCATGTTGCCCTTGCGGAGGAGACGCTTGAGAGTAGCTTCCTCATTATCCACCAAAGCCACAATGATATCGTTGGTACTTGCCTGATCCTGCTTCTTGATCAGCACTGTATCCCGATCAAAAATGCCGGCCTCAATCATCGAGTCACCACGCACCTCAAGCGCATAATGTTCGCCACTGCCCAACATTTCCGGCGGCACCATGATCGTGTGTGAATGCGTTTGTATAGCTTCGATTGGCGTACCCGCCGCAATCCGGCCCATGACAGGGATCGATACTGGCCGAGCATAATCCTCAATCGCTGACATGCGCGCCGGTGGAGACGCCACTTTGCCCAGGTTTCCTTCAATCACCGAAGGCTCGAACTTGGCCTTCCGGCCACCCAGGGCGGGGTTCATCGAGTCTGGCAGCTTGACTACCTCGAGCGCACGGGCCCGATTGGGCAGGCGGCGGATAAAGCCCCGTTCCTCCAGCGCCGTAATCAAACGGTGAATGCCCGACTTGGACGCCAGATCGAGTGCATCCTTCATTTCATCGAACGATGGCGGAATACCGCTTTCCTTCATCCGTTCGTGGATGAACATCAGCAGCTCGTGTTGTTTGCGCGTGAGCATTGGCCCCTCAGCATGAGAATCGGAACATAGGCAGAACGACTATAGGTGTTCCAGTTATGTTCTGCAATATCTTCTAAAAAGCCGTCGGTACGAGCCACTAGAACGCAGTAATGGGTATGACTTCTACAACCGCACCGGCAACTTGTCCCGCATCGAGTTCTGGCTGCACGATCAACAGATCAGCCTGCGACAAAGAAGAGGTGTGCCCACTATCGGTCTGCAATATTGGTAGGGCGCTCAGCCCGTTCTCACCAGTCTGCAGTCGGCCTCGCATATAGTGCCGCCGTGCAGTGTTGGGCGGCGTAGCGGCGGCGAGCGGCAACTTCCAACTGCTATGCCCCCTATAACCAAGCCATCGACGAAGTGCCGGTTTGATGAAGACAATTGCGGTCACCATCGCCGATACAGGGTTGCCTGGCAGGCCAAACACCATCGTTTTGCCTCTGGTGCCGAACATCAATGGCTTACCGGGGCGCATGTTGATGCGCCAAAAGTCCAGCGTTACCCCAAGTTCGAGCAGCAGTTCCTGGACAAGGTCATGGTCACCGACGCTGGCACCCCCAGTTGTGACCACGATATCCGGCTGATCTTTGAATATCTTGTCCAAGGTACTACGCAGTTCAGTTCGGTCATCCCTGGCAATGCCATAATCATCCAAACTATCGGCGTAGGGTGCAAGAAGCGGTGCCAGTCCAAAGCTGTTCGAGGCAACAATCTGGCCTGCGCCGAGCGAGGCGCCGGGCAGAACTAGCTCGTCCCCGGTAGCCAGGAGAGCAATACGCGGGCGCTTGGCGACAGTCAGCTTGGGTGCATTTGCCGCTGCAGCAACAGCAAGCTGCATTGGCGTTAGCAACTTTCCAGGGGCAATCAGCTCTTGACCACGGGCAAAGTCATTTCCCAAAGGCCTGACGCTATGACCCTGCCGGGGTTGAATGCTAAAGAACACTTCGTCGCCGTCAACTTGCGCCTCTTCCTGCATGATGACAGTGTCTGCGCCGTGGGGTAGCGGCGCACCTGTAAAGATGCGTACAGCCTGTCCAGGTCCGAGTTCGCCATCAAAGCCTGAGCCAGCTTGCGACATGCCGATCAATGCAAGACTTTGTCTCGCAACGACATCCGACGCCCGGACAGCGTAGCCGTCCATGGCACTGGCGTTGAACGGCGGCTGGTTGTGCCTTGCTACGAGAGGCTCAAGCAAGACGCGGCAATTAGCTTTGGCAAGGTCGACGATTTCGCCTGATGGCGTCGGAACCCTGCCCAAGATCGCGGCAACGGCGTCTTCGACCGGAAGCAGGCTCAAGCGCGCTCGAAGTCGGCCGACTTGCCTCCTGATTTAGCCATCAGCATTAAGTCCGTAACGACGATGGACTTATCGATCGCTTTAGCCATGTCATAAAGCGTCAGCGAGGCCGTGGAGGCAGCCACAAGGGCTTCCATCTCGACACCGGTTTGTCCCATGGTCTCCGCCACGGCTTCAATACGAATCGCACTCTCTGACTCGCGTTCGATATTAACTTCAACTTTGGTCAGCAGAATGGCGTGGCACAGAGGGATGAGTTCGGATGTTTTTTTCGCCGCCATAATGCCGGCGATCCGAGCCGCCGCCAGTGCATCGCCTTTCCTGAGGCTTCCACCCATGATCGCCGCCACAGCTTCTGCGCTAGCGAGCAGTCGAGCCTGAGCGACAGCCCGGCGTTTGGTAGCAGCTTTGTCGCCAATGTCCACAATATGCGCTTCACCCCTGGCATTGAGATGAGTGAGTTCGCCCGGCATCAAGCAACTCCCTGCGGAACACCCATGAGCAAACTGCGCGTGGCTGCAACAACATCGTCTTGCCGCATAAGGCTCTCGCCGACCAAGAAGGTACCTATATGCGCCCTTTGCTCGAGCATGCGGACATGATCATGACTAACGATGCCGCTTTCGCTGACCAGAAGGGTTCCTTGCGGCACGCCTATGGCCAAGTTGACCGAAGTCTCGAGCGTTGTCTCAAAGGTTCGCAGATTGCGATTGTTGATACCGATGAACTCCGCGCCAAGCGCTAGGGCCCGGTCGAGTTCAAGTTGGTCGTGAACCTCTACCAGAGCATCCATCTTCCATTCTTCGGCGGCATCCAGAAGGAAGCGCGCGACGTCGTCGCCGACTGCCGCAAGGATGATCAAAATGCAATCCGCGCCCCAGGCGCGCGCCTCGGCAACCTGGTATGTCTCGAATAGGAAGTCCTTGCGCAAGACCGGTAGTCTTGTCGCTGCGCGCGCCTCGATCAAATAACTAGGCGAGCCTTGAAAGCTGGGCCTGTCTGTCAGCACGGAAAGACAAGCGGCTCCAGCAATTTCATAAGAACGGGCAATTTCAGCCGGGTTGAAGTCGGCACGGATCAATCCTTTAGATGGGCTGGCCTTCTTCACCTCGGCGATAAGCGCATACTTGCCCTCTGCCCGCTTTGCCATAATGGCACTGATGAACCCACGCGGGGCAGGCTGATCATGGGCCTGCGCCACCACCTCAGCCCAAGGTCGCATTGCCTTGGCGGCGGCAATCTCTTCACGCTTATATGTCTCGATTTGCTTGAGTATATCGCTCATCGATTTTGTCCGTTTGAAACCGCTACAAGGCGCGTCAGTGTTTCCCTCGCCTTGCCGCTGTCGATTACCTCACGGGCCAAAGCAATGCCGTCCTCGATTAAGCCAACTTTGTCGGCCACCAAAAGCCCGGCGCCTGCATTGAGCAGAACCGTCTCGCGGTAAGCGCTCTGAGCTCCCGCGAACAATGCAATCATTGCTGCGGCATTCTCAGCAGGGTCACCGCCGACCAAATCCTTAGGGTTGGTCAGCCTAAGCCCGACCTGTTCTGGGTGCAGCTCGAAACTGCGCAGATCACCTTTAGCAATTTGCGCCACGAAGTTCGGTCCTGAAGTAGATAATTCGTCCAACCCTTCGCTTGAATGAACCACCCAAGCCTTGATCGCGCGATTGGCTAGCAAAGCGGCAGCTACTGGCTCAACCCACTGCTGGGAAAAAACCCCCAGCAGATAGCGTCGGACACCCGCCGGATTTGACTGAGGCCCTAGCAAATTGAACAAGGTCCGTATGCCAACTTCACTACGCGCGGGACCGACATGGCGCATGGCGGGGTGATGATTAGGCGCGAACATGAAGCCGATGCCTGCCTCAGCAATGACGCCGCTAATCTCGGCAGGGGTAAGATCAAGTTTAACCCCCAGGGCCTCAAGCACCTGAGATGCACCGGAGCGAGAGGAGAGGGCCTTATTGCCGTGTTTGGCAACAGGTACGCCGGCTGCAGCAACCACAATGGCAGTCGCGGTAGAAATGTTGAGGCTCCCAAGTCCATCCCCGCCGGTACCAACAATATCTATGGCGTGCTCTGGCGCTTCGACTGTGACCATCTGCTCGCGCAGAATAGAGACGGCTGCGGCGATTTCGCCGACAGTCTCGCCTTTCACGCGCATGCCCATCAGGAACGCGCCAACCTGAGCGGCACTTGCCTCACCTGACATGATGATGCGCATGACGTCACGCATCTCCTCGCCGGTCAAGTCGCGCCCATCGGCGATTTTGTGCAGCGCCGCCTTCATCTCCATCATGCGGCTCGCTTGCGATTAAAGTTTCTCGCCATATTCAAGAAGTTCTGGAGCAGCGCATGGCCATTTTCCGAAGCGATGCTCTCGGGATGAAATTGGACGCCATGCACCGGCAATGTCCGGTGCTGCATGCCCATGATCAAGCCGTCGTCGGTTGTGGCGGTGACCTCCAGAACATCGGGCAAGGTCTCTCGCTTCACAATAAGGGAATGGTAGCGCGTCGCCTCAAAGCCCGAGTTGAGGCCCCGGAACAGGCCCTTGCCCGTATGGTTGATGCTTGACGTCTTGCCATGAACAAGATGCGGCGCACGAATAACATCTCCGCCCATGGCCTGGCCGATTGCTTGGTGGCCAAGGCACACGCCCAGGATTGGTGTCTCGGCCTGAAAACGCTCGATCACATCCAGACACACGCCCGCTTCGTTGGGCGTGCAGGGACCGGGCGAAAGGACGATGGCTTCTGGCCCAATTGCAGCGATCTCGTCGAGGGTAATCTTGTTGTTGCGGTGCACGACAATGTCGGCGCCCAACTCGCCAAGAAAGTGGACGAGGTTGTAAGTGAAGCTATCGTAGTTATCGATGACGAGCGTTCTGGTCATAACGGTTTCCGGCGCCGGAGGTAGCATAGCGGTTCAGCGAGTGAACCAGTGCCGCCATCGCTGCTGTATATCTGTTTGCGCCATTATTGACCGATCCTCGCCTCACCGGCATAGCGTAGCGCTTCTTCAGCCGCGCTGAAAAGAGCCCGTGCCTTGTTTTCGCATTCCAACTGTTCGAGCTCAGGCTTGCTGTCAGCGACGATGCCGGCGCCCGACTGCACGAACAACTTGCCACTTTTGAGGATTGCAGTGCGCAGCACAATGCAGGTGTCCATCGTCCCATCGGCGCTAAAATAACCCACACACCCGCCATAGATGCCGCGCCTGGATTTTTCGAGCTCGTCGATGATCTCCATAGCCCGCACTTTCGGTGCGCCGGAGACCGTTCCGGCTGGAAAGCCAGCCGAAAGTGCATCCACAAAATCATACTTGGGATCGAGCACGCCTACGACGTTGGACACAATGTGCATGACGTGGGAATAGTATTCGAGGAAGAATTTGTCGGTGACCTTCACCGAACCGATTTTAGCCACCCTGCCAACATCGTTACGGCCGAGATCCAACAGCATCAAATGCTCAGCCAGCTCTTTGGGATCGGTCAGCAACTCGTCGGCGAGTTCTTTGTCACGAGTGGGCGTAGAGCCGCGTTTCCGCGTTCCGGCAATTGGCCGAATGGTGACCTCGCCGTTTTGTACGCGCACAAGGATTTCGGGGCTTGAGCCGGCAACGGCAAAGTCGCCGAAATCCAGGAAGTACATGTAGGGACTAGGATTGGTGCGACGCAGCGCGCGATAAAGCGCGGTAGCTGGTAGTTTGAAATCTGCAGAGAAGCGCTGGCTCAAGACGACCTGAAAAATGTCCCCCGCAGTGATGTAGTCCTTGGCTTTTGCCACCATGGCGAAATAGTCGTCACGACTGGTGTTGCTGACAACGTCGATCGTCTGGAGTTCGGCCGGAGCAGGGGTCGCGGGAGTGGCACGGCTAAGCCTTGCAATTGCATCGTCGATACGTCCCTCGGCAGCCTCATAGGCCTGACGCGCCGAAACCTCTGAATGAACATAGACGGGTGCAGTAAGGTAGAGCTCGTCCTTAAGCGTATCGAAGATAGCCAGCAGTGACGGGCGCATGACAATTGCTTCAGGCATCTGGAGATCATCCGGATTACCGTCCGGGAGCACTTCCATATACCTGACCATGTCGTAGCCGAGATAGCCGTAAACGCCAGCAGATTGAGGCGGCAAACCTATCGGCACTTCTATCTTGCTGTCGGCAACAAGCGCACGCAGAGCATCCAGCGGCCGGTCTGACAGGCCTTCAAATGCTTGCTCGTTTCGTTGAGCCTGCCGGTTGATTGCTGCCGATCCAGCCTCGACCTTTAGGATAACGTCCGGTTGGCTGCCGATGATAGAATAGCGTCCACGAGTGGTTCCGTCCTGCACCGACTCGAGCAGATAGGTGTTCTTACGGCCCTCGGCGAGCTTAAGGTAAGTGCCCACTGGGGTTTCCAGATCAGCCACGATCCGGCGCCAGACGATTTGCGACTTCCCAGCATCGTACTGCTCGGAAAAGCGCTGAAAATCGTCTGCGGCCATCGGTTGAGTGTCCGGTCTTTGGAGGTATCTACTGCGGTGTATTCAGCGACAAAGTCTGCTGCAGCGCTTGCTGGTTCACGCGCAACCCGGCTTGATCCCGCACCGCGCTGACAAACTCGCTGTAGAGACCAACACGAACTTCATTCTCCAAGCTAGCATTAGCCTGTTCGGCAAGATTACCCTCGGCGGAAATAACGTCGACAACCTGGAAGACTACGAACTCACCAGCTTGGCTCACGGCTTGACCATGATGATCGGCATTCCCGGCGAAAGCCGCCGATGCAACCGAGCCATCAACACCGCTCGCTTCACTACCGAAACGATTGAAAGGTTGGCTCAACTGCGGGAAGACGTTGTAGGATGCGGCGATGTCCGCCAAGGCCTCGCCTCGGTCCAGCCGTGCAACAGCTTCGTTGGCAGCGGCTTGGATAGCATTATTGGTCCGCTCGGTCGTCAGGGCTGTCGCGACTTGATCGCGCACTTCATCAAGCGTCTGGTCCCGGGCTGGATCAATCCTTAACAGGTCGAAATAGAGATTGCCATTGCCTGCCAGTTGGACTGATGGAGTCAACTGTCCTTCCGTGGCCCTGAAGATCGCTTGGGACACCCGTGGTAAATCTTCCTGAGCTAGATCAGGGATAACGTTCAACTCATCGCCAGACGCTGTAACATCGGCTTCAAATAGCGGAAGACCGAAACGCTCGGCGATTTCTGTTAGCGGGCGGAACGCAGCGCGAAGTTCCTCAACCTGATCTTGCACATCGGCGACCTCATTGCGCGCCTCGGCAAGAGCGAGGTTCTGCGATATCTGTGCACGCGCTTCTTCAAGGCTCGGCGCTCCCGCGGCCTCGATGGCAGAAACATGAATGGCGCGCTTGCCAGCGACCCCGTCCACCAGCGCAAAGCCACCCTGAGGTAAGCCGAATGCCGCGCTGGCTAAGCTAGCATCCTGGATTTCGGCCTGGGCCAGCGTGCCAAGTTCAGTGGCCGTCAACGCAGCATTCGCGACAAGAGTTGCGAATGGAGTCCCCGCTGTCAAACCGGCTTCGAATACTGTCACCTGTTCAGGGTTGAGCACCACTTGCTGGATCGTGCGGCGTTCCGGTTGGCTCAAGCCTGCCTTGGTTCGCTCGTATTCGGCTGCGATTGCGTCTTCTGGGATCGTCTTAGTCGCTGCCAGATCTGCTGGCGACAAGCGCAGCATCTGTACGGTACGCGTCTCTACAGTCCGGAATTCTGCCTGATGCTCTGCCAGATAGGCCGAAAGCTCTTCTTCTGTCGGCGGAGGAGGAGCTTGGATGTTGTTCTCGGTGAGAACGAAGTAATCAATGGTTCGTTGGTCGGCGGCATATTTGTTGACCAGCGCCGACGCTGTTGCGGGAAGCTGTGTATCGCCGAACAGGCTGAGAACGACTTGCTGGCGCTTCGCAGCGTCAGATTGACCCTCGAAATATTCTGCCTCGGTCATCCCGCTCATTTGGAGCACTTGGCCGAACGAGTCCCGATCAAAGGTGCCCAGTGTCCCCTGGAAGTTCGGGTCATTGCGCAACAACTCGCTGAGCTTTTGCTCCGATACACCCAGTCCGAAACGGTTCGCCATCTGGTTGAGCGCCGCATCCTGCGCAAGATTTTGCAGCACGGTTCCAGGGATGCCTAGATTGACGGCCTGCTCGGGTGTCGGCACCGATCCAATTTGCTGTGCCACCTGATTGATCTGACTTTGGTAGGCGCGGAGGAAGTCACGCGAATTAATCTCTTCGTCCCCGACGCGAGCCACCGTATTAGTCCCAAAATCGGTGATGACGTTGTTGATACCAAAGCCGGCGACGCCGACCAGAAGAAACGCCCCCATGATCTTGCCAGGCCAGGATTTTGCAAAACCACGCAAACTATCGAGCATTTCAGACGTTCCGTTCAGCAACGAAGGCTTTACCGCAGCAGCGGAGCCGCACTAGTAATCCAATATGACAGCCGGGGTTAGGGCAAACCCAGCCGCGGTGCAAGAGGCAGCAGGAGCAAAGAGTGACGACGACAATCTCACCATTGATCGCGGGCAACTGGAAAATGAACGGAACCCGGGCTTCGCTTGACGAACTAACGTCGCTGGCTGGCATGCTCACGACCGGTGCTGCTCCACGGGCGATTGTCGTCATTTGCCCTCCTGCGACTATAGTTGCTGCCGCCGCAAGGCAAGGCGCCACGTCGGGTATCTTGGTCGGCGGCCAGGATTGCCACACGGAAGGCTCGGGCCCGCACACCGGTGACATAGCCGCCGGAATGCTTGCGGACGCGGGTGCCCAATATGTCATCGTGGGTCATTCGGAACGGCGCGCGGATCATGGCGAGACCAATGATCAAGTTCGCTTGAAAGCCATGGCAGCGATTGGTGCCGGGCTGAAGCCGATCATATGCGTAGGCGAAACGGAAGCTCAGCGCGATGCAAGCCAGGCCGAATCTATTGTTGCCGAGCAACTTGCAGGCTCTATTCCTGATGCTGCAGAGAACCATGAAGTCAACATAGCTTACGAACCGATTTGGGCAATCGGCACCGGGCGCACGCCGACTATCGAAGAGATTGCCTCAATGCACGCGTCAATCAGAAACAATCTTGTGGACCGTTTCGGCGAAAAGGGCCTGAGCATCCGCATCCTTTATGGTGGGTCGCTGAAGCCGCAGAATGCACGTGAAATCTTGTCCATCGAAAACGTCAATGGTGGACTGGTAGGCGGCGCGAGCCTCTTGGCAAATGACTTTTACACCATTATCTCCGCCGTGTGATGATGTGCGTTGCCCGGGAGGACGGGATTCTGTTCCGGACCTCTGGCATTTGCGGCATGAGGCGTGTAAGACGCGCCATCTTTGCATAGACCGATAGACTGAGACCCAATGGCGAACGTCCTGATTGTTGCCTATCTGCTGATCGTTCTGGCGCTTATCGCAGTTATTCTGCTGCAGCGCTCCGAAGGTGGCGCCCTAGGCATTGGTGGCGGTGGCAGCGGCTTTATGACGGCCCGGGGCTCAGCCAATCTGTTGACTCGGACGACGGCTATTCTCGCCACCTTGTTTTTTGCGACGGCGATCGGCCTGACTATTCTTTCTGAGCTTGATCGCGGCACGTCCGGCATCCTCGAGCGCGCTACGGCAGTGGACGGCGAGGCTGCACCGACCACGGTTCTGGACGCTCTTAACTCTCTTCAGAGTGGCACGGCAAGCGACCTTCCGGTACCCGCAAGCGATCCAGCGGCACCAGCAGGTACTGATCCGGTAACGCAAGACATTGCTCCTGCCGCAACGCAACAACCTGCACCGGCTGCCGCCGTACCTGAAGCCAACAGCGACTTGCCAGTCCCTGAAGCACCGGCCGAAGTGCCTGCGGCGCCGGCTCAAACACCGGCCGCGCCAGCGACCAACTAACCGCCGCAAGGCGGACGCAAGAGGGGGATGGAAACATCCCCTTCTTCTTTTTGTGTGGAGCCAATTGCGGGCTCTGCGAATCTGTTCTGATGTGATTGAGGTGAACGCCCATGGCTCGGTACGTATTCATCACCGGAGGCGTGGTCTCCTCGTTGGGAAAGGGTCTTGCATCGGCGGCACTTGGCGCCGTGCTGCAGGCGCGTGGCTATAAAGTTCGGCTGCGCAAGCTCGACCCGTACCTCAACGTCGACCCAGGCACGATGTCGCCTACTCAGCATGGCGAAGTGTTCGTGACAGATGACGGCGCCGAGACCGACCTCGACCTCGGTCACTATGAGCGCTTCACGGGCCGTGCTGCCAACAAGCGCGACAACATCACCACTGGCCGCATCTATTCCGATATCCTCGCCAAGGAGCGTAAGGGCGAATATCTCGGCGCGACGGTTCAAGTTATTCCGCACGTCACGGACGCCATCAAGAACTTCGTCGTCGAAGGCAATGAGGAGTTCGACTTCGTCCTCGTCGAGGTCGGCGGCACTGTTGGCGATATCGAAGGCCTGCCGTTCTTCGAAGCCATCCGCCAATTGGGCAATGATCTGCCGCGCGGGCAGGCCTGCTATCTGCATCTCACACTGATGCCGTATATTCCTTCGGCCGGTGAGCTCAAGACCAAGCCCACCCAGCACTCCGTACGCGAGTTGCGGTCCATTGGCATCTCGCCAGACGTTTTGCTGGTCCGCTGCGATCGCCCGATCCCCGATGGCGAAAAGAAGAAGCTGTCGCTGTTCTGCAATGTTCGCGAAAGCGCGGTCATCCAGGGTCTGGACGTCGCATCGATTTATGACGTTCCGCTCGCCTACCACAAGGAAGGTCTGGACCGGGAAATCCTTGCTGCTTTTGGCATCGCCGATGCGCCCGAGCCTGATTTGACGGCCTGGAAAGACGTATCGGGCCGCCTGCATAATCCTGAAGGCGAGGTCAACATTGCCATTGTAGGTAAATACACTGGGCTCAAGGACGCCTATAAATCCCTTTCCGAAGCGCTGACCCATGGTGGTATTGCCAACAAGGTAAAGGTCAATCTGCAGTGGATCGACAGCGAAGTTTTCGAACGCGACGATCCGGCTCCTTATCTTGAGCACGTCCACGGCATCCTGGTGCCCGGTGGCTTTGGTGAGCGCGGCTCTGCCGGCAAGATCGAGGCCGCACGCTTCGCTCGCGTGAAGGATGTGCCCTATTTCGGCATTTGCTTTGGCATGCAGATGGCCTGCGTCGAAGCTGCTCGAAACACTGCTGGCATCAAGAACGCCTCGTCCACCGAATTTGGGCCCACCAAGGAGCCAATTGTCGGCATGATGACCGAGTGGATCAAGGGCAACGAAACCGAGAAGCGCGTCACGGAAGGCGATCTTGGCGGGACCATGCGCTTGGGCGCCTATCCCGCCCAGCTGACACGCGGCAGCCGGGTAGCCGACATTTACGGCACCACCCGGATCTCGGAGCGCCATCGGCACCGCTATGAGGTGAACATGGACTATCGCAAGCTGCTTGAGAAAAACGGCTTGCTGTTTTCCGGCGTGTCTCCAGATGGCAGATTGCCTGAGATCGTGGAGCGCACCGATCATCCGTGGTTCATTGGCGTGCAGTTCCACCCGGAACTCAAGAGCAAGCCCTTCGAGCCGCATCCGTTGTTCGCCAGCTTCATTGCTGCCGCAATGGAGCAAAGCCGTCTGGTTTGATGCGCTGGAGAGACGCTCGTGGCTGATATTGTTAATCTCAGGACCGCACGAAAGCGCAAAGCACGCGACGCCAAGGACGTTCAAGCGGCCGAAAACCGTCTGAAGTTCGGCCAGACAAAGGCTGAGAAGGACCTGGGAAGAGCCAGAGCCGCACTGGATGACAAGCGGATCGAGGCCCACAAGCGTGAGGACTAAGGAAGTCACATGAGCAAGATTGCGGTCATCGGCGCCACTGGACACATCGGCACCTATCTGGTGCCGCGACTTGTTCAAGCAGGTCACGAGGTGACGGTAGTCAGCCGTGGTGCGGCAAAGCCATATCAGGCTAACGGCGCTTGGGGACAAGTTAGGCATGTGAAGCTCGATCGCGCTGCCGAAGAAGCCGCTGGCACCTTCGGAACCGCAATAGCGGCGTTGAATGCAGAGGTCGTCATCGACCTGATTTGCTTTACGCTGGCGAGCAGCACTCAATTGGCCGATGCGCTCGCTGACAATGTTGATCAGCTGATCCACATCGGTACGATCTGGACCCACGGCTTTTCCGAAGTGGTGCCAACGCCGGAGTCGGCCGTGAAGCGTCCCTTCGGTGAATACGGCAAAGCCAAAGCCGCAATCGAGACGAATTTGCTGCAGCGTGCCTACAGACGGGGCTTTCCGGTCAGCATCGTCCATCCGGGCCACATCGTAGGTCCCGGCTGGGCACCACTCAACCCAGCTGGTCATTTCAACCCGGAGGTGTTCTCGACCATAGCGCAGGGCAAGCCGTTGGTTTTGCCGAACTTCGGTGTCGAAACCGTTCATCATGTCCATGCGGACGATGTGGCGCAGGTGATTGTTGGAGCAATGAATAATCGCTCTGCTGCTAATGGGGAAAGCTTCCATGCCGTGTCGTCGGGGGCCCTGACCCTGCGCTATTATGCCGAAGCGATGTATCGCTGGTTCGGCAAGGAGCCGGATATCTCGTTCTCGCCTTTTGATACCTGGGCGGCCGATCAAGACGAAGCCGAAGCCAAAGCGACCTGGGAGCACATTGCTCGCTCGCCGAACTGCTCGATCGAAAAAGCCAAAAGGCTGCTCGGTTACGCGCCTCGCTACACCTCGCTCGAGGCTGTGCAAGAAGCGGTCGCCTGGCTGATCCAAGATGGTCAAGTGAAGCTCGCCTAGCAGCCCCAGCCCGGCTTTTTTTGCCTGCCCCTCTTTCACTTGTCACAAGCCCCGTCTAGGAGTGGCGCATCATTCGCCACACATCCGGAAGGGCTTCGCCGATGTCTTCTATTATCCACGTCCAGGGCCGTCAGATTTACGACAGCCGCGGCAATCCAACGGTTGAAGTCGACGTGGTTTTGGATGATGGCAGCTTCGGCCGTGCAGCCGTTCCGTCTGGCGCTTCGACCGGTGCCCATGAGGCGGTGGAGCTGCGCGACGGCGGCAAGAAGTATAATGGCAAGGGTGTTCTTCAGGCTGTCGAGAACGTCAACAATGTCATCTTCGATGAAATTCAGGGTATGGACGCCTTGGACCAGCTGGCGCTCGACCAAGCGCTGATCGAGCTCGACGGCACGCCGAACAAATCGCGCCTGGGCGCTAATGCCATTCTGGGCGTGTCTCTCGCTGTCGCCAAGGCTGCTGCGGAGTCGAGCGAGTTGCCGTTTTACCGCTATATCGGCGGGCCGAACGCCCATGTGCTGCCTGTGCCAATGATGAATATCATTAATGGCGGCCAGCATGCCGACAATCCGATCGACATGCAGGAATTCATGATACTGCCGGCCGGCGCGGAAAACCTCGCTGATGCAGTGCGGATTGGCTCGGAAATCTTCCATACGCTGAAGAAGGGACTTTCGGCTGAGGGGCACAACACCGCCGTGGGCGATGAGGGCGGCTTTGCCCCGAACCTGAAGTCGGCTGACGATGCGCTGGGCTTCATTATGCGGTCCATCGAGAAGGCTGGCTATCGCCCGGGCGAGGACATCTTCCTTGGCCTCGATTGCGCTGCGACCGAGTACTACAAGGGCGGCAAGTACGAGATGGAAGGCGAAGGCAAGTCGCTTTCCTCCGAAGACAACGTCCGCTTCCTTGAGGATCTTGCCAATCGCTATCCGATCATCTCGATCGAGGACGGCATGGGCGAAGACGATTGGGACGGCTGGAAAGCGCTGACCGATGCTGTCGGCAAGAAGGTGCAACTGGTGGGCGACGATCTGTTCGTCACCAACACCGAGCGGCTCGTTTCGGGCATCAAGATGGGCGTGGCCAATTCGATCTTGGTCAAGGTCAACCAGATCGGCTCGCTCTCCGAAACGCTCAACGCCGTCGATACGGCACATCGCGCGGGCTACACCTCGGTTATGTCGCATCGTTCGGGTGAAACCGAGGACGCGACGATCGCTGATCTCGCTGTTGCCCTCAACTGCGGCCAGATCAAAACCGGCTCGCTTTCGCGCTCCGATCGTTTGGCCAAATACAACCAGCTGATCCGCATCGAGGAACAACTTGGTACCTCGGCAAAGTACGCCGGCTATTCGGTCGTAAAAGGCCGCTAAGGCGCACCAAACGGTCCTAGGATAGTTTACCGGCGGGGACCGGAACACCCACGACTCTGCTCCGTTGAGACAGCACTCAAATCTCAACGGAGCTCCATTATGGCAGAAGCCGTAAAACTCGCCGTCGTCACGGGCGCATCGTCCGGCATCGGTTATGAACTCGCCAAGCAATGCGTCCAACACGGCTTTGACGTCGTTATCAGCTCCGACACCGCCGAGATCGAACAGGCCGCCGGCCAGTTGCGGCAGATGGGCGGCACCATCGATACGGTGCAGGCTGACCTCTCGACCATTGAAGGCGTCGAAAAGCTCTACCAGGCAGTGCAGGCGAAGGGCCGTGCGGTCGACGTGCTGATGGCCAATGCTGGACGCGGTCTTGGCCGAGCGTTTCTCGACCAGGATTTTGCCGACATTACCCAGGTGATCAACCTCAACATCGTGGGTACGACCTATTTGCTGCATCGGTTCGTGCGCGATATGCGTGATCGTAACAGTGGCAAAGTGCTCCTCACCGGCTCCATTGCCGGCTTAATGCCAGGCTCCTTCCAGGCCGTTTATAACGCCACCAAGGCGTATGTGGATTCGTTCTCGTTTGCCCTGCGCAATGAGCTGAAAGGTACCGATGTGACCGTCACGGTTCTGATGCCGGGCCCGACGGATACCGACTTTTTCGAAGTCGCCGACATGCTCGACACCAAGGTTGGCACCGACAAGAAAACGCCGCCGGACGAGGTCGCCAAGGATGGCTTTGACGCCATGATGCGCGGCGACGGGCACGAAGTGTCCGGCTTCAGCAACAAGATGCAGGCGCTGATGGCCAACGTGACGCCGGACAAGCAACTCGCGGAGATGCACCGCAAGCTAGCGGAGCCAGGTACTGCCAAGCACTAGCAAATAGCCCGGCAGCGATGCCGGACAATTTGTTACTGGAAGGCCGTCTCCGCAAAGCTGCGCAGCTTGCGGGAGTGGAGCCGCTCGGCGGGCTGATCGCGCAGGATTTCCATGGCGCGCAGGCCGATCTGCAGATGCCGGTTGACCTGTGTGCGATAGAAGTCAGACGCCATGCCGGGCAGCTTCAATTCGCCATGCAGCGGCTTGTCGGAGACGCATAGCAGAGTGCCGTATGGGACACGGAAGCGGAAGCCGTTGGCGGCGATAGTGGCCGACTCCATGTCCAGCGCGACGGCGCGTGACTGGCTCAGCCGCTGGGTGATTTCTGTTTGGTCGCGTAGCTCCCAATTGCGGTTGTCGAACGTCGCCACCGTGCCGGTGCGCATGATCTTCTTGGTTTCGATACCCTCGGTCTGGGTTACCTCTTCCACGGCCTGTTCCAGCGCCACTTGAACTTCGGCCAGGGCTGGCACTGGCACGGTCAGCGGCAGATCTGCATCTAGAACGTGATCTTCGCGCACATAGGCATGAGCCAGCACGTAGTCGCCGAGTTCCTGTGAATTGCGCAAGCCGGCGCAGTGGCCCAGCATGATCCAGACGTGAGGGCGCAACACGGCAATATGGTCAGTAATTGTTTTTGCGTTTGAGGGGCCGACGCCGATATTGACCATGGTGATGCCCCGGCCACGACTGGCGGTGAGGTGGTAGGCAGGCATTTGAGGTGCGCGGACGGGTGCAGTGCCAGCGATATTGCCGCCCTTGAGCGAATTGTCGGTGATCACATTGCCCGGTTCGATAAAGCTTTCGTAGTGCGGATGGCCGCTCCGCATGTACTCCTTGGCCACGCGGCAGAACTCGTCGACATAGAACGCATAGTTCGTAAAGATCACGAAGTTCTGGAAATGCCGCGCGTCCGTGCCAGTGTAGTGGCTAAGGCGGAACAGGGAATAATCAACGCGCGGTGCAGTAAACGCAGCGAGTGGGTATGGGCCTCCGCGCGGCGGCACGAAAGTGCCGTTGGCAATCTCGTCGTCGGTGTTGCCGAGATCCGGGGCATCAAAAACGTCGCGCAATGGGATGTTGAGCGCATTGAGCGCTTCGCCATCGATCCGTTCATTGGCAGCAACCGCGAAGTGCAGCGGAATGGGAGTGTCCGACTCGGCGATGTCGATGGTGCCGCCATGGTTCTTGAGGATGACGGTGAACTGCTCCTGAAAGTATGTACGGAACAGATCAGGCGCCGTGACGGTCGTGCGGTATAGGCCTGGCGTATGGAGGAAACCGTAGGGCAGGGTGCTTTCCGAGCGGCTGTAGCTGGTCGAGCGCACTTCGATTTGTGGGTAGCAAGCACGAACCCGACCAGCGGGCACGACACCTTCGGCCAGGGCCTTGAGGTGATCACGAATGAACGCGGTGTTACGATGATAAAGCTCAGCCAAATATTCCCATGCCTTTTGGGGCTCGGTGAAAGACTGCTTGTCAAGGCGGGGCGGACTGATCGTGGTCATAAGCTTCTCTTGGTCATGCACGCATCTGGTGAGGCAGTGCCGGGCAGGCTTTAGTCCTGTTGCATGACACCTTCCGGACGCGGCTTCAACTGGCTAGGGACAATAGGCGTGCCAAGGCGCCGCCTGCAGTACGGTTGTCAAAACGAGCGGACCCCGAGACGGCTGTCGCCTCGTAAGTAATAAGTAGTGAGACGGTCACCGTCCCGGGGCTGCCAATTTTTGGAGTGGTTGGGGAGCCGCGCAGGGGATCGCTCGTCCCCTACCGCCGCAACTCGAACCCGAAGGAGCAGCGACGCTCCCGCGATGGCATCACCCCGGCCACCGGTCGCTGCAGCGCCGCCCGTTCATCCGGAGTGATTAAGGAAGAATAGCGCCAGTTGAAGAGGTGGGGAGAAGCGGGAAAACTTGATGGGGTGTCGGTCAGGACAGGGGACGCGCCTTCACATCGCAGTGAGCCGCACTTTTCCCGCCGTAATTGCTTCCCATGTTGGTCCACAGTTCACTGGCACGGCAAACGACCCATGCAACCGGTGGACCCAGGAGCGTTGTTCCGGCCGCTTGTCCCCAAGCCCTCAACAGTGCGGTAGGGCAATGTTCCCAGGGCTGCGATGGCAGAAATGCCGTTGCAGCCCTTTTATTTTACGTACTGGCATGGACGTAGGCACAGGCATTTTCTATTGCTGCGCGGCGCCGTCTGCGGCGCATGTCATCACTAATGATGGAGACTTCCATGACCGCCAAAATCATCGACGGCAAGAGCTTTGCCGAGGGCCTCCGTGGCCGTATTGCCGGTCATGTGAAGCGGTTGAAGTCGGACCACGGCATCACTCCGGGTCTCGCCGTCGTTATCGTGGGACATGATCCCGGCAGCCAGGTCTATGTGGCGCAAAAAGCCAAGCAGACGGTCGAAGTGGGTATGCATTCGGAGAAGTACGAGCTGCCCGAAGACACGAGCGAGGCCGAAGTGCTGGCGCTGGTGCAAAAGCTCAACGCCGATCCGGCTATTCACGGCATTCTGGTGCAATTGCCGGTGCCGCCGCAGATCGATGCCAAAAAGATCATCGAGACCATTTCACCTGCCAAGGATGTGGATTGCTTTACGCCCGCCAGCGTTGGCAAGCTTGCCATCGGCCTGCCTGGGCCGGTCTCATGCACGCCGCTGGGGTGCCTAATGCTGCTGCGCGATACGCTGGGCGATTTGTCGGGACTTCACGCTGTAGTCGTTGGGCGCTCTAATCTCGTCGGCAAGCCAGTGGCGCAACTGCTGCTGCGGGAGAATTGCACGGTAACGATGGCGCACTCGCGCACGAAAGATTTGGCGGCGATCGTCAGGCAGGCCGACATCGTTATCGCTGCGGTCGGGCGGGCGGAGATGATCAAGGGTGACTGGATCAAGCCTGGCGCGACTGTCATCGACGTGGGTATCAACCGGATCGATGCGCCCGAGCGTGGCGAGGGCAAGACGCGGCTGCTAGGCGATGTAGCCTATGCGGAGGCGGCGGCTGTCGCAGGCGCCATAACGCCCGTTCCCGGCGGAGTCGGTCCCATGACCATTGCGTGCCTTCTGGCCAACACCATCACAACGGCGTCGCTTATCAATGGCCTCGTGCCGCCCAGCGATTTGACGGCATGAGCGACGGCGACGGTCACGATCCTGGCGGAAGGGTAAGACTGCGCCTATTGCCGGGGGTCAAGGGCGATGCGGTGTTCACTGACAAGGAACACCGCCAGCTTATGCGGCGCTGGACGGGTGACACTTTCCCGGACCGGTACATCATGTTCATTGGAATGAACCCGAGCACTGCCGACGCCAATGTCAATGATCCGACCTGCGCCCGCGAATGGACGTTTGCCGTGCGCGAAGGCTTTACCGCCATGGTTAAGACCAATGTGGGGGACTATCGTGCAACCGACCCCAAGATGCTGCTGGCGTCAGGAACTGTTGCCGTGTCGGATGCCAATCTGCCGGCTATCCGCCAAGCAGCAGCGGGAGCAGAAAAGGTGGTGCTCTGCCATGGCAAGCTCAACAAGGCGCTGGCGCAAGCCGGGCGGGACATTGTCGCTGCCTTGAAAGAAGACGGCGTCGAGCTCTGGTGCTTCGGTACTAACGCCGACGGCTCGCCAAAGCACCCGCTCTATCTTCGGCTGGAGACTCCGCTGGTGCGGTTCCCCGGCTAGCCAGCCAGATAGAACAGCCGTGCCACGGTGTGATCGCGCAGCGCTTGGGCGGGAAGCTTACCGGTGAGCGCCGCCACAACCTTGCTCTGGTCGTCGACGGCGCTGGCGTCCACCACGACCTTCTTGAAGGCGGGCCGCAAACCCTGCTTGGCGCCTTCCAGTAGATCGAACAGCAAGGCACGCACATCGGTGCGCATGGCGCAGGCGACGCATTGCTCGCCATCGACATGGCCGTGGCCCGAATTGGCGGGCAACCGGAGGAGTGCGGTGTCCGGATCGAGCGCCAGCAGGGGCTTGCGCTCGGTGATCAGCGTAACTGGAATAGGCTCAGGCTTGGGCATGGCTATTCCGCCGCCACGATGGCAGGGCCGGGAATGTAGTTGAGGATAGGCCCGAGCCAGCGCTCGACTTCTGCAACGCTCATGCCCTTGCGCTCGGCATAGTCGAGCACCTGGTCCCGTTCGACCTTGGCGACGCCGAAGTAGTAAGCGTCCGGGTGCGAGAAGTAGAGGCCGGAGACGGACGAGCCCGGCCACATGGCGTAGCTTTCCGTAAGCGTGACGCCAGCGTTTTTTTCTGCGTCCAGCAGGCGGAACAGCATTGTTTTTTCGGTGTGGTCCGGCTGGGCAGGATAGCCTGGCGCTGGGCGGATGCCACGGTACGTTTCGGACAGGAGCTCATCACTGGCAAGCGCCTCGTCGGCCGCATAGCCCCAGAGCTCCTTGCGGACGCGCTGGTGCATGTATTCGGCCATGGCCTCGGCAAAGCGGTCGGCGAGCGCCTTAACCAGAATGGACGAATAGTCGTCGTTCTGCTTCTCGAAACGCTCGGCGATGGCCACTTCCTCGAGGCCCGTGGTAACGACAAAGCCGCCAATATAATCCGGCTTGCCGCTGTCGACGGGCGCAACAAAATCGCTCAGCGCCATGTTGGGCTTGCCGTCCCGCTTGCTGAGTTGCTGGCGCAGGGTGAAGAGCGTTGCCAGCTCCTTGGCGCGGCCCTCGTCCTCGAAGAGCCGGATATCGTCGCCCATGGCGTTGGCCGGCCAGAAGCCAACCACGGCACGCGGCTTGAACCATTGCTCATTGATGATCTGCTTAAGCATGGCCTGTGCGTCGGCGAACAGCGAGCGGGCGGCCTCACCCTGACGCTCATCGTCGAGGATGGCAGGGTAGCGGCCCTTGAGTTCCCAAGTTTGGAAGAAGGGAGTCCAGTCGATATAGCCGGCAAGCTGTTCCAGATCGAAGTGATTGAACACCTTCGTGCCCAAGAAGCTTGGTTTGGGCGGCGTATAGCTGACCCAATCGGACTTGAACGCATTCGCCCGTGCCTTGGCAAGTGACAGGCGCTGCTTCTCGCTTTCGGCGCGTTCGTGAGCGGCGGCGGCCTTGGCGTATTCGGCCCGGATATCCTCGATGAAGCTGATCTTGGTGTCTTTGCCCAAAAGATTACCGACGACGCCTACGGCGCGGCTGGCATCGTTGACGTGAACGGTCTGGCCGCGTTCGTAGCGGGGGTGAATCTTGACCGCGGTATGGACGCGGCTGGTCGTGGCACCGCCGATCAGCAGCGGAATGTCGAAGCCTTCTCGCTCCATCTCGGAGGCAACATGGACCATCTCGTCGAGTGATGGGGTAATGAGGCCCGAGAGCCCGATGATATCGACATTCTCGCGCTTGGCGGTCTCGAGAATCTTGGCTGTCGGGACCATCACTCCGAGGTCGATGATCTCGTAATTGTTGCAGGAGAGGACAACACCGACGATGTTCTTGCCGATGTCGTGGACGTCGCCCTTGACGGTCGCCATCAGCACCTTGCCGGCGCTTTGGCGGCCGGTCGCGTTGCCTTCGGCATTCTTCTCGGCTTCCATGTAGGGCAGCAGCAATGCCACGGCCTGTTTCATGACGCGCGCGGATTTTACCACTTGCGGCAAAAACATCTTGCCTGAGCCGAACAGGTCACCCACGATGCTCATGCCAGCCATCAGCGGGCCTTCGATGACGTGGAGCGGTCGCGGATATTTCTGGCGGGCCTCGTCTGTGTCGGCGTCGATATACTCGGTGATACCATTAACCAGCGCATGCGCGATCCGGTCTTCCACCGGCTTTTCACGCCAGCTGAGATCTTTGGCCGCGACTTCCTTGCCTGCCGTGCCGCGGTAGCGTTCAGCAAGCTCGAGAAGGCGATCAGTAGCATCCGGGTTACGGTTGAGGATCACGTCCTCGCAGGCGTCGCGGAGTTCTGGGTCTATGGACTCGTAGACGGCGAGCTGGCCGGCATTCACGATGCCCATGTCCATGCCGTTTTGAATGGCATAGTAGAGGAACACGGCGTGCATCGCCTCACGCACGGGCTCATTGCCACGGAACGAGAAGCTCAAATTCGAGATACCGCCCGAGATGTGGACGTGGGGCAGGGTGCCGGTGATCTGCTTGGTGGCTTCGATGAAGGCAACGCCATAGCCATTGTGTTCCTCGATGCCGGTGGCGACGGCGAACACATTGGGGTCGAAGACGATGTCTTCGGGAGGGAACCCAACCTCTTCGGTGAGAAGCTTGTATGCGCGGGTGCAGATTTCGACCTTGCGCTCGAGCGTGTCGGCCTGTCCCTTCTCATCAAACGCCATGACCACGACGGCAGCGCCATAGGCGCGCACGAGGCGGGCATAGCGAAGAAACTGCTCCTCGCCTTCCTTCATGGATATCGAGTTGACCAGCGCCTTGCCCTGGACGCACTTGAGCCCGGCTTCGATCACCTCCCACTTGGAGGAATCGATCATCAGCGGCACCTTGGCAATGTCCGGCTCGGCGGCAAGGAGGTTAAGATATTCAACCATGACGCGCTGGCTGTCGATCAGGCCCTCGTCCATGTTGATGTCGATGACCTGCGCGCCATTGGCAACCTGGTCGCGCGCAACATCGAGTGCGGCGGTGTAATCGCCTGCGGTGATCAACTTGCGGAAGCGGGCGGAGCCGGTAACGTTGGTGCGCTCGCCGACGTTGACGAAGGGAATGTCCTTGGTCAGTGTGAAGGGCTCGAGGCCCGCGAGGCGCAGGAGTTTAGCGGCCTCGGGCACGATGCGCGGCTTGTGCTTGCCCACTGCCTGCGCGATGGCCCGGATGTGGTCCGGTGTCGAGCCACAGCAGCCCCCTACGATGTTGACGTAGCCAGCCGCGGCAAAGCCTTCGATCTGTTCGGCCATGAACTCGGGGCTCTCGTCGTACTGGCCGAAGGCGTTCGGTAAGCCGGCGTTGGGGTAGGCGCAGATGAACGTGTCTGCGACATCGGAAAGTTCGCCCAAATGGGCGCGCATGGCGTTGGCGCCCAAGGCACAGTTGAGGCCGATGGTCAGCGGATTGGCGTGGCGGATTGAGTACCAGAAGGCAGTCGGAGTTTGCCCCGAAAGGGTGCGGCCAGACAGGTCGGTGATCGTGCCAGAGATCATGATTGGCACATCGATGCCGCGTTCTTCGAACAGGCGTTGCGCGGCAAAGATGCCGGCCTTGGTGTTGAGCGTGTCGGTAATGGTTTCAAATAGCAGGAGGTCCGCACCAGCATCGACCAAGCCGCGAATGGCTTCGCCATAGGCGACAACCAATTCATCAAAGGTGATGGCGCGATGGCCGGGACTGTTGACGTCCGTCGACATGGACGAGGTCTTGTTAGTGGGTCCGAGCGCGCCGGCAACGAAGCGGCGCCGACCGTCACTCGCTTCGGCGCGCTGAGCGGCGCGGCGGGCAACGATCACGCCCTGGTAGTTGATGTCGTAAACGGCTGACTCACAGGCATAATCGGCTTGCGCGACTGAGGTAGCGGAGAACGTGTTGGTCTCGGCAATATCAGCGCCGGCCATGAAGTAGTCGTAGTGAATATCTTCGATGCGCTGTGGTTCGGTGAGCACCAGAAGGTCGTTATTGCCCTGCAGAGGCAGCTTCCAATCCTTGAAGCGCTGCCCGCGAAAGTTCTCTTCGGTGAGCTTGAGGCGCTGAATCATCGTGCCCATTGCACCATCCAGGATCAGGATGCGCTCGCGGGCGGCCTGTGCCATGGCTGATCGGACCTCGGTCCAGTCGGGGATGTAGGGAACTGCTTTATGTTCAGTGGGGCTCATCGCCGTCCTGCCTATTTAAACTGAAATCGGATCAGCCGATCACATAAAGATATCTTTATATCTGCAAATGCACAAGGTGCCGTTCGCCAGAACGGTGTAGCGCACCAATCACTGCAAAGCAGCAATTTGCCCGAAAGTGCTAACGTTTGGTTGCCCTTAACTCCAGCTAAACCAGATTGGGCTGATATGCGGGAAAAGTTGGGCAAAGTGCATTATTGTGCCCCCGGATCCAGTATTGCGTATGAGTTTGCTTATTTTGACACCCTCGTGGCGCCACACCGCTCGCTTCATAGCCCTCACAGCACTTGTAACGCCCATGATTGCGGCCTGCGGAATGGGCGGCTATGGCGCTACCGTCAAACGCGGTGCATTTACCTCGTCCGAATACGGGGTCGGGGTTTCGCCGCGCGTCACTACCAATCCGAACCCGCCCAAGGGCGGCGGCCGCTATCAGGTGGGCCGGCCATATACGGTTCGCGGCAAGACCTATGTGCCGCAGGAACAGCCAGGCTATGTCGCAACCGGCGAAGCCTCCTGGTATGGGTCGGACTTCCATGGTCGCCGCACGGCCAATGGCGAAATCTTTTCGGCAAACGCTATCACCGGCGCGCATCCGACCTTACCGCTGCCTTCCTATGTGCGCGTAACCAACCAGCAGAATGGCCGATCGGTTATCGTGCGCGTCAATGATCGCGGGCCCTACATGCCCGGCCGCATCATGGATTTGTCGCACCGCGCCGCGGAAATGCTGGGATATGTGAACAATGGCCATGCACAAATCCGGGCGGAATATGTCGGGGCCGCACCGCTTGAAGGCGACGACACCCGCATGCTTCTCGCCAGCTATAGCGGTCCGCCAGTGCAAAGCGGCACGCGATACGCTGATGGCACCAATAGCCTTGCCGACATGGCCGGCAATTTCTTCGGCGGCTTGTTCTCCTATGCCGACACGACGCCCCAGGAACAGGATGCCGCGATCGGCAGCGCGCATGCGGCCGTGACGGCCATGGCCAGCCAATCGCCCGATCTCAATGATTGGGTGCAATCCATCGATGCGGATGCACGCGATGTCCAGATTGGCGTTGGCGTTTTCGCCGACCAAGCCAACGCCATCGAGCTTGCAAAACAGTTCGCCATACTCGGCGCTGTGCAGGAAGAGCAGGTAAGCGCCAATGGCCGGGCAGCGACGCGGCTCACTCTCACACATTTGAAGGCCGGCGTATCGCGCAATGACGTAAACGCCATGGCCCAGGAACTTGGCCTCGGCGACATAGTTCTTTATGAATAGACTCGTCTGTCGGGGCTGCTGCCGGCAGCGATAGAGGATGCCGACATGATACGACTTTGGCTGGTTGTTTTTGCGCTGCTCGGATTGGTGGCGCCAGCCCTGGCTCAGGCCAGTTTCGAAACCAAGGCCAAGTTTGCCGTTTTGATGGACGAAGAGTCTGGAACGGTCATCTTCCAGAAGGATGCTGACCTGCCCATGGAGCCGGCCAGCATGGCCAAGCTCATGACCATCGCGGTCGTCTTCAATGAGATCGAAAACAACCGGCTCCAGTTCACCGACGAGTTTTTCGTTTCCGAACATGCCTGGCGCACAGGTGGCGCGTCCTCGGGCGGCTCCACTATGTTCGCCGACCTCAACTCCAAGATCAAGGTCGAGGATCTGGTTCGCTCCGTCATCATCCAGTCGGGCAATGACGCAGCGATCGTTCTCGCTGAAGGCATTGCCGGTTCGGAAGCGGGTTTCGCTGCGATGATGAACGAGTTGGCATCCGACATCGGCCTGACCGATTCGGTTTTCACCAACCCGACGGGCCTGCCGGACCCCAACATGTATGTGACGGCGCGCGATCTGGCCGATCTGGCCCGGTATCTTATTCGCACCTACCCACAATATTACCACTATTTTTCCGAGCCGGAGATGGAGTGGAACGGCATCAGGCAGCCCAACCGCAATTCGCTTGTTGAGCTCGGCATTGGGGTCGACGGCCTTAAAACCGGGCATACGGAAGCGGCTGGGTATGGTTCGGTGATTTCGACCGAGCAAGGCGGGCGCCGGCTGGTGGGCGTGGTGCATGGGCTGACTTCCATGGCTGAGCGCACCGAAGAGGGTCGTAAGCTGATTACCTGGGGCACGCGGGCGTTTGAACGCGTTGCAGCCTATCCGGAGGGCAAAGTTGTTGCCTATGCCAATGTTTATGGCGGTACTTCGGGCAGCGTCGGGCTGATCGGCAACGGCGAAGTGGCACTCTACCTGCCGCGCGGCTCGCGCAAATGCCTCAGCGCCCAGGTGAACTATAACGCGCCGCTCCTGCCGCCGGTGGAACAGGGCACCCAGATCGCCGAACTTCGCGTGTTCTGCGACGACCAGTTGGTGCAGGTAGCGCCGCTTTACGCTGCCGAAAGCGTTGGCGAAGGCGACATCGTGCGCAAGGCAACCGATGCGCTCAAGGAACTGGCGCTGGGCTGGCTGTAGAACGACAGAACTGGCTTAGCGCGGCGTTAGTTGCTGGCAACGGCTGGTGATTTCTCCTAAACGTCGGCACGACATCTACCCGGACCCTTCTCATGGCTGACGCCGATTCTGTAACCCGCGCCCGTTTCATTACGTTTGAAGGCGGCGAAGGCGTGGGCAAGTCGACCCAGGTCAAGCGGCTGTTGAGCAATCTCGAGCGGCACGACATCAAGGCGATCCGCACTCGCGAGCCGGGCGGCACGCCCAAGGCCGAAGCCATCCGCTCATTTATCCTGCAAGGGCGCTCGGAAAGCTGGGGGGCAGGGGGCGAGGCGGTGTTGTTCGCTGCCGCGCGCCTTGACCACGTCAACCAACTGATTGCGCCCAATCTACGCAGCGGCACCTGGGTATTGTCCGATCGCTTCCATGACTCGACGCGCGCCTATCAGGGCCTTACCGGGGGCGTGGATACCAAGCTGATCGGCGCCTTGGAGACCCTGGCGCTCAACGGAAACAACCCCGATCTTACGATCATCCTCGACATGGATCCTGAGACCGCTTTCGAGCGTGTCGCAGCGCGAGAAATCGAGGAGGGCTTAGCCCAGACCGGCGATCGCTTCGAAAAAGAAGAGCTAGAATGGCACCGACGCCTGAGGACAGGATTCTTGGCCATTGCCAAGGACAATCCTAACCGCTGCGTCGTGATCTCAGCCGAGCAGTCCGAAGATGCGCTTGAGGAGGCCGTCTGGGATTTGGTGAGCCGGCGCTTTCCCGAACTGAGTGGCGCCCGGGCGTGAGCGACCCCGACGCATTGCCCGATGTGCTTGCGCCTGAGCGGCGCCAGCGGGTGCTCGGCCATGATCATGTGCGCGCCGCCATTGCAGGGCAGATCGCGTCGCGGCGTTTGCCGGGCGCCATTTTGCTGCACGGGCCGCAAGGGATTGGGAAAGCCAGTTTTGCTTTTGAGCTTGCTGCGAGTATTCTCGTTGCTACCGGCGACGAGGATGCGCATCGCGTTAGCGAGCAGGTCGGCGCGCTATCACACCCCAATTTGTTCTTGCTCCGCCGTCGCCCCAAAGAGGGCAAGGGCTTCTATACTGTCATACGTGTCGAGGATGTGCGGGACGTTCGCGACTCACTGCACCATACGCGTGGACGGGCAGGGCAACGCATTGCGATCATCGACAGCATAGACGATTGCAACCCTTCAGCTGCCAATGCGCTGCTCAAGACGCTCGAAGAACCGCCGGCCGAAACGACGTTCCTTCTGATTTCCCATCGGCCGGGCCGGTTGCTGCCCACGATCAAGTCGCGCTGCCATAACCTTGCCCTCCGCGCGATCAGTGAGGATCATGTCCGGGCCGTCCTGCTGGAGCACGATCCGGGGCTGGGGCGGGCCGAGCTGGACCGGGCGGTTGCACTGTCTCGTGGGCGGCCGCGACGAGCATTTGAGACCCTCGCGCTTGAGGCGGAGTCGGCGCTCGGGGGCTTGCAGGCTTGGCTCGGCAATCCCGCCGGGCAGCCATCCAGCATGTCGCTGCAACTGGCCGATGCGCTCGGCGCCAATCCGCAAGGCACGGAATTGTCGTTTGCCCGCGAGATGCTCGACGACTGGATTGCCGACGAGGCGCGCATGGCGGCCATGGCTGGGGGCAGCCGGATGCGGCTTGCCTCGGCAAACGAGCTATGGGACAAGGCACACGCTCTTTTTGCCGACGCCGACGACATCAATCTGGATATGAAACAGACGCTTGTCGCCGTGTTCGACGCAATCCGGAAGCACGCTGCCCTCAACGCCCCACCGTCCGCCGAGACCCTATGACCGCCAAGCCCTTCTACGTCACGACTGCGATCTCCTATCCTAATGGTGCGCCCCATATCGGGCATGCCTATGAGATGATCGCGACCGACGCTATTGCGCGCTTCAAGCGGCTGGAGGGACGCGAGGTCTATTTCCTGACCGGTACGGACGAGCACGGCATCAAGATGGTGCAGACGGCAGCGGCTCAGGGCATCACGCCGCGCGAACTTGCGGACAAGAACTCGGCCGAGTTCCGTAAGCTGGCGAAAGCGCTCAACATTTCGAATGACGATTTTATCCGCACTACAGAAGAGCGGCACCATAAGGCCAGCCAGGCGATCTGGAGCAAGATGGCCGCCAGCAACAATGGCGACATTTTCCAGTCCACTTACAAGGGCTGGTATTCGGTTCGCGACGAAGCCTATTTCGATGAGGATGAACTGACCGAGAAGGACGGCAAGCGCTTCGCACCGTCCGGCGCCGAGGTCAATTGGGTGGAAGAGCCGACCTATTTCTTCCGCCTATCGGCCTACCAGGAAAAGCTGCTCGACCTCTACGAGACACACCCGGATTTTATCGCGCCCAAGGAGCGGCGCAACGAGATCATCTCGTTTGTCAAAAGCGGCTTGCAGGACCTCTCCATCTCCCGCACCACTTTCGATTGGGGCATCCCCGTGCCGGATGCGCCGGGCCATGTCATGTATGTGTGGGTCGACGCGCTGACCAACTACATCACCGGCGTCGGCTTCCCAGACGAGCAGAGTGAATTGTTCCAGAAATTCTGGCCGGCGGACCTCCACGTCATCGGCAAGGACATCATCCGGTTTCATACGGTTTATTGGCCTGCTTTCTTGATGAGTGCCGGCATTCCCGTGCAGCACCGCGTTTTTGCCCATGGTTTCCTGACGGTCGACGGGCAGAAGATGAGCAAGTCATTGGGCAATGTGATCGACCCGTTCGAATTGGTCGAAGAGTTCGGGGCTGATCCGATCCGCTATTTCCTCTTGCGCGAAGTCTCGTTCGGGCAGGACGGCGATTATAGCCGCGACAAGCTGACCAACCGCGTCAATGCGGACCTCGCCAATAATTTGGGCAATCTGGCGCAGCGCTCGCTGTCGATGATCAACAAGAACTGCGGTGGCAAGGTGCCGGAATTCGGGCACGCCACGGCCGCCGACGAGGCACTGGAAGTAGAGGTCGGTGAGGCGCTGCAGGCAGCACAGAAGGCCATGGACGAGCAATTGGTGCACGAGGCCGCTGGCGCGATCATTGCGGCGCTGAGTTCGGCCAACAATTACTTCGCCGCGCAGGAGCCTTGGGCACTCAAGAAGACCGACCCGGAGCGGATGGCCACTGTGCTGTACCGAACCGCAGACACGGTGCGCCGGCTGGCTATCCCAATGCTGGCTTTCGTGCCGGACTCGGCGGCCAAGCTGCTCGACCAATTGGCTGTGCCCGAGGAGGACCGGCTCCTGCCGCTCGCCATTGACCGGAACCGCCTCGTGCCCGGCACCGAACTGCCGGTGCCGCAAGGCGTGTTCGCCCGTATCGAGCGTAAGGCAGATTAGATGTTGATCGACAGCCATTGCCATCTCGATTTCGAGGCGCTGGCCAACGATATCGACGGCGTGCTGGCCCGTGCAGCAGCGGCCGGCGTAACGGGGATGGTGACGATTTCAACACATGTGGAAAAGTTCTCCACATACTCGGCGCTTGCGGAACGATATGAGAACGTGTGGTGCTCCGTAGGGACGCATCCGCACCATGCTGACCAGGAACTACATATCCAGACGGACGATCTAGTGCGGCTGAGCGCCCACCCGCGCTGTGTTGCCATTGGCGAAGCGGGGCTCGACTACTTCTACGACAACGCACCGCGTGACGCGCAGGCGACTGGCTTACGGCGGCACATTGGGGCGGCGCGGATCACCGGTCTTCCACTGGTTATCCACAGCCGTCAGGCCGACGCCGATATGGGCGCAATCCTGGAGGAAGAGTCGGCGGCAGGCGCTTTCCCGTTTGTGCTGCACTGCTTTACGGCCGGGTCAGAGCTGGCCCGAACAGCGTTGGCGCTGGGCGGCTATATCTCCTTTTCCGGGATCATCACCTTCAAGAACGCCGAAGAAATCCGGGAGGTCGCAGCTTTCGTTCCGGCGGACCGCTATCTTGTAGAAACCGACGCGCCATACCTTGCGCCCATTCCGCATCGCGGTCAGTCCAATGAACCGAGTTTCGTGCGCCACACAGCCGAGAAGCTGGCCGAAGTGCGTGGCATCAGCCTTGAGCAACTCGGGGCCGAAACGACGGCCAATTTTGCCCGGCTGTTTAGCAAGACGGGGCTGGCCTAAAGTATGGCGCCAGCGCAGCGGATCATCGCGACGATATTGGGCTGCGGCTCGTCCGGTGGCGTGCCGCGCATCGGCAACGTCTGGGGCGTATGCGACCCCGATGAGCCACGTAACCGCCGCCGCCGCTGCGCGCTGCTGATTGAAGGCTGGAGCGCGGGCGGGTCAGGGCCCACGCGCGTGCTGATCGACACAGGGCCGGACATCCGCGAGCAATTGCTGGAGGCCCGGGTCGACCGGGTCGACGCCGTGCTCTACACCCATGCCCATGCCGACCATATCCACGGCATCGACGATCTGCGCGTTCTGGCACTGCATAACCGTAAGCGGGTGGATGTGTATTTTACACCCGAAACCGGCGCGCGGCTGCGGGAGGCATTCGGCTATTGCTTTGCCACCCCGCCTGGCAGCGACTATCCGCCAATCCTTAACGCCCACGAGATCGCCGCAGGCGACCGGCTGGTTGTTGACGGGCCGGGCGGCAGCATCGACGTGCTGGCGTTCGAACAGGAGCATGGCAGCATTACCTCGCTCGGTTTCCGCGTCGGCAACTTTGCCTATTCCGTTGATCTATCTGGCTTCCCCGATCAATCGCTGAACGCAATTAGCGGACTCGATCTGTGGATCCTTGATGCCCTGCGGCCAACGCCGCATCCGAGCCATCTGAGCTTATCCGAGAGCCTCGAGTGGATCGAGCGCATGGCGCCCAAGCGGGTGGTGTTGAGCGATCTGCACATCGATCTGGACTATCGTCATCTCGATAGCGAAACGCCGGCGCATGTGACGCCGGCGTTTGATGGGATGCAGATCGATGTGCTCGCGGGCGAAATCCTGAACCGCTAGCGGAATGCCGGAATGACGTGGCGGCCGTAACCGGCGATGATCTCTTCTTCGTCGCCGCTATCGAGGTAGATGTTGAACTGCGTTACGCCCGCGTCCTTGAGGGTGTGGATCTTGGCGATGTGTTCGTCGGGCTCGCCTAGCACGCAGAAGTTTTCCACCACATCGGGCGTGATAAAGTCGAGAAATGGATTATCCGCCTGGCCGTGCTTGGAATAGTCGTAGCCGCGGCGCTTTTCGATATAGCTGGTGAGGCTTTTGGGAATTTGGTCATTGTCCGCGCCGTATTTCTCGACGATGTCCGCGACGTGGTTGCCCACCATGGCTGGAAACCACTTCGTGGCTTCGATGGCGCGGGCCTTGTCGCCGAAATAGGCCGGAGCGGCGGCCATGGAACGGTAGTTGGTCATGTCGCGGCCCGCGGCCTTGCCGGCCTCCAGGCACTGGTTAGTGAACCATTTGCAGAGACCTGGATCGGCCAGTTGCAGCACCACGCCATCGGCATGTTCACCCGCGGTCTTGAGCGCCAGTGGGCCATAAGCGGCGATCCAGCTCGGCATTTCGTGGCCGACGGCCCAGGGGAACTTAACGGGCGCAGGGATCTCGCCATAGGAGACTTCCTCGCCGCGCACCATGGCCTTGGTTTTGGAGATGAACTCAGCGACACGGGCGAGAGTCGCGGGCTTCTTGCCCATGACGCGCATGGACGAGTCGCCGCGCCCCACGGCCAGATCGAAGCGTCCGCCTGATTGCTTGGAAAGCGAACCAAAGATCGATGCGGCTACCGACCAGTCGCGCACATCTGGGTTGGTCACCAGCGGGCCAAAGCGCATATCGGTGGTGTGCTCCATGCACATGGCGATGGCGGCGTAGCAATCGCGCCAAAGGATGTGGGAATCGTAGAACCAACAATAGCTGAACCCGGCATATTCAGCGGCACGAACCAAATAGCGGGCCCGTTCCGCCTCGATGAACCCCTTAAAGGTGATGCCGAATTCCATTACGCCCTCCGCCGCCGTATTTTGACCGTTAGGTCAAATTTTTGGGTCGCCGCTGGGGGAATGTCAATCGCAATTACAAAGGCGCGTTGTAGGCGAGGATCGGCCGCCCAGTGGACGGGTGCAGCAGCACGCTTGCGTCCACTTGGTAGACGTCGCGCATGAGGGCCGTCGTGAGCACCTGGTCGGGCGCACCGTGCGCCGCGACTTTGCCGCGATGGAGCACAACCAGCGAGTCGCAATAGGCGGCGGCAAGGTTTAGGTCATGCAAAGCCAAGAGGATTGTCGCCCCTGATTTTGCGCGTTCTCGCATCTGGGCGAGCGTGGTGAGTTGCGCGTTAATGTCGAGGTGGTTGGTCGGCTCGTCGAGTAGAAGGAGACGTGGCTCCTGTGCCAAGGCGCGGGCAATCTGCAGCCGCTGCTGTTCGCCGCCTGAGAGGGTCTGGTAGATGCGCGGAGCGAACGCGGCCATGTTGACGGCGTCGAGTGCAGCGGCAACGGCCAGTTCATCTTGTGGAGAAGGAACTGACTGCCAAACCGACTGAAACGGAATGCGCCCGAGCGTGACGACGTCGTGCCCTGAAAGGTGGGCGTCGGTTGAGCCAGATTGCTCGACAAATGCACTGATCCGGGCACGCTCACGCCGCGGCATTCTAGGCAGGTCGCTACCTTCGAATGTTATCGTGCCACTCGTTAGCGCCTGCAGGCCGAGAGCAGCGCGCATGAGGGTAGACTTTCCGGCGCCATTGGGGCCGATGACGCCAGTGAGTTGCCCGGGCAAGGCGGCGAAAGTCACTCCGTCAAGCAGCGTCTTGCCGCTGATGGACACGACGGCATTCGATACCTTAAGACCCGTCACGTCATCCGCCTGTAGCGCACCAGCACCAGCACGAAGATGGGCGCGCCGATCAGCGCCGTGATGATGCCGACGGGCATTTCGCGGGGTGCGAAGAGGCTTCGTGCGGCCGTATCCGACCAGATCATGAAGATGGCGCCGAGCAGCATCGAAACGGGCAGCAGCACCCGATGGCGAGAACCGGTGGCGAGACGCACCACATGAGGCACGATCAGGCCGATGAATCCGATAGCGCCGCCGATGGACACGAGGACACCGGTGAGCAGGGCTGTCGCACCGAGGAGAACCCAGCGCAACCGCGCGACATCAACGCCAAGACTTGCAGCAGCGTTGTCGCCAAAGGCGAAAGCATCTAGCGAGCGTCCAGCCAACAGCAGCGGCAGCCCAATCAGGGCGGCGGCAGCGAGCACGACCAGAGCATCGGTCCAGACGACGCCTGAAAGCGAGCCCATCAGCCAGCTCAGGATTTCGCGGTACGAATCGCCCGTGGCCGACCAGAAGATCAGGAACGACGTGGCCGAAGCTGCTAGCGCTGAGATAGAAATGCCAGCCAGGATAGCGCGAACCGGCGTGGCTCCGCCCAGGACTTGCGTCACAAGGAGCGTAAAGCCCATGGCAAGACCTGCACCAATAAATGCCCCGAGCGGCATAAGCAGGGCTGCACCGGCCAGGAGGAAGGCAACAGCGCCTAGCGAAGCGCCCGCCGAAAGGCCGAGCAGATAAGGGTCTGCCAATGGATTGCGGGTGAGCGCCTGCATAACGGCACCGCAGAGCGCAAGACCGGCGCCGACACCTGCGGCAACGAGAACGCGCGGCACGCGCAATTCCCAAATGATGGCATCACGCAAGCGCGTGACGGGGCTTTCGGCAATCAGGCCTAGATGATGGGCGATGGTCATCCAGACTTCAGACGGAGAAATCGCAGCCGGCCCAAAAGTCACCGCCAGGATCATGGTGACCAGCAGCAAAGTCCAAAGGGCAAGGCCAAGCGTCAGCAGCGACGTTTGGCCTTGTGGTTTCATTGGACGAAGTCAAGCGCAGCCAGTTGCGCGGACATGTCGACGACAGCACCGACGTTGCGCACCCCGGCCTCGGAGGCCGGGAAGGGGACGACGAGATAGCGCTGGTTGACCACTGCATCGAGCTGGCTGGTGATCGGGTTTTCAGCCAACAGCTTCTTCTTCTGCTCCGCAGAGTTCCAGGCCGCATCGACCAGGATGATCACATCCGGATTGGCGTCCACCACGGCTTCCCAGCTTGCCGAAATCCAGCCTTCGTCCTGGTCGGCAAAAATGTTCTCGAGGCCGAGCCCTTCCATGACCATGGCAGGCGCATTGCTGCCGGCTCCGACGTAAGGCGCCTTGGTGCCCGACGAATACCAGACAGCCGAGAGGCCGCGCGAGTCAGGCTTTACCCCAGCCAGTTCAGCCTTCTGTTGAGCGATCAGTGTATCGGCCGCAGCCTTGGCGTCGAAGATCTCACCGGCTTCGGCAATCTCGGCAAAGACACCGTCGAAGGTCAGTTTGGCCGGCTTGACGCTACGGCAGGCTGCGGGAGAAACATAGCTGGCAATGCCGAGCCCCTCCAAACTCGGCCGTTCGCCTGCGCCATCGGCTGCGAAATTGCTTTCCCAGCCGGCATAGACCAAGTCCGGTTCGGCCTCGAGAACAACTTCCTGAGAAGGCACCTTGTCGGCGAGTACGGGAAGTTCCGCTACGGCCCATTGTGCCGGCACCGGACCATCCTGAAATCCGACGCCGACGATTTTGTCGGCGAGGCCGAGCGCGAGAAGCATTTCGGTTGCGGTAGACTTGATGGTCACGACACGCTGCGGCGCTGCCGCGATTTCAACCTTGAAGCCGCAATTGTTCAGGCTGACCGGATAGTCAGTCTCGGCGTAGACGCCGGTGGTGGCAAGAGCGACGACGGCGAGGGAGGCGAGGCGGAAAAGGCCATGCATGGTTCAATCCTGACGCTGCTTGAGTCTCTTGTTAGGCACCTCTGCGCCATGGCGCTGTTCGGCAAGCGCAGCGTCATAGCCCAGGCGATAGGCCTCGGCCGAGCCGAAGCGGAACATGTCCTCGTCTACCGAACGCACCAGCGTGCGGGCGCCGGGTGCATCGATCTCTGTCACCAAGCGGCCTAGGCCACGCACGACGGCAACGGGAATATTGGACGCCTTGCCTTTAACCAGATCGGCAGCGCCGGCCAGTTCGTCTGCCAGCACAGTGATGGTCACCTGCAGCGCTCGCCCGTTCGCATCCACCCCGCCACGCAAATCGTCGGTGACGGTCAGCCCGGCTGCGCCGATCGCCACGTCGGTTTGCCCGACGCGCCAGGGGCGGCCCAGCGTGTCGGTAATGATGATGCCCAGCTTGACGCCGAACCGCTCGCGCAGACCGGAACACAGTTGGCGTGCGGATGCGTCCGGGTCTTGCGGTAGTCGCAGGGCAACACCGTCTGGCACGTTCGACGTATCGATCCCGGCCGCTGCCATAATGAGCCCATGTCGCGTTTCAACGATCTGGGTCACGCCGCCAGGGTGCACCCGTTCGGCCACGATCCGGACGGTGTCTTCCGCAATGGCTCTTTCTCGGTCCGCAACAGGCACCTGCCGCCCTTCGGCTTTGGAAACGATCTTGCTGGTGACGACCAGGATATCGCCGTCGTTGAGCCTGTCCTCGGGGTTGAGCGCTGCCTGGGCCTCGACGGCATCGCCGATCAAGCCGACCAGATCATCGCCCGCAGTGATTTCGGGCATTCCGGCAAGGCCCCAAACCGAAAAGCGCGGGATAGCCATGCTCGCCTCGTCAGCCTTGCCGTTCGGCGGCAATGGCATGCAGCCGCGGCAGAATATGTTCCGCATAGAGCGACAGAAAGCGGCTCTGGTCGTTGCCCGGCGCGTGGAACACCAGATGGTCAAAGCCATAATCGATATAGGTCTTGATCGCCCGGACATGCTCCTCAGGATCGCTCGAGACGATCCAGCGCTTGGCAATCCGCTCGATTGGCAGTTGCGCGGCGAGGCGCTCCATCTCCTCGGGGTCTTCCACCGAATGCTTTTCTTCGGCACTGAGCGACAGGGCCGCCCAGCCGCGCGTATCGTTGAGCGCCCGATCATGATCGGTGTCGAACGAGACCTTGACCTCGATCATTCGCTCGAACGGCTGCCCGGCGAGCGGCGACTCCATACGGCCAGCGGCGACGTTGGGCAGCAATTGCTCGACATAGAGTTCAGCACCCTTGCCGGAGGTGCATATGAACCCGTCGCCAGCGCGGCCGGCATATTTGGCGTTGAGAGGGCCGCCCGCAGCCAGGTAGATCGGCACCATAACGTCGGGCTTGTCGTAGATCGTGGCGTTCTGCGTCTTGTAGAATTCGCCGTCAAAACTCACCCGGTCTTCGCTCCACAGGCGCCGGATCAGCGCCACTGCCTCACGCAGGCGGGCCGAGCGCTCCTTGAGCTCGGGCCACGCGATGCCGGTGGAGGGGACTTCGTTCAGGGATTCGCCAGTGCCGACACCCAGGATCACGCGGCCGGGGAACATGCACCCGAGCGTGCCAAAAGCGTGCGCGACAACGGACGGGTGTAGGCGGAACGTCGGCGTTAGTACCGATGTGCCGACGACAACGCGCTCGGTTTTAGCCAGCAGGGCAGGGATCCAGGACAGGGCAAACGGAGCATGGCCGTCGGTATGCTTCCAAGGCTGGAAGTGATCGCTGACCCAGACCGAGTCGAATCCGGCCTGTTCGGCTTCGATGCCGAAGCGCAGCAAAGTATTGGGCGCAAACTGTTCTGCCGAAGCCTTATAGCCAAAGCGCACATCAACCTCCCCGATGTCCGGACAGTAGTTTTGACCAAATGGTCAAATTTGTCCATCGGGATTCGTGCGCGACTTCTTCTACCAAACAATAGGATGCGTCTCGCCGGTTGCGACGTTCACAAAGCCTCCAGGCGCGAGCGGGGAGGGCGCTACGAGAACCCAGCGCCAAGGCGCACAGGTTAGCGTGGCGAAGGCCAGCCGCTCGGGAAAGCCCGGCCACCATCGGGGCGAGAACGTGGGCTCATACATCCACTCGATCGTTTCGCCCTGTCGATAAAGTTCCTGCATCTCACAGTCGAGTTCCTCAGGCGGGCGGGCCGTCATGAGCCCACCCACTTCGTAGCGCACGGAGGCGACAACGGCATGGTCCTTGACCAAGGCCCAGCCACCTTGCGTTTGGCGAAGTGCATTGACCGCCATCGCCATTGCATCGTCCGACGACCCAACTACCCAAATGTTGTGCTTGTCGTGACCCATGGAGCAGGCGAGCGCGACATTGGGCGTGCGCGGTCCCGTGCCGAGCCAGAACATTTTGGAGGTTTTGCCTTCGCCCGAGAACCTGTCGACAATGGCGAACTTGGTGACGTTTCGCTCCGGGTCGCGCTGCACTTCGCCATCGCGCACCGGAAGCTTCATGGTGATGAATTCATCAGACCAGTGGAAGGGGCGCAGGATTGCGGCTTGCATCGTGTCGCGGCCAGGTGCGGCAGGAATCGCGAAGTCAGCTGCGGTGAGTTCGCGTCCGATGTTGATGGTCTGGGTCGCCCAACCGGGCCAGTCGATCTTCGGCACAGGCAAGAGGAATTGCTTGCCGTCCGACACCTGCTCTCCATCAGCCCAGACTTGATCAATCGAGAGCTTCGCCACATCGTCGAGCAGCACCAGATCTGCAAAACGGCCGGGCGCAATGGAGCCGACCCAAGGCGTCAGCCGCATGTGGCGCGCCGGGTTGATGGTGACCATCTGAATGGCGATCTCCGGCGACAGACCCGCCTCGATGGCCAGCCGCACATTGTGGTCCGTAGCGCCCAGCTTCATTGTGTCCGAACAGGACCGGTCATCGGTGCAGAGTGCAAATTGCGACCAATCCTGTTGTCCAGCTTGCAGCAGACCCTGGATCATTTCAGGCAAGGAATGGGGCCGGAGTTCCATGAAGAGCCCGCGGCGCAGCTTGTCCTGAACTTCTTCTGTGGTCCAGGCTTCGTGGTCCGATGCCATGCCGGCGGCGGCAAAGGCATTGATGTCATCAATCGCGCGCATGCCTGCCGCGTGGCCTTCAACCACACCGCGCTGCTCGAACGTGGCGCGGATCATGCCCCAGAGGCGCTCATAGGACGGATTGTCCGGGTTCCATACGGCCGGCCAGTCCATCACCTCGTCCAGCCCGGCAACCATCATCTGCTGGCGCAAAAACGATTGCTGCTCATCGTAGCCGAAATAGCCACCGCCCCATTCGTAAGCCGTTGGTGGGACGGCGGAGCCGGGCAGGGGGAATATCTTCATCGGCGACCCGGCGAGGCGAGCCTTCAGCCAGAACTCGAGGTTCCTGGCGCCGTTAACGTTGGAGAATTCGTGGCTGGCCTCGCAGGTCCAGGTGTTCCCGAACGGCAGAACCAATGCAGCTTCGTATTCAGGCGTCAGGTGGCTCGATTCGATATGCTTGTGCACCTCGCCCAAGCCAGGAACAGCCGATAGGTGTCGCCGGTCGATGCGCTCAAGCACTTCGCCTGGATAAGCCCCAGTGGGTCCGACCCAGGCAATACGGCGGCCGGCAATGACGATTTGCTGGTCATCGTGCCAATTGCGCCCATGCACATCAAGCAGCCTACCCACTTGTATAGCGCGGCCGGCCGGACGCTTTCCCAGGGCAACAAGCGCCAGGTGCTGGCGAATGCGGACTTCGTCGGCGGCATTGATCAGCAGATCTGCGGGCTGTTTTGACTGCATCGTGGATCTCCGGACTCAGGTGCCCGAATAGCGGTGGTACTTGCAACGGAGAACTTATGCTGTCATCGGGTCACGTTACTCAATAACCTGCTCGGGTTTTGGCAGCAGGAAGAACACGAAAGGGTCGCTCGATTGGCGAATAACCGTCTAATTCTCGATACTGATGGCGGCGTGGACGACGCCCAGGCTTTGCTCATGCTGATCGCCAATGGCCGCACGCCCGATGCCATCACCACCGTGTTCGGCAATGTCGGGCTCGAAGCCGCAACCCGCAACATTCTGTCGACTCTTGCCGTCGCTGGCGCTGATGTGCCGGTGCACAAAGGTGCCGACAGGCCCCTGACGCAAAAAATCATCGATGCCAAGTACATCCATGGCGAAGATGGCTTGGGGGGCGCGCCGCGGCCGCTGGAGAACGCGTCGTCTGCAAGTGAGGACGCTATTGGCTTCTTGCGCAGCACCTTTCGTGAAGCCGGTGGCCGGGGCGAAAAGATCGACTTCCTGATGATCGGCCCGCTGACTAATCTGGCGCTGGCATTGCGCCTTGAGCCGTCCATCATCAACGGCATCGGCCAACTCACGATCATGGGCGCAACGGTGTATGGCCGTGGCAACACCACGCCTGCCGCCGAGTTCAATATCTTTGCCGATCCCGAAGCCGCGGCCGTGGTATTCTCGGCCGACCTCGACATCGTCGTAGTGCCGTGGGAGCCCTGCGTGACCCACAACATGAGCGGCGCCGAGATGGACGCAGCGTTCAAGGATCTGCCGGACGGCGCCGAGAAGGCGTTCTCGGAAGCTCTGGCCCACCATGCCCGGCGCACCAATGAAAGTTATGGCGGCGGCGATGTGTTCCGGTTCGTCGATCCGCTGGCCGCTGCCGTGGTCATTGATCCAAGCATCGTCACAAAGACGCTGCGTGCGTCAATGGACGTTGCATTGGCGCCCGGGATCACGCGCGGGATGACCGTCGTTGACCCTTCAGGACGGCTTGGCACGCCGATGGTCACGCTGGTTGAGGAAGCCAGGATTGATCGGCTCGTGGAGATGTACAAGGCTTCCATCGCCTTTATACCATAAGGCCTCTAAGTGCCGATCAGTCTTGCCCAAGCCCAAAGTTTGAGCTTGCGCGAGGCGCGATGCAAAAATAGGCTTCCCTTCAGAGACGCTGCTTGTGGCGCGGGCCAAAGACAGCTTCGATGCACAGGGAAGCCATACAATGCAAAAGACAATTCTTTCAGCGGTGGTGATTTCGGCCGCTGCCTTGCTGTCTGCCATGCCTACCCAAGCGCAGGACAAGACGCTGACCATCTCGTGGTGGGGCTTCAATGGCGACAAAATGGAAGCCATCATCCTGGCGCCATTCCGCGAGCAGTGCGGCTGCGAACTGATATTTGAGACCGGTAATGCCGGCGAGCGCCTCAACAAACTCCAGGTGCGCAACGGCGAAGGCGTCGACGTCATCTATCTGTCAGACAGCTTCAGCCAGACAGGGATTGAGGCTGGTCTGTTCCAGAAGATCGATCCGGCCAAGCTTCCTAATCTCGCCGGCATCTATGATCTAGCCAAGGACCCGCAGGGCGGCTACGGCCCGGCCTATACTATTGGGCGCGTCGGCATTGTTTACGACAGCGCCACAGTGACGACGCCGATCGCATCTTGGAACGATCTCTGGCGCGACGATCTGACGGCATCCCTGTCCCTGCCCAACATCACCACGACTGCTGGCCCGATGACCGTGATCAAGGCTGGGGACCATGCGGGCGTAGATGCCTATGCTGACACTGATGCCGCTTTTGCAGCACTTGAAGAACTCAAGCCGAACGTCGTCAAGAATTACAATACCGGCTCGGAGATGATCAACCTGTTCTCGACCGGCGAAATCAAAGCGGCCATCGCGCAGGATTTCACCCTAGGGCAGATCCAGGCTGCGATGCCATCTGCCACCTGGGCAGAACTCGAAGAAGGTGCAATCGCAACGCTCAACACGGTCAATATCCCGACCGGCGCTGCGAACGCCGAACTCGCTTATGAGTTCATCAACTTCATCCTGTCGCCTGAAATTCAGCAGCAATTAGCGGAGCAGGGCGTCGACGCTCCGGTTGTTACGTCGGTTGAACTCACCCCGGAACAAGCGGCACTCTGGACCTACGGCGCCGACACCATCGCCGGACTGCAGCGCATCGATTACGTCAAGATGAATGCAGCCAAGCCGGCCTGGATTGAACGCTGGAACGAATTGTTCGGCATGTAAGGCAAAGGTGCGGGGTTCAAGCCCCGCATCACCCCAGACCAATCTCAAGGCCAACCCCATGAAGCGCTTCTCCGGCTGGACCTTGGCCTCGCCTGCAACCCTGCTGGTGGTGGTCTTCCTCGTCTTGCCGGTCTTGGCGACCATTGCCACGACTTTCCTGACCCCGGCCGGACCTTTCTCAACCTATACGACATTCTTCGGCAGCGGCTTCCGCCGCACCGTGCTGTGGCGTACGATCCAGATCTCGACGATCACCACTATCGTGTCGCTGCTGATCGGGTTCATTACCGCCTATGTGGTGTCGCGTGCGCCGGGATGGCTCAAGTCCATCCTCATCGTGGCCGCCGTGTTCCCGCTATTGACCGGCGTAGTGGTGCGCTCTTTTGCCTGGCTGATCATCTTAGGCAAGAACGGCATTCTCAATTCGACCCTGCTATCGTTGGGGCTGATCGGCGAACCGGTCACGATGCTCTACACGCAAGGTGCGGTGATCGTCGCCATGGTCTACCTCTTCGTGCCGCTGATGATCCTGACGCTAGTTGGCGTGCTTGAATCGATACCCGACGATCTCATTCAGGCTTCAGCATCCCTTGGTGCCAAGCCTTCCGCAACTTTCACGCAAGTGATCTTTCCCCTGGCGGTCCCAGGACTGATCGTTGGCGCCGTGCTGGTTTTCACCGGCAGCTTCACCGCCTATGCGACTCCGCAACTGCTTGGCGGCGAAAGCCAGATGGTGATGGGTACGCTCATGTATCAGCAGGCCATGGTCACCTTCGACTGGGTCAGCGCCTCCACCATTGCGGCCATCATGGTAGTCATCACCATCGCTGTGGTCCTGCTCATGACGCGCGTGGCGCGACGCCTCAATCCGATGGCGGTGTGATGACCAACAAGCTCCATCCAGCGCTGATCGCTTTTACGGTCCTTGTGTTCTTTTTCCTCGTGGGACCGTTGGTCATTGTCGTGGGCTCGGCCCTGAGCGACACAACCTATCTGACCTTTCCGCCACAAGGACTGTCGCTGCGCTGGTTCGAGAACATCTTTGCCATTTCGGCCTTTCGCCGCACCATAATCACCAGCCTGCAGATTGCCTTCCTTTCGACCTTCATCGCCTTGTTGATTGGCATTCCGGCCGCCTACGCGCTCAATCGCTACCGCATCCAGTTGCCGGGCTGGCTATCGACCCTGTTCGTGCTGCCGGTGCTGGTTCCGGAACTGGTGCTCGGCTTTTCGATCCTCAAGAATGTGGCGTCGCAGTTTGATGCGCCGATTTTCCTCTCGCTTGTCATTGGCCACACGCTTCTGGTGCTTCCCTATGTCGTGCGGGTAATCAGCTCCTCCTTGGCCTCGTTCGACTTCTCCATCGAAGAGGCAGCCATCAGCTTGGGCTCGCCGCCGCTCAAGACGTTCTTCACCATACTCTTGCCCAATGTCCGCTCAGGCGTAATCGCCGCGTTCATCCTGTGCTTCATCACCTCGATCAACGATGTGTCCATCTCGATCTTTATGACCGGACCAGGCATCTCGACCCTCCCCATCCAAATTCTTGCCCATATGGAGCAGTTCTTCGACCCGACCGTCGCCTCGGTTTCCGTGCTGCTCATGGCGCTGACCGTTGCGGTGATGGCCGTCGTCGAGCGCACGCTGGGCCTGACCTTTATTGCCAAATGAGCCAGCTTTGACCCAGAACCTTTCGATCCGGAACATCACGGCGCATTACGGCTCCACCAAGGTTTTGGAGAATCTGTCTCTGGATATTGCTGAGGGGGAACTTGTTTCACTGCTCGGCGCGTCTGGCTGCGGCAAGACCACAACATTGCGCCTGGTTGCCGGCTTTCTCGAACCCACAACGGGCAAGATAGAGCTTGGCGGCGAGGATTTGACGCGGCTGCCGGCACATCGGCGCAATATTGGTCTGGTGTTCCAGAACTATGCCCTGTTCCCGCATCTGTCCGTTGCCGAAAATGTCGGGTTCGGCCTCAAGCAGCGCGGCATTTCAGGCGAACAGCGCTCAAAGCAAGTAGGGGCCATGCTGGAGCGGGTTGGTCTTGCGCACTTGGGCGACCGCTTGCCCGGCGCGCTTTCAGGTGGGCAAAAGCAGCGTGTTGCGCTCGCGCGGGCCCTCGTTATCGAGCCGCCCCTGCTAATGTTTGACGAACCGCTCTCCAATCTCGATGCAAAGCTGCGCATCGACATGCGCGTGGAAATCCGCCAGCTGCAGCGGTCTAATGGCACGACCTCGGTCTATGTCACGCACGATCAGGAAGAGGCATTCTCGATCTCCGACCGCGTCGCAATCATGCATGCCGGCAAGATCATGCAGCTCGACACGCCTGAAGTGCTCTACCAGCGACCTGCCAACGCCTTCGTTGCGCGGTTTGTCGGCTTCGAGAACCTGATCCCCATGAAGGTTGTGGCACGGGACGGCACGAAAATCACCGCCGAGATGACGGGCGGCGTTCGCCTGACGCTTGGCCTTGAGCATTTCAGCGCTATCCCGGACAGCTTCGTTCTAGCCTGCCGAGCGGATGGTCTAGCGGTCTCCGGCAACGCTGATCTTGAGGGCATCCCGGCAACGCTTGGCCTGCGCACCTATCTTGGCCGCGCCTATCAGTATCAATGCGAGACTGCGGCCGGGCGGTTGCTCGCCAATGGGCCGCTGAACCGGCCGATGGACCTCGGCGCAAGTGCGCGGCTAGTGCCAGTGCCCGAGCAATGCACTATCCTGCCGCCGGAAGGAGCTTCGTGACCTCCATTGCTCCGTCAATCCTTCTAACCAATGCCTGGGTTTTAACGGTTGACCCAGCTATGAAGCAGCACAATCCGGGCTGGGTCCAGATCGATGGCACCTCGATTACGGCCTTGGGTGGTGGGCAGCCGCCGCCTCTAAAGCATGCGGAGATCATCGACTGCGGCGGCGACATCGTCATGCCCGGCATGGTCAATACCCATTGTCACATGGCCATGTCCGTGTTTCGCGGCTTGGCGGAAGATGTCGACGACCGCCTTTATCGTTATATCCTGCCGCTTGAGCGAAAATACGTGTCAGCGGAGATGGTCCGCACCGGCACTGCGCTTGCTGCGCTGGAGTTGATCCAAGGCGGCGTGACTAGCGTTGCTGACATGTACTATTTCGAAGCGGAGGTGGGCCGGGTAACAGCACAGGCAGGGCTCAGGGCCGTTGTCGGCCAGACCTTGGCTGACTTTGATGCACCAGATCACAAAGACTTCGACCGAGGCTTTGAATTGATGGATGAACTTGCCGCCGAGTTCGGCGGTCATCCGCTAGTTACGCCATCCATCGCCCCGCATGCCCCTTACTCCACCGGTTTGGCTGTGATGCAGAGGGTAGCGGAATGGTCCGCGACCAACCCACGCTTCCCCGTGCAGATGCATCTGGCGGAGAGCACATTGGAAGTGGATTGGGCGCACAAGTCGTATGGCAAATCGACCGTGGAGGTGACGCGTGACGCGGGCCTACTCAAGCCAGGCACCATCTGCGCCCACTGCCTGCAGCTCAACGACGCCGATATCGCCATGATGGCGGAGGCAGGAGTTCACATAGCGACCAATCCGCGGTCCAACGGCAAGGCAGGCCGTGGCATAGCGCCCGTCGAAAAGCTGCGGCAGGCGGGCCTCCCGGTTGGCCTGGGCAGCGATGGCGCGATGAGCGGCAACACGCTGGACCTCTTCAGCCAATTCGCTCCGGTCTCCATGTTTGCCAAGCTTCTGGGCGGATCACGCAAGCCGCTACCAGCGGTCGAGGTGGTGCGCATGGCGACCATTGAAGGAGCACGCGTGCTTGGTTTGGACAAAGAAGCCGGCTCTCTAGAACCCGGCAAGCAGGCCGACCTCATCCGTGTCAGCCTGGCAGCCCCCCGGCTACACCCGATCTACGATCCGTACTCAGCCCTGGTCTTTGCCGCCATGCCGAGCGATGTCACCGACAGCATGGTCGCCGGCCGCTGGCTGATGCGCGATCGAGAGGTGCAAACGCTTGAGCCCAAGAAGGTCATGCGCGACGCCATGCAGCTCGCCACCGAGTTCAAGGCCGAAATGGTCCGTATCGATGGAGTATCGCAATGACCATCCCTGATTTCCCAGTTCTGCACCAAAAAGCCATTCGCTCCCGGGTGCGCATCCTTCCAGCTTTCTTGGAGATCTGACATGGCACTGACGCGCTTTTCCGTTGCTCCCCTGTGGCAGCAGACCCAGACACTAGCGGCAGTTGCCGGGGGCAGGGCACCTGCGGATCTTGTAATTGCCGGAGCACGGGTTCTATCCACCTATTCCGAGCGCATCGCCGCTGATAAGGAAATCTGGTTGGCCGGCGGACGCATTGCTGCAATTAAGCCAGCCGGTGCGCACAAGACCGGCCCGGCACCCAAAGCCGTTTACGACGCCAAGGGCGGCATCATCGCGCCCGGCCTTGTGGACCCACATATCCACATTGAAAGCTCGATGGTGACCGCCTGCGCATATGCCGAAGCGGCACTGCTCAACGGCACGACCACTATCTTCTGCGACAGCCACGAGATCGGCAACGTCATGGACGTGGCTGGCGTCGAGGCCATGCTGGAGGATGCGCGGCTGGCGCCGCTGTCGATCTTTCTCACTGTTCCCTCGACAGTACCCGCGACCTCGCCTGAGCTCGAGACGGCCGGTGGCGACCTGACGCCGGAGAAGATTGGGGCGTTGTTCGACAGATGGCCGGAAGCTGTCGCTCTAGGCGAGAAGATGGATTTTGTGCCAGTCGCCATGGGTGATCCGCGCAGCCACGCCATCATCGCCGAAGCTTTGAAGCGCGGCCGCCCGGTGTCCGGCCATATCTATGGCCGCGAGTTCGTTGCGCCCTATGCGGCGTCCGGCGTGACGGATACCCACGAGGCGATCGATATCGATATCTCGGGTGATTTTGTGGACGCGGGCATATGGGTGTTCTTGCGCGGCGGCAATCCCGCAACGCCGTGGAACTCCATCGTCGAAGCGATCCGGCCGATAACCGAACTAGGCGCCAGCCATAAGCGCTATTGCGTCTGCACCGACGACCGCGACGCGGACGATCTTCTGCATTTTGGGCTCGACTGGGTGGTGCGCGAGGCGATCCGGTTGGGGGTAAAGCCCGAGCAGGCCTGGTCCATGGGCTCGCTGCATGGTGCCACGCGGTTTGGCATGAGCGACGATATCGGCCGGCTTGGCGGCGGACGGCGGGCAGATTTGGTGCTGCTGGACGACTCCATGAAGCCGGTAAACACCTGGTATGGTGGTGAACTGGTGGTCGAGGACCGCAAGGTCACGCCGGTTCTGGAAGAGGCGCTCAACCGGCGATACCGCTACCCCGAGGCGGCTTATAAGACGGTGCACACACCCAAGAACCTCAAGCTCATTCCCGAACTGCCGACGGCACTGGTTACAGCCAACGCCATTGGCATCGAAATGCCTGGGATCGTATTACCACTGCGGAAAGTGGCCATCGAGCCGGCAAACGATTGGGCAGCGATCTTGGAGAAGCACAATCTGAACTTCGTCACCGTGATCGAGCGCCATGGCAAATCGAACGGCGGGATTGCTCATGGACTGCTGCAGGATTTCGGCCTTAAGAACGGTGCGGTAGGCTCAAGTGTCGGCCATGACAGCCACAACACACTGCTTGCAGGCACCAACGAAGCCGACATGGCCTTGGCGCTCGAGACCATCCAGTCCGCAAAGGGCGGCATCGTCGTGGTGCAGAATGGCGAGGTGATTGCTTTTGTCGGGCTGCCGATTGCGGGCCTTCTGTCCGACAAGCGCGTGCATGAAGTAGCGGCTGAAAACGTGGTGCTGAAGCAAGCCTGGGATGCCGTTGGCTGCACCATACCTTATATGGGCTTCAACCTCATCCCGCTTTCGGCTATTCCTGAAATCCGCATGACTGACAAAGGCTTGGTGAAAGTTCCTGAGATGGTACTTGCGCCGCTCTATGAGTAAGCAGCGCGTCATTATCGATACTGATCCGGGCCTTGATGATGCCGTGGCGATCCTCTTTGCGCTTGAATGTGGCAGGTTCGATGTGCTGGGGCTGACGACGGTCGCCGGTAATCTTGGTATCGAGGTCACGACCCGCAACGCCGGCAAGCTATTGGCAGTGCTGTGCCGCCGCGACGTTCCGGTGATCCCCGGTGCTGCCAAGCCCTTCTGCCGACAGGGCATTACCGAGGCGGCAGTCCACGGCGATGATGGGCTTGGAGGAGTCGTGCTACCCGAGCCCTCACTGCCGCTGCATCAGCACGCAACCGAGTGGATCGCCGAACAACTCCGCGACGCCCCGCCCGGCAGTGTCCAAATCCTGGCCTTGGGGCCACTCACCAACATTGCACGCCTTCTGCGCGAGCAGCCTGACGCTGCCGAACGGGTGGGCCGTGTTATCGCCATGGGTGGCGTCCTCGCAGAACGAGGGAATGTAGGGCCAAACTCGGAGTTCAATTTCGCCTGCGATCCAGAGGCTACAGCCGTCGTGCTGGCCTCGGGGCTGGACATCACGCTGGTTCCGCTTGATGTCACTCGTAAGGTTCGCGCAGACCGTGCCTATCTGGATGCTCTGAGAGGCGCATCTCTAGCTGCGACCACGGCCGCTGACCTGATCGGCGCATACTTCAAAGAAGGCCTGGAAAGCCGCCCACTGCACGACCCCTGTGTCATGCTCTACGCCACCAATCCGGAGCTTTTCAAAGTAGAGCGGCGGCATTTCGTTGTCGATGTGTCCGACGGACCGAACACGGGTGCGCTGATGGCGAATCCGGCAGGACATCAGGTCACCGTTCTCACGAACGTCGACGCGCCAGCAGCGCTCGAGGTGCTCAAGAACGGGTTGTCCTTAGCGTAGTTCCTGCTCAATCAAAGCGATCCAGAACCGCGCTCCTGTGGCAATTGCGTCGTCGTTGAAATCGTACCGGCCGTTGTGGTGCAGGGCGCCATCGACAGCCGGGCCATTGCCGAGCCAGACATAAGCACCGGGAACCTCAGCCGCGAGGAATGCAAAATCATCCCCGGCGGTGGATGGCGGAAAATCCATGACAACCGGGCGTCCACTCGCCGCTTGCGCGGCTGTTAACGCCGTCCGGGTGACCTGTGGATCATTCACTACGGGCGGGATGCGGCGCTCGAACGCGTACTCGGCGGCGACGCCAAAGGTGGCCGCAATACCCTCGGCAATAGTGCCGATCTCTTTTTCCAGCTGATCGCGTACCACAGGCGTATAGGCCCGCGCCGTGCCGCCGACGCGCACGATGTCGGGAATGACGTTAAGGGCGTTGAAGTCGCCACCGCTCAGGGCACAGGCGCTGACAACTGCGGGCTGCAATGGGTCAACAATCCGGGCAACGATCGTGTGGATCGCCGTAAGAAAATGTCCCGCCGCTGTCATCGCATCCCGCCCGAGATGAGGCTTGGCACCGTGCGTTCCCACGCCACGGAACACCACTTCCCAGGAGTCCGAAGACGCGAGTTGCGGCCCTGCCACCACGGCCATCTGGTCGGTTGCCAGTCCGGGCATGTTGTGGAGGCCATAAACGGCGTCCATTGGAAACAACGCGAACAGGCCATCATCCACCATGGCTTTGGCACCGCCGCGTCCTTCCTCGGCAGGCTGGAAGATGAAGTGCACTGTGCCCGAGAAATTTCGCGTACGTGCTAGATACCGGGCAGCAGTCAATAACATGATTGTATGCCCGTCATGGCCACAGGCGTGCATGACATCGGCCGTGTTCGACTTGTACGGACGCTCCGCAAGTTCAGCCATGGCGAGCGCATCCATGTCGGCGCGAAGCCCGATCCGGCGCCCGCCATCACCAACCCGCAACGTTCCGACAACTCCGGTCCTGCCGAGCCCGCGATGCACCTCTATCCCTGCGTCTGCGAGCCAGTTCGCTACAATGCCGCTGGTGCGCACCTCCTCGAAGCCAAGCTCCGGATGCGCATGAAGATCGTGCCGCAGCGCAACCATCGTATCAAGATCAAAAGGGTCGTTGCCGGGCGGGTGCATCGTGTGCCAAACATCTTCAGTAAGGGCTGCAGCATCAGGCAAGCAGGCAAGTGCAGCAAGGAAAAACCGGTTTGCCGCTTGAGCCACACCAATATTGGCAAGAGACGTTCTTGGCAGGCACCGGTGAAGCAACTCTTGCCTCCGGCTACAGCGAAAGCTACCCGGCTCGCCTGAAGGATGGGCGGCACCTGCTGTTGCCGATCCGGGTGCTGCCGGGTGACGGGACACGAGCTGTGGCATCCCTGATCATCAATCAGGCAAATTTTGCAGTGGAAGACGCTCTCGCCGAAGCGTTGGCCGACGAACTCAGGCCATTTGCGCCGGAGATCATCATGGGCGTGCCCACGCTCGGCTTATCACTGGCCGCCAATGTGGCACGGCAGCTTGGACACAAACGCATGGTGCCGCTGGGGACATCGCGCAAGTTCTGGTACCGCGAGGAGCTTTCGGAGCCGATCAGCTCGATAACCAGCCCTGGTCAGATTAAATCGGTGTTCATCGACCCGCGCATGCTGCCGCTGCTTGAGAGCAACAGGGTCGCACTAGTCGATGATGTTATCAGCTCCGGGGCGTCGATTGCAGCCGTTTTGCGGCCGCTGGACAAGGCCAACATCAAACCGGTGGCGATTGGCGCTGCTATGCTGCAAAGCACTCGGTGGAGCGAGCCGCTCGCCCCATGGCTGGACCGGATCGTGGCGCCGCTTTATTCGCCAATGTTCGAGAAAACTGGAGAGGGCAGATGGCTGCCACTAACGTGAGCGCAAGCCCTTTGTCAGCGAACTGGTGGATACCGCCAAAATGATGATCGCCCCGACGAGGATCTGCCGGACATAACTGTCGACGCTCATCTGAGTAAGGCCGTTGTCGAGCACGCCCAGCACCAACACGCCGATAATGGTGTAGAGCAGGCGCGGTTCGCCGTGCTCGCTGAGCGTGGAGCCCAGGAACACCGCTGCAATGGCGTTGAGCATAAGCCCGCTGCCTTGGGTGGGATTGGCCGAGGCAACGCGGCTGGCATACATGATGCCTGCAAGAGCCGCCGTGCCGCCGGTGAGGGCAAAGGCGATAAGCTTGAGCTTGCGCACGGCAACGCCGCTCAAATGCGCGGCTTCGATGTTGCCGCCGATGGCATAGAGGCGGCGCCCGAAGGTGGTTTGCTCGAGCAGCACCCAGGCGAGAATGACCACAACAAGGGCGACCAGGGTGAGGTTTGGGAGGCTTACTGCAACCCCGCCCCAATCACCTAAGGATATGCCGCCCCGGGCGAAATTGCCGAACTCTTCAGGGATGGCCCGGCCCGAGATGGTCTTGCCACCGCTGACGACGAAGGCTGCGCCGGAGAGCATGGTGAGGGTCGCAAGCGTTGCGACAAAGGGCAGGATACCGACATAGGCGATGAGGGCGCCATTGATCGCGCCACCAGCCAATCCAATCAGCAAAGCCAAGGAGATAGCCGCCCAGACGGGGTAGTCTAGGGTGAATAGGATAGCAACGGCAATGCCCGCAAGGCTCGCCATTGAGCCGACGGACAGGTCGAAATCACCCATGACCATGACAATGGTCATGCCCGCGGCAACGACGATCAGCATGGACATTTGCTGGGAAATATTGAGCCAGTTTCGGGCCGTCATGAAGGTTTCCGGCAAGCTGATCCAGAAGAAAAGTAGGACCAGCGCAAAGCCTAGAAGCGTGCCGTAGCGTCGCAGAAGTGTTAGCATTCAGTTACCCGCGACGCGGCCATAGGTGAGGTTAAGGAGACGGTCTTCGCTTAGACCAGCGGCAGGCACAATTTCCTTGATCGTTCCGTCGCGCATGATGGCGATTCGGTCGGCCATGCCGAGCAGTTCGGGCAGATCGGACGAGACAAGGATCACGCCCATGCCTTCTGCCGTCATGTCCCGAATGATGGAATAGATATCGAACTTAGCGCCGACATCGACGCCGCGGGTCGGCTCGTCCAGCAGCAGCAGGCGCGGCTTGCCGGCCAGCGCCTTGGCGAAAACGACTTTCTGCTGATTACCGCCACTGAGTTCACGGACGCGTTGCGCTGGGCTCGACGACTTGAGCCGCACGCGCTTGCCCTGCGCCTCGGCGAAGCGCTTTTCGCTTCCTGGCCGCAACAGCGTTCGCCAGCGGCTCTGCCGCCTAAGGTGGGGCAGGGTGGTGTTCTCGAAAATGGGGCGGGAAACGATCAGCCCTTCCGAGCGGCGTTCGCGCGGGATGTAGCCGATGCCGGCGCGCCAAGCGTCGGCGGGGCTGCGCGGCCGGTAGGGATTGCCTGCAAGGAGCATCGATTTGGCACTAGTAAGATCGCCGAACAGGGTCCGCAGCAGATTGCGCTGACCAGCATTGGAAATGCCGGCAACGCCCAGCACCTCTCCGGCATGAACATCAAGCGAGAGCGTGCCGCCACCACGGATCGGCAGGTCCTGTGCGGATAAGACCGTCTCACTGCGTGGTGCGGCTTGTGCGAGTGGATAGGCCTCTTCAACGCGACGGCCGATCATCAGCGCCACCAGATCGTCGTGGGTAATATCAGCGACCTTGCCGGTGTCGATGCTGCGGCCATCCCGCATTACGGTAGCCATGTCGCAAATGGCCATCACCTCATCGAGCCGATGAGAGACATAGAGGATCGACGCGCCACTGGCGCGCAGCTCGCGCAATAGCAGGAACAGCCGCTCGGACTCGGTGCGGGTGAGGGCAGCCGTCGGCTCGTCGAGCACATAGAACCGGGCAGGGGAGCCAGCCTCGCTTACGAAGGCACTGGAGATGCACACCAGCATCTGGTCGCCGAGCGACAGGCTACCGATCGACCGGGCCGGGTCGATATGGGTTATGCCAAGCTTCTGAAGCGTGTCCCGGGCGGCAGCGTTGAGCTTCTTCCAATCCACAAAGAAGCGGCTGCGGGTGGGAAAGCGCCGCCCCATGAAGATGTTTTCGGCCACCGAAAGCGCCGGAACGACATTGAACTCCTGGTGAATGAACCGGAACCCCAGCCGGTGCGCCTGGCGCGGGCTGCCGATCTCGGCCGGCTCGCCATTTATGAGGATCTCGGCTCCATCAGGCGCGACCACGCCCGCCAGGATCTTGATGAGCGTCGACTTGCCGGCGCCGTTCTCGCCCATCAAGGCATGGATTTCGCCAGCCGCGACCAATAGGTCGACGCCTTTAAGCGCCGGGACCCCGCCATAGGCTTTGGTTACGTTTTTGAGGGAGAGCAGGGCCATAAGGTAGGCTGCCGGCGGCGAACCGCCGGCTAGCTTTTATTCCTCGGCAGCGTTGGCGGCGGTGATCAGCTTGGTCGGCACGTAGATCACGCCTTGCTTGATCTCCTCGCCGGCCAACACACGCGTGACGACATCGGCTGCAGCGGTACCAATGCCGGTGAAATCTTGGGCGACGCTGGCCTCGAAATTGCCACCTGCGGTGATGGCTTCGCGAGCTTGCGGGTTGGCGTCAATGCCGGTGATCACGATGCCTTCGCCTTCACGGCCAGCGGCTTCGATGGCCTGCAAGGCGCCGAGTGCCGGCTGGTCCCATGCGGCCCATACAGCCTTGATGCTCCCCGGCTCGGGATTCGCGGCAAGGATGGCTTCCATTTTCGCCCGACTATCGGCAATGCCGCCGTCCGATACGTCCGGGGTGACGCGATCAAGGATGGTTATGTCCGGGAAGTTGCCGAACACCGCATCGGCAACAACGCCACGCACCTGCACGGGCGGGAAAGCCTCAAAGATGAACATCACGACATTGCCTTCGCCATCGATCCGGTCGGCGATGTAGGTCGAGGTTTCGGCGGCCATGGCATAGCCGTTGGATGTGACATTGGTCACCAGCAACGGATCGCTGCCCGCATCCATGCCGATCACGGGAATCCCAGCGTCAGCGGCTGCCTGCAAGCCAGCCGTCACCTGTGTTGGATCGACATTGATAACGATGGCATCGACGTTCTGGGTGACCATGTCTTCCATGCGGCTGATGACGGCGGCAACGTCGCCGGCAGTGTCGATGACGTTGACCTCCCAATCCTTGCCCTGGGCAGCCGCTTCGAAGGCTTCGACGTAGAACTGCGTGCCTGGCTGCGCCAGATATGGCGTGATCACCGCCACTTTGGATTGCGCCAAGGCGCCTTGCGCCGAAAAGGCTAAGGTCGCCAGCGCCGTGCCGGCAAGAAGGGCACGCATGGCCCGGTTGTGCTGCGTCATATGATTGTTCCCTCACGCGACCGGCTGGGTTCAAACCCTGCCAGTAGTTTCTTTTTTCCCCTTGGCACCATATGGGAGTGGCTGGGGATCGGCTAGAGATTTTGGGGGCAGGGGCGTGGCAAAAATCACCCTGATTGGCATCGATGTAGGGACAACGGCCACCAAGGCGGTGCTGATCGACGAAAACGGCAGTCGGCTGGATGGATTTGCCCACGCTCACCCGACCAGTCGTCCGTATCCCGGCTTTGCCGAGCAAGACCCGCAGCACTGGATGGATGGCGTCTTGGGCGCTCTGCAGCGCTTTGCTTCTGGCCATGATCTGGCGGGTCTCAAGGCGATCGGCATTTGCAGCCAGGTGAACACGCATGTGTTTGTCGATGGCAGTGGCAAGCCGCTGATGCCCGCGATCACGTGGCAGGATGTCCGCTCGGCGCCCGACGCGGCGGCGCTAGAAGCGATGACCAGTGCCGAACAGAAAACGCAATGGTTCGGCGCACCTATGCCGATCGATGCCAGCCACGCACTGTCGCGCATGGCGCATGTTCAGCGGGTTCATCCGGAAACATATGCGCAAACCGCCCATGTGCTGCTGCCCAAGGACTACTGCGTCTTGCAACTCACCGGCGCGGTAGTCAGCGATCCCGTCTCGGCCGTCGGGCTGGTCAACGCGAGCGGCTATGTCGACGAATTGCTTGCTATGGTGCCCGGTGCGAACACCCGTTTGCCACCGCTGGCTGATTTTACGAGTGTTGCCGGGCAGGTCCGGGCTGGCCTGCCATGCGCCGGAACGCCGGTGATCGTTGGTGCGATGGACGCCTGGAGTGGCATGTTCGGCGTCGGCGTGGCGCAGGATGGCGACGCCATGTATCTGAGCGGCACCAGCGAAGTTGCGGGGATCGTGTCGCCAACGATTGTGTCGGCGCCCGGCGTCATCGTGTTCCCGCCATACCAAGGCATTTCCATGCATGCGGCACCGACCCAATCGGGCGGCGCATCGCTGGGCTGGTTTGCCAACGTACTGGGCCGGTCGCCAGCCGAGACCGCCGCAATGGCAGCGGAAGCAACCGGCACGGTGCCGCTGTTCCTGCCGCATCTGCAGGGCGAACGCGCGCCATTTTGGGACAGCGCCTCGCGTGGCGCTTTCGCGCAGCTCGAGCCAAGCGCCGGAGCGCCGGAAATGGCATTGGCTGTGATGGAAGGTGTCGCTTATTCAGTGCGGCTTGCGTTCGATGCCCTCGAGGTCTCGGCGGCCTTCAACCCGGCTATAATAAACATCGGCGGCGGCGGCGCGGCTTCCGATCTCTGGTGCCAGATCAGGGCTGACGTGCTGGGTAAGCCGTTGCAGCGCTGCGCCGCACCTGAGGCCGCAGCTCTCGGCGCTGCGATCCTCGCCGGCCAGTCTCAAGACATGGGATCGTCTTTGGCAGGAACGGTACGACGATTGGTCAAGTTCGACAGGGTCTTCGAGCCGGACAAAACCAAAGCCAGTTACCACGGGGATCGTATCGCCAAATATGTTGAACTCTATGAAACCTTGAGGCCGTTTCATGCGAAAAATTAGCGCGGGACGCTAAGCAGCTACGAACATAGGCTGATCCGTCAGTTCCATAATATATATTATGCGAATCATAGGTGTGGCTTTTTTGTCCCCTCGCACCCCGCAGTCTGTCCGCTATCAAGGTGAGCTCCTGGTCTCCTCTTGCCAGACCTTCTGATGCTTTCCCCATCAGGCCCGCAAGACGAAGTCAAAGCGCCCGAAGCGATCGCCACCGTCTTCCCCAACGTTCAGCACCAATCGTCTGTCGTAGATGCCGTCACGCCGGTTGCCCGGCTCGCCGGGAAAATAAAGCTGAGTGGTAAGGACCGACCCTCCCGGCTGCTGCACTTTGAAATGAAAATGGCGAGTGCGGCCCGGATAGATCCCCGGAATGATCGTCTCGAACCACCAAGCGCCGTTTTCGCCCGAGGTCTGGTGCCCCCGCAGTTTGAAACCTTGATTGTCATAGTCGCCGTTTTTGTCGGCGTGCCAAATCTCGACCAGAGCATTGCGGATCGGATTGCAGTCGGTATCCACTACCTGGCCGCCGACCAGAAACGGCACCCCTCCCGGCGAGTCAGCCGCAAGATTGCGCTTAGCCGGAGAGTTGGGCGTAAAGTACGGCCCTTCCGTTTGCGCGATTGTGGCGTCGTCTTCGTCTGCACAAGACGGCGTTGGCTGTAGCACACGCGGCAACGACTGGGCACTTGCAGGCCTGGTCGAGGCCGACCCCAGAGCCACACCAGCTAGCAGGCCCAAGAGAATTTCACGGCGTTGCGGCGACATATGTCTTTACCCCGGCTGCTAGAAGCTAATCCATTAGCTCTCAACAAACGTTCTTGGGAAACTCACGTTCGGATGATCGCTGACGGAAGCGAACGCTTACTCGCATTGCTGCCTATCCTCTCCGTGCTGCCTTGATGGCTGCAACATCGATCTTGCGCATGCTCATCATTGCTTCAAAGGCGCGTTTTGCTTCATCGCCCCCGGCCATCATCGCTTCGGTCAGAGCCCGCGGCGTGATCTGCCATGAGATGCCCCACCGGTCGCGGCACCAACCGCACATGCTTTCCTCGCCGCCATTGCCAACAATGGCGTTCCAATAACGGTCGGTCTCTTCCTGATCGTCCGTTTCGATCTGAAACGAGAACGCTTCGTTGTGCTTGAAGGCCGGTCCACCGTTCAGCCCCATGCACGGGATACCTACAACAGTGAAGTCCACCGTCAGGACCGCTCCGGCCTTGCCAGATGGAAAATCGCTGGGTGCCCGATGAACGGCGCCGACGCTGCTGTCAGGGAAAGTCTCGGCATAAAATCGAGCCGCCGCCTCAGCCTCGCTGTCGTACCACAAGCAGATGGTGTTCTTGGCGATGTCCATTGCACATACCCTCGAGTTTACCTGTCGGCGTGACCCTACACGAAGTCTTGCCGCATGGGCGTGAAGACATCGACGAGACGCCCGGCATCGAGCGCCACGACGCCATGCACCAGCCCGCTCGGCACGATGAAACTGCCGCCTCGGCCAATCGTTTCCGTCTTGCCGTCGATGGTCACTTCGAACGAGCCCTCTGCGACATAGCTTACTTGGATATGTGGATGAGAATGCAGCGCGCCCACGGCACCCTTGTCGAACCCGAACTCGACCTGCATCAATTCGGGCGTATGGATCAGCACACGGCGCCGGTTGCCCGGTGCCAGTTCGACCCATTCGCTTGCGCCCGGCTGGGCAAAAACCTGTTGTTCGCTCATCTGTTTACCTCGCCAGCCAGCCGCCATCCACCGGGATGACGGCGCCATGCATATAGTTGGAAGCTTGAGAAAGGAGGAACACTGCGGCATCGCCAATATCGGACGGTGCACCCCAGCGCCCTGCCGGAATGCGCCCGAGGATCGATGCCGACCGATCCGGGTCTGCCCGCAAGGCTTCGGTGTTATTGGTTTCGATATAGCCCGGGGCAATGGCGTTGACGTTGATCGCCTCGGCTGCCCATTCGTTGGCCAAAAGACGCGTGATGCCGAGCACGCCGCTCTTGGACGCCGTATAGCTCGCCACCCGAATGCCACCCTGGAAGCTCAGCATCGAAGCGATGTTGACGATCTTGGCGGGCAGCTGCCTCGCGATGGCTTTGCGGCCCATGGATTGAGACAGGAAGAACATGGATTTTAGGTTCACATCCATGACGCTGTCCCAATCATCCTCGCTGAAATCGACCGCATCCACCCGCTTGATGATACCGGCATTGTTGACCAGCCCATCAATCGGCCCGTGCTCGTCCCAAGCCGCATCAAACATGGTTTGCGCGGCATTTTTCGCCCCAAGATCTGCCTGGATCGCAGTTAGCTGAGAGCCTGCTTCTTCAACCAGCCGTGCTGTTTCATCCATGGACGAGCGGCCAACGCCGATCACCTTGCCGCCTGCCCGGGCAATCGACACGGCTATGCCCTGCCCTATGCCGGTATTAGCACCGGTGACCATGATGGTCTTGTTCGCAAGACTGAACGCACTCAAATCCATCAGCGCAGCTCTTCCATGGCTACCTTGTCGACGTCGGTGTAATCGACATTGTCGCCCGCCATGGCCCAGATGAACGTATAGGCGCCTGTCCCCGCGCCGGAATGGATCGACCAAGGCGGCGAGATGACGGCCTGTTCGTTGCGCACGATCAGGTGCCGGGTCTCCTGGGGTTCGCCCATTAGATGCACGACGAAGGCATCGGGCTTGAGATCGAAATAGAGGTAAGCCTCCATGCGCCGGTCGTGCACATGAGCGGGCATGGTGTTCCATACCGAGCCCGGGGCAAAGCTCGTGAGGCCAACAACGAGCTGGCAGGTTTGCACGCTCTCGGCATTGACGAACTGGAATATAGAACGCTGGTTGGCGGTTTCGGCGCTGCCCAGATCGAGCCGCTTGGCATCGCTCTGGCGGATCAGCTTGGTGCGATAACTCGCATGAGCCGGTGCACTAAGGAGGTAGAATTTCGCAGGCTCGGTGCTCATCGCCGACGCGAACGCCACTTGCTCGCAACCCTTGCCGATGTAGAGCATGTCGCGCGGGGCCAGCGGGTAATCCGTGCCGTCCACCGTGATGGTGCCGGCGCCCCCGACATTGGCAACGATCATCTCGCGTCGGTCGAGAAAGTTCGACGTGCCGGTTGGCTCGATACCATCGAGGTCCAATGGTTTGTTGCCGGGCATGGCGCCACCCACGGCCATGCGGTCGTAATGGGTATAGGTCCAATTGACGCCGCCTAGCGTGAACAGTTCCTCAATCAGGAAGTGCTCCCGCAACTCATCCGTGTTCATCGTTCCTGCGCTGACCGGGTCGACGGCGAAGCGGATTTCGTAATCGGTACTCATGGGGCGTCCTATCTGGTGGAATTTTCTTGCCGCAGACGCGCCCGATAGCGCTCCTGGCTCAGCGAAAGGTGCTGGCGCATGGCCTCGCGGGCGCCTTGCGCGTCTTGAGCGGAAATGGCCTGCAGAATGCGCATGTGCTCGCGCTGCAGCCCCTCCTGGTATTCATAGGTGAGCACATTCTCCGTGCCCCAGGGCGATGCCACATCACACGGGATGGTCCGGCTACCGAGCCCGTCGAGCACTTCGATATAGAAGGGATTATTGGTCGCCGCAGCTATCGCGCGATGAAAGGCGAAGTCAGTCTTGCCCGTAGGGGTGCCGAGCTTGAGCAGCCGGTCGAACTCGTTCCAGGCCTCCTGGATGGCCGCTTCCTGGCTGGCGCTCCGGCGCATCGCCGCTAGCCCCGACGCTTCGATCTCTACGCCCATGCGCACTTCAAGCACGTTGAGCGCGACGGAAATCTTGTTGGAGCGCTCCAGGCCAATGGCATTGAACGCCTGGGTGGCATTACCGACGACAAACACCCCTGCCCCTTGGCGCGACTGCACCATGCCGTCGGCCGCCAGAGCTGCCAGCGCCTCGCGCACCACCGTCCGGCTTACGCCGAAGATCGCCGTCATCTGGCTTTCGGTCGGCAGTTTGCCCCCTGCCCGGTATTCGCCGGCATTGATGCGCTGGCGCAGCGTGTCGATCACCAGGTCGGCAAGCTTGGGTCGGCGCACGGTTGCGGCTCTTTCCAGCGTGCTCATGGCCTAACCCCGGAACAGAGCCGGCAGCCACAGGGATAGTGCCGGAATGTAGGTGACGAGGCCCAGAACCACGAGCCCGGCAAAATAAAACGGCCAGATCGACTTCATCGCCTGCATGACCGTGATCTTGCCCACTGCTGCCGCAACGAACTGCACCGGTCCCAGGGGCGGCGTGTTGAGCCCAATCCCCAGATTAAGGATCATGATGACGCCGAAATGCACCGGATCGACACCGAATGCTTTGACCATGGGCAGAAAGATGGGCGTCGTGATGATGATCAGCGGACCCATGTCCATGAAGGTGCCAAGCAGCAGCAGCGCCACGTTGATCATCAGCAGCACCAGCAGAGGGTCTGACGAGATCGACGCCATACCCGCGGTCAAGATGGTTGCCACCTTAAGATAGGCCATGAGCCAGGCGAAGGACGCCGCAGCGCCGATGATGAAGAGCACCATGGCCGTTGTGCGCACGGCACCGAGCACGGCATGGACGAACTCGCTCCAGCTCATGGACCGGTATACCAGCAAGGTCACCAGCAAGGCGTAGATCACGGCAATGCAGGAGCTTTCCGTTGCGGTAAAAATGCCGGAACGGACGCCCCCAAAAATGATGGCGATCAGCATGAGGCCGGGAATTGAGACCAGGAAATAATAGCCAGCCTTGCGGAAGCCCGGAAAAGGCTCGGTGGGGTAGCCGCGCTTGATGGCGACGATATAGGCTGTGACGCTGAGGGCTGCAGCCAGCAGCAATCCGGGAATGATGCCGGCTGTGAACAGGTCGGCAATGGAGATGTTGCCGCCGCCCGAAAGCGAATAGATGATCATGTTGTGGCTCGGTGGCAGCAGCAGTGCAATCAGCGCCGCCATAGAGGTCACGTTCACCGCATAATCCGCACCATATCCTCGTTCTTTCATCTGCGGGATCATGATACCGCCGACAGCCGCCGCTTCGGCGACAGCCGAGCCGGAAATGCCCCCGAACAGCGTCGAGGCGGCAATGTTGACCTGCCCCAGGCCGCCCCGGACATGGCCGATCAGCGCCCCGGCGAAGGAGATGATCCGTGCTGCGATGCCGCCACGCATCATCAGATCGCCCGCAAAGATGAAAAACGGAATGGCTAGCAGGCTAAAAGCCGAAACGCCGGAATTGAGTTGCTGGAACACGACCACTGCGGGCCGGCCGAGGTAAACGATGGTCGCAAGGCTGGCGATGCCCAGGCAATAAGCAATCGGCGTGCCGATCACCATAAGTACGGTAAAGACGCCAAAGAGGATCCAATATTCCATGTTCTCAGGCCTCGGTGATCTTCGGATCGGCAGCGATGTCGTCCACCGGTTCACCAGCCAGGCGCAGCAACAGGCGCTCCAGCGAGAACAGGCACATCAGCACGCCCGAGACCACGACAGGGAAATAGGTGAACGAGGTTGGCCAGCCCAGCACCGGGATGCGGGTGGACCAGTAGCGGATTGCCAATTCGCCTCCGAAATAGACCATGGCGCTGGCAAACCCCAAGACACAAAGATCGCTGATGCTGCGCAGCCAGGGCTTAGCCGATGGCGGCAGCACATAGAGCAGCACATCAAACCCCATGTGGAAGTTCTCACGCACGCCCACTGCCGCGCCCAGGAAAATGAACCATGTCATGATCATGATTGATCCGGCCTCAGTCCAGGACGGCGAGGCGTTCAGGACGAAGCGCATGAACACTTGGAAGGCCACGACGACCGTCATGGCGACTAGGCCGACTCCTGCGAGCCATAGCGCAATCGTCGATATGCGTCCCAACACATTGCTGACCGGCAGAAGCCAGGATTTCATGGGGTGCCCCGGATACAAGAAGGAGAAAGGGCCGGCGCCTGAGCGCCAGCCCGGCTCTATCAGCCTTCAGTGGCCTGGATGCGGGCCACGAGGTCCTGCAAGGCAGGATCGGTGACGTATTTGTCGTACACCGGCTTCATCATGTCGATGAAGGGCTGCTTGTCGACCGTGTTGATCACTGCGCCCAAGGCTTCCACTGCAGCCTTGGATTCTACTTCCTTGGCGGACCAAAGTTCGCGCTGCTTGGCAACGGACTCCTTGGCCGCCTCGCGGAACAGCGCTTGATCTTCTGGCGTCAGGCCGTCCCAAACGATTTTGGAGATGACCAGGACTTCGGGAACCATCAAGTGCTCATCGAGCGAGTAATACTTCGCAACTTCGGCATGCCCGGCCGTGTCGTAGCTCGGGTAATTGTTCTCGGCGCCGTCGATAACGCCGGTTTGGATGCCCGAATACACTTCGCCATAAGGCATCGGCGTGGCGTTGCCGCCAAAGGCCGCAACCATGTCAACAAAGATATCGGACTGCATGACGCGCATCTTCATGCCGGCAATATCGGCTGGTGAATTGATGGGCTTCTTGCTGTTGTAGAACGAGCGCGAACCGCCATCGTAAAACGCCAGGGCGACCACATCGACCTTGTCGAAAGCCGCCAGGATTTCCTCGCCGACCGGACCATCCAGCACATTGTGGAAGTGTTCCGTGGAGCGGAAGATGTAAGGCAGCTGCGTCACGGTTGCTTCAGGCACCTGCGTACCGAAGGCACCAATGGAAATGCGATTGAGATCGATCACACCAAACTGCGTCTGCTCAATCGTATCCTTCTCTTCGCCCAGTTGCGCCGAGTGGAAGACCTCAACCGAATAGCGTCCTTCAGTCTTCTGGCTCAGCAATTCACCGAAGTGCTTGACCGCTTCGACGGTCGGGTAGCCATCGGGATGCGTATCGGACGAGCGCAGAACAGTCTGGGCGTTAGCAGCGGAAAGCATGAGGCTGGTCGCGACGAGCGCCGTCGCTGCCAATTTAGGCAGATGAAACATAATGTCCTCCCAAATGGTGTCCGCACCCTTCACCTTCCGCGGCGATAGGTGCCCCAATGGCCAATACGATGATCAGCCGGGCTGCGCTTGTGCGCTTCGAGACAGTACGGAGAACGTAAAAAGACAATCCAGTGAAGTCAACATACAAACTTGCAAACTTGTATGATGAATTTCAGTGCTAGTATTTGAGGAACTTGGCCGTGTCAGGATCGATCGGAATACCCTCGTGATCACGCTTGTCCATCTCCTCCCATTCCCGATCGCCCGGCGCCATGACGCGCCCATCTTCCCGCGCCTGCGTTCCTCGCAAGGCACCAAGATAAGTCTGCATTGCAGCGGCAAAGAGCGCTGCACCGACGAACTTGGCAGGGTCGATTACAAGAATGAAGTGCCCCATGTTCCGGGGCTCATGAATGTTGTCGGTGCCGTACATAGGAATGAAATCGGGGTCCAAGGTCGTGCCGGTCAGCAGCGACGAGAACAGTGTTGCGACACCCGCCAGCGCCGCGCCCTTGTAGCCGTATTCTTCTCCGCCGAGCGGCAGCAGCATCTCGGCCTTCTCGGCATCGGTCGTCGGTGCGCCTTGAGCGTCAGCCGCAACGCCGGCTGGTAACGGCTTGCCCAACGAACGATGCAGCAACACCCGGTTCATGGGAATGGACGAGGTAGCCATGTCGAGGAGCCAAGGACGGCTATTGGGCACTGGTGCCGCGAAGGCTAGCGGATTGGTGCCGTGGAATCGCTGCGCGCCATGAAACAGGCTTACCATTGCATCGGTATTTGTCGTGGCAAAGGTGATGCACCCCTGCTCTGCCCCAGCCACCGCGTAGGCGCCTGCCGCACCCAAATGTGAGGAATGCTCGATGCCGACGCCTGCAACACCTGTCTCGCGCGCCATTTCAACGCCCGTTTCCACCGCCGCATAGGCTGCATAATGCCCAAGTCCATCATCGGCATTGACTATCGCACTTGCGGCGGCCGTACGGCGCACCACCAGCTTGGGATCGCGATTGAGCCGTCCGCCTTGCAACATCTTGCAATAGTGTTCAGTCAATCGAACGCCATGACTGTCTACCCCGACCCGCGAAGCGTGCATCATAGCCCGCAGCGCTGCTTCTGCAGATGGCTCGCTCGCCCCTGCCCCGGTGAGCGCACCCAAAACGCGCACAGCAAGATCATTTTTTTGAACTAGTTTTTGTTTGTCATCTTGCATGAGCGAGCTGTAACTCCTGTGAGGTATCCGCTTCCGTAGAAATATGAGATGCGATTTTTGTGCAGATTAGTATTTCATCTATAAATCAAACCTGAAATACTTTTTGAAACTGAGCAGTACATTCGCTGACCTGATAATGACTGCTTCTGTCAGCTTCCTGTCAGTTTATTTCTGTCGGCTCAGGTGAAACCAACTAGGTCACTTTACATTATCGCAGCAGGCAAGTTTATGGAGAACACTCATGCTGATGATGGTGATTTTAGGGTGCATTCTTGTCGCAAGCCTAGCAACAGCCGGCCTGATTGCCAGCGCGCAGAACGCACAGGACGAAGCTGCGGTTACAAGCTTCACAACTGGTCAGACGGAGCTAAGCTGACCGGTCGTGCCAACGGTAGCTGAATGGTTACGCTCAGCCCTCCGATCTGCGCACGCTCAAAGTGCATCTTGCCATTATTGATCTCGATGATCTCATTGGCAATAGCCAGTCCAAGTCCTGTTCCGGGACGTGCTTCGTCCAGACGCCGCCCCCGAACGCCAAGTTGCTCAAGCTGATGCTCCGGTACGCCCGGACCATCGTCGCTGATCTCCAGCCGGGCCCAGTCGCCGGCTTGCGTTGAACGCACCACGACCCGCGTCGAAGCCCATTTGGCAGCGTTCTCCAGCGTCACTCCAATCAATTCCATCAGATCCTGCCGGTCCACATCGACCCAGCAATCATCCATGAGTTCTGCGACCCAATGCAGCCCTTCGCCGCGTCCGGTCTTTTTGAGCACCGTGACGGTGCGCAAGGTCGCCGTGTTCAGCGATGAGCGCGCCATATGTGCGGTGGTCCGCACACGCAGCGCCGCGAGCCGAAGTTGATAGTCCACCCGCTCCGACATCTCCAAAGCAATGTTCTGGATCATGGCTCCATCGCTCTCATTGCCTTTCTCATGCAGTTGGTCTGCTATGCCGTAGAGAGCCGCCAAAGGCGTCTTAAGACCATGGGCCAAATCGGAAGCCCGGCTGCGGGCGCGCTCCATGGTAGCTTCGCGAGCGTCGAGAAGTTGGTTGACCTCCTCGATCAATGGCTTGATTTCCGTTGGAAAACGGCCTGACAAACGGTTCTCGACGCCTCGCCGCACTTTTTCAACAGCGCGCCTCACCTCCTTGAGTGGAGCAAGGCCATAGCGCAGCAGAACCCAAGCCGCCGCAAGGATGACCAAACCAAGCAGCAGCAAAAGCTTGGCGGCATCGGCCGTGAAGCTAGTGACTAGCGCATGGGTGGCGTCGTGCTCCTCACCGACCGTAATCAGAAATGAACGCGTGCCCTGAGCGCCCTCAATATCGAGCGTTCGGGACAAAAGCGTCAGATGCCGACCGTCCGGCATGGTTTCATGCGCCAGACCTTCTCCGGTTGGCTCCACCTCGAGTACACTGTCCCACAGCGATCGCGAGCGGGATATCTCGCCATTGTCCAACGCCTGCACCTGCCAATAGCGGCCACCAAGGGGCGTGGCATAGCGTGGGTCCGGCAAGGGCACGCTGAGAGTTGGCACCGGTTCGTCAGGAACAATGCTTGCCGCAATGCGGGTTAAAGCCGCCGCCAGATTCGCCTGCGTGCTGCGCTCAACATTGATCGTGAACAGATATTGCAGGACAAAGATTGCTGCGACCAGCGATAGCAGCACCCAAACGGTAGCCAATCCCATGAGCCGCAGGCGCAGCGACTGTAGGATCAAAATCCATCACCGAGCGTATATCCGAAGCCCCTACGCGTCTTGATCACATCCCTGCCCAGCCGCTTGCGAACCCGTCCGACCAGAACTTCTACCGCATTGGAGTCCCGTTCGAAATCCTGGCTGTAGATGTGCTCGGTAATTTCCAACTGCGATACGACCCGTCCGCGGTGATGCACCAGATAAGCGATCAGCTTGAACTCTTGCGGCGTCAAGTCCATGGGCGTTCCGTCGGCGTTGACCTGCAATGTCCGCATGTCCAACTGATATGGCCCGAATGGAATCCGCGATGATGCATGCCCGCTCGCACGCCGCACCAGTGCGCGCAACCGCGCAACGATCTCAAGCACATGAAACGGTTTGACGACGTAGTCATCAGCACCCGCCTCGATGCCGTCGACACGCTCTTCCCATTGCCCGCGTGCTGTCAGAATCAGCACAGGCACTGTCCGCCCGGCAGTCCGCCAGCGCTTGAGGATGGTCAACCCATCCATTTGCGGCAGGCCAAGATCCAGCACGACGGCGTCGAAGTTCTCGCTGTCACCCCGGTACCACGCCGCTTCGCCGTTGCGCTCTCGATCGACCGCAAATCCGGCTTTGGTCAAGGATGTGACCAGCGTATCGGCGATGCGATCATCATCTTCGGCAACCAGGATACGCATTAGTTGACCTCGACCTGTCGGCCGGTCCGGGCGTAATAATATTTCGTGCTGACGCGTCCTTCGGTCGACAAAACCTTCACCTCGTAGAGGAGGAAGCCATTGGCCGTCACCAATTGCGCATCGATGATCTCGCCTAGTGCTCGGACCTGCAGATCGTCAACGATCACAGTGAGGGGTACGGCACGACCCGACTGAACTGCTTCCAGCGCCGCATTTTCGGTCTGCCCCGCCGGGACGGGAACAAGTACTGGCGGGAGGGACGGGTTCGCTGGCGTGTTGCCTACGCTGCCGTTGCCGTTGTTCCCGTTACTGCCTGATCCAGCATTGCCGCCACCGGCATTCCCATTGCCGCCGCTACTGCCGTTACCGGGATTTCCGTTGCTGCCACCATTTCCGTTTCCGCTATTCCCGTTACCTCCAGAGTTGCCGCTACCGCCAGAGTTGCCGTTGCCCGCAGGAGTGTCGCTTCCTCCAGAGGCGCCTCTGCCGGCACCGTTGTTTCCACCACTACCATTGCCAGCGCCGGTATCTCTGCCGCTTCCACTTCCACCCGAGTTCCCGTTTCCGCCACTGCCGGCGTTTCCACCAGAGTTTCCGTTGCCGCCGGAGTTTCCCCCGCCACTTCCATTCCCGCCGCCGTTCCCGTTGCCGCCGCCATTGTCTTCGCTAGCCCCGCCGCTATTCCCCCCGCCATTGCCGTTGCCACCGCCATTGCCCTGAGCCATTACAGGCTGGGCAAGCGACAGGCCGATGCTGATTGAAAGCAATATGAGAAAGCGCCAGAACATTCGCTCTTTTACCGCGTTCAAGCTGATAATTGCCTGACAATTTACCTCACGGGATCATCAGCACCCTTCTGTTATCAATCGATCGTTGACGTTTAACTCCCATGCGGATCGCTGCGTCAGCTCTAGGTCGTCCGGCAGCCGGCATCAGGTGCAAACCGCCCCCCGCGTTTCTGATACCGGCTGACTGGCTCCGCCTCCCATTGCTGCTAGAGTGCCCGGGCCGACTCAACTCCTGAGACACCATGCAGCCCTCCCGCGACATTTCCCGCCTCGTCGAAATCATGGCGGCCCTGCGCAATCCTGTCGGGGGCTGCCCCTGGGATCTGGAGCAGGACTTCGCCAGCATCCGCCACTATACGATTGAAGAAGCGTACGAGGTTTCCGACGCAATAGAGCGACAGGACTGGGACGACTTACGCGAGGAATTGGGCGATCTGCTCTTTCAGCCGGTGTTCCACGCCCAAATGGCGCAGGAAAGAGGCTATTTCGACATCGGCGACGTGATCTATTCCATCACCGAAAAGCTGATCCGCCGCCACCCTCATGTGTTCGGCGAAGAGGCAGCCCGGAACGCTGAAATGGCCAAAGGGCAGTGGGAAGCGGTCAAGGTGGAAGAACGCGCCGCCAAGGCTGTGCGCAAGGGCAATACTGAACCGTCCTTGCTCGATGACGTGCCGCAAGTGCTCCCCGCCCTGGTCCGGGCTGAAAAACTCGCCAAGCGCGCCGCCAAAGTCGGCTTTGACTGGCCGGACTTCGCGTCGGTGAAAGCCAAGGTCGAGGAAGAACTGAGTGAGGTGAGCCAGGCAGCAGCGGAAGGCCACAAGGCTGCTGTGCATGAGGAGATCGGCGATTTGCTGTTCGCCGTCGCTAACCTCGCCCGCAAGGCCGGGGTCGATCCGGAGGCTGCCCTGCGCGACGCCAACCTAAAGTTCACTCGCCGCTTTCACCATGTCGAAGCGCGGTGCCGCGAAGACGGCATCGCTCCTAGGGACGCTGGCTTAGAGCGGCTCGATGGCTATTGGAACGAGATCAGGGCCGCCGACAAAGCCTAAGCTTCTGGGTTCTCGATCCGGCCATTAAAGCGCTCGACGAACTCGGCCCTATGGCGCGGCTCGACGCGAACCATAAAGCCGAAGCCGGTTTCGTTGGGCTCATCACGCGAAATGATCTCGGCATGCGAATGGAGCCAGCCAATATCGGCGCCCGCCGTGTGCGGCACATGCACATGGTAGGTGCGGCTGCTTTGCCCAAGCGCGGTTTCGATGGCGAGCTTGAGATCATCCAGCCCCTGCCCCGTCACGGCCGAAACGGGCACGACGCTCGCGACCTTGCCTGCCGGCGCTATGCCCAACAGCGCATCGTCCAGGGGCAAATCGCCCTGCCCTAGCAGATCGACCTTGTTCCAAACTTCGATGATCGCCGTCGTCTCCGGTGAAACGCCGAGCTCGCCCAAGACCTTGAGCACGTCCTGCGCCTGCGCCAAGTGATCGGGGTTGGCGATATCGCGGGCATGGAGGATCACGTCAGCCTCAAGCACCTCTTCGAGCGTCGCGCGGAAGGCAGCCACCAGATCAGTCGGCAGGTCGGCGACGAACCCAACGGTGTCGCTGATCATCACCTCGCGGCCATGCGGCAGTTCAAGCTTCCGGATGGTTGTGTCCAGCGTTGCAAACAGCAAATCCTTGGCGAAGACGCCTGCGCCCGTAAGCGCATTGAAGATGGTCGATTTGCCCGCATTGGTATAGCCGACCAGCGCCACGACGGGCATGCTGCTGCGTTGCGCGCGTTGCTGTGCGCGCGTCTTGCGAACCTTATCGAGCCGGTCTTCAAGCAAGACGATCCGGTCGGCAATCTGCCGGCGGTCGCTTTCGATCTGGGTTTCGCCCGGGCCGCCCATGAAGCCATAGCCACCGCTGCCACGCTGACGCTCAAGGTGAGTCCAGGACCGGACCAGCCGACCCTTTTGGTAGTTGAGCAGAGCAAGTTCCACCTGCAGCACGCCTTCGCGTGTCGCGGCGCGCTCGCCGAAAATTTCCAAAATTAGCGCCGTGCGGTCGAGCACCTTGGCGCCAGTTTCCTTTTCCAGATTGCGCTGCTGGATCGCCGTCAACGCAGCGTCCACGAGCAGAAGGTCGATATCTTCCGTCTTCACGCGCTCGGCAAGCGTCTCCACAGTACCGCCGCCGACAAAGGTCGCAGGCTTGATTTCGCGCACCCGAGTAATTTCGGAGAACACGATCTCGAGCCCGATAGCGTCCGCCAGTCCATCAAACTCCGACTTGCGGGCATCGATGTCGTGCTGCGATATCTGGCCGCGCACATCGGGGACAATCACGCCGGCGCGGGTCGGCTGTTCGCGGCGATCAATAAAAGCTCGCGGGCCGCCCTTCTGGACGGCCTCATCGTCGTCTTCGAATTCGTTCATCTAAGCGTCAGTCGCTATCGTGGTTCTGTTCGGGATCAAACAATTGGATGGGCGCGCCCGGCATGATGGTAGAAATGGCGTGCTTGTAAACAAGTTGCGACTGCGCGTCTCGGCGTAACAAAAGACAGAAATTGTCGAACCAGGTGATGACGCCCTGCAGTTTCACCCCGTTCACGAGAAAGATCGTGACGGGCACCTTCTGCTTGCGAACGTGATTAAGAAAGGAGTCTTGCAGATTTTGCTGCTTCTCGCTGGGCATTTAGGCCTCTTTTTCTGCGGCATTGATATCGCGGTCGTCTAGGCGATTGCCTGCTTTTCGGCAAGGACTGCCGCCCAGTCCCCCGCCGGCGCGATTTCATCGTGCATTAAGCACTATGGCACAGTTCAATTTTTATGCCTACCCGCGCCGGGCGCATGGCACGGGCACAAATAAATGAGCCCAGCTATAGCCCGAGAGACTTGATCTTGCGGTGCAAGGCACTGCGTTCCATTCCCACGAACTCTGCAGTCTTGGAAATGTTGCCGCCGAACCGTTCAATTTGTGCCAGCAAATACTGCCGCTCGAATACTTCGCGTGCGTCCCGCAGGGGTAGACTCATCAGATGGGCGGACGCGTCGGTATCGCCTACAGTTGGAAGCACTTCGCCGATGTCTGAAGGCAGCATTGCGGCCGTAATGACGTTCCCTTCTGGCTGCTGATCCTTCATCAGGATGAGCAGACGTTCGATCGAATTGCGCAATTGACGGGCATTGCCCGGCCATTCCTGTGCTTGCAACACCGCAATCGCGTCCTCGCCAACCGTCATGCGCTGCAGATTATGCATGCGGCACACCTGCTCGATGAACACATTGACGAGCGGCGGCACGTCCTCGCGCCGCTCCTTGAGCGGCGTCAGCGGCAGCGGCACGATGGAAAGCCGGTGGAAAAGATCGGACCGGAACTCTCCCGCCTCGATCTGTGCAGCTACGTTCTGCGAACTTGCGGCGATGATCCGCACGTCGATCGGCACGGCCTGCGTGCCGCCAACGCGGTTGAACCGGTTCTCCACCAAGGTCCGCAGCAAAACGGCCTGGGTCGGGGGTGGAAGCGTCGTTACCTCCGAAAGGTAAAGCGTGCCGCCATGTGCCTTTTCGAGCGCGCCCACTTCCACCTTCAAGATGCCCGTTTTCTCGCGCACCTCGCGCCCGAACAGCACGACGGGCACTTCCTCCGGCGCATAAAGCGATGCGTTAATCTCTACGAACGGCGCATCGGCACGCGGGCTTCGCTGATGGATCAGACGCGCAACGAGGCCTTTACCGGCACCAGACGGCCCGGAGATGAAGATGCGCGAGTTGGTCGGCGCAGATTTTTCAATCGTCGCCCGCACCTGCTGCAACGCTGGTGAATTGCCAACCATCTCCGCGCTTTTGGATGAAGAGCGTTCCTTGAGCTCCGCGACTTCGCTGCGCAGGCGCGTCGCTTCCATCGCCCGCTGCGTAATATGCAGCAACCGATCGATCTTGAACGGCTTTTCGATATAGTCGTACGCCCCACGCCGGATGGCCGACACGGCGGTTTCCACATTGCCGTGGCCCGAAATCATTACGACCGGCATTTCAGGGTGCTGGCTCTGGAAAACGTCCAGCAATTGCAACCCGTCCAGCCGCGATCCCTGCATCCAGATATCGAGGAAAACGAGACTGGGGCGGCGGCGTGCAATCTCATTCAGCCCGCTGTCGGCGTCATGCGCCTGACGGGCCTCATAGCCTTCATCTTCCAGAATGCCGGCGATCAGCTCACGAATGTCGTCTTCGTCGTCGATGATGAGGATGTCGAGTGCCATTACTTATGTACTGCCGCCTGATACAGCGGCTCCTCCTGTGTTTCCGAAGCAGAGGCCGGCCGCACCGGACCCTGCGCTACCGTCGCCGACATCGGAATGTCGAGCGGTAGAGTAAACGTTACGCATGCGCCGATCCGCCCTGTCGGGTCCGGCTCAGCATCCACCAGCTCGACGATTCCGCCGTGCTGTTCGATAATCTTGGCAACGATCGCCAAACCCAGTCCGGTGCCTTTTTCGCGCGTGGTCATATAGGGCTCCAGCAGACGCTGGCGGTTTTCCTTAGGCCAGCCCTTCCCGTTGTCCGACACTGCAATGCGCGCGTGATTGCCTTCGACCATCGCCTGCACCGAGATGGTCGGCGTCCAGGCGTCAGACTTCTCCAGCGTCTCGAATGCTTCGACGGCATTCTTGATAAGGTTGGTCAGCGTCTGCGAAATCAGCCGGGTATCGAAAAATGCAAAGATCGGCTCCTGCGGTAAATCGGTGTGAATTTCGACCTCGGGCAGCCGGACGCTCTCAAGGAACACGGCCTGGCGGATCGTATCGGAAAGGTCCGCATTCTCCGGCGCCGCCTCAGGCATGCGCGCGAAGGCCGAGAACTCATCCACCATGCGTCCGATATCGCCCACCTGCCGCACAATGGTGTTAATGCATTTGTCGAACACATCGCGGTCATCCTCTAGCCGCGAGCCATAGCGACGCCGCAGGCGCTCGGCGGAGAGCTGGATAGGCGTCAGCGGGTTCTTGATCTCATGCGCAACGCGCCGCGCCACGTCCGCCCAGGCGCTCGTGCGCTGCGCTGATTCAAGATCAGTGATGTCGTCGAACGTCAGCACATAACCCTTGGATTCGGTGATCGACCCCTCGCGCGTGAGCTGCACCTGGTAGATGCGGCGGTCAGTTTCGTTACCCAAATGGATTTGATCGCGCACCTGCCCACGCCGGGCAGATTGAGCGCGTTCAAGTATGGGTGCCAGTTGCGGCATGACCTTTTCGATGCGCTCGCCCATCATGTCGATTTCGCTGCGGCCCAGCATTTCGCAAGCTCGCGCATTTACAAGCGTTACGGCCCCGAATGGATCAAGCCCGATGATCCCGGCCGACACGCCTTCCACCACCGCCTCAGTGAATTGGCGCCGCTTCTCGTTCATCTCGTTGGCCGTCAGCAACGCCTCGCGCTGCGTCTTGAGCTGCTGCGTCATCCGGTTGAAACCGTTGGAGAGATCGCGCAGATCGCCCCTGCCCTCTTGCACTGGCACCTGCACATCCAGATCGCCGCCGCTAACGCGGTTCGAGGCAATCATGAGATTGCGGATCGGGTCCACGAAGCGGTTGGCCAGCGCGATACCAATCCACAGCGCTGCCAGCAGCAGCACCACGGCTAGGCCCACATACATGATGGTGAAGGTGATCTGGAACACGAGCCGGTTGGACGCATATTGCCGGTATTCAGTAATGTTCTCGTCTGTCAGCCGCATGTATTCGAGCACTTCGGCTTCCATCGGCCGCGCCACGAAAAGATATGTATCGTCATAGCCCCGCAGCTTGATGACGGACCCGACCAGATTGATCCGCCCCGGCGCAATGGCAGCCGGAATACCTTCCACCAAGCCTTCGGTGATGCCCTCCGGCAGCCGCGGATAAGCGCCCTGCACGGCAATTTGGGCCCGCATCAGCGAATCGCCCTGCGCATTCACCAGCGAGGTAAACGGCAGCGAGCGCGTCACCGCAAGCGCAGTCAGGATGCGCTGAAAGCGTTCCTTATCCTGGTCGTACGTGGCATGCGCCCGCTCAAGCTCCGTCGCGACCCAGATCACATCATCACGCAACACTTGCGCATGCTCGAGCATGTAGGAGCGCGCTACTAGACGAGAGCTTTCCACCATTGAGCGCGTTCTCTCCGAGAACCATTGGTCAAGCCCCTGGTTCAGCGCGATTGTGGCGACCACAGCCACGAGCGCCGCAGGAATGGCTGCAACCAGCGCAAACATCGTCACCATGCGGACCTGCATGGCCGCGCCGGCCTGCCTCTGTACTCGCGCCTGCACAAGCAGAACCGCCTCAGTCACCACAAGCGCGATCATCAGCAGTACAAGGATGCCCGTGACGATCCAAATGATTGTCCAGACCGTCGTTGAGGGCTCGATATTGGTTGTTCCCGACAGAATCAGAAACGAAATGGAGGACATCAGAACCGACGCCGACACCACGATCAGCCCAAGAATACGCAACGGCCGATTGCTGCGCCGCGTCGGGAAAGGCGGGCGTTTGGGTAATGTCGTATCTGGCCCAGGGGCCATCAATGGTTCATTGCCGATGCTGGCTGCTTCGTTCATAGAATGCCGATGGCTCTCCATCTCCGCCAAGGGAGGCAGAGCCTGACCCAATTTGTCCATCCATTCAAGACAAATGTTGCCAAAATGTGACACTTTGGATGGATGAAGCCGCTTTGTTCGAGAATCTACCAGGTGAGAGTCGGGTTTGATCCGCCTGCTGGACAACCTGGGTGCAAGTGTTCAAACAACGTTAGCCTCTTCGAATAACTCTTGAGTCCTTGCTTGTCCGCTCCCGCCCGTGTCGAATCCGCTAGCCTGACCGGCATGGCCTTGGGCATCGCGGCCTACACGCTTTTTGCCGTGCATGACGCCTTGATCAAAGGCGTGATCACTGCGCTGCCGGCGCCACAAATTCTATTCGTGCGCAGCGCCGTTATTCTGGTCATCTGCCTTGCCATGGGTCGCACCGGTGTGGTGGTCGATCTCTGGCGCTCCAAGAACCGTATGTTGATCCTGGGCCGCGGCCTGATGACGCTCGCCGCCTGGGTCATGTACTACAGCGCTGGTCGCGAATTGCAGCTAGCCGAAATGACCACGCTTTATTACGTCGCGCCGGTGCTCACCACGGTGCTCGCCGTCGTGTTCCTGAAGGAACAACTGACCCTTGCGCGCATCGGCGGCGCCTCGATTGGCTTTTTCGGGATCGTCGTTGCAGCCAATCCGAGCGGCTTCACCATCGGCTGGCCCATTATCCTGGTCCTTGGGGCCGCATTTTTCTGGGCCGTGGCCATGATTCTCATGCGAACAATCTCCAAAAGCGACCGCACGCTCGTGCAGGTCTTTGCGCAGAACTTCATCCACATTCTCATCATGGGCTTCATAGCGTTGCCGTACTGGCAAGGCATGGGGGCGCGCGAGATCATCCTCTGCATTGCATCGGGTCTTGTTGGCGGCCTCGGCCAGTTCACGCTCGTTGAGGCAGCGCGCGCCGTGCCCGCCAGCGTACTCGGCACGGTCGAGTATGGCGCGCTGATCTGGAGCTTTATCTTTGGCTATCTGTTCTGGGCCGAAATGCCGGCAACGACGGTCTACATCGGTGCATTCCTCGTTGTCGCCGCAGGCCTGACGCTCGCCTTGAGCGAACACCGCAACCGCCGCGAGATCATCGACGCGCCCTAGTTGCGTCGGCTGTGCTTGATGATTTCGATGCTGTGCGTGCGGATTTTCTTGCGCAGCGTGTTCCGGTTGAGCCCCAACAAATCTGCCGCCTTGATCTGGTTACCACCGCAGGCATTGAGCGCCATGGCAATCAGCGGCGCCTCGACCTTGTCGATCACGCGCTGGTAGAGCCCGGCTGGCGGAAGGTTCGGCTCGAACTCCCGCAGCACCTGCCCCACATGCGTTTCCACTGCCATCGACACATCCATCGGCCCGGTGACACTGGGATTGGACTGCCGGTCCACGATATTAAGTTCGTTCTGCACGATCTCGGCTGAAATGGACTCGTCGGCATAGAGCGCAGACAAGCGGCGCACGAGATTTTCCAACTCACGCACATTGCCCGGCCAGGAATAGTTCTGCATCAGCCGGATCGCTTCGGGCGAAATCGACTTGATCGGCTCGCCTTCACGCTGCGCCGTCTTGAGGAAGTGCATCGCCAGATCGCCGACATCGTCGATGCGTTCGCGCAGCGGCGGCAGCCGGATCGGCACGACATTAAGCCGGTAGTAGAGGTCCTCGCGGAATAAGCCCTGCCGGATCATCTGGCTCAGGTCGCGGTGGGTCGCGGCGACAATGCGGACATTGGTCTTGATCGAGTTGCGCCCCCCGACCATCGTGTATTCGCCCTCCTGCAACACCCGGAGCAATCGCGTCTGGGCGTCCATCGGCATGTCGCCGATTTCGTCGAGGAACAGCGTGCCGCCTTCTGCCTGCTCGAACCGGCCGGAGGAGCGTGAATTGGCCCCGGTGAAAGCGCCCTTCTCATGCCCGAACAATTCGGCCTCGATCAGGTCGCGCGGAATGGCGGCCATGTTGATCGCGACGAACGGGCCATTCCGGCGCTTGCCGAAATCATGCAGCGCGCGCGCCACCAATTCCTTGCCGGTGCCGCTCTCGCCCGTGATCATCACCGTCAGATCGGTCTGCATCAGCCGTGCCAGCGCCCGGTAGATGTCCTGCATGGCCGTCGACCGGCCCACCAGCGGCATGGTCTCGCTTGGCTCTTCGGCCTTGCGTTCTGCTGCCGTCGGCTTCTTTGCATCAGCCAACGCCCGCGCCACTACCGAGAGCACCTCTGTGATGTCAAACGGCTTGGGCAGGTATTCGTAAGCGCCAACTTCCGAAGCGCGGATCGCAGTCATGAACGTGTTCTGTGCCGACATCACGATCATCGGTAAATCCGGCCGCAGCTTCTTGATCTTGGGCATGACCTCGAAAGCATTGCCGTCCGGCATCGCCACGTCGGTGATCAGGATATCGCCCTCGCCCCGGCTCACCCAATTCCACATGGTGGAAATATTGCCCGTGGGCCGCACTTCGTAGCCTGCGCGGGTCAGGGCCTGGTTGAGCACCATGCGAATGGCTGCATCATCATCGGCGAGCAGGACGACATGGCTCATTGCGCCAATTCCTCTTCGATCGGCATTTGAAACACCCCGCTCGCAACGGGTAGTAGTATTCTGAATTTTGTCCGGCCCGGCCGGCTGTCGCAATCAATAACTCCGCCATGATCGCCCACGATCTTGGCGACCAGCGCCAGACCAAGGCCCGAGCCATTGGTCTTGGTGGTGACGAACGGATCAAACAGGAACGGCATGATGTCTGGCGGCACACCCGGGCCATTGTCCTCGATGACGATTTCGAGCGGCAGCGAAATGCGCTCCGACACGCCTGTGACGCTTATGCGAATGCCGGGACGGAAAGCCGTTGAAAATTTGATTTCCGGTTTCTGCGTGCGCTCCAGGGCTTCGGAGGCGTTTTTGACGAGGTTAAGGAAGACCTGGATCAGCTGGTCGCGGTTGCCATAGACCGGCGGCAGCGACGGATCGTATTCTTCCGAAAAAGCGATGCCACGGGCAACCCCGTTGCGCGCCAGAAGCTTTACCCGGTCGAGCACCACATGGATGTTGATCGGTTCACGCTCCATCGGGCGCTCGTCGCCGAACACTTCCACCCGGTCGATCAAATGTACGATGCGGTCAGTTTCCTCGCGGATCAACCGCGCCAGCGGGATCTCGTCGCTACTAACCGTTTGCTCCAGCAATTGCGCTGCGCCACGAATGCCGGAGAGCGGGTTCTTGATCTCATGTGCCAGCATGGATGCAAGCCCCGTCACCGAACGCGCCGCCCCCCGCGACACCATTTGCCGGTCGATCTTGTCGGCCATGGTGCGCTCCTGGATCAGCAGCGCAATCCGTCCATCGCTCTCCGACAGCGGGCTGGCGAATACGTCGGCAATGCGTTCGTCACCAAAGCGGGAAGAGCCGACGCGAACGCGATATTCGGTCATGGGCGCGCGCCGCAGTGCCACTGTCTCGACCAGGCCGATGATGGGCGAACCGAAAGCAATCAGGTCGTCCAGTTTCTGTCGCGTCAGCATGCTCAGCGACGCGCCAAAAAACGCCTCAGCCGCGTAATTTACGAACACGATCTGCCGGTCTTCAGCACAGACGATGATCGGCTGCGGCAGCGCCTGGAGAACTGCTGTCGAGGGCACCGGGTCGGCCGTAATGGCGCTCATGCGGCGGCCTTCCAATCGCCCGAAAAAACCGTCTTGATTATCTGGATGACCTCCCGCGGGTTCTCGCTGTTGAGCAGCGCCGTACGCGTGGGCTTATCGAGGTTCAATCCGGCAGCCTCGGCATACCAATCCAGATGCTTGCGCGCAGCCCGCAGGCCCACGGCCATGCCATAATCGATCAACATGTCCTCATATTGCTCGGTGATCAGCGCCACGAGTTCAGCGCCGCGGGGTGCTTCTGGGCCTTGCCGGCCTTCTAACCCCGCTCCGATCTGCGCTACCGCCCAAGGCTGGCCTTGCGCACCACGCCCCAGCATAACCCCGGCTGCACCCGAAAGCGTAAGTGCTTCCTGTGCCGTCTCCAGGTCCACGATATCGCCATTGACCACAACCGGCACATCGACTGCCTCGACCACGGCCCGCACCAGTTCCCAGCGCGCCTGGCCCTTGTAGAATTGTTGCCGCGTGCGGCCATGCACGGTGATCATGCGGGCACCCGCGTTGACGGCTCGCCGTGCCATGTCGGCCGCATTGAGGCTTTCATTGTCCCAACCCAACCGCATCTTGACTGTCACCGGCAGAGGAGTTGCCGAAACGACTGCGTCCACCAGCGTCATCGCATGTTCCGGCACGCGCATCAGCGCCGAACCCGCAAAGCCATTGGTGACCCGCTTCGATGGGCAACCGAAATTGATGTCGATGATATCGGCGCCAGCTTCGTGCGCGATCTTTGCGCCCTTGGCCATCCATTCTGCCTCACAACCGGCAAGTTGCACCATGTGCGGCAAGCTGCCGGGCTTGCCCAAGCGACGCACCATATCCTGATTGCCTGCATTGAGCGCACTGGACGCGATCATCTCGGACACGACCATGCCCGCGCCATATCGCTCCGCTATCTTGCGGAAAGGGCGGTCTGTTATTCCGGCCATCGGCGCCAGAAAAGCATTGTTGCGAACCACATGGTTGCCGATGCTCAACTTGCAGGCACTAACCGACACTAACTGCCCCAGAAATGATCATAATCAATTTAGTGCCTGCACAATAGTCAAATTGGCTGCAAGCGCAACCAGCAAAAGCGGGTAAATGGCGGTTCAGCAGCCCTGCACTTGCCGCATGCCGGAGCGGGCGCTAGACCACGAAGCCGTGACGGTTTCAAGTCTAGAGTATTGTGCTGCCCATGAGTGAGAAGTCCATCGCCGTCATCATCGTCGCCGCAGGTAAAGGCGAGCGTGTCAGTGCCGATGGTAGGAACGATCCCAAGCAGTACCGCAAGCTGGCCGGCAGCGCGGTTTTGAGCCGGACAGTCAAGGCCTTTCTGAGACATCCGGATATCCGTACGGTGCTCGTCGTTACTCACCCCGATCATGCCGAACGCTATGCCAAGCTCGAATTATCCGACCCACGCCTATTGCCTCCAGTCACCGGCGGCCCGACCCGCCAGGCCTCAGTGCTCGAAGGGCTGAAAGCCCTCGCACCCTCCCGTCCCGACCTCGTCCTGATCCAGGATGCCGCCCGCCCGTTTGCAAAGCCCGAACTCATCGGCAACGTGATAGCCGTGCTCGAGGAATATGACGGAGTGCTGCCGGCGCTGCCTGTTACCGACACAATCAAGCGCTCGCTCGATGGCCGGCAGGTCGCCGGCACCGCCGACCGCACCCAACTATTTGCCGCCCAGACCCCGCAGGGCTTTCATTACGAGTCGATCTTCGCAGCCCATCAACGGGCCGCCTCGCTCGCTCGGCAGTTCACCGACGATGCCGAGATTGCTGAGTGGTCCGGCATGCGGGTCGCCATGGTCATGGGCGACCGCGACAACATCAAGATAACCCATCCCGAAGATTTTGTCCGCGCCGAACGCATCATCAATGGAGACCATCTCATGGAAACCCGCGTCGGCACCGGCTTCGATGTCCACCCCTTTGAACCCGGCGATGCCGTTTGGCTCGGCGGCGTCAAAATTCCGCACAAGGCCAAGCTCAAGGGCCATTCGGACGCGGACGTGGCGCTCCATGCCCTTACGGACGCGATCCTGGGCGCCATTGGCGAAGGCGATATCGGCGTTCACTTCCCCCCGTCCGACATGCAGTGGAAAGGCGCAGCCTCCGCGGTGTTTCTCCAACACGCCGGCGAACTCGTCCAAAAAGCCAGGGGACGTATCGTCAATCTGGACGTGACAATTGTCTGCGAAGCGCCGAGGATCGCTCAGCATGTTCCGGCCATGCGGGAGGCCATTGCCGGAACATTGAAGATTGCGGCTTCACGCATCGCAATCAAGGCGACTACCAGCGAACAACTCGGGTTTACCGGGCGGGAGGAAGGCATCGTGGCAATGGCAAGTGCAAGTGTAGAACTGCCGAGGGTCGATTGATGGTCAAGGCAGCACCGGAGCCCAGCACGGGCAAGCAGATCATCGACATGTTAGCGGCCGACAACAAGACCATCGTCACGGCCGAAAGCTGTACCGGGGGCCTGATCGCCGCTGCCCTCACCGACATTCCAGGTTCGTCCGCAGCCGTCTACGGCGGCTACGTCACCTATGCAAACGCCGCCAAGTCCCGCATGATCCACGTCCAGGCGCGCCTCATTCGCGATTATGGCGCAGTCAGCAACCAGGTCGCCCGTGCCATGGCCGATGGTGCCCGCAACACTGCACGCGCCGACTACGCAGTTGCCGTCACGGGCATTGCCGGCCCGGATGGCGGTAGCGAGAAAAAGCCTGTGGGGCTGGTCTATGTCGCCGTGTCGTCAGAACTCGCCACTGTCGTGATCGAGCACAACTTTGGCGATCTTGGCCGCGACGCTATCCGGAAGGCAAGTGTTCAGGCGGCGCTCGACCTGGTGATGCAGGTGCTCACGAGCAAGGACAGCTAAGGCTAGCCAAAACGCCGGTCGGCTTCTTCGCAGAAAGCGCGCATGATTTCTTCCTGCTTGGCGGCAAACGCCGGCTCGGCCACGGCCGCGATGAACATGTTGGAAATCTTGAAATCGATCTCGAACCGCACGCGCGTACCTTGCCCTTCCGCCTCGAAGCTCCAGACACTGTCGAGGTAGGCGAACGGGCCATCAACCGCCTTGGCGCGGATCGTCAGCGACTGCGGGTCAATGGTCACACGGCTGGTATAGGACTGGGTGATCGGCCCGAAGAACAGCGTCATCTTGGCCAAGACGACATTGACATCGCCTGCGGCCGGGTCCGGACGGACGTCCATCGCCTTGCAATTGGGAATGAAGCGTGGATAGTCGCTGAGATCGGCCACGATCTCAAACATTCGCTGCGGCAGGTGCGGCACGTGCCGCTCGAAAAAACGCTTCATGGCTATAAGGTTCTAATCGCCTTGTCTTCTTGTTCTGGCCAATGGCTCAAGCCGTCTCAAAAGCCCAGCTTGGCCAGCCGCGCCGCCTTGAGCGCCCCAAAATCCTCGCCCGCATGGTGCGACGAGCGCGTTAGCGGGCTGGACGATACCAGCGCAAAACCCTTGGCCTTGGCAATTGTTGCATAGGACTTGAACTCGTCCGGTGTGACGAACCGCTGCAGCGGATAGTGCTTTTTGGTCGGCTGCAGATACTGCCCAATGGTTAGAAAATCCACATCCGCCGAGCGTAAATCATCCATCAGCTGCAGCACTTCGTTCCGCTCTTCACCCAAGCCGACCATGATACCGGACTTGGTGAACATGGCGGGGTCAAGCTCCTTGACCTTCTGCAACAGCCGGATCGAATGGAAATACCGCGCGCCTGGACGCACCTTGAGGTACTTGGATGGCACAGTTTCGAGGTTATGGTTGAACACGTCTGGCTTGGCCGCGACGACGATCTCCAGCGCCCCGTCTTTGCGCAGGAAATCCGGAGTCAAAATCTCGATGGTCGTCCGGGGATTGCGCGCACGGATCGCCAGGATCACCTCGGCAAAATGCTGCGCCCCGCCATCGGTCAAATCATCCCGGTCCACCGAGGTTATCACCACGTGCTCAAGCCCGAGCTTCTGCACCGCCAGCGCCACCTTCTCCGGCTCGCCGGCGTCCAGCGGCCCTGGCATGCCGGTGCGCACATTGCAGAACGCGCACGCCCGCGTGCAGATCTCGCCCATGATCATCATGGTCGCGTGCTTCTTGCTCCAGCACTCCCCGATATTGGGGCAACCGGCCTCTTCACACACCGTCACCAGCCCATGCTCGCGCACGATCTGCTGCGTTTCCTTATAAACCGGTGATCCCGGCGCCTTTACCCGAATCCAGTCCGGCTTGCGCAAGACAGTGCTGTCCGGCCGGTTGGCCTTCTCCGGATGGCGCGGCTTGAGAGCCGAATTGTCGATAAGCGTAACCATTTCGGTCCTGACTGGGCTGATGCCCGCTATATCGCTCCCAATGGCAGCCGGTTCAACCCGGCCTTAGTGATTAGCACGAAGGCGCTTACTGCATGATTTCCGCGAGCTCCACCCACTCGCCGTTGCGCGCCGCCGAAGTGATTGATGCTTGCACGAGTGCCAGCGAGTGCAGATTGTCCTCGCCCGAACTAAAACGCGCGGGAATACCCCCGGTCTCGATCACCCGCGCAACGCAGTTCAGCGTGCCCAGGCGGTCCGCAAACTCGAGCGGCTCCAATTCCACCGGCGTCAGTTCGCCATCGAGTGGGCGTATGCTGAGTTTGTCCGGATTGGACTGGCCCATGAAGTTGTCCCGCGAGCCCCAGATGATTTCTCCGCCCGAGCAATCCATTGTCCAGTTGCCTGACCAAGGCGTATGCGGTCCGCTGCTCATCCAACTGCCGCGATAGGAAACAATCGTACCCTTCTCGAACTCCATCGTCGCAACCCCGATCGGATCATGCCCGAACGGGCTCGCCGGCGGGTTCCAAGTGCGGCATGACACACGCTTAGGATTATCGCTCAGCACCATGCGCATCAGGTCGAAATGATGAATCGACATATCTGCCAGCAGCGGATCGGGCATATCCCAGTATTTATAACCTTGGCTTGGCGCGTGACGTCGAAACTCGACCGAAACCAGATTCACCGGCCCAAACTTCTGCGCGCCAATCATTTCCGCCGCCGCAATCGGCGCCGGCATGAAGCGATAGTTCTGGCTGACCATCAGCACACGGCTGTTGGCCCTGGCGAGTTCTACAAGTTCCTTACCCTCGGCGATCGTCGACGCGAATGGCTTTTCGACGATAACGCTGAGCCCCAGTTCCAAGCAGCGTTTGGCGACAGGATAGTGTGCTTCGGTCCGTAGCGTACAGATCGCAAGGTCCGGATCGGTGTCCTTCACCGCCTGCTCAAGATTGTTGAAAAGCAGGTTCTTGGGCACACCCATCTCGTCTTGTACCCGCTGGGTGGCTTCGAGACTACTATCCACATAGCCCACCATCTCGATATTGGGAACTTCGGGGATAACGTCCTTGGTCCAGCTGAAACCCCAGCGTCCCAGGCCAATCTGAATAGCTCTAACCATGTGGATAACTCCCGTGGTTTACTTCTGCCGAAGCAACATACTCGATGTCATCCCGGCGAAGGCCGGGATCCATCCTGATATCCAGCCTGCTGATCCATCTTGGATGGACCCGGCCTCCGCCAGGGTGACACCAGGTGTGGGGAACAAGGGCGGCCTAAATATTCAGCGCCCGCCCATAAGCGTCCAGCACGCTTTCCTTCATCGTCTCGCTCAGCGTCGGATGCGGGAAAATCGTGTGCATCAAATCTTCCTCGGTGGTCTCAAGGTTCATCGCCACCACAAACCCCTGGATCAGCTCAGTCACCTCGGCACCCACCATGTGGGCGCCCAGCAACTCACCGGTCTTGGCATCGAAAATGGTCTTCACCAGTCCATCCGGCTCACCGAGCGCAATAGCCTTGCCGTTGCCCACAAACGGGAAACGCCCGACCTTGATCTCGCGCCCGGCTTCCTTGGCCTTGGCTTCGGTCAAACCCACGCTCGCTACCTGCGGTTCGCAATAGGTGCACCCCGGTACCTTGGTCTTGTCGAGGCCATGCACCTTCATTCCGGCGATCTTCTCAACGGTAATCACAGCCTCATGCTCGGCCTTGTGCGCCAGCATTGGCGGGCCCGCCACGTCGCCAATGGCCCAGATGCCGTCAACATTGGTCTTGCCATAATGGTCGATAACGATGGCACCGCGTTCGGTTTTCACGCCAATCGCTTCAAGCCCGATATTCTCGATATTGCACTGCACACCAACAGCCGAAATGAGATTGTCTCCAGCGATCTGCTGCTTGGAGCCGTCTTTCAGTTCCACATGCGCCACCACGCCAGTCGCGCTTTTGTCGACCTTGGCAACTTTGGCATCGGTCAAAATCTTGATCCCGCGCTTCTCCAGCCGCTTGCGCGCCAGGGCAGCGATCTCGGCATCCTCCACCGGCATGATCTGCGGTAGCAGCTCGATGATCGTCACTTCAGCGCCCATCGACCGGTAGAACGACGCGAACTCGACGCCAATCGCGCCCGAGCCCATCACCACCAGCGATTTCGGCATGGCAGCCGGCTTCATCGCCTCGAAATAGGTCCAGATTTTGTCACCATCAGGCTCGATCCCGGGCAACACGCGCGGGCGCGCACCGGTGGCAATGATGATGTTCTTGGCCCTATAGGTCCCCTCGCCCAGCGGGTTCTTGGGCACCGGCCCCTGCGGCTGCACGATTGGTTTGGTGATCGGCCCAACACGCACCTCACCAGGCTTGGTGATCACCGCCTCGCCCCAGATGATGTCGACCTTGTTCTTCTTCATTAGGAACTGCACGCCATTGTTCATCTGCGCTGCAATGGCGCGCGAACGCTTGACGACCCCATCCATGTCGAAGCCGAACTTTTCCGCCGTCAGTCCGTAATCCTTGGCATGGCCCATATGGCCATAAATCTCGGCCGAACGGAGCAGCGCCTTAGTCGGGATACAACCCCAATTCGAGCAAATGCCAGCCATATGCTCGCGCTCGATGATGCCCACCTTCATGCCCAGCTGCGCACCACGGATCGCAGCCACATAGCCGCCCGGACCAGCGCCGATGACGAGAAGGTCGTATTGGTCAGCCATGTTGGCCTCCGAAAAGTCTGGGGAGATGGATCAAAGATGCAGCATGGATTTGACGACGGGCAAGAGTCCCTCGCCGATTGCGCGCGTATTGGCGGCATCCAGGTGGACGCCATCGAGCGGGTCGGCTTGTGCGACAGTCGAGGCATCGAAGAACCCTGTGTTCCACTCCTGCGCCCTGCGCGCATAATGGGCTGCAAACTGGCTCGATTGCTCGACTGCATGCTGCAGCCCGCCAAAATGCCCAATCATGTCGGCGTTCTCGGTCTCGCAGATTAGCGGCGGTGCAACGAGGATGATCTCGGGCGCCGCTTCGCCCTTGCCGGCATAATGCCCGCGAACGATCTGCACCAGCCGCCGCATGCCAAATGACGCCTCCAAAGCGGACCCGCAGATGGCCGGCTTTAGATCATTGGTCCCCAACATGATGATGACAAGGTCCAGCGGGCTGTGGCTCTCCAGCAGCGTCGGCAAAATCCGCCCGCCATTACGATCCGCCGCCGCATACCAGTCGTCCGACACCGTCGTGCGTCCACCCAGTCCTTCGGCAATCACCCGCGCTGCACCGCCAAGTCCCTTTTCCAAAACACTTGGCCACCGGTTCTCAAATGCGTGCCGCGGTCCGTTGGGCTGCGGATTGGCGCCAAACGTCAGGCTATCGCCATAGGCCAGAATGATTTTCATCGCGCTGCCCCTTAAGCTAGCATCATCACCGGATTTTCGATCAGGCCCTTGAACACGCCCAGGACTTCTGCGCCAAGCGCGCCATCCACGGCGCGATGATCGCAGGACAGCGTCACGGTCATGAACTGGCCGATCTTGATCTGCCCATTCTCCGGATAAACCCGCTCTTCACCGACGCCAACCGCCAGGATCGTGCCATGCGGCGGGTTGATCACGGCCGAGAAGTGTTTGATCCCGAACATGCCGAGGTTCGACACCGACGAGGCGCCGCCCTGGTATTCGTGCGGCGCCAGCTTCTTGCCGCGGGCGCGGGTGGCGAGGTCCTTGACCTCTTCGGAGATTTCCCGAAGCGTCTTGGTATCGCAGGATTTCACCACAGGCGTGAACAAGCCACCCGGCACCGCAACTGCAACCGCAACGTCGCTGCGCTTGTGATAGAGGATTGAATCACCGGCCCAGGTAGCGTTCGCCGCCGGTACACGCTGCAGCGCAACAGCCCACGCCTTCATCACGAAATCATTGACCGAGAGCTTGAAGGCCGGCTTGCCGTCCTTGCCCTTGGGCGCGGAGTTGTTGATTTGCTCACGCGCGGCCATCAACCCGTCGATCCGGCAATCCAGCGTCAGGTAGAAGTGCGGCACCGTCTGCTTTGACTCGGTTAACCGCTGCGCGACCACCTTGCGCATGCCATCATTCGGCACGAGCTCGTACGAGCCTTCTGGATAGAGCGCCAACACTTGCGCCTTGGTCATCCCTGTCGGCGCAGCGCCACCAGCAGCCGGCGCAGACGCAGGAGCCGAAGCAGATGCCGCAGCCTTCAGCGGCGTCTTGCCAGACTTGGCCGCTTCCACATCGGACTTGACCACGCGGCCCTTTGGCCCCGAACCTGAAATCGCCGCGACATCAATCCCGGCTTCCTTGGCCAACCGCCGCGCCAACGGCGAAGCAAACACCTTGCCGCCCTCTGGCTTGCTGGCTGGAGCCGATGCAGGTGCCGACGCACTAGAAGAGCGAGGCGCCTCGACCGGCGCTGTCGAGCCCGTCTGAGTCCCCTTGTCATACATAAGCGTCCCGGCATCCGCCTTCGGCGCATCTTGCTTCAGAACTTCGGGCTGCTGAGCCTCTGCTGCCTTGTGCTTTTCCATTGCTGATGCCGGTGCCGGTGCTGCCCCGGCACTTTCGCCTTCCTGCAGCAGCACGGCGATCACCGCATTGACCTTCACGCCTTCGCTGCCTTCGGCAACTACGATCTGGCCGATCTTGCCCTCGTCCACGGCTTCGACTTCCATCGTCGCCTTATCGGTCTCGATCTCCGCAATAACGTCGCCCGACGAAACGCTATCGCCTTCCTTGACGTGCCACTTGGCAAGCTTGCCCTCTTCCATCGTCGGAGACAGGGCTGGCATGGTGATATTGATCGGCATCCCAGATCTCCTTACGAGCGGTACGTCACGGCGTTAACGGCGGCCACCACTTCATCGACATTGGGTAGCGCCAGCTTTTCGAGGTTCGCAGCATAGGGCATGGGCACGTCCTTGCCCGTCACGCGCGTCACCGGCGCGTCGAGGTAGTCGAACGCCTGCTCCATCACCCGTGCCGCAAGTTCCGCCCCAATGCCACCCTGTGGCCAGCCCTCTTCAACGGTCACAAGGCGGCCGGTCTTTTTGACCGACTCGATCACCGTGTCGCTGTCCATCGGCCGCAGAGTGCGCAGATCGATCAGTTCGACATCGACGCCTGCATTCACCAGAACCTCGGCCGCCTGCGTCGCATAGCGCATGCCCATCGAGAACGAGACGATGGTCACATCGGCACCCTTGCGGGCAATGCGCGCCTTGCCGATCGGTAGGAGAAAATCGTCCATCTTCGGCACCAGACCGACGGAGCCATAAAGAATCTCGTTTTCGAGGAACACCACCGGATTAGGCGAGCGGATCGCCGACTTCAGCAGCCCCTTGGCGTCTGCCGCGCTATAGGGGGCCACCACCGTTAGCCCTGGAACATGAGAATACCAAGCCGAGAAGTCCTGACTATGCTGCGCACCCACGCGCGCCGCCGGACCATTGGGGCCACGGAACACCATAGGCGCTTTCACCTGACCGCCCGACATATAGAGCTGCTTGGCCGCAGAGTTGATGATCTGGTCGATTGCCTGCATGGCGAAATTGAACGTCATGAACTCAACGATCGGCTTCAAACCCGCGAAAGCCGCACCCACTGCCAACCCTGCAAAGCCATGCTCGGTGATCGGCGTGTCGACCACCCGCTCCGGCCCGAATTCCTCCAGCAGATTCTGCGTGATCTTGTAGGCGCCCTGATATTGCGCGACTTCCTCGCCAATGATGAAGACATCCTTATCGCGGCGCAGTTCCTCGGCCATGGCCTCGTTCAGCGCCTGGCGCACGGTCATCTCGACCATCTCGACGCCCGTAGGCAAATCGGGATCGTTCTGCGCTGCAAATTTGGGCGCGTCGACACCAGCAGGAGCCTTGGCCTCGGCCGGTACAGTCGCCGCATCCGGCACAGCCGACTTGCCCTCTGGATCGGACGACGTCGCCTGCGCCGCGTTCTCCTTGGCTTCGCCTAGCTCCTCATTTTCGCCCAGCACCAGCGCGATCGGCGTGTTCACCTTCACGCCCTCAGTGCCTTCCTCGATCATCAAGGTCTGCACCGTGCCGCTGTCGACCGCCTCCACTTCCATAGTTGCCTTGTCGGTCTCGATTTCCGCCAGAACATCGCCGGGCGAAACTGTATCGCCAACCTTCACCAGCCATTTGGTCAGCTTGCCCTCTTCCATAGTGGGCGACAGCGCGGGCATGAGGATTTGAGGCATATCAGCTCTCCAAAACGGGGGCGCCGGGCATCAAAGCGACGCGGCGAAAAGGGGAAACAAAGGCAAATTCAATAGCGGAGATGGGCGCAATCGAAGCTGTTCCAAGCGCCGGGCGTTGGTTCAAGCTCCACCCGCTGAGCACGACGCCCAACACCAGGAACACCAAGAACGCGATCACCGCTCGCTTGTATATATTGAGCGGCTCTGCGGCAGCCGATCCGGCCTTGCTCTCGAGCTGGCGGAACTTCCACCAGCCCAGCGGCATGAACGAGCCGAGCCGCTCACTCGCCGGCGCCAGCCGCATCATCGCCGCAGCCTGCATGGCCGCGACGATCAGCGACAACACGGCGAACAGCAGGATCACGGCGAGGAGCACGCTCATCTATGGCTCACGCTTCAATCGTGATGTCGGTCCACAGCTCTTTGGGATCGGGCTCTTTGTCATTGGTGGCAAAGTCGGCCGCTTCCGTGACAATGGCGCGAATTTCGTTCTCGATCGCCTTGAGCTGCTCTTCGCTCTGGTGGCCGCCTTCCAGCAGGCGCGCCTTGACCTGCTCGATCGGGTCGCGCTCCTGGCGATATTTGGTCACTTCGTCCTTGGTGCGATACTTGGCCGGGTCGGACATGGAGTGACCGCGATAGCGATAGGTCAGCATCTCGAGGATATAAGGACCCTGCCCCGAGCGCGCATGCTCGATAGCCCGCTGCGCCGCATCATAAACCATGCGGACATCCATGCCATCGACCTGCTCGCCCGGAATATCGAACGACGCGCCTCGCATGGAGAAATCGGTGGTCGCCGAGGAGCGCTCGGTCGAAGTGCCCATGGCGTATTTGTTGTTTTCGATAATGAACACCACCGGCAGCTTCCAGAGCTTCGCCATGTTGAAGCTCTCATAGACCTGGCCCTGGTTGGCCGCGCCGTCACCGAAATAGGAAAGCGAGACCGAGTTGTCGCCGCGATACTTGGCGGCAAACGCCAGCCCGGTGCCCAGAGAAACTTGCGCGCCCACGATGCCGTTGCCGCCGTAAAAGCGGTGTTCGTTGGAGAACATGTGCATCGAGCCGCCCTTGCCGCGCGACAAGCCACCCTCGCGCCCGGTCAGCTCGGCCATGACGCCCTTGGGGTCGAGTCCCATGACCAGCATGTGGCCGTGGTCGCGATAGCCGGTAATCTGGGCGTCCTTGCCCTTTTCGCTGGCCATCGTCACACCAGTCACCACGGCTTCCTGCCCGATATAAAGGTGGCAGAACCCGCCGATCAGGCCCATGCCATACATCTGGCCGGCCTTTTCCTCGAAGCGCCGGATCAGCAGCATTTCGCGGTAAGCTTCAAGGTCCTGTTCAGGAGTGAACTGAGGAATATTGGATTGTGTCTTGGCCTGGGTGGCCACAGCCTTACGCGCCATGATGAACGCTCCGCCGGGGAAAATGATTTGCCGCTGGCCCAACTTGGCCATATCGGCACATCATAATGCAAGGCGTTGGCAAAACACAATGCTCGGGCGCGGCGTCGCAGTTACGCTAAAGCGTTGGCTGAGCAGCTATAATGGCGCTTAACTGATCTTCAGGTAATTCATCGAATGAACCAGAAAGCGGTTTACCCGATTTTGGATCTACCATGACTACCACATCGTCTGCATGCGCCATGTTCAGCATGGCGCGCGCCCGCTCCGTCACAATGTCGGGGTCCAGCCGCTGCGTATCCATCAGCGTTGCCCGGTGTCGATAAGCATCAATCTCGGCCTGCAGCGCTGCCGACCGCGCTTTGAGTTGATCGATATCGATCAGGATCTGTGCGCGGTTTTCCCACCCGAACTGCCCGCCAATGGCTGAAAAGCCCAAATAACCCTGAAAGCTCACCAGAGCCACAGTCAAAGCCAGCGGGCGCCAAATGGCAGGACGTTTCAAACGCGTGGGCATGAACCAAACCGAATACCAGACACTCCCACTATGGCTGACAAGGACTTAACGCAGGGTTTCGGTTGCTACCAAGTTCCTTGTTTCAGGTCTACACTCTTCCCCGTGAGATAGAGCTTCACATCATCCTCAAGACTAAGGACCCATCCACCGCGTCACCCTCGGGCTCGACCCGAGGGCCATGCTCAGCAGGTTAAAGCGCACTATTGCGGGCACCTCCGCGGCCCTCAGGTCAAGCCCAAGGGCAGCCCTGTAGATGAATGCTTTCATCCTTTGCCCGCAGTCGACACCTCCCCCTCTCAGGGGGAGGATCTAGGTGGGGGTTCCGGCTCAGTTCCGAACTCAAAAAATGCACCTACACCCGCCTCAAACCGGCACGTAATCGATCTCCAGGAACCGCTCCACTTCCGGCACCCAACGGTCCCGCACAAAAGCGACATGGTGCGGATGATCATTATACCCCGAGTAAGCCGCCTGATCAGCGAACTCCATGGAAAATCCAAACGAGTAGTCGTTCTTGGGACTCACCTGCCGCAGCTGTTCGAACTTCTCGACTCCTGGAATATCGGCCAGCACCTTGGCATCCTGCAGGAACGCACTCTCCTCCGCTGAACCTGCGGCATGCTTGAGCGTGAAAACCACAGTGTGGCGGATCATAGTTCGGCTCCAATAGACTCGGTTGCGGCGATGGCCGCCATGTTGACGATGCCGCGGCTGGTGGTCGACGGCGCAAGAATATGCGCCGGCGCCTTGGGCCCCATCAGGATCGGCCCGACAGACAGCGCATTGTTCATTTCCTTGAGCAGCGTCATAGAAAGGTTTGCTGCGTCAAGGTTTGGGAAGATCAGGAGATTGGCTTCACCCGTCAGAATGCTGTCAGGAATATAGCGCTCGCGCAGTTCTTGGTTCAGCGCCAGATCGCCCTGCATTTCGCCTTCGACGATCAGCCCCGGCGCGACGCTCTTCAGCCTCTTGTACACTTCGCGCATCTTGTAGGCGCTGTCGCCATCGCGGGAACCGAAATTCGAATAGCTCAGCAGCGCCACTCGCGCCTCGATATTGAAGCGCTTGAGGTGGCTGCGCGCCTGCAACACGATACCGACAATTTCGTCCGGCGTCGGATCCATGTTGACGTAAGTATCGGCAAGGAAAAACGCCCCGCGCGGCATGATCAGCATGGACAATGCCGACACATCTACCAGCCCATCCTGCAGCCCGATTACCGAGCGGATGTCGCGCACGTGCTTGATGAACCGCCCCTGCAGACCACAGATCAGCGCATCGGCCTCGCCCCGCTTGACGGCCAGGCTGCCGATCACTGTTGTATTGGTCCGCACCACCTGCCGCGCCGTGTCAGGGGTCACGCCATCCCGGCCCACCAGCGAGTGGAACAGGCTCACATAGTCGCGATAGCGCGGGTCGTCCTCAGGGTTGATCACCTCGAAATCGGTGCCAGGCTTCAGATTAAGCCCGAACCGCTCGATACGTGCTTCGATCACCGACGGACGCCCGATCAGAATTGGCCGCGCAATCCGCTCCTCCAGCAGCACCTGCGTAGCCCGTAACACCCGTTCGTCCTCGCCATCGGCGAAGGCGATGCGCTTGTTCTGCCCTTGTGCTCGGTCAATAATCGGCTTCATCACCAAGCCTGACCGGAAAACGAACCGGTTGAGGCCATCCTGGTAAGCCGCCCAATCTGTGATCGGGTTCTTCGCCACCCCTGATTCCATCGCCGCTCGGGCTACTGCTGGCGCAATGCGGAGGATCAGCCGCTGGTCGAACGGATTGGGAATGATGTGGTCGGCCCCGAACACCGCCGGCGCCCCAGAAGGCGAACTCTCCAGCCCCGGCTCATGCGCCAGCTTGGCAATCGCCCGAACGGCCGCGAGCTTCATCTCCTCATTGATCGTTGTCGCGCCAACGTCGAGCGCACCTCGGAAAATGAAAGGAAAACACAAGACGTTGTTGACCTGATTGGGATAGTCCGACCGCCCCGTGCAGACCATTGCGTCAGGCCGGGTGGCCTTGGCCAATTCCGGTGTAATTTCCGGATTGGGGTTCGCCAGAGCCAGAATAAGCGGCTGGGGCGCCATTTTCTGCAGCATCTCGGGCTTCAGCGCCCCGGCAGCTGAAAGCCCCAAGAAAATATCGGCGCCGTCGATCACTTCGGCCAGCGTCGTTGCATCGCTCACCCGGCGGAATTGCCCGCGCCACTTGTCATTCACATCGTTGCGCTTGTGGGTAACCAGGCCATCCTTGTCCGCTACCCAGATGTTCTCATATTTCGCCCCGAGTGCCACCAGCACGTTGAGGCAAGCGATAGCTGCGGCCCCTGCCCCGGAAGCGCAAATCTTGACGTCCTCGATCTTCTTGCCCTTGAGTTCCAACCCGTTGAGCACGGCTGCACCAACGATGATGGCCGTGCCATGCTGGTCATCATGGAACACTGGAATCGGCATGCGTTCGCGTAGCGCTTCCTCGATCTCGAAGCAGTCCGGCGCGCGGATATCTTCTAGGTTGATGCCCCCAAAAGTCGGCCAGAGCGGCGCCACCGCGTCGATGAACTTCTTGGGCTCAATCTCGTCGATCTCAAGATCGAACACGTCTATGCCGGCAAACTTCTTGAACAGGACCGCCTTGCCTTCCATTACCGGCTTGGAAGCCAGCGCCCCGATATTGCCCAGCCCCAACACCGCCGTGCCGTTCGAAATCACCGCCACCAGATTTTGCCGCGACGTGTACTTGGCCACTGCATCGGGATTCTCGGCGATTTCTTCGCAGGGCGCCGCAACACCGGGCGAATAGGCGAGTGCCAGATCGCGCTGGTTTCCAAGGGGCTTGGTCGGCTGAATCTCGAGCTTCCCCGGCTTGGGGTATTGGTGGAAATGCAGCGCCGCTTCGCGCAAGGCTTTCCGCTGTTCGTTGATGTCGCTCGACACGAGTGGTCCTCCTCGATTGCCTGCCGGGAACAGGCCTTGGCCGCTTCGTGCCACCAATCGTCAAGGATGAAAAGGGCTTACTTGGGCAATGCGTCCAGCTCGTCGCCGATGCCTCAGGCAGCCTGGGCAACAATGCCGTCAATGCGGCTGCGCGTGGTCTTGGTGGCATGCAGCGCCAGCGCAAGTTCCTGAAAGGCGCGCACTTTAAGCGCCGGCGCAAAGATGAAGCCTTGCGCATGCAGCACGCCGCGCGAGCGCAGATATAGCGCTTGCGCCTCGGTCTCCACGCCTTCGGCTACGATCTCGCAATTCATGTCCTTAGCCATGGCGATCAGCCCGTCCAGAACCGGCACCTGCGTTGTCCCAGGTTTCACCATGTCGACGAACACGCGGTCGATTTTGATGATGTCCACACCCAGCGTACCGAGATAAGCAAGATTGGAGTGCCCGGTGCCGGCGTCGTCCATTGCCAGACGGCAACCGAGCGCATGCAATCCGGCAATTACTCCCTTGGCGACTGCTGAATTGGCCAGAGGATGGCGCTCGGTAATCTCGAACACCAGTTGCCGCATGGAGATCTTGCTATTGGCAAAAATCGCTTCCACGTCATCGACGATGCCGGCGTCCCGGAAGTGCCCTTCAAACAGGTTTATCGACACTTTCACGTCAGGCATCTGCTGGCAGATGTCGCCCAGATCGTACTTGACCTGCTGCATGAGGGACAGGGTCATGGGAATAGCGAGCCCCGTCACCTCGGCATAATCGATAAACGCGCCGGGCGGCACCACTTGACCGTTCTTCTTTTCCCACCGGCACAGCACTTCGCAGCCTTCGAGCTCGCCCGTGCGCAGATTGATAACAGGCTGGTAATATGGCCGGATTTCGCCACGTGAGATGGCCCGCTCCAGATCGAACGCCGGCACCCGCGATTTTCGAACATAGTTGAGCGCAAACAACAAGAACGACGCACTCATCAAACAGGCGATCACGGTAAAGGCGATGTCCAGATCGGCATAGCCGGCTCGGGCTATGGTGAACGGCAGCGCATACTCCGCCTTTAGCGGAAACGCCCCTGCAAAGCGCTCGCCAGAAATGAAATCAGTCGCAACGGTCCTTTTGTCGAATTGCGATGGATCGCCGACAGCCATGATCGCTGTGCCATTGGTAAGCATGATCCGCAGCATGGCCGAAGCATCAAGCCCCTGCGCCAGCGACGCCTCACTCTGCCCGAGCAGCGGCACGAACACCGACACCTGCCGCGTTTCGCCGAACACCTGCGTGACCTTGAGTGCCGGAACGGTCATGCCGCCCAGCCGCACCACCGTCATTGTCTCCGTCCGGCCCGGCAATGGCAGCGTGTCGGAAATCGGCGAATATTTCACCTGGCGCCCGAATGCGTCGCAATACTGCACGCCGTCGGCATTCTCGACGAGCACCTGTTTCAAGCTGAGACTGTTTTCGATCGCCTGCTGCGCATTGGCGACAAAGGTCGGCGTACAAAGCGACGGACTGTCTGCCAGCACGCGCCGTAACGCATCGATCCCGCTCAGGGTACCGGATTCAACCTGTGAAGTAACCGTTCCAAGATATTGCCCAGCAAGCACCTTCTCGCGCATGCGCACATAGCTGTCGAGCAGATAATCGACACCCAGAATAGGCAGGAACGCCAGAATGGCGCCCACCAGCATCAGGATATGGGAATAGCGCGATTTCAACCGACGAATCCAAATGGCCGCTTTGACCATCCACCGGTATCAATCAGCGTTTAACGCACCATTAACGTTGTTTAACCCCACGCAAACGAAGAGGGCGGACACTTGGTGCCCGCCCCTTACAAAACTACGCTTAGGATGCGTTCAGCTCTGTGGCGAAAGCCTGATCCCAAGCTCACGCAACTGCTTGGCTGCGGCCGGGCTAGGCGCCCCCATCAGCAAGTCTTCAGCCTGCTGGTTCATCGGGAAAGCCGTTATCTCGCGCAAATTCTGCACGCCGCATAGCAACATCACGATACGGTCGACGCCGAACGCCGCCCCGCCATGCGGCGGTGCTCCGAACTGGAACGCCCGGTACAGCCCGCCGAACTGTTCCTCCACCTCGTCCCGGCTTTTCCCTGTCAGCTCGAACGCCTTGACCATGGTCTCGGGCAATTGATTTCGGATCGAACCCGACGCGATCTCATAGCCATTGCAAACCGCATCATATTGATACGCCTTGATCGTCAGCGGATCCTGCGAGTTGAGCGCATCGATCCCGCCCTGCGGCATGGAGAAGGGGTTATGCGCAAAATCCACGCGCTTCTCTTCCTCGCTCCACTCGTAAAACGGAAAATCGACGATCCAGCACAGCGCAAACTGTTCCGTGTCAGTCAGGCCCAAATCGGCGCCCGCTTTGTTCCGGGCCTCACCGGCAAACTTATAGAACTTCTCCGGCCGCCCGCACACGAAGAACACTGCGTCCCCGTCACCTAAGCCCAGTTGCGCCCTAAGCGCCGCCGTACGCTCCTCGCCGATGTTCTTGGCGATTGGGCCCGAGCCCTGCCCATCCTTGAAGAAAATGTAGCCCAGCCCCGGCTGACCTTCCCCTTGCGCCCAGGCATTCATGCGGTCGCAAAATGCCCGGCCGATCGGCTCCGCCCCGGCCTTGTTCTTGGCAGGAATAGCCCAGACTTCCACCTTGTCATCGGCTTCGATTTGCCCGGCAAACACCTTGAACCCCGACCCTGCAAAGTGCTCGGTCACAGCCTGCATGTCGATTGGGTTGCGCAGATCCGGCTTGTCCGAACCATACTTGCGGATGGCCGTATCATAAGGAATGCGCGGCCAGTCCTTGGTCACGCGCTTCCCTTCGCCGAACTGCTCGAAGATGCTGGTGATGACCGGCGTCATCGTGTTCCACACATCTTCCTGCGTCACGAAGCTCATTTCCAGATCGAGCTGGTAGAACTCACCCGGCAGGCGGTCGGCACGCGGATCCTCGTCTCGGAAGCACGGCGCGATCTGGAAATAACGATCGAACCCTGCGACCATCAGCAATTGCTTGTATTGCTGGGGCGCTTGGGGCAGCGCGAAGAACTTGCCCGGATGAATGCGGCTGGGCACGAGAAAGTCGCGCGCGCCTTCCGGCGATGATGCCGTCAGGATCGGTGTCGAGTACTCGGCAAACCCCTGCTCGGTCATCCCGGCGCGCATCGCCGCAATTACCTTGGTGCGCTTGACGATATTGGCGTGAAGCTTGTCGCGGCGCAGGTCGATGAAGCGATAGCGCAGCCGCACATCTTCGGGATATTCCTGCTCGCCAAACACCGGCAGCGGCAGTTCCTTGGCCGCTGACAGCACTTCCATTTCGCGGATGAACACCTCGATCTTGCCGGTCGGCAGGTTCGGGTTCACGGCCGCCGCATCGCGCAGCTTCACCTCGCCATCGATACGGATCACCCATTCCGAACGCACCTTCTCGACAGCCGAGAATGCAGGGGAATCAGGATCAACCACCGCTTGGGTGATGCCATAATGGTCGCGCAGATCGATGAACAGCAGCCCGCCATGGTCGCGAATGCGGTGCACCCAACCACTCAGGCGCACAGTTTCACCGGCATTATTGTCACTGAGAGCTCCGCAAGTATGCGAACGGTAGCGGTGTGTCGTCATGGCAAAGCTCTCGGAAAAAGGCGGATTCTCGGGCCGGAAAAGCGCATGCAAGCCCACGATTGTCAAGCCAAACAGCCCGGCGCGGACTTGATCCCCGGCAGCGCTAACCCTGCCCTGGACAGAGCAATTCGCTTCTGGAGTGCAAACACTTCCCCTGCTAGTAACAATATTGACGGATTTTAGACGGACTTTGGTATGGACCTCATAGTTTCCACAGATGTGCTTGCCGCTTTTTGCGAGCGCGCTGCCAAATTTGACTTTGTGACGGTCGATACAGAGTTCCTCCGTGAAACCACTTACTGGCCCAAGCTCTGCTTGATTCAGGCTGCCACTGACGATGAGGCCGTGCTCATCGATCCATTGACCGATGGCCTGGATCTCAAGCCCTTCTTTGCCCTGCTGGCAGATCCTGCCGTCACCAAAGTCTTCCATGCTGCTCGGCAGGACATCGAAATCTTCGTCAAGCTGACTGGCAAAGTGCCGGTCAACATCTTCGATACGCAAGTCGCCGCCAGTGTCTGCGGCTTCGGCGACAGCGTGTCCTATGACAATCTGGTGCGGTCGATCACCAATGTTGAGCTCGATAAATCCTCTCGCTTCACCGATTGGTCCGCACGCCCCCTGAGCGAAAAGCAGCGCCTTTACGCCCTCGCCGACGTGACCCATCTGCGCGACATCTATCGCGAATTGCGCAAGCAGGTGGACGCCACCCGCCGCTGGGATTGGGTTGAAGACGAACTGGGAATCCTGCGCAGCATCGATACATACGTGATCCAACCCGAGCAGGCTTGGGAACGGCTGAAGATGAAGATCAATCGTCCCCGCGACCTTGCAGCGCTCAAGAAGCTTGCCGGATGGCGCGAAAAACGCGCGCAAGACACTGACCAGCCGCGCAGCCGCATCCTTAAGGACGATATCTTGTTTGAACTGGCCCAACAACGTCCGCTTACGCCAGATGCTTTCGAAAAGCTGCGCGCCGTGCCACGTGGCTTCGGTCGCTCGTCGGCTGCCGCCGAAATCATGGGTTTGCTTCGCGACGTCGAAGCCATGACCAAAGCCGAACTGCCCATCCTGCCGGAGCGCTACCGCGGTCCCTCACCTAAGGGCGCGGTGGGCGATCTCCTGCGTGTCCTGCTCAAATCCGTTGCCGAGCAACACGGCGTCGCCGCCCGCATCATCGCCACCTCCGACGAAATCGACGCCCTCGTGTTGGACGACGATGCCGATATCCCAGCCCTCAAAGGCTGGCGCCGCAAGCTCTTCGGCGAAAAAGCCCTCGACATCAAACACGGCCGCGTCGGCCTGGTCGCCACCCGCAAAGGTATCGTTGAGTTTGCCGTCAAGGACGCTGTTCCCGCCGAATAGCAGGGAACGCTGCGCATTTCCCTTCCGTTCGTCATCAAAGGTGGAGGGAGAGCGTTGGTGGAAGCAGTATTCGTTACAGCATTGGACCTGACAACGCGGGCGATAGAAGCAGCTGGTGTCGGGGTTATTGTGGTCGGCGCAATTATCGCCGCTATCCAATATCTACGGCACCCTTTCCGCTCTGGTGCCTACCGGCAGTTGCGTTCTACACTTGGCCGTTCCATTTTGCTGGGACTGGAATTGCTTGTTGCCGCAGACATCATAAACACAGTCGCTATAGAACCCAGTTTGGACAGCATCGCGGTTCTCGCTGGCATAGTACTGATACGAACTTTCCTCAGCTTCTCGCTTGAGGTCGAGATCGACGGCCGCTGGCCCTGGAAAAAGGGGCAAGAACTCGAGGACGAGAAAGCGGGAACTAATCCACCCGCACCTGCGTCGTCTTGAACCCGGACACATTGCCGAATTGTTCCAACCGGCCGCGTAAGTGCTCGCCATCGAGAAACTCAAGATCGGCGGGCAGTACCAAGATGAGCGCCTTATCCTCCATCTCGAACCGGATGCGGGGCAAAATGCCGGGCATAGCTGCGGTCATTGGATAGGCAACGCGAAATAACGCGCCGATAAGACGGGCGCGAGCCATCATGTCTGGCGTGGTAAGGTCAGCAAGCGCCAGGGCCGACTTGCTCTTGAGCCCGTCATAGCGAATAGCGATGACCTGCGCCAGGAACGAGCGCCCAGCGTGATCGACCCCGCTCAGCGAACCGTAAGCTACCGCGTCGACACTCTGCGGCCCGCGATAGTCCGGATGCGCGCGCCAGCCGATATCTGCCAATAAACAGGCCACAATACGTAACCGCGCCTGCTCTGCCGTCTCGAGCATGCCTGATACCGCAAGAAACTGTCCGGTGAACTCCACCAGATCGCTGGCATGAGCCGGTGAGCGCGACCGCAGGACGGACAACTCCTCCGCCCCCTGGATCAGAGGATCGATCGCCTGCTCGCGCTCATCCAGCTTGCCATAAAGGTAGCCCTCACGAACACCCAGCGCCGAGAAAACGACATTGGCGAACTGCCCGGCCTTGAGCACCTCCAGCATCACCGCTGCCCCGAATGGCACCAGTTCACGCCGCGAAGAGCTAACGTTTTCGGCACCGGAATAGCCTTTAAGCGTTGGCGCATTGATGATCTCGGCGCAAAACGCCATCATCTCCTCGGCATCGACGACGTAGTGCTGCACCATATGCAGCGGATAATCGCTAACGATCTGGTGGAGCTTGGCGAGGGAACGCCAGGTGCCGCCTATCGCAACAAAACTTGCTTCCTTACCCTGCTTGGCAAGGTGAGATTTCTCCAGCCGCTCCCGCACAATCCCGGCCGCACGGCTTGGTGAACCGTTACTATCGTCCTGCAGGCGGATGACACCGAGCTGAAAAGATTGTCCGTCCGTGTCGGCGCCGTGAGAAATCGAAGATAGCTCAAGGCTCCCCCCACCCAAATCTCCCACCATCCCGACGAACTCAGGGATACCCGCAACCGCCCCGAGCGCCGCATAGTGGGCTTCTTCCTCGCCGCTCAACACTTGTACCGGGCTTTCCATCATCGCCTCGACGGCACTGACGAACTCTTCCCGGTTGGCAGCGTCGCGCACGGCCGAGGTGGCGAGCACATAAACCTTGCCCACGCGCATCATGCGAGCGACTAGGGCAAAGCGCTTTATGGCATTGAGCGCTTGCGCAACATTGGCGTCGGCTAGCCGCCCCGTCTGGCCCACGCCGCGGCCCAAGGCGCAGGCTGACTTCTCGTTGTAGAGCGGCGTCAGCGCACGTGCATGGCGCTCATAAACCACCAGACGAACGGAATTTGACCCGATGTCGAGCACGGCTACGGGCTTGGCGCCCTTGATACGGCCTTGCGCGGTCGGATCGGCGTCAACGCCCCAGAACTGGTTCAAACCTAAGCCTCGTCACCCTCTACCATTCCGGCGCTGCCACGGCCGGACAGCGACGGGTTGGTCATGAAGTAGTCGTGTGCATTGAATGGCTCATCGCCATCCGCCACCCGCAACCGGTGCGAGCTGCCATCGGGCAGCACTTCCCAGCTCTGCTGGTTGTCACGCAGATAGGCAACCAAAATCCGGTCGAGGATCTGCTTATGCACGGTCTTGTTCAGGATTGGGACCATGACCTCGACCCGTCCGTCAAGGTTCCGGCCCATCAAATCTGCCGATGAAATGTAAACCTTGGCACGTGGCCCCGGCATCGGCTCGCCATTGCTGAAGCAATAAATGCGGCTGTGTTCCAAGAACCGGCCCACGACCGATTTCACCCGGATATTGTCAGAGAAGCCTGGAATTCCGGGCCGCAGGCAGCAGATGCCCCGCACGATCAGATCGACCTTCACACCCGCTTGGCTTGCTCCATAAAGCGCGTCGATGATGTCGGGATCAACCAGGGAGTTCATCTTGAGCAAGATGCCCGCTGCTTGCCCCGTGCGCGCAAATTCGATCTCTGCGGCAATATTATCGAGCAAGGTCTGCCGCAGATTGACCGGCGACACGGCGATGGTCTCCAACTCAGTCGGCCGGGCATAGCCGGTAATGAAGTTGAACACCCGCGCCACGTCCCGCGTGATCGCCGGATCGATGGTGAAATAGCTAAGGTCGGTGTAAATCTTGGCCGTGATCGGATGATAATTGCCGGTGCCAATGTGGCAATAGCTCACGAGCTTGCCTTTCTCGCGCCGCACCACCTGGCTGAGCTTGGCGTGCGTCTTGAGCTCAATAAACCCGAACACCACCTGCGCTCCCGCCCGCTCCAAATCGCGCGCCCACCGGATGTTGGCTTCTTCGTCGAAACGCGCCTTAAGTTCCACTAGGCACGTCACCGACTTGCCTGCCTCCGCAGCCAGCACCAGAGCCTTGATGATCGGACTATCCGACGATGTGCGGTAAAGCGTCTGCTTGATGGCGACCACATCGGGGTCGCGCGCTGCCTGCATCAGGAACTGCGCCACCACGTCGAAGCTCTCGAACGGATGGTGCACCAGGATGTCCTTGGCGCGAATGGCCGCAAAGCTGTCGCCGCTATAGTCGCGGATGCGCTCAGGAAAACGTGCATGATAGGGCGTGAACTTCAAATCCGGCCGCTCGATGTCGCAGACCTTGCGCGCATCGGCGAGGCCTAGGAATCCCTGCACCTCGAACACATCGCCTTCGGTTACGCCTAGCTGCTCGCCAATCTGGCGCTTCAGCGCCCGTGGCATGGAGTTTTCGATCTCAAGCCGGATCACCTGCCCACGCCGCCGTTGCCGCAGGGCCGTCTCGAACTCCACAACCAGATCGGCTGCTTCGTCGTCGATTTCTATTTCGCTGTCGCGGATCACCCGGAACGCGCCGGAACCAACCACTTCATGGCCGGGGAACATTTTGTGGAAGAACAGCTTTACCAGCGTGTCGATCGTCACCACTTCGCTGCGGCCGTCCGACACCAAACCGCTCGGCAAATTGATGAACCGGTCGAGATTACCGGGAATACGCACCAGCGCCGTCAGGTGGATGTCGCTGTCCGGCCGGCGCAGTTCGAACGCTAGAGCGAGACCCAGATTGGGAATGAACGGAAATGGATGCGCAGGATCAACCGCGATAGGCGTCAGTACGGGGAAAATCTCCTCGCGGAATAGCTTCTGCAGATAGTCGATCTGGTCCGTCTTGAGATCGTTGGCCTCGTGGATAACCACATTCTGCGCAAACAATTCCTCGCGCAGATGCTGCCAATGATCCTGCTGCTCGAGCTGCAAATGCTGCGCCAGCGTCGCGATCTCGTCCAGCTGCTCCGCCGGGGACAAGCCGTCCGCACTCTGCTTAGCCAGGCCTGCGCGCACCTGGCCCTTCAGCCCTGCCACACGGACCATGTAGAATTCATCGAGATTGTTGGCCGAAATGGACACGAACCGCAGCCGCTCTAGCAGCGGGTGATTCTCGTTTCCTGCCTCTTCGAGCACGCGCATGTTGAATTGTAGCCAGCTCACCTCCCGATTGACGAAGCGCGCCGGGCTCTTGCGCAGGGCTTCGGTATCGGGCGCCATTACTTCGGCTTCGGCGAACTCGCTTATTTCATTCATCGTCTTCGGTGTCCCAGTCCTGTTCGGTTCCCGCTTCGCCGCGGGCGGCACGGCGGCGGTCGAGCGCCTCGGCTGCGATCCTGCGATTTATGGCAGTGCCTCTCGCTAGGGCAAGTCTATCCATCAGATCGGCAAGAATCACGACTTCTTCGGCAGATCGCTCCATGCGCGCCACCAAGTAGCCGACGACCTTCGGATCGACCTTGATTTGCCGGTCCCCGAACAGTTTCACGAACATCTGTGACAATTGGATGTCGTCGGTGATCTCAAGGCTAAACGCCGTTGCCCGGCGCATACGCGAGCGCACATCGTCCGTCGCCAGCGACCACTGCCCTATCTCTTCCCGCGCCGTCAGCAGCAGCGGCCGTTGATCACGCATCGATTGGTTGAGCAGGTGAAACAATCCCGCTTCGTCATAAGGCAGCCGATCCACATCCTCGACCACGACCGGCAAACTGCCGCCCTCGGTCGCCAGCCTTTCAAGATCATCCGCGCCCGCAACAAAAGCACCGCTGCGATCGGCAAAGATCCGCGCCAAATGTGACTTTCCCGATTTTGCCGGCCCGATCAGCAGCGTGACCGGATCAGGCCAGTGGGGAAACGCCATCACCCGGCTATGCGCCAGCGCATTACCTTCGCCCACAAGGAAATCGGCCTCGCCCTGCGCCGGAATATGCCCCAGCTCAAAGGCCAGTTGCCCGGATGGATCAGACGATATCGGCATCGCCATTGGAGCCACCGCTTGGTCCTTGATAAAGAGCGCTCGCCTTGTATTTACTGACCCCATACCGCACCAGCACGCCCACGATCGCCGCCAGCGGCACTGCAAGGAGCAGCCCCACGAACCCAAACAGCGCGCCAAATGCCAGGAGGGCAAACATCAGCCAAACCGGGTTGATGTTGATGCTACCCCCGACAAGCTTGGGATAAAGAATATTGCCCTCGATGAACTGCCACACGAGGAACACCGCCGCCACAGCAGCGACCATCCAGTAATTGGGCCAGAACTGCACGATGGCGATTCCGATCGACAACCCGAACCCCACCGCTGCGCCGACGAAAGGCACAAAGCTCAGCAGTCCCCCGATAATACCAACAGCCAAGCCGAAATTGAGCCCCAACAAGCTCAGCGCGGTAGCGTAATACGCCGCATCGATCAGCAACACGCCGCCCTGCCCGCGGATCACGCCTGCCATCGAATCATCGATATCGGTCAAAATCTTGTTGATCTCGCCCTTGGTCTCGCGCGGTAGCAAATCCTGCAGGCCTCGCTGCATCCCCTCCCAGTCAAGCAGCAGGTAAAACGCCACGACCGGCGTCAAAACGGTGAAAGCAATAACGCTCACACCGGTTAGCCCGATATTGACCAGTTCCGCCGGCAGCGTCGCGATGAAAACCAATGCCTGCCGCGCCAGATCAGCGATGGTCGCCTGAACCTGCGCTGCCCGTTCTGGCCCGAGCCACTCGTTGATTTCGGGCGACCAGCGCGCCACCAATTCCTGCAGATCAGTCACATAGCCGGGCAAGCGCTGGATCAGCCCGATGATCTGCTGCCCGATCATCGGGACCAGCATAAAGAACAAACTGACGATGATGGTAATGACGCTCAGTAGCACGATGCTGGTCGCCAGCGCGCGGTTGATCCGCCACGCCTGCAGCTGGTTGACCATGGGGTTGAGCAGATAGGCCAGCGCCGCGCCCACCACGAAGGGCAGCAATATGCCGCGGAACAGCCACAGCAGCAGCACCAGCACAACGAGGAACGCAATCCAGATCAGGACTTGATTTCGGAGAGTCATGCTGCCCAGCGGCCCTTGCGTCGGTTTGGTCGAGAAGCTATCAGGCCGTGAAGGACCGCTATTGGTCCTAGCTTCAGGCACCGGAGTTGGCAACTGCCCTGGCTTTCCGGTAGGAGCTTTGCGCACGCTTTCCCCATCAGGTCCGAGGCCAATGTCTGATCCATCAAACGGTTTGTCATACAAGCAAGCTGGAGTCGACATCGATGCTGGCAATGCACTGGTAGAAGCCATCAAGCCTGCGGTTCGTTCCACGCGCCGTCCAGGCGCCGATGGCGAGATCGGCGGCTTCGGTGGCTTGTTCGATCTGCGCGCCGCAGGCTTTGTCGATCCCGTCTTGGTCGCGGCAAATGACGGCGTCGGCACCAAGCTCAAGATCGCCATCGACACCGGCAACCACACCACCATTGGCCAGGATTTGGTGGCCATGTGCGTCAACGACATCATCGTCCAGGGCGCCGAGCCGCTGTTCTTTCTTGATTACTTCGCCACCGGCAAGCTCGACGTCGAACAAGGCACAGCCATCGTCACCGGCATAGCAGAAGGCTGCCGCCTTGCCGGGTGTGCATTGCTCGGCGGGGAAACAGCCGAGATGCCGGGCATGTATCATGGCAAGGATTATGATCTTGCCGGCTTTGCCGTCGGCGCCGCCGAGCGCGGCACTCTCCTGCCCAGCCCATTGATCTCCGAAGGCGACGCCCTTGTCGCACTGGCTTCATCTGGCGTTCACTCCAACGGCTATTCGCTCGTTCGCAAGATCGTCGAGCTTTCCGGTCTCGACTGGTACGCCGACGCGCCCTTCTTGCCCGGCCAAACCCTCGCCCAAGCCCTGCTCACTCCCACGCGCATCTATGTCAAACCGGTGCTCTCGGCCCTGAAAGCCGGCATCGGCATCAAGGCCCTGGCCCACATCACCGGCGGCGGTTTCATCGACAACATACCGCGCGTGCTGCCTGAAGAACTGGCGGCCCACGTAGACCTATCCGCCATCCAGGTGCCTCGGGTTTTCTCCTGGCTGAGCAAAGTCGGCGGCATGGACGAACGCGAAATGCTCCGCACCTTCAATTGCGGCGTCGGCATGCTGGCCGCCGTATCCGCCCTCGATGCCGATCGGCTAATCGCTCATTTGACCGAGGCCGGGGAAACCGCCACCATCGTCGGACACCTCACCGCTCGCACCCGGGACCCCGTTACATTTCAGGGCAAGCTGGCGCTGTGATCCGCAAGCGTGTCGCCATCCTCATCTCGGGACGCGGCTCCAACATGTCCGCGCTGATCGAGGCTGCCAAGGCGCCGGACTACCCGGCCGAAATTGTCGGCGTCCTGTCCAATCGCGCCGCTGCAGCCGGCCTTGCCGTCGCTGCAGCCGAAGGTATCGCCACGGCCTCGCTGGCACAAAGCAAGTTCCCCAGCCGCGACATGTTCGAAGATGTCATGACGCAGATCCTGGAAAGCTGGGACGTGGATCTCGTGTGCCTTGCCGGCTTCATGCGAGTGCTGGGTGAGGATTTCGTCAACCGCTGGGAAGGCCGAATGATCAACATCCACCCTTCACTCCTGCCGCTTTATCGTGGCCTTCATACCCATGAGCGGGCGCTGGCCGACGGCGCAAAGGTGCATGGCTGCACCGTCCACTTCGTCACGCCGGGCCTTGATGAAGGCGCCCCGATTCTTCAGGCTGAGGTGCCGGTGCTGCCCGGGGACACGCCGGATACGCTAGCCGCGCGTATTCTCATCGAGGAACATCGCATCTATCCCGAAGCCCTGCGCATGCTGGCTTCCGGTGAACTTACGGCAACGCTGCAATAAACGCCGTCACAACTGCGGCGGAGTTGGCCGATGCCAAACCCATGAAAGTGCCCATCTCGTTCTCGCCTTCACCGCCACCTGCCAAGTCGGACAAGGAGCGGAAAGCAATGAACGGCACATCGTTGGCATAGGCCACATGCGCCACCGCCGCGCTTTCCATATCAAGCACGCGCGCCTCGAAGGTCTCGAACGCATATTCCCGGAATTCGGCATTGTCGACGAACGCCGCGCCCGAAACACCGTTGCCGCCGACATAAATACCTGGCGCTGTGGTCAGGCACTGATCGGCCGCTGCGCAATCCTCGAGTTTTGTTTCTGCCGCCACCTTTTCGGCAACCGCCAGCAGATCGGGATCGACCGCAAACCAGAACTTGGACTCGGGCTCCGCGCCATCGCGCGCAACACTGACCTCTTGGGGAAAAATCATGCCAAAGTTCGGAAAAGGCGCTTCGAGAAACGGTGGCGGCACGAACGCGCCATCCACTTCTCTGGCCATGATGACATCCAGATACTGGCTCCATTGCGCCGGAACGATCACGTCGCCGATATGCCGCTCTGGGTCCACCCCGCCCGCTATGCCGGAGAACACGATGCTCTCGATGGTGAAATGATCGAGCGCCAGTTGCGATGTCATGGCAGCGTTGACCATGCTGACGCCGGTCAGGAACAGGACGACCGGCTTGCCTTCGATCTCACCCGTTGCAAACACCGTCCCATTGACGGTGTGATCCTTGCGGTCGGTCAGCACCTCCTGCAGCGCAACCCATTCCGGCGCGAATGCTGACATGATCGCGATGCGCGGCGTGGTGTCTAGGGTCTCGGCGGCCCAGGCGGCAGGGACGGCCAAAAGAACACTGGCGAGTGCAAGAGAAGCTAGGCTGCGCATGATTGCTCCTTAATCGATCAACTTTTTACATTGATTACCGATTAAGCAGCCGCTGCCAACCCACCTTCTACGTTTTTCCAGCAACGCCCTCCCTTGAAGAGGGAAAGTTGCATCACGCCTTTCTATTATGACCCAGATGAGTAACCTTAAAACCGGCCGGGGACTTGAGGCCATAACCCATCAAGCGGTCGAAACCGATATGCGCGGCCCAGATGATCGCAACGGGCAAGAGCATGTTTGTACCGAAGGCAACTCCCACAAGCGCCAAGGCCGCCGGCGCCAGATAGGTATGCCCCACATTGTAGACTGCCGCCCCGATCCGATTGCCCCGCAGATAGCCCAGCATGAAAATATCGGGAACAAGAAACAGCGCCGCGAAGAGCCACCAATTGGCGCCGAGGGACTGATAAGCCCAAGCAGCAAGCACAAGCGCTACCCCGCCCTCCAGGCGTAGCGTAAGGGCGACCGGTTTGGTGATTGAAACACTAACCAGGTTTGGCTTGCTGGTCTGAAAGGCGTTCGGCGCATCGGTGATAGTCATCTTTTGTCTCCGTCTGACATCCGGAGATTACGCTTCACCGCTTAAGTTTCGCCATTCACCACATCCGAACAGCGGCCACACAAAACTGCATAGTCTGCCTAGACGGCACTTATCGTGCCCAAAAGCTGCGTAGTGATCTGAGCCAAGCGTGATTACGCTCAAGTTGATCGCGCAAAGAGCTGACGATCTTTTCGCGTTGCGATGTATCGAGCCCGCGTGCCTTCAGTTCCTCGAACTTTGCCAGTTGCCTGTGGTAAGCAATGTCCGTGCGCACCACATGTAGCGAAGCGACCTCAATCGATGCATCGAGCGCCGAAGACGCTCGGCTGGCGTCCTCCCGGGGCCTGTCCAACAACGTTGTCATCGCAGCCGCCTATGCCGCAATGGTTCTTGGCGCCATGGCACGGCGCAAGGCATTGTCCAAGTCTACTGGCGAGAACGGCTTTGCCAGCACAGGCGCGTCGCCACAAAGCGGTGGCACGTCCCTCGCGGTATACCCTGTTACAAACACCACTGGAATACCGCGTTCCCGGCACGAGGCCGCCACCGCCAGGCTGGTCGTCAGCCCCAAATTGATATCAAGCAATGCCAGGTCTGGATTGCTCTTACTCAGGAGAGTGAAAGCATCAGCCTCGCAATGGGCCCTGCCATCAACGCTCCAGCCAAGATCCTCTGCAATCTCCCCGATCATCATCGAGATCAGAGGTTCGTCTTCAACAATAATCAGGCTTTGATCAATCGCTTGCATGTTTCGTTCCGCCCACGAGAGGTGCAAATGACGCTAGCTTATTGATACCTTAACGAAAGGTTACGCGCATCCCTTTGTACGTTTGCGGACGAATTGACGGCAAGGCGACGATCCCAAGGAGTCCGGAGAGGCGCTCGTTGTTAAGCAAGCGCCTCGTTATTTCAGCGGCCACCTTCCATCTTGCGGTTGCGCTGTCCCTTGCCGCCTTCGCCATAAGGATAGTCGGCGATTTGCGGATTGCTGACCTCGGTCAACAGGTTCATCTCCTCATCCGAGAGCTTAAGATCGGCCGCACCTAGATTGTCCGCCAACTGCTCTGTTGTCCCCGCGCCCAGGATCACCGACGTCACGGCTGGCCGTGCCGCCGTCCACGCGAGCGCCACCTGCGCCATGGAAACGCCGCGGGCTTTGGCAACATCTTCCAGGGTCCCGATGACGTCCCAGGTCCGCGCCTCGGCATTGCGCTTGTCATAGGCTTCCATGCCGCGCTTGGGGTTTTCGCCCAGCCGCGTCGCGCCCGTCGGTGCCTGGTCGCGCTTGTACTTGCCCGACAGCCAGCCGCCACCAAGCGGCGACCACGGCAACAGCCCAATATCGGCATCCAGCGCCGCCGGCACGACCTCGTGCTCTATATCGCGCACCAACAGATTATATTGCGGCTGCAGCGTTACGGGCGGCTGGAAGTTGCCGGCTCTGGCGACCCAAACCGCCTTGGTCAATTGCCAACCCAGAAAGTTCGAGAACCCGTAATAGGCAATCTTGCCGTTACGGATAGCGTCGTCGAGGAACCGCAGCGTTTCTTCCAGCGGCGTCAGCGCATCGAAAGCATGCATCTGGTAAAGATCAATGTGCTCGACCTGCAAACGCTTGAGCGAGGCATCCAGCGCCTCCTGCAAATTCTTGCGCGACAAGCCCAGATGGTTCGGCCCGTTCCCCATCGGGAACCGGCCCTTGGTGGTGATCACCAGATCGCGTAGGATTCCAGGCTTGCTCTTGAGCCAGCGCCCGATAATTTCCTCGGAGAGGCCGTCGCTGTAGACATTGGCCGTATCCAGGAAATTGCCGCCCGCAGCGACATAATCGTCCATCAACCGAAACGAGGTCGCTTCGTCCGATTCCTTGCCGAATGTCATCGTACCCAGGCAGTAGCTGGAAACGATGGCGCCGCTGTTACCGAGCTTGCGGTACTCCATGGATAGTCCTCCTCTTCAGGCTTTGGGGTCTGCCACAATCGATGCAACCACAGTCTCGTTGCGCGAGCACATGAAGCACTGGGCATGAATTGGGGCAACGCGCCGGAACGGCACTCGTGAAGTCCATCACAAGCCCCACGGTCATGCAAGTGCAACGTTACAAAATCTAACCGCGCTAGTGGCAAGCCGTGCGAATACGGGTTAATTTAACCGAGCTCGCGATGGGGCTTGGAGGGCAAGTCCGGCGGGCACTCGGAGGGATGAATGCCTGCTATTTCGAACCTTTTCTTCAGGACAGCTGTTGTATTCCTGATCGTCGGCGTCGGTATGGGCCTGCAGATGGCGATCAGCCAAAACCACAACGTCATTGGTGCCCACGCGCACGTAAATCTGCTCGGCTGGGTAACTTCAGCCATTTTCGGCGGCTACTACGCACTCAATCCAGCCAAGGCCGAGCGCCGCCTCGCTTTGGTGCACTATGGTGTCTACACCGCTGGCGTAGTCATCATGAGCATCGCGCTATACCTCCTGTTGCAGGGCAACACCGCTATGGAGCCAGTTGTCGCCGTTAGTTCGCTGATCACCCTTGCCGGCGTTCTGGTCTTTGCCTGGACCGTTTTCATGCCGGCAACCGCCACTATCGTTCGCACCGCAAAGATGGCCTAAACGTTCGCCCCGCCCGGCCATGCACCATCATGGCCGGGTACTCTTATTCCAGCGCCCGTTGACACCGCACCCGGCCTTCACCATGTTGCGCCCCTTCTCATCAAGCGTTGCGGAACGGGTACTCCATGAAGGTCGTCGTCGTTGAAAGTCCGGCTAAGGCCAAGACAATCAACAAATATCTGGGGTCAGGCTATGAAGTCCTGGCATCCTTCGGTCACGTCCGTGATTTGCCCGCGAAGGATGGCTCGGTCCGTCCCGACGAAGATTTTGCCATGTCTTGGGAGGTCGACACCGCCTCCAAAAAGCGCCTGGGCGACATCGCCTCGGCCCTCAAGGGCGCCGACGGACTGATCCTTGCAACCGACCCTGATCGCGAAGGCGAAGCCATTTCCTGGCACGTGCTCGACGTTCTCAAGGCCAAGAAGTCCATCAAGAAGGACATGACGGTCCAGCGCGTGGTGTTCAACGCGATCACCAAGGATGCCGTCACGGCCGCCATGGCCAAGCCCCGCGACATCGACATGCCGCTGGTCGACGCCTACCTCGCTCGTCGCGCCCTCGATTACCTCGTTGGCTTCACCCTCTCGCCCATTCTCTGGCGCAAGCTGCCCGGCTCCCGCTCCGCCGGCCGCGTGCAGTCGGTCGCGCTGCGCCTCGTCTCCGACCGCGAAGCCGAAATCGAAAAGTTCAAGCCCGAGGAATACTGGTCCGTCGAGGCCAAGCTCGCACAGGGCGGCAAGAGCTTCCTCGCGCGTCTGTTCTCCGTCGACGGCAAGAAGACCGACAAGCTTGACATCAAGACCGGCGAAAACGCTGCCGAGATCAAGAAGTTGATCGAAGCCGGCCAGTTCAACGTTTCTGCCGTCGACAAGAAGCCCACCAAGCGCAACCCTTATGCGCCCTTCACCACCTCCTCGCTGCAGCAGGACGCGTCCTCGCGCCTAGGCCTCTCGCCTAATCGCACCATGCAGATCGCCCAGCGCCTCTACGAAGACGGCCTCATCACCTACATGCGAACCGACGCCGTGCAGATGGCGCCCGAAGGCATCTCCATGGCACGGTCGGTGATCGGCAAGTATTTCGGCGAGGAATACCTTCCCGAAAAGCCGCGCATCTACCAGACCAAGGCCAAGAACGCCCAAGAGGCGCACGAGGCCATCCGCCCCACCGACATGTTCAAGCGGCCGGAAAACCTCAATCTCGACGCTGACCAATCCAAGCTCTATGGCCTGATATGGCGCCGCACGCTCGCTTCCCAAATGCGCTCCGCCGAGATCGACCGCACCACAGTCGATATCTCGGTCAACGTACCCGGCCGCGCCGTCGAGCTGCGGGCCGTGGGCTCTGTAGTCACATTCCCCGGCTTCCTTAAGCTATACGGCGTCGAGGTGAAATCGGACGAGCCTTCCGAGGATGACGAGGACAGCCGCGAACTGCCGCCGCTCGCCGTTGGCGACAAGCCAAGCTTGCAGGCCGTCGATATCGAGCAGCACTTCACTCAGCCGCCCTCGCGCTACACCGAGGCGAGCCTAATCAAGAAAATGGAAGAGCTCGGCATCGGCCGTCCATCCACCTATGCGGCAACCCTCACCACCCTCAAGGACCGCGACTATGTCCGCCTCGAGGGCAAGGCCCTGCACCCCGAAGATCGCGGCCGCATCGTTACGGCATTCCTTGAGTCCTTTTTCACGCGCTACGTGGAATACGGCTTCACCGCCGGCCTCGAAGAACAACTCGACCAAGTCTCCGCGGGCGATCTCGACTACAAGCAGGTGCTGCGCGATTTCTGGACGGACTTCACTGCCGCCACCACCGAGATCAAGGACCTGCGCGTCTCCGAAGTCCTCGACGCGCTCAACGACCTCCTCGCCAGCCGCATCTTCCCGCCCAAGCCGGACGGCTCCGACCCGCGCCTGTGCCCCACCTGCGGCGAGGGCCAGCTCTCGCTGAAGCTTGGCAAGTTCGGCGCCTTCATCGGCTGCTCGAACTACCCCGAGTGCAAGCACACCATGCAGCTGTCGGACGCCGCCAGCGGCCAGTCCGCCGAAGCCGCACCCGGCAATGGCGTCCTCGGCATTGATCTGGAAACCGGCGAGGAAGTCTTCCTCAAGTCCGGCCGCTTCGGCCCCTACGTCCAGCTCGGCGACAGCAAGGAAGCCAAGCGCTCATCCCTCCCCAAAGGTTGGGACCCGGCTGCCCTCACGCTCGAATCCGCGCTGAAGCTCCTCAAGCTTCCCCGCGAGATCGGCCTCCACCCCGAAACCGGCCTGCCCATCTCCGCGGGTCTGGGCCGCTACGGCCCCTTCATCCTCCATGACGGGAAATACGCAAACCTGCCCGACATTGAAGAAGTCTTCAGCGTCGGCATCAACCGCGCCGTCGACCTCCTCGCCCAAAAAGCCGCCGGCGGATTCAAGCGCGGCGGCGGCACCGCCGTGGCCGCCATCCAGACCTTCGAACACGACAACGGCCCCATCAGCGTCCGCGCCGGCCGCTACGGCCCCTACGTCAACCAGGGCAAGATAAACGCCACCATCCCCAAGGACGTGCAGCCTGAAGCCGTAACCCTCGAACAAGCCGTCGAATGGATCGCCGCCCGCGCCGAAGCCACCGGTACCAAGGTGAAAAAGGCTCCGGCAAAGAAAGCTGCGGCCAAGAAACCCGCCGCCAAAAAGGCCCCAGCAAAGAAGGCCGCACTCAAAAAAACCGTCAAAGCCGAAGACGTACCGTTTTAGGCAACCCCCACCTAGTCTCCCCCTTGGAGGGGGAGGAACAGATCGTGCGCATCCACACTCTCAGTCGACACCTCCCCCTACCAGGGGGAGGATCAAGGTGGGGGTCCGGGAGCCACGATGCGCAGGGTAATCGATAGTCAGTTCAGGCTGCGACGAAAATGATGATTTTTTGAGCACCGGAGCGGAGCGTACGTTGGTACGTGAGCACCGGAGCGCAAGAAACCGGCATTTGCAGGCCAGCATGAGCTGAATAGCGGTTACTCTGACATCACCCTCCCCACCATCCGCATCCAATTCCCCATCGCGATCTTCCCCACCAATTCCTCCCCATACCCCTTCTCCAGCAGCGCCCCCAACAATCCCTGCACCCCCGTAACATCCCCAATCACCCGCGGCATCATCGCCCCGTCGAAATCACTCCCCAGCGCCACGCCGTCCTCTCCCAGGGCCTCCACCAAGCCATCTACATGGCGAACCATCAGCTCCATCGGTGTGTCGGCCACAAACCTTCCATCCGGCCGCAAGAACCCGACCGCAAAATTCAGCCCCACCATGCCGCCACTCTCGCGGATCGCCGCCAGCTGCCAATCCACAAGGTTCCGCGCATGCGGACAAATGGCATGCACATTGGAGTGCGTCGCCACCAGCGGATGGCTCGAAATCGCCGCCACGTCACCAAACCCCGCCGCATTGAGATGCGACAGATCGATCATCACCCCAAGCCGATTGCACTCCCGCACCAGTTCCTTGCCCGCCTGGCTCAGCCCCGGCCCGATATCAGGATCGGCATTGTGCCGGAACGGCACCCCGGTCCCGAATGCATTGGCGCGGCTCCAGGTGATCCCCACCGACCGCAGCCCCGCCGCATAAAGCACATCCAGCGCCCGGAACTCGGTATCGATCGCCTCGGCGCCCTCGATATGCATGATCGCTGCGAGCTTTCCAGCCGCCTGGGCAGCCTCGATCTCCCCCTTGCTCCGGCAAATCGCCAGCGCCCCCAAGCGCTCAAGCCGCAGCAAAATGGACGTCATGCCGTTGGTGGAATGCTGCGCGTCAGCCAGCTCCAGTTCAGGCGGCAGTTTTCCGTCAGCTGCTGCAGCGGTGCCCACCACCCCGGCGAATGTCCCCTTAAGCGGTGGCGGAAACATCGCAAAGAACCCGCCCGCCATTCCCCCAGCCTTGGCGCGCGGCAGATCGATATGACCGCCCCTGCCACCATCGACAAACGCCCGCTCCTGCTCGACTCGAGGCAACTCCAGCAAGCGCAGCAGCGTGTCATTATGACCGTCGAAGAATGGAATAGTCATGGAAGGGAATCGTCTTTCTGTTAAGCGCGCAGTTCATCCCCACCCCGCGCTTCCCGCAAGGGGGAGGGTGAGATCAAGTGCCTTGCACTATCTACCCATATGCACCGTACTTCCCTCGGGCTCGACCCGAGGGCCAGGTTCCGCGAACGCCACGTCCGGCAGTTGCCCGAGTGACCCTTGGGTCGAGCCCGAGGGAAGTACAGTGTTCTGGCCAGCACGAGCGCCTACACACGACTTAACCCCTGCGCCACTACGGAACCAACCCCCTCGCCCGCCCCTTCATTTGGCAAACCGGCTGCCATCACCTATCTATCACCCCAACTCCAGTCGAAAATGCACATGGCCAAGCCAACAACAAAACCAAAAAACACCTCCGGCCCCAAACGCTCCCGCGCACCCGCAGCTGATGCGCTGCCCACGCGCGAACAGCTTCTCGAAGCGCTTGCCGAGCAATCTGACATCAAGGGGAAGCGCGATCTCGCCAAGGTCTTCGGCATTCGCGGCGACATGCGCCGGCCGTTCAAGGCAATGCTGAACGAACTCGAAGGCGAAGGCATCATCACGCGCACTCGCAAGGCGCTGCGCCGCACCGCGGCCCTGCCCCACGTCACCGTGCTCGACATCCCCACAGATGCCGATCCCGATGATCTGCATGCATTTCCTGCCCAGTGGAACGAGGAAGAAGGCGACAAACCGTGCGTTCAGGTTCTGAGCGGCCGCGATGCTCGCGTTGTTCCCGCGCCCGGCGATCGCATCCTTGCCCGCATTGACGCCGGCGAAAGCGATATCCCGGTTTATACCGCCAAGGCGATGAAGATCCTCGACAAGCCGCGCCGTGCCCATATCGGCATCGTCCGCATGGACGAAGATGGCGCGCGCCTGATCCCCGTCGATCGCAAGCAAAAAGAAATGCGCATCCCTTTGGGCAATCTGCTCACAGCTTCCGATGGCGATCTCGTCGAAGTCGAGGTCAAGCTCTCCGGCCGCCTGATGATACCGCGCGCCAAAGTCACTTCGGTCATCGGCAACCCCGCCTCCGAAGGCGCCGTCAGCCTTATCGCCATCCACGCACTCGAAATCCCCTACAAGTTTCCAGCCTCGGTCATTCGTGAAGCCGACGAGGCCAAGGAAGCCAGTCTCAAGGGCCGCGAAGACTGGCGCGACGTTCCCCTGATCACCATCGATCCGCACGACGCCAAGGACCACGACGACGCCGTCTATGCCGAGCCGGATACCGACGAAAACAATGCTGGCGGTCACATCGTCACCGTTGCCATCGCCGATGTTGCCGCCTATGTCCGCCCCAGCACGGCGCTAGACCGTGAAGCCTACCTCCGTGGTAATTCGGTCTACTTCCCCGACCGTGTCGTCCCCATGCTGCCCGAGCGCATCTCGAACGAACTCTGCTCGCTCAAGGAAGGCGAGCCGCGTGCCGCCCTCGCCGTGCGCATGGTCATTGGTGCCGATGGCAAAAAGCGCAGCCACAGCTTTCACCGCATCCTGATGCGCTCGGCTGCGGGCATCAGCTACCAGCAGGCCCAAGCCGCTATCGATGGCCATGCCGACGACAAGACCGGCCCTCTGCTCGATACCATCCTGCGGCCGCTCTACGCCGCCTACGACACCATGAGCAAGGCGCGCGACAAGCGGGGCCCGCTCGATCTGGACCTGCCGGAGCGCAAGATCATCCTTGATGAAAAAGGCATGGTCAAAGACATCCGCGTCCCTGAACGGCTCGAAGCTCACCGCCTCATTGAAGAGATGATGATCGCGGCCAATGTCGCCGCCGCCGAAACGCTGGAAGCCAAGCGCTCGCCCCTGCTTTATCGCGTCCATGATGAACCCAGCAGCGAGAAGCTGCAGGCCTTGCGTGATTTCCTCGGCTCGCTCGATATTTCCGTCAAGAAGTCCGACAATGTCCGCGCGTCCGACTTCAACGGTATTCTTGCCCAGGCACGCAAGGCTGGCAATGTCGAGCAGGTCTCGGAAATGGTTCTCCGCTCGCAGGCTCAAGCCATCTACGACAACGAAAATGTCGGCCATTTCGGGCTGAACCTTGACCGGTACGCCCACTTCACCTCGCCCATTCGCCGCTACGCTGATCTCATCGTCCACCGTGCCCTGATTAAGGCACTTGGCCTGGGCAACGACGGCTTGAGCGACAGCGAAGTCGAAAAGCTCCCCGGCATCGCCCAGCACATTTCGGCCACCGAGCGCCGCGCCATGAACGCCGAACGGGAAACCGCCGACCGCCTCCTGGCGCAGTTCCTCTCCGCCCAGATCGGTGCGCGCTTTGAAGGCCGCATCTCAGGCGTTACGCGCTCGGGCCTTTTCGTGCGCCTCCTCGAAACAGGCGCTGATGGCTTCATCCCGGCCTCCACCCTCGGTCAGGACTACTATCGCTACGCCGAAGACCAGCAGGCCATGATCGGTGATCGAACGGGCGAAAAATTCGGTCTGGGCGATCGCGTAACCGTTCGGCTCCTCGAAGCCGCACCGGTGGCGGGCGCCTTGCGCTTTGAACTCCTGTCGGAAGGCACACGCGGCAATCCGTCATCTGGCAAACGGACCATAAGGCGCCCATCTAGGGCGCAGGCACTCAGGGGCCGCAAAAAGAGGTGACATAATGGCTGGCAAGGCAAAGGCGATCGAGAAACGCAGCGTTGGTCAGGCCATGTGGCGCGGCACCTTGTGCAAGTGTCCTCACTGTGGCCAGGGCAAGATGTTCCGCGCCTATCTCAAGGTCGCCGATCATTGCGACACCTGCGGCGAGCAGCTCAACCTGCACCGCGCCGACGATTTCCCGCCCTATATCGCCATCATGATCGTCGGCCACCTTCTGGTTGCCGTCATGCTCCACATGGACATGGCGTACCATGTCAATCCGCTGACCTACATGTACACCATGATCCCGCTCGCCGTGATACTGCCCCTCGCCATCCTCCCCTCCATCAAGGGCGCCGTGGTAGGTCTGCAATGGGCCAACGGCATGTACGGCTTTGGCGACGGCAAGTTTGCTGATTAAAGGACATCGCTTGACTTGCGGGGAAAAATCCGTAGGTTGCGGCGAAATTCCGGCGCCGGGGACTCCGCGGCGCCTTTGCTATTGTAGAGGACTATGAAATGGCCAAAGCCGCCTCCGTGAAGATCAAGCTCGTGTCGACGGCTGATACTGGCTATTACTACGTCACCAAGAAAAACGCCCGCACCCAGACCGAGAAGCTGTCGTACAACAAGTATGATCCGGTTGTGCGCAAGCACGTCGAGTTCAAGGAAGCCAAGATCAAGTAATCTGGCGCCTGCTCGTTTCAGTGAACGCAAAAACCCTGCATCCACGATGTGGGGTTTTTTGTTGGTATTTTCGGGTAGGATGTGGTGCTCAACGCTAACAGTCTGTTAGCATCAAGGCCCGATCGGTTACATCATCGAGAGGGGAGTGGCTGGTCCGGAGCGGCATGTCGAAGAGGCCACTCTGTCCGCATCCGGACCAACCGCCCTACGGTACTCAGGAGTTGCGGCGGACCTGAGAGAGCCGTAGGGAACTCGCCGGCGAGTGCCCTTTTGGGTGGCTCGCTGCGTTGAAGCCAACCTACTCTGGCGCCGGAAAAACTCAAGGATTACCAGCGCTTCCGCGCCAACAACCCTTTGTTAATTATAACAAATAACCCTAATCGATACGGTTAAGCGGCGTCGAACACGACCCGGTTCCGCCCCTCCCGCTTGGCCCGATAAAGCGCCACGTCTGCCCGCTTGATCAGCGACTCAGGCGTATCCGACCCCGTCTCGTTCAGCGTCACGCCAGCTGAAACCGTCACCTTCAGCTGCCGCTCTCCCCCGATCTGAAAACCCCGCTCCGAAATCGATTGCCGCACCCGCTCGGCAATGGTTTCGGCCTGCCGGTAGTCGGTATCGGGCATCAAGACGACGAATTCTTCCCCACCAAATCTGCAAGCAAGATCAACGCCCCGGATGTTCCGCTTCAACCGCGCCGCGAACTCCTTGATGACGATGTCGCCAATGTCATGACCATAATTATCGTTCACCGATTTGAAGTGATCGATATCCAGAATCATCAGCGCCATGTCACGCTCCTGCGCCTGCGCCTTGCCCAGCATCACGCCCAAATGCCGATCGAAATAGCGCCGGTTATACAGCCCCGTCATGTCGTCCGTAACGGCCATCGCCATGGTGTTGTTGACGCTCTGGCGAAGTTCCAAGGCATAGCGGTGCCGCCGGATTTGCGTGCGCACACGGGCAGATAGCTCGTTGCGCTCCACCGGCCGCGAGATGAAATCATTGACGCCCAGATCAAGTGCCCGCACCACCCGCGGCTTGTCGGCTTCATCCGAAACCAAAATGATCGGCAAGGTTCGCGTATGTTCAAGCGTCCGGATTTGCGAGCACACCCGCAGCGGATCGAAATCCGTCATCGCCATGGTGACGATCGCCAAATCATATTGCGCGCCAGTCACTTGGAACACAGCATCGGCCGGTTGCGTCAAGATATCCACGCTGTGTTCGGGCATGAGATAGTTCTTTAATCGCTCGGCGTGCCGCTGATCGGTGTCGATAACGAGAATGGAGCCATTGCTGGTGCTGATCATGTCCATGGCGCGGATCGCGTCTTCCACGGCGATCTGCTGGCCTGTCATCGCACGGGCACGCAATTCGTCCGTCAGAGACTTGAGCCTGGTCAGGCTTTTGACGCGAGCCATAAGCTGTACGTCATCGACAGGCTTGGTCAGGAAATCATCAGCGCCGACTTCAAGCCCCTTTACCCGGTCGGAGGGCTGATCGAGTGCCGTAATCATTAGCACGGGAACATGGTGCGTTCGAGGATTGCTTTTGAGACGCTGGCAAACCTCGAAGCCGTCCATCTCCGGCATCATGACATCGAGCAAGACAATGTCGATCTCACTGCTCGCGCAGATCTCTAGCGCCTGCTTGCCGGAGGTCGCCGTCAACACCTCGAAGTACTCGGCGCTCAGACGCGCCTCAAGCAAGCGCACATTGGTGGGAATGTCATCGACAATTAGAACGCGTGCGGTCACTCTCAGCCTCGAAATGCTTCGCCCGCTGCTGGCGTCCACCAACGGCATCAAGCGACGCCTAGTCGGAGATTTTCGCTGTTCTAACGAACCGATCAGGCCGGTCCAATGTAGCGGGCAATAGTTTCCAGAAAGTGTGGCACCGAGATTGGCTTACTGATGTAACCCTCACATCCGCCTTGCAGAATCCGCTCTTCGTCGCCCTTCATGGCAAACGCAGTGACTGCAATAACGGGAATATGGGCGAGTTCGTCGTCATCCTTGAGCCATTTGGTGACGACAAGCCCGGAAACCTCAGGCAATTGGATGTCCATCAGGATCAAATCGGGGTGGTGCGCACGTGCAAGATCAAGCGCTTCCATGCCATTGCGGGTCTGGATCACGGCATAGCCACGCGATTCGAGCAGATCGTTGAAGAGCTTCATATTGAGCTCGTTATCCTCGACGATCATCACTGTCTTTGGCATTGATCAATCCTTGCACCGGTAAGGCGCCGGCGGCTCTTCGCTTTGCCACCATCTTCAGCTAACATTGAAACTGTTACAAAACACCAAATGAGGCCGGCAGTGCCCCGTCCAGAACAGGCCGACCTATCCGTCACGGCGCTTGCAGAAGCCTGCCTGTCTTATCTTGCCGAGAATCCCGAGGAATTGCTGGGCTTCATGCAGTATACGGGTCTTGATCCTTCATCATTGCGAAATTCCATCGGCACCCCTGCTTTGGAACGTGGCCTCATCGACTATGTTGCCTCTAACGAACCGATTCTGCTCGCCCTTTGCGCAAACACCGGCCTCACGCCCGAACAATTCATGCGGGTCTGGCACCGGCTCAACCCGGCAGGTTAGCAATTGGCGCGCGATTGGCTTTGCCGCGACTGCATGGCCCATAGCACCGAGGCTGCTGTGCCGGTCCGCTGTCCATCCTGCGGCTCGCCACGGCTTTCAAGCCACGATGAACTATTCTCACTCTCGATTGCACATGTCGATTGCGATGCCTTCTACGCGTCTGTTGAAAAGCGCGACGACCCTACCCTGCGCAATAAACCGCTGATCATCGGCGGCGGTACACGTGGAGTGGTCTCTACCTGCTGCTACATTGCTCGGCAGTCCGGCGTTCGCTCCGCCATGCCGATGTTCAAGGCAACGCAGCTGTGCCCAGACGCCGTGATCATCAAGCCTGACATGGCCAAGTATGTCGGCGTCAGCCGCCAAATCCGCAAGCTTATGGACATGCTCACCCCCTTGGTCGAGCCATTGTCGATAGATGAAGCGTTTCTTGATCTCTCGGGCACCCAGGCTCTGCACAAGGCGCCACCAGCCTTGGTGCTGGCTCGCTTTGCCAAAGCCGTCGAGACCGAGATCGGCGTAACCATTTCGGTTGGCCTAAGCCACAACAAGTTTCTGGCCAAAGTTGCCTCGGACCTCGATAAGCCTCGTGGCTTTGCGATCATTGGCGCGGCTGAAACCATCTCTTTTCTCGCGCCCAAACCGATTAGCCTGATCTATGGCGTTGGCAAAGTCTTTGCCGAAACTCTGCGCAGGGATGGCCTAATAACCATCGGCCAATTGCAGCAGGAGCCGCCTGAAAACCTCATGCGGCGCTATGGCGAGACCGGCGCCCGCCTTGCCCGCCTAGCACAAGGGCAAGACAGCCGCCGGATTTCGCCTGATGGGGAAATGAAGACAGTCTCATCCGAGACGACCTTCAACACCGATATCGCCTCGCTAGAAGGCCTCTCGACTGAGCTGCTCAATGTCACCGAGCGCCTTTCCGAGCGCCTCAAGGCCAAGAACATCGTCGGCGACACGGTGACGCTGAAGCTGAAATCTGCAGGATTTCGCTTGCGCACCCGTGCCCGCCACTTGATGATCCCGACACAACTGGCCAATGTTATCTATGAAACCGGGCTGTCTCTCTTGCAGCGCGAGGTGGATGGCACCGCTTTTCGGCTGATCGGAATCGGTGTTTCAGGTATCGATGCTGCCGACGGCAGCGATCCCGCAGATTTGCTCGAACCCGCGATCGCCCGCAAGGCGGCAGCAGAAAGAGCGATGGATAAGGTTCGTACTCGTTTCGGCCGCGAGGCTGTAATTCGCGGCAAGCTCTACGGGCGTAAAGTCAGCCGGCCGCCGCTCGACATCGACGAAGAAAAAACCGAAGGCAACATCCAATGACTAGTCCGATAGAGAAGCTCCGCGAATATGGCTATGAACTTCCTGCTCCCAAGGCGCCTGTTGCCAGCTATGTTCCGGTGACCCGCACCGGCAACATCCTTTATGTCTCGGGTCAGATATCCAGCAACGAGCATGGCGTCGTCACCGGCCTTCTGGGCGACAACATGAACGTTGTGCAGGGTGGCAACGCCGCGGAACTTGCCGCACTGAACGTGTTAAGCCAGATCGTCCATATGGGCGGCGTGCCGCTCGAAGAGATCAAGCGCATCCTCAAGGTAACCGTTCTGGTCGCCTCCACGCCTAATTTTACCGAGCAGCACCTTGTTGCCAATGGCTGCTCCAACCTCTTGGTGGGCGTTCTGGGCGACAAGGGCAAACACGCCCGGGCTGCCTTCGGCGTAGCCTCCCTGCCCTTTGGCGCAGCAGTCGAAATCGAAGCCGTGGTCGAAGTCTGACCGTAACACCATCGTCACTTAGCGGTGCGACTGAGGCGCAGTCCAACGGCGAGGCCATCATGACCCAAGTTTTGTTTCCACGCCCGATTGCCCACCGCGGCCTGCACAATCGCGCCGCTGGCGTCATTGAAAACAGCGCGAGCGCATTCGAAGCCGCCATCGCCGGTAATTTCGCCATCGAATGCGACGTGCAACTTACCAGCGACGGCGTACCGGTCATTTTTCATGATGACGGTATGGAGCGGCTGCTTGGCACGCACGGCTATGTGGCCGACACAGCTTCCGCCGACATCACCACCACGCCGCTGCTCGGCAGTTCCACAGATGACTGCCCCCAACGCTTAACCGAGTTCCTGACCCAAATCGCGGGCCGCACGCTGCTCCAGATCGAACTTAAGCACCAGCGCGACTCCTCGGGCACGCAGCACCTCGCTCGCGCTGTTGCCGAAGCTCTCAAAAGCTACCAGGGTCCGGTCACCATCGAGTCTTTCGACCCAAATCTGCTCACATCCATCCGGCAGTTCGGCTTCAGCGGCCTGCGCGGCATCATCACTTATGACTACGCCGACGACAGCGAAGCCCTGTCACTTACTGAACAGCAGCGCTATAGCTTGCGCCATCTGCTGCATTGGCACGAAACTCAGTTCGACTTCATTTCTTGCGACAAATCGGCTCTGGACCTTCCTGCAATCAAGTTCTGGCGAGCCTTAGGAAAACCCGTGACGGCTTGGACAATTCGGTCCAAACTTGAAGCCGACGCAGCGTGGCCCCATATCGACCAGATTGTCTTCGAAGGTTTCAATCCCGACATTGCCAACTAGCGCTTACAAGGCGACCATACATCCCTCGACTGCCAGCATCCCGGCCGCCGTGTGGAACTCCCTTGTGCCCTCGACCACGAGCGTGACCGATAATCCTTTTCTCGATCATGCCTTCTTTCTGGCGCTGGAAGAGTCGGGCTGTGCGACCAAGCGCACCGGTTGGCAGCCGCAACATATTTTGGTCAGCGGCGAAGACGATCGGCCACTAGGCTTGATGCCATTGTTCCTCAAATCACATTCCATGGGCGAATATGTTTTCGATCATGGATGGGCCAATGCTTATGAGCGTGCTGGCGGCAGCTACTATCCAAAGCTGCAATGCTCTGTGCCATTCACCCCGGCAACGGCGCCAAAGCTGCTGGTCCCCTCCGACGACGCCGAAGTAAAGGCAGCCCTGCTCGCTGCGGCCCAGCAACTTGCGCTTCAGCGCGATGCCTCATCGGTGCACGCCACATTTGTACCCTCAGCTGAAGCCGACGAAATGGAGCATCTCGGCTGGCTGCGGCGAATGGATACCCAATTCCACTGGCACAATCAGGGCTACTCTACTTTCGACGAGTTCCTCGGAACCCTAGCCTCGCGCAAGCGCAAGACCATTCGCCGGGAGCGCCGCGACGCACTGGCGGACGGGTTGGAAATAAGGTGGTTGAGCGGTTCGGACCTAAAGGAACATCACTGGGACGCATTCTACGAGTTCTATGAAGATACTGGCGCCCGTAAATGGGGCCGCCCTTATCTCAACCGGACGTTCTTTTCGCGGCTAAACAAAACAATGCCGGACCGCATTGTGCTGATGCTGGCCTATGATGGCCCGACGCCGATTGCGGGGGCTATCAACTTCGTCGGCAAAGACCGCATCTTCGGTCGTAATTGGGGCTGTACCCGCGATGTCCCGTTCCTCCATTTTGAGCTCTGCTATTATCAGGCGATCGACTACGCCATTCAGCACAAGCTGGCGGTTGTGGAAGCAGGAGCGCAAGGCGAGCATAAGCTGGCGCGAGGTTACGAGCCCTCCATCACGCATTCGGTGCATTGGATTGCCCATCCTGGCCTGCGGGACGCGATAGCCGACTTCCTTGAGCACGAGCGTGTCTCAGTAGAACGGAACCAGGAATTACTTGATCAGTTTACACCCTTCCGCAAGGGCGAACGAACAGACCGCTGAGCTTGGCGCGATCGCCACTTTCCCTTGCGCTCAAGCGGGATTATGTAAGGTCGCATGATTTGGGACGTTTTGGTCTTTCTGCTCCAGGCTGCGCTGATATTTTTGGTATCGACCGCGCTGTTTGACGCCCTCCACTGGATTCTGCACCGTTGGGAGAACTCTCCCAACCTGCTGCTCCGCAAGTTCTCGTCCTGGCACTGGGTCCACCATAAATTTCTGGGCCCGGACATGCAGATCAACCCCGCCTATGCAGTGGCCAACATCTGGTTTCACATCCTGCCGGAATACCTTACCTCGATGGTTGGCACGGCACTATTTTTGCTGGTCATCCCATGGCCGCCGGTAGCTGCAGTTGCCGTGATCCGGACTATCATGCTCCTGATGACCCTGCGTGAAGAAGGCTTAGATTATAACCATATGTCCATGAAGCGCGTGGGCGGCCAGCAGGGCAAGCTTTGGGTGGATAACAACTACCATGCAATGCACCACGTCTATCCGCGCAACTTCTACTCATCTTTCGCCAACATGTTCGACCTGATAGCGGGAACCGCATGCCCCATTGCGGGTCGCCATTTTCTGGTGACCGGCGCTAGCGGTGCGTTTGGTTCTGCCATGGCCGAGCAACTCAAGAGGTTAGGCGGTATCGTCGAGACAGCTAAGTCCGGGGTCGACTTTACCGCTGGCGACTACTCATCAATGCTAGAAAGGCTTGGGCGCGCCGATGTGCTGGTCCTGGCGCACGGCGCCAAGACTGGCGATTGTTGGAATGCCAATTACCGAAGCTTTAAAGGCATCATTGATGCTTTTGTCGAAATTGGGCAGTCACGGCTCACCCCACCGGAAGTCTGGGCGCTAGGCTCGGAAGTGGAACTGCACGGCGATCTTGGCATGCCCGAGTTGAAGGACTACTCAGCGTCAAAACGCGCCTTTGCACGCCGTGGACTCGATTATTACCGCTCTGATGCGCTGATCTATCGTCACATCGTGCCGTCTTCCTTCACCTCCGCTATGGGCAAAGGCGCAATGAGCGCCGACACTGCGGTTAAGATTGCACTGTTCTTTATTCAGCGCGGGTTTCGCTATGTGCCAGTGACTTTCACCGGCCTGGCCGTGCTAAACTTCGTCCGCTTCCGGTTTCTGCAACAGGGCAAAGCCTCATCACTCGAGCAGCAGAGCAAATCATGAGCTATGATCCGTCCAACATTTTCGCCAAGATCCTGCGGGGTGAAATCCCCGCTCACAAGGTCTATGAGGACGAACAAGCGCTCGTCATGATGGATATCTTTCCACAATCAATCGGGCACACCTTGATTATTCCCAAGGCTCCATCTCGGAATTTGCTTGATGCTGATCCCGCTGTGCTATCCCAACTAATGCCACTTATTCACCGTGTCGCTAATGCGGTGAAGCAAGCGACCAAAGCGGACGGCATCCGCATTGCACAATTCAACGAGGCTGAAGCAGGGCAAACAGTCTTCCACTTGCACTTCCACGTCATCCCTGCCTATGAAAATTACGCCCTTGGTGCACACGGTGGCGGCAAAGCAGACGAGGTCGAGCTCGCAAATCTTGCTCGGTCTATCGCTTCAGAACTTTAAGTCTATATAGGCAAACAGATCAAAGGCTGTGGTCGACAACCAAGCCCCCCTTGAGCGTAACGATGCGGTCAGCCCGGCGTGCCAGATCATGATTGTGCGTCGCGATCAGCGCCGCTGCTCCTTCGTTCTTAATCAGGTTCGCAAGAGCCCCAAAGACGATCTCGCTGGTTTCAGGGTCAAGATTGCCGGTCGGCTCATCAGCGAGAATGACCTTAGGGTGATTGGCTGCCGCACGAGCAATGGCTACCCGCTGCTGCTCGCCACCCGATAATTCCGCCGGACGATGAGTTGCTCTTTTGCCAATTCCCAGTAGCTCCAGCAACTCCATTGATCGCTGGTCCGCCTCCTGCGGGGACTTGCCAGCAATCAGTTGAGGAATGGAGACGTTCTCCAAGGCCGTAAACTCGGGCAGCAGATGATGAAATTGATAGACATAGCCTACGGTTGAACGCCGCAACTGAGTACGGCCACGATCACCCAGTTTACTGGTCTTCATGCCGACTATTTCGACTTCCCCGCCCTGCGGGCTTTCCAGCAGCCCGGAGAGATGCAGCAGCGTCGACTTTCCGGCGCCCGATGGCGCTACCAAGGCAACAAGTTCACCGCTCTTGACGGTGAGGTTCGCCGCTTCGAGCACGCGAACGGTCTGCGCGCCCTCACCGTAATGCCGGTGGACGTCCGTTAGCACGAGATGAGGCTTACTCATACCGCAGCGCCTCTACCGGATCATACTGCGCAGCGCGCCAGGCTGGGTAGATCGTGGCCAGGAAGCTCAGCCCCAGGGCAAGACAGACTACGACAGTCACTTCGACCGGATCCGTCTTCGACGGCAACGAAGACAGAAAAAACACCTCAGGCGGGAAGATCGCCACACCCAAGCTATTGGACACAAAGGCGCGCAATGGCTCGGCATTGGCGGCCACGATCAAGCCGAGTACAGTTCCCACCAGCGTTCCGATAACGCCTATAGTCGTGCCTGTAATAGAAAATATTCGCATGATCGCACCACGGCTTGCTCCCATGGTACGCAACACTGCGATATCGGAACTCTTATCCTTTACCAGCATGATCAGGCTGGAGATGATGTTGAAGGCAGCAACAAGAATGATCATGGATAGAATGGTGAACATCACCACGCGCTCCACCTGCAGGGCAGAAAAGAATGTCTCATTGCGCTGCTTCCAGTCCGTCAAGATGAGCGGCCGGATCGGCGAAGCTTGAATGCGATCCCGTATAGTTGCCGTATCGTCAGGATTGGTGATGAAAATTTCAGCCGCACTAGCTTGATTGATGCGCTCGTAGGCCGCGTCAATCTCCTCGTCGCTAGCCAAAGGATCGAGTTGTTCGAACCCGGGCCGCAGCACCTCGGTGAACATCTTGAAGTAATCCTGAGCCGGTTCGAGCGGCATATACATGAAGAAGCTGTCGAACTCGACCATGCCGAGGTTGAAAATGACATTAACCGGGTAAGATTTGATCTGCGGCGTCGTGCCGAACGGGGTCATCGCACCATCAGGATTGATGATCTGCACTTGATCGCCCAATGAGACGCCCAGCGTTTGTGCCAGCCGGTAGCCAATGGCAATACCCCGGCCTTCGTCCCAATTGTCCCAGCCGCCCTGCTCGGCAGAACTATAAAGCAGCTTAAGCTTTTGCAGATTCTCCTCGTTCATGCCGCGGACGGTAACACCGGTTGAGCTACCCTGCCCCGAAGCCAGGACCTGCCCTTCGACAAACGCAACCGCGAACTCCACCCCAGGTATGTTCTGGATGGTAGCAACGGTCTCCTCGTAGTCCGTGAACTCGCTTTCAATGGGGTAAGCAGTAAAGTGGCCGTTCAACCCCAAGATCTTAGTCAGCAACTCGGCCCGGAACCCGTTCATCACTGACATGACGACGATCAAGGTTGCTACGCCAATTGCCACGCCGACCATAGTGAGGCTGGCAATCACGGAGATGAACGCTTCTTTGCGCCGGGCTCGCAGGTAACGGCCTGCCAGCATCCATTCGAAGCGCGAAAAAGGGCGCGTGCCTTTGTTGAGCAGCGTCGGCGCCGTATCGGTCAAATGTCGGCCATCCTTTGAGGTTCAATCAGATCACGGAGGCGCGCTACGACGTCAATCATCGGCAGGGTCTCGCGCTCACCGCTCTTACGATGCTTGATCTCGACCTCACCCGATTTCAACCCGCGTGGGCCGAGGATGATCTGATAAGGAATACCGACTAGATCGGCTGTGGTGAACTTGGCACCAGCAGCTTGATCGCGGTCATCGTAGAGCATGTCCAGACCAACGTCTTTAAGATCACTGTAAAGCTTGTCGCATGCTGCGTCGCAGTCGACATCACCCGCCTTGAGGTTGATCAGCACTGCTTCGAAAGGCGCAACGCTTACCGGCCATACGATCCCGCTATCATCATGACACGCCTCGATGATTGCAGGCACCAGGCGCGTCAGCCCAACACCATAAGACCCCATGTGCACGAGGATTTCCTTGCCATCAGGACCGGTAACGGTTGCTTTCATTGGCTCGGAGTACTTGGTGCCGAAGTAAAAAATGTGGCCGACTTCAATGCCTCGAGCAGAAACGCGAAATTCTTCTGGCACCGCCGCTTCGTACTCCGCCATGTCCACCATGTCTTCGGTAGCGGCATATAGCGACGTCCAATCGTCAAAGATTGGCTTTAGATCGCCACGGAAATCTATGTCAAGACCAGGAATGGGTTTGTTCAACAAACGCTTGTCGCAAAAGACGGCACTTTCGCCAGTATCGGCCAAGACGATCCATTCGTGGCTGAGATCGCCACCAATAGGGCCAGTGTCGGCGCGCATAGGAATGGCAGTGAGCCCCATGCGAGCGTAAGTACGCATATAGGCCACGAACATTCGCTCGTATGCCTTCACCGCCTCATCCTGGCTAAGATCGAAGGAATAAGCGTCCTTCATAAGGAATTCGCGGCTGCGCATAGTGCCAAAACGCGGCCGTACCTCGTCGCGGAACTTCCACTGAATATGGTAGAGGTTGAGCGGCAAGTCTTTGTACGATTTGACATATGACCTGAAGATGTCGGTGATCATCTCCTCGTTGGTTGGCCCATAGAGGAACTCGCGCTCGTGACGATCCTCTATGCGCAGCATCTCCTTGCCGTAAGCATCGTATCTCCCCGACTCCCGCCAAAGGTCTGCCGATTGGATTGTTGGCATGAGCAGTTCAATGGCCCCGGAGCGATTCTGCTCCTCTTCGATAATCCGCTGCACCTTCATCAGCACCTTGTAGCCGAGCGGCAGCCAAGAGTAGAGCCCAGACGCTTGCTGGCGGATCATGCCGGCACGCAGCATCAACCGGTGAGACACTATTTCTGCCTCTTTCGGAACGTCGCGTAACACAGGCAAAAAGTACCGGGACAGGCGCATGGAAACTCCCGCAAGAACAATCGACTCAAGGCTTTTCTTGGCGCCCACTCAAACCCTGTTAGAGCATCCGATGCAAGCATGGAAGGCATGCAGAATCTGCGTGACAGCCCCCTAACAACTTGTTAGGGTCCGTGACAATAAAACAAAGGCGGTTCAAACCGCTGGGCGTCGACAACGTCTAGGGAGGAGCGTTGGCAGCGCGCTTCAGTAGCGCACCTAAGACCAGCGTATTGTCGAACAAACTAATTCAGCGGGGCCAAGTGCCCCGCTTTTTTGTTTGGGTCCTCTTCACCGGGGAGAAACTTGGCTACAGCGAACAACTTGAGAAGACTCGCTTTGGCCCTTCTGGGCACAATTGAGCGGCCTCGCTTCGATCGTGCGGCATTCAGGGCCATCGTATATTCGTGACTCTGGCACTTGATGGTCAAACAGCCAACATCAAGTTCATTCCAGATGAGTAGAATTTTAGATGTCAGCTAGCGCCGCACATTTGCAGCCCCATCAACCATGGATGGGGCCGGCCGGGATGGACGGCAATGAAGCTGGCAAGTGCAAGCGAGCCTGAATTGCAAGCCGCTCTCGAGATGGCTTATGCGCATGCCATTAGAAGCGTAGTCGCTAGCGGTTCCAGTAGCGGTAGAGCGTTTCATTGCTCAGCCCCCAGAACAGCAACAGGGTGAAGACAATGGCGAGCCCTGTGGCAATCAACGCCCGCATTACCATTCTCGGTGCGACCGGCGCCCCTGGATCCGTTCCGCCTGCTATGTCGCCCGCGTCACTCTGACTGCGCGCACCAATCGGCAGAACCGCAATAAAAGTCAGCCACCAGATAACGATAAATACCGCGACTATCGAGCCTATGGGCATGTTGCGATCCTTGCGCCGGAAAACAGATCAATGAGCCCAGTCTTGTCACGCTTTTTGCGGGCGAAGACCGGGCCGGCTTGTTATACGCGATGCACGAAGATCGAGACATTGGGCTTTCTGCCCCAGTAGGCATTGACCTCATTGCGAATAGCCTTGAACAGCGCCGAATTGAGCACTTCGGTATCGCTGCGCCGCTTTGGCGGCATGGACTTGAGCACACCGGCGACGGTGTCTTCGACCAACTCGGTCAGTGACTCATCCTCAGTTTCCGGTAACCCCTCGACCACCATGTCAGGTCCTGACACGATCTGCCCACCACCATTGACGCAAAGGCTAACAACCACATGGCCGCCGAAGGAGAGACGACGGCGACCTTTGACCCCGGACTCATCAGGCGTGCAAAGCACCAGGCCATCGAGATAAAGCTCACCGGTACGCACTTCGCCCGGAAAAGCCATTGGTTCCGGAAACAGCCGGACCATATCGCCGTTGCGGGCCTCGCAGACATGCGGAATGCCAGCCTCGCGGCCGAGCTTGGCTTGCGCCTCAAGATGAACGGCTTCGCCGTGCACCGGAACAAGCACCTCTGGCTTGACCCAGCCATAAAGCCGGCGCAGTTCTTCGCGACGCGGGTGGCCCGTGACATGGACCAAGCCGTCATTCGCCGTGACAACTTCGACACCTCGGTCAATCAACATGTTCTGTATGTCGATCACTTCACGCTCATTGCCCGGAATAGCCCAGGACGAAAAGATCATGCGATCTCCAGCGTTCAGATCAATCACCGGGTGTTCGCCACGCGCGATACGAGCGATAGCAGCACGTGCCTCGCCTTGGCTGCCCGTGCAAATCAGAACAATCTTGTTGCGAGCAAGTCCCTTGTAGGCGTCCTGGTCCAGCAAGGGTGGCAGGCCTTCAAGCATGCCGAGTTCCTTGGCAATACCCATGATCCGGTGCAGCGACCGGCCGGACATTACCACTTGGCGCCCCGCCTTTTCTGCAGCCCGGACAACCGAGACAACACGACCCACATTGGACGCAAAGGTTGTCACCGCGACCCGATTAGGCGCTTCGGCAATCATGGCCGCTAGATTGGCTGCTACTTCTGCTTCGCTCGGGCTCTCGCCATCCTTGAGTGCGTTGGTGGAGTCGCAAACCAGAGCCAGTGGCGTCGATCGGTCTTCCCCAATCTGCTGCAAGCGCGCCACATCCGTCGGTGCACTGAGCACTGGCGTGGGGTCAAGCTTCCAATCGCCCGTGTGAAGTACGCGTCCGACTGGCGTGGAGATCAAAAGCGCATTGGATTCTGGAATCGAGTGGGCAACATTGATCGCTTCCAGCGTAAAGGGTCCAATCTCAAATGGCTTGCCGGGCTGCATGATTGTGACATCGACATTCTCGACAATCCCGTCCCCTGCCCGCTTGGCTGCCAGCATCGCGGCGGTGAACGGCGTGCAGAAAACCGGCTTCTCAAAACCAGGCCACAGATCGAGTACCGCACCATAATGGTCTTCATGACTGTGGGTCAGGATGAGTGCCAGCACGTCATCCGCGTGTTCTTCCAAGAATTCCGGATTGGCCATGATCAGTTCGATGCCCGGCAGATCTGGACCACCGAAGGTCACGCCACAATCTACCACGATCCACTTCCGCGAGCGCTCCGGGCCGAAGCCATAAGCGCCCATGTTCATGCCGATTTCGCCGACGCCGCCAAGTGGCACGAAGACGAGTTCATCCCTTTGGTTTTTGGCCATAGGTCAGTCGTTCCTTTCGAGCGCAACGCCTAAGCGAACTTTGGTCGCCGGTCGCCTGCGCAGATTAATGGTCAGCTTCGGGCGCTGGCCGTTGCCCCAAAATGCACATCGCCCGCCGTAATCGCGATGCGACGATCGTCATTGGCTCGGACAATTAATCGTCCAGCCGAGTCAATGGTTTCGAAAATGCCCCGGACTACATCACCGTCTTGGCTAATGGCCACTGGTGCGCCTATGCCGGCAGCCGATAGACGCCAGCGTTGAAGGATCGGCTCGATGCCCTGCCCATCGTTCCAGAGACCAAAGCTTTCCACCCACGCATCACTTAGGGCTTCGAACACCGCTTCAGCCGTATGCGTCACGCCCAAGGTAGAGAGACTTGTTGCTGGGTAAGGCAGGCCGCTCGGAGCATCAACAACATTGACCCCGATGCCAACAGCGATTGCGTGCCTCCCGTCGGGCAACTTTGCCGCTTCAAGCAGGATGCCAGCCAGCTTTGCTCCATCTGCGAGCACGTCATTGGGCCACTTCAAAGCGATGCGTCCTAAGCCATTCATCACATCGGCACCATCGATGCCGATCTTGACCAAGCCAGCAGGAAGTATCGAAGAAAGGGCAGCACTAAGCGACACGCCAGCAACAAACCCGAGCGTGGCGGCAATGCCAGGCTCGGCGTCGGGAACAATCAAGAGTGTCGCAGCTAGATTGCCCTGAGGGTTTACCCAAGCCCGGCCCCGTCGGCCTCGTCCCGCAGTCTGTTGCAGGGCCGCAAACCAGATCCCGCCAGGATCGCCAGCCTGAGCCGCAGCAAGTGCTTCGGCGTTCGTCGAACCAGTGCTTTCATAGCCACGCAGCCGGTAACCAGCCATGCGCGCCTTCGGTCCAAGCAAAAACTCGGTCACCTAGAAGAGGCTTCCGGCTGCTGTATGCGCCAAACTGGCCAATGGACTACCGACCGTGAAGTAATACGTCACGATGAAAAAGCCGCTCACAGCCATGATGATGGTCAGCTCAGCCGGTACAGCCTCGAACCGACGGACAGGCTCATCGAAATACATCACCTTCACAACGCGCAAATAGTAAAAGGCACTGACAGCCGATGCCAGCACGCCAATGACCGCGAGCAGATAGAGCTGGGCGTCGATCGCTGCAAGGAAAGCGTGCCACTTGGCGAAGAACCCTGCAAGTGGCGGCATGCCAATTAGTGAGAACATCAGAATTGCCATAATAGCCGCAACGAACGGCCGCGTCTGAGCAGCGCCGGCGAGTTCGTCGATGGTTTCGACGTAACCAGTATCGGTGCGTAGCGACAGGACACAGGCGAATAAGCCAACATTCATTGCGATATAGATCGCCATGTAGATTGCGACACCCTCAACACCCACCTGCGTGCCCGAGGCTAGCCCCACCAGAGCAAATCCGACGTGACCGATCGATGAATAAGCGATTAGGCGCTTGATCGAGCGTTGCCCGATGGCAGCGAACGCTGCCAGCACCATGGATGCGATCGAAAGAAAAATAACGATCTGCTGCCAATCTTGCGTAATGCCTTGGAATGCGTCCATGACGAGCCGCACCATCAACGACATCGCCGCTACCTTTGGGGCCGTTGCAAAGAAGGCGGTGACCGGCGTTGGCGCGCCTTCGTATACGTCAGGTGTCCACATATGGAACGGCACGGCCGAAATCTTGAAGGCCACGCCGGCCAGCAGGAACACCACCCCAAAGATCAGGCCGATCGAGCGACCTTCAGAGGCGATCGCAACAACAATCTCCTGCAGATTCGTGTGCCCGGTGAAGCCGTAAACCATAGAGGCACCATAGAGCAGCATGCCTGAGCTCAGCGCGCCAAGCACGAAGTACTTAAGGCCTGCTTCAGTAGCACGCGGGTCATCGCGCTTGATCGATGCAAGCACGTAAGCCGCCAACGACTGAAGCTCCAAACCGATATAAAGGCTCATGAGGTCGTTGGCTGAGACCATCGCCATCATGCCCAGCGTGGCGAGCAGAGCCAGAATGGAGTACTCGAACTTGTGCGTTCCGTTCTCTTCGGCATGCGGCAAAGCAAGCACTAAGGAGAAGGCAGCGCCGCCAAGAACCAGCACTTTCATAAAGCGGGCAAAGCTATCGGTGATGTAGACACCATTGAACAACACCCCGTCGGCAGGCGCAAAGAGCACGAGCGCCGCCGTGACCACTAAAAGCAGCACAGCCCCATATGAAACGAGAAGAGAGCGCTCCTTGTTGATGAACACGCCAACGAGCAGCAGCACAATAGCGCCCACGGCGACCAGCATCTCGGGATAGGCAGGAGCAAGGCTCGCGAAATCCACAACGTCTGAGTTCACGGTAGTCTCCTAGTGGGATGCTTCGGCAGCCGGCTCTTCATGAGCTGCCTCTTCGACTGGCGCGGGCGCCACCTGGCCAATCAACGGGTTGGGTGCATTCGGATCGACCCCGTTAGACGCCGCGTACTGCGCCACAAGATTGTCAACGGCAGCCGCCGTGGTGTCGAGGATTGGTGCCGGGTAGAAGCCGAAGACGATCGTCAGCACGATCAAGGGATAAAGGATCACCTTCTCGCGCAAATTAAGATCCAGAATGCCTCGCAGGCTTTCCTTAGTGAGTGCGCCCCAAATCACCCGACGGTAAAGGTAAAGCGCATAGCAAGCTGAGAAAATAACCCCGAATGCCGCGCCGAATGCTACCCAAGTGTTGACTTGAAAGGCTCCCATCATCGTCAGAAATTCACCGACGAACCCGGATGTTCCCGGTAGCCCAACATTGGCCATGGTGAAAACCATAAACGCAAATGCATAGCGCGGCATTCGATCTACCAAGCCGCCATAAGCGGCGATATCGCGTGTGTGCATGCGATCATAGATCACGCCAACGCACAAAAAGAGCGCCCCGGAAACAATGCCGTGCGAGATCATCTGGAACAAAGCACCTTGGATGCCCAAAGCGTTGCCGGCGAAGATGCCCATGGTCACAAAGCCCATATGGGCAACCGACGAATACGCGATCAGCTTCTTGATGTCCGTTTGGACAAGCGCCACCAGCGAAGTGATGATGATTGCTGCGACCGATAGGAAAAAGATGATGTTGGCGAACTGCAGTGATGCTTCTGGAAACATCGGCAAGCTAAACCGCAGGAAACCATAGCCGCCGAGTTTCAGCAAAATCGCCGCCAGGATCACCGAGCCGGCAGTAGGCGCCTGCACGTGCGCTTCCGGCAACCAGCGATGCAAGGGCCACATCGGCATCTTAACTGCAAACGACAGGAAGAAGGCCCACCATAGCCAAGGCTGCCAAGACGAAGGAAAATCATGGTCGAGCAAGCGGGCAATGTCGGTGGTGCCGCCATTCCAATACATGGCCATAATAGCCAAAAGCATCAGAACGGAGCCCGCAAAGGTATAGAAGAAGAATTTATAGCTAGCCTGGATGCGCGCCGAGCCACCCCAAATACCAATGATCAGGAACATCGGCAGCAGCGTGCCTTCGAAGAACACGTAGAACATGGCTAGATCGAGTGTCGCGAACACGCCGATCATCAGCGTCTCGAGGACAAGGAAGACCACCATGTATTCTTTAACGCGGGTCTCGATAACTTCCCAGCTTGAGAGAATACAGAACGGCATAAGCAGCGCGGAAAGCACGACGAATAGAACGGAGATACCGTCCACGCCGACGCGGTAGCCGATATTGTCGCCGATCCATGGCAGGTTGACGACAAACTGGAAGCCAGGAGTGGACGGATCAAATGCCGACCACATCCAAAGCGAAAGCGCCAGTGTCACCAGCGTCGTGCCCAATGCGGTCCAGCGTATAAGATCAGGCGATGACCGCGGTGTGAGGAGGATAATTGCGGCGCCGACCAGTGGCAGCCACGTCAGAATACTTAGAATAGTGTTGTCGAAGGTCATCAGATCAGTCCCCCGGCCGCAATGGCCCAGGTCAGCAGAGCCGCGATGCCGATCAGCATGGCGAATGCATAATGGTAGAGATAGCCGGACTGAAGCTTTACGACCCACGAGGTGACGTTCTGAACGCGGCGGCCAAGACCTTCGGTTAGCCTCTCATTAATGAGCCAATCGTCGAAACCGCGCCAGAAAGCTTGTCCGATCCAAGCGGCGGGCCGGACGAAGATGAAGTTGTAGAGTTCGTCGAAATACCATTTGTTGAGCAGGAACTGATAAAGTCCTGGGTTCTGCGCGGCAAGCCGGCCAGGCACTTCTGGTTTGCGGATATACATGTACCAAGCCGTAACGAACCCGATGATCATCGAAATGGTGGCACTCCACTTCACCCAAGTGGGCACATGGTGGGCTGCCTCGATGATCTCGTGATCGACATAGATCGAGCCGGCGAAGAAGTGTTCGATATGCTCGACATCTTCAAAGAACATGCCGAAGAACACCGCACCGGAAAGTACGGCACCAATAGCCAGCACGTACAGAGGCACCAACATGACATTGGGTGACTCATGGGCATTATCAAAGGCCGATCCATGATGGCCATGCGCATGGTGTCCTTGATCAGGTGAATTGCTGCCATCGATAGGCTCATGATGCGTTTCAGCCGCAGCATGTGCCGGATCAGGATGCGCCGTGTGGGCGTGCTGTGCATCCCGCGGCGAACCATGGAACGTCAGATGGATCAGCCGCCACGAATAGAAGCTGGTGAATAGTGCCGCAATGACCAGCAGCCAGAACGCCAGCGACCCGACATTGCCGCCATAGGCATAAGCCGCCTCGATAATGGAGTCCTTGGAGAAGAACCCCGCAAAGCCTAGGAAGCTCGTGCCGGGAATGCCGACGCCCGTCAGCGCAAGCGTACCGATCAACATCATGGCATAGGTGATGGGGATCTTCTTGGAGAGCCCACCCATATTGCGCATGTCCTGCTCATGATGCATCGCGTGGATGACGGAGCCAGCACCAAGGAACAACAAGGCCTTGAAGAACGCATGGGTGAACAAGTGGAATACACCCGCTGAGTAAGCGCCCGTCCCAAGCGCGACAAACATGTAACCCAGCTGAGAACAAGTCGAATAGGCAATGACACGCTTTATGTCGTTCTGAACCAAGCCAATGGTTGCAGCGAAGAACGCTGTTATCGCGCCGATCACTATCACAAACGTCAGAGCGGTTGGAGATGTCTCGAACATTGGCGACAGCCGCGCCACCATGAACACCCCGGCTGTCACCATGGTCGCAGCATGGATAAGGGCCGATACTGGCGTCGGGCCTTCCATGGCATCGGGTAACCAGGTGTGCAGCAGGAACTGCGCTGATTTACCCATGGCACCCATGAAAAGCAGCAGGCAGATAACGGTGAGCGCGTGCAAATCCCAGCCAAGGAAATTCATAGTATAATTTGTAACTTCCGGCAGCCGTTCAAATGCGGTGTCAAAGTCGATGGTCCCGAGCAGCATGAAGCTGCCGAAGATGCCTAAGGCAAAACCGAAGTCGCCAACGCGATTAACCACAAAGGCTTTCATCGCCGCGGCGTTAGCAGACGGACGCGTGTACCAGAAGCCGATGAGCAAATAGGACGCGAGCCCCACCCCTTCCCAGCCAAAAAACATCTGCAAGTAGTTATCGGCTGTCACCAGCATCAACATGGCAAAGGTGAAGAGTGACAGATAGGCGAAAAACCTGTTGCGGTGCGGATCTTCGGCCATGTAGCCGATCGAATAAACATGAACTAGGCTGGATACGGTGTTCACAACCACCAGCATTATGGCGGTCAGCGTGTCGACACGCAGTGTCCAGCGCAGATCCATGTCGCCGACCTGGATCCAGGCCATGATCTCGACCTTAACGGCAGCGGCTTCGCCGCCACTGGTCGCGGCGCTAACCAGACCGTCACCAAACGCAACGGGCAAGAACACAACCCAGCTCAGAATGGCCGAGATGATCAGCAAGCCGGTTGAGATGTATTCACTTGGGCGATGGCCAATAGTGCGGCCAAGCAAGCCGGCGATCAGCGCACCGATGAGGGGCAGGAAAACAATCGCTTGGATCATAGCGGAGCTTCTTAGCCCTTCATCATGTTGACGTCTTCAACCGCGATCGAACCACGGTTGCGGAAGAAGATTACGAGCACGGCAAGGCCAATGGCAGCCTCGGCTGCAGCCACGGTCAAGATCAGCAAGGCAAAGACCTGCCCCTGCAGATCGTTGAGCTGCGCTGAGAAGGCGACGAGGTTCAGATTGACTGCCAGCAGGATTAGCTCAACCGACATCAAGATGACGATGATGTTCTTGCGATTGAGAAAGATGCCGAACACGCCGAGCGTGAACAAGATTGCAGCTACGGTCAGGTAGTGACCGAGCCCGATACCCAAGCCCATTTGTTGCCTCCTACAGCCCCTGACCGCTCTTAACCTTGACCACTTCCATGGTTTCGGAAGCCCGGCGCGCCACTTGTTTGATCGGGTCCTGCCGCTTGACGTTTGGCTTATGCCGCAGCGTCAAGACAATCGCACCAATCATGGCAACCAGCAGCACGGCGCCAGCTCCCTGGAACAGGAAGACGTAACGGGTATAGAGAACCAGGCCTAACGCCCGTGTATTATCGACCCCATTGCTGATCGGCAATACGGACGATCCGGCCACTTCCGGCGAAACAACAAAACTTCCGGCCACCAGCAGCAACTCCAGTAGAAGCACTAGTCCTACCACCACGCCGATCGGCGCATATTGCAGCATGCCGGAACGCAGCGATGCAAAGTCCACGTCCAGCATCATCACGACAAACAGGAAAAGAACCGCCACCGCGCCGACATAAACGACAATAAGGATCAGCGCCAAGAACTCCGCCCCAGCCAGCATGAACAAGCCAGCAGCGTTGAAGAACACCAGGATCAGGAACATTACGGCGTGTACGGGATTGCGCGAAGCCACAACCATGACAGCCGATGCAATGGCGATCGCTGAGAACACGTAGAAGAAAAATAGCGGAAGGGTCATATTCTTCCCTCTCAACGATACGGAGCATCGGCAGAGATGTTGGCAGCAATTTCGCGCTCCCACCGATCTCCGTTCGCCAGGAGCTTCTCTTTCGAGAAGTACAGCTCCTCCCGCGTCTCGGTCGCAAACTCAAAGTTTGGGCCCTCGACGATCGCGTCGACTGGACAGGCCTCTTGGCAGAAACCGCAGTAGATGCACTTCACCATGTCCAGGTCGTAACGCACCGTACGACGGGTCCCGTCGTTCTGGCGAGGACCCGCTTCGATCGTGATGGCCTGGGCCGGGCAGACGGCCTCGCACAGCTTGCACGCGATGCAACGCTCTTCTCCGTTAGGATAACGCCGCAGAGCATGCTCCCCGCGAAAGCGCGGGCTGACGTGACCCTTCTCAAAGGGATAATTAATGGTCGGCTTAGGCGCAAAAAAATACTTCATCGTCAAGAAAAACGATTTGGTGAATTCACGCAAAAGCAGCGTGTTGACGAGTTGGGAAGCGCGCATCAGGCGATTCCTCCATGCCAGCCCCAGCCGGTCAGCTGGAGTACAAATGCAACAACAATGACGCAGAGCAATGACAGCGGCAGGAAAACTTTCCAGCCAATGCGCATTAGCTGGTCATAGCGATAGCGAGGAACGATAGCCTTAGCCATCGCGATCATGAAAAAGACCAGGCTCAATTTGAGGAAGAACCAGATCACGCCGGGGATCCACGTGAACGGCGGCAGATCGATCGGCGAGGTCCAGCCGCCCAGGAACAAGACCGTTGTCATGGCGCACATCAGCAAGATCGAGATGTACTCACCCAGCATGAACAGCATGTAGGGGGTGGACGAATACTCGGTCATGAAGCCGGCGACGAGTTCGGACTCCCCTTCCACCAGATCGAATGGCGGCCGGTTTGTTTCCGCTAGGGCAGACACGTAGAACACCACGAACATGGGGAAAAGTGGCAGCCAGAACCAGTTTAGGAACGTAAGCTGTGGCAGGCCGATCATATGCGCTAAGCCCATTTCATACTGGGCACGAATAATGTCGTTAAGGTTCAGCGAGCCGACACAGAGCAGGACGGTGATAATCACCAAGCCAATGGAAACTTCATAGGAAACCATCTGCGCAGCTGATCGAAGGGCGCCCAGGAATGGGTATTTCGAATTGGAAGCCCAACCGCCGATAATCACCCCATAAACGCCAAGGGACGAGATGCCGAGAAGGTAAAGAATGCCGATGTTGAGATTAGCCATGGCCCAGCCGTCGTTCACCGGAACGACAGCCCAACCAGCAAGCGCCAGCGTTGCGGTAATCAATGGCGCAAGGATAAACAATACCTTGTCCGACCCTGCCGGAATGACCGCTTCCTTAAGTGCAAATTTAAGCAGATCGGCAAAGCTTTGCAGCAAGCCAAATGGCCCAACAACGTTAGGGCCGCGCCGAATTTGTACGGCCGCCCAGATCTTGCGGTCAGCCAAAAGAATGAACGCGGTGAAGATCAACAAGCCAACCAGCAGCGCTAGTGCCTTATAGATAAAGCCAACCTGAACACCCAATCCGAGAGCGGGAATTCCGAGCAGGTAATCAACCGCGGAGTTGAAATAGTCCATTGTGCTTTCCTACTCCGCTGCCTGTCGCAAGCCAGCGGCGGTAGCGGCGCACTCGCCCATGACGGCAGAAGCACGCGCGATTGGATTTGTTAGATAGAATTCAGAAACCGGCGAGACGAACGGGGTGCTGCCACCCTTTGCCTTACCTTTTGCAAGCTTCCTAATATCGCCAATTTCGCCCAATGCAATGGCATCAATGCGCGCGAGGTGCGGATGCTCTGCATAAAGTGCTGCGCGCAATTGGCCAAGCGAGTTGAATGGCAACGGTACGCCAACAACCGCCGACAGTGCCCGGATGATGGCCCAGTCTTCCTTGGCGTCGCCTGGCGGAAAAACCGAGCGGCTGGTCATTTGCACACGGCCTTCCGTGTTCACGTAGGTCGCGCTTTTTTCCGTGTACGTCGCTGCCGGCAAGATCACATCGGCACGGTGAGCACCGTTGTCGCCGTGAGTGCCGATATAAACCACCAGCGTGTTGCCAAGCTGGGACAGATCGTACTCGTCCGCACCCAAAAGGAATAGCACATCCACCGCACCCGAAAGCATGGCCGCGGTATCCGCGCCAGTTTTCGCTGGAACGAAGCCGACGTCCAGACCACCGACCCGCGCAGCTGCATTGTGAAGCACGGCAAAGCCATTCCAGGCTTCAGCCAGTTCGGCATTGCCGGTAGCGAGCTTGGCAGCAGAAGCCAGGACATCAGCGGAAGCTGCCCCCTCGCCTACAATCACCAGCGGCTTTTTGGCCTTGGACCAGAGCTCGGCAAAGCTTCCCTTGCCGGCGACCAGATCAGCCAGTGTGTCCGACCCATTGCCCAGATGCTGGACGTTGTAGGTCAGTTCGGCGTTTTCCCCTATCAAGCCGATCGGCAGGCCCGTCGCACGCCATACCTTGCGAATGCGCGCATTGACGAGCGAAGCTTCCTTGCGTGGATTGGTGCCGATCAGCAGGATCGCATCGGCCTGCTCGATGCCCCCAATCGTTGGGTTGAACAAGTACGAGGCTCGGCCATTAGCTGCCGACAACACGGAACCCGCAGGACGGGCATCGACATTCCCCGACCCGACCGCAGCCAGCAGCTTGTTGAGCGCAAACATCTCCTCTACGCCCGCCAGATCACCGGCGATCGCACCAATCCGAGCACCCGGCTTCTTCATGGCACGTGCAACGGCAACAAAGGCGTCGTCCCAAGTCGTTGCGCCCAGCTTGCCATTGCGGCGTACATAGGGACGATCGAGACGCTGGCTCTTAAGGCCATCCCAGACAAAACGGGTCTTGTCCGATATCCACTCTTCGTTGATGCCTTCATGGATGCGCGGCAGGATGCGCATTACTTCGCGGCCGCGGCTATCCACGCGGATGTTGGACCCAACCGCATCCATGACGTCGATGGACTCGGTCTTGGTCAACTCCCAAGGACGTGCGTTGAACGCATACGGCTTGCTGGTCAGGGCACCAACCGGGCAAAGGTCGATGACATTGCCCTGCAGCTCGCTGCTTAGCGCCTTTTCGAGATAGGTCGTGATCTCGGCGTCCTCACCGCGCCCGAGCAATCCCATTTCGGAAATGCCGGCGACTTCGGTGGTGAAGCGAACGCAGCGTGTGCAGTGGATGCAGCGGTTCATCGAGGTCTTGACCAAGGGGCCAATGTACTTGTCCTCGACGGCGCGTTTGTTCTCGGCGAAGCGATTCTTATCCACGCCATAGGCCATGGCTTGGTCCTGCAGATCGCACTCACCGCCCTGATCGCAAATTGGGCAATCGAGTGGATGGTTGATCAGCAGGAATTCCATTACGCCTTCGCGGGCCTTCTTGACCATTGGCGTATTGGTAAACATTTCAGGCGGCTCGCCGTTCGGACCGGGCCGCAAATCTTTCACCGACATGGCGCACGAGGCTTGTGGCTTGGGTGGGCCACCTTTGACCTCGACCAGGCACATGCGGCAATTGCCCGCCACCGACAGCCTCTCATGATAGCAGAAGCGCGGGATTTCGGCGCCAGCAGCCTCAGCCGCCTGCATCAGCGTGTAATAGTCCGGAACTTCGACGAGTTGGCCGTCGACTTTGATATTTGCCATATGTCCTACTCCGCCGCGATCGACGGTACGGCGCCGTCGGAGGTCGACGAATATGTGTACTGATCGATACGAGCTTCGATTACGTGGCGGAAATTGCGGATCAGACCCTGGATGGGCCAAGCCGCAGCATCACCCAACGCACAGATCGTATGCCCTTCAATCTGTTTGGTAACTTCGAACAGCATGTCGATCTCGCGCTTCTGTGCACGGCCTTCGACCATGCGTTCCATCACGCGCATCATCCAGCCGGTACCCTCGCGGCACGGCGTGCACTGCCCGCAGCTTTCATGCTTGTAGAACGCCGACAAGCGCCAGATGGCCTTGATGATATCGGTGGACTTATCCATCACGATGATGGCCGCCGTTCCAAGGGACGAACCAGCTTCACGAAGGCCATCAAAATCGACGATGGCGTTCTGTATTTTTTCGCCGGTTACACAAGGCACCGAGGCACCGCCAGGGATCACCGCAAGGAGATTGTCCCAACCGCCACGAACCCCGCCGCAGTGCTTTTCGATGATGTCCTTGAAGCTCTCGCCCATGGCTTCTTCGAAAGTTGCGGGGTTGTTCACATGGCCCGACACGCACATCAGCTTTGTGCCGGTATTGTTCGGCCGCCCAATAGACGCGAACCAGGCGCCGGAACGCCGCAGGATCTCAGGCACAACGGCAATGGACTCGACGTTGTTGACCGTTGTTGGGTTGCCATAAACACCCATGCCGGCCGGGAATGGGGGCTTGAGGCGTGGTTGGCCCTTCTTGCCTTCGAGCGACTCCATCAGCGCAGTTTCTTCGCCGCAGATGTAAGCGCCGGCACCATGGTGGACGATGATGTCCAAGTCCCAGCCATGGATGTTGTCCTTGCCGATCAGCTTAGCCTCATAAGCCTCCTGAACGGCATGCTCCAAATGCTGGCGTTCGCGAATAAACTCGCCGCGCACATAAATGAACGCCAGATGCGCATCCATCGCGCGGGCTGCCAAAAGGCAGCCTTCGACCAGATGATGAGGATCATGACGCAAAATTTCGCGGTCCTTGCACGTACCCGGCTCGGACTCATCGGCGTTGACCAGCAAGTAGTGCGGACGGCCATCATTGACCTTGGGCATGAATGTCCACTTCAGCGCAGTGGGGAACCCTGCCCCGCCGCGGCCACGCAGGCCCGAAGCTTTAACTTCATTGGTGATCCAGTCGCGCCCGGAGTCGATGAACTCCCTGGTACCCACCCAGGCGCCGCGTTGCCGTGCGCCGGCCAGGGTCCAATCATGGCGACCATAAAGATTGGTGAAAATGCGGTCTTTATCAGCGAGCAATCTTCACACTCCTATCTCGACTTCTTGCCAAAGACGCGGATGTATTCGGCTTCCCCGCCACGGGCGAGGACCTCGGCCTGCGCCAGCCAATTGTCACGGGCAATACGCCCCTTGAAGCCCAGCGCTTCTTCAACCTTGGCAACATCTTCTTCGCTCAAGGCGGCAATTTGGCTCCACTTGGTGATGCCCAGAGAGTTTAGCCGCCCCTCCAGCACCGGACCTACGCCGGTGAGAAACTTGAGATCATCCGCCGGACCCTCAGGAGCAACGAAGAGCGCCAGATCCCCACCACGCTCTGTCACAGGATTGACTTCCCTCGGATTGGCTTTCGGGGCGATGATCGTACGGGACTTCTTGGTTCCGGCAGGCGCCGCGCCTTCGGCAGCTGCCATATCGGTCGCTTTGCCAACAGCGTCACCACCGTCGATCTTGCCGGCGCCGGATTCAGCACCGGTTGCACCTTCGCGCATTGCCTCGTTTGGCTTACCATCAGCCTTGGAGTCGACATGCGCCTTTTCGCGTTCCTGCTCTGCCTTGGCTTCGGAAACCTTAGCCTCAGGAGGTGTACCTTTGATGGCAGGAGCGGACTCAGCCGTCATATCGCTGGGCTTTGCTGCGCTCGTCGCTGGCTGTGGTGGATTGCCAGCAGGAGCCGTAGGCGCACCGGCCGGCGTTACACCCTCCGGAGGTGCCGGCGGAATGAACTTTTCGCGCTTGGCGGTGGGCTCTTCCAACAGGGTCGTCGGCCCCGAAGCCGCAGCCGAAAAAGTGCGCTTGACCTGGGGACCCGGCTTGATGCTGGTACCGTTGCCGGCCTGGAACGCGTCGATTATCTCTTCAAAACGCTCCGGAGACAAATCCTCGTAATTGTCGTGGAAAATCGCCACCATGGGCGCATTCACGCAAGCGCCGAGACACTCCACCTCTTCCCAGCTCATCGTGCCATCAGCGTTAAGATGATGCGGATCGTGATGAATCTTCGACTTGCAAACATCGATGAGTTGCTCGGCTCCGCGCAGCTGGCAAGGTGTCGTGCCGCAAACTTGGATGTGCGCTCGCGTCCCGACCGGCTGCAGCTGAAACTGCGTATAGAACGTCGCAACTTCCAGTACCCGGATATAGGCCATATTGAGCAATTCGGCGATCGACTCGATCGTTGCCCGGCTGATCCACCCGTCCTGGTCCTGCGCGCGCATCAGGAGCGGAATAACAGCAGATTGCTGACGTCCAGCCGGGTACAACCCAATCGTACGTTCTGCCCATTGGGCGTTCTCAGCACTGAAAGCGAACTGCGCCGGCTGAACCGACTCGTCCGCAAGGCGACGCGCAACCATTAGCGATCAACCTCTCCAAATACGATATCAAGCGAGCCAAGGATGGCGGCGACGTCGGCCAACATGTGACCGCGGCATAAGAAATCCATGGCAGACAAATGAGCGAACCCCGGCGGGCGGATCTTGCAACGATACGGCCTGTTTGTGCCATCGCTGACGAGGTAAACACCGAACTCACCCTTCGGCGCTTCGACGGCTACATATACCTCACCCGAAGGAACCTTGAACCCTTCGGTATAGAGCTTGAAGTGGTGGATCAGCGCTTCCATCGACTGCTTCATCTCGCCGCGCTTTGGTGGCACGACCTTGCCGTCGAGAGCCGAAACGGGACCCTTACCGTCGGGCGCGTTCAGCTTTTCGATGCACTGCTTCATGATGCGCGTTGACTGGCGCATCTCTTCCATGCGCACGAGATAGCGATCATAGCAGTCGCCGTTCTTGCCAACAGGGATATCGAAATCCATTTCGGCATAGCAATCGTAAGGCTGGCTCTTACGAAGGTCCCAAGCCGCGCCAGACCCTCGCACAAGGACGCCCGAGAAGCCCATATTCCAAGCATCTTCCAGCTTCACCACGCCGATGTCGACATTACGCTGCTTGAAGATCGGGTTCTCGGTAAGAAGGCTGTATATGTCTTCCAGCGCGTTCGGAAAGGTGGAGCAGAACGACTCTATATCATCGACCAGCGCCTGCGGCAGGTCCTGGTGTACGCCACCTGGGCGGAAATAGGCCGCATGCATGCGAGAGCCTGAAGCGCGCTCATAGAAGATCATGAGTTGTTCGCGCTGCTCAAAGCCCCAAAGCGGCGGCGTCAGCGCCCCAATATCCATGGCCTGCGTGGTTACGTTCATCAAATGCGCCAAAAGGCGGCTGATCTCGGAATAAAGCACCCGGATCAACTGGCCACGGCGAGGCACTTCGATGCCGAGCATCTTCTCGATCGCCAGAGCCCAGGCGTGCTCCTGGTTCATCGGCGCCACGTAGTCCAGGCGATCGAAATAAGGCAGCGCCTGCAGATAGGTCTTGGCTTCAATCAGCTTTTCGGTCCCGCGATGAAGCAGCCCGATATGAGGATCGACGCGCTCGACGATTTCGCCATCGAGTTCGAGGATGAGCCGCAGCACGCCGTGCGCAGATGGGTGCACGGGGCCGAAGTTAATCGTGAAATTTCGGACGTCGGTCTCAACTACACTCATTGCTTGGCCTTCTCGTCGCCGGGTAGCACATAGTCAGTACCTTCCCACGGCGACAGGTAATCGAACGAACGCCATTCCTGCGCCAGCTTCACGGGCTCATAAACCACCCGCTTGCGCTCTTCGTCGTAACGGACTTCAACAAAACCGGTGAGTGGGAAATCCTTCCGCAGCGGATGACCGTCGAAGCCGTAGTCGGTCAAGATGCGACGCAGATCGGGGTGGCCTGAAAACAGGATACCAAACAGATCATAAGCTTCGCGTTCAAACCAATTTGCTCCCACAAAGATGTCGGTAATGGACGGCACAGGCGTTTCATCATCGACCGATAGTTTGATGCGAATTCGCTGATTCATGTGCGGGCTCAAGAAGTGATAAACAACCTCGAAGCGCTCATTCCGTTCAGGAAAATCGACGCCGCAAACATCAAGAAAGGCGATAAAGCGGCAGTTCGGATCATCGCGCAGAAACTTAGCCACATCGACAATCGAGTCGCGCTCGACAGTCAGCGTGAGTTGCTCGAACGCAATTTCGCTGCCGATGACGGCGTCACCGAGCGCACCCGCAATGTGTTGGCTCAGCGCGGCCAGTGGATCGAGCTGTATTGCCTCTTCCATAATGACCAATCCTAGCGTTCGATTGTGCCGGTGCGGCGAATCTTCTTTTGCAGCAGCAAGATGCCATAAAGAAGCGCTTCGGCGGTCGGTGGGCAGCCCGGAACATAGATGTCCACCGGAAGGATCCGGTCACAGCCGCGCACCACAGAATAGGAGTAATGGTAATAACCGCCACCATTGGCGCAGCTGCCCATCGAGATAACGTAGCGCGGCTCTGGCATCTGGTCATACACCTTGCGCAGTGCCGGAGCCATCTTGTTGGTAAGGGTGCCAGCAACAATCAGCACATCGGACTGGCGCGGAGAAGCACGCGGTGCCGTGCCGAAACGCTCCACGTCATAGCGTGGCATGGACATCTGCATCATTTCGACGGCGCAACAAGCGAGGCCTGTCTGCATCCACATCAGCGATCCGGTACGCGCCCAGTTGATAAGCTGATCGGCCGTGGACAGCAGGAAGCCCTTGTCTGCGAGCTCATCGGTTACTTCCGTAAAGAACGGGTCGTCAGCACCAGCAGGCTTGTTGGTACGCGAGTCGATCAAACCAGACGGACGCGGTGCCACTATCGTGCTGTTCTGTTCACTCAATCCCATTCGAGTGCCCCTTTCCGCCATTCGTAAATAAACCCTACGGTCAAAACGCTGAGGAAGATCATCATTGACCAGAAACCGAACCAGCCGACATCCCGGAAAGCTACCGCCCACGGGAACAGGAACGCGACTTCAAGATCGAAGATGATGAAGAGAATCGAGACAAGATAGAAGCGCACGTCGAACTTCATGCGCGCATCATCGAACGCATCGAAACCTGCCTCGAAAGCCGAGACTTTTTCCGGGTCAGGACGCTTAACGGCGATCAGAAACGGTGTGACCAAAAGAGCCAATCCGATAACGGCTGCAATGCCGATAAACAAAATGATTGGCAGATAGTCGCTGAGCAATTCAGTCATGCGGCAGCCTGTGTTCTAAGCCGGTCGGGCGACCGGATTCGCGAGAGCACCGCAGGCAATTGGGGCGAGCGAACCAACGCGAGGTTTGATGGCTTGGGCTTAGACCTTTGCCTATCGCGTTTCAAGGGAAAGAAATTATGATCAGAAAGATCATATATGCGGTTGGTTGGCGCTGCCGGCTGTATCCGACCAACGCCCGAAAACCGGCAATCTGTTCCATCAAGGATAGCTGCGGCAGGTCTGCCCAGAAGTGTCGTACCCGATATATAGAAAGTCTAACCACAGTGCCTAGAGGGCCACGGCCGCTGCGGGATCACAGATTCGTAAAGTTGCCGAACTAGGAAAGCCTGAAAGCCAAAACGGCGAACTGGGAGGACCAGTTCGCCGAATTGGGCTTGCAAGGTATTTCGGGAGGGCGGCGAAACCGCCCCGCCCCTTTGCAAATCTTAGAAGTGGTAGAACACGCCGACGGTTGCCTGAGCTTCGTCGAAGAAGTCATCGCCGCCATCGTCAAAGTAGCCGATGCCGAGGATTTCGCCGCGAACCGACACAGAGTCGGTAGCAGCAAATTCAACACCAGCGCCAAGAGCGTACACGCCATAGTCATCAACGTCGTTGAACTCGACGCCAACACCACCAGCGGCATACACGAGGACCGAGTCGGTGACGACGGCACCAACGCGAGCAAGAGCCAAGAACTGGCCAGCATCGTCGAAGTCATCGTTTTCGAAGATGTAGTTGCCCTGCAGTTCCAGACCCAGCAGGATCGGATCAGCAACCATGAAGTTCACACCAACGGCACCGCCGAGGAGGAACTGCGAACCACCATCAAAAGCAACGCCAGCGCCAGTAACGCCATCGTCGTAGAAGCGACCGCCAAGGTTCACACCGGCATAGAGACCATCCCAGGAGAAGCCGGCAGATTCGTAGATTGGCTGTGGGGTGGTTGGGATGATCAGGTCAGCGGCCTGAGCACCACCAGCGAGCAGCGCGGCAGCTGCCACACCGAGAGAAAGCGAACGTACAAACATATCTTGCACTCCCATAGAGTTAACCGTAGTCGACAGCTTAGATGCATCAACCGAATGCCGCTGACAATACTAAGTTGCCCTAAATTGGGCGGCGCGGCTAACGCAGGGTGAGCAGTGTTGCATCCTTGCCGCGCATTTGGCTCATTTTGATACAAATGTGACGGATGGCAACGATTTGTAAGGCCAACCACCGGCAGTTTTAAGGCGGTATGCAGGCGCTCGGACCGAATCGTCGCGCCTGGAAGCGCAGCTTGATACCGCCCTTAACCTATTGGTAAGAAACTGGTTTTCAAAAATGAAAATTGGCGCCGAAGGTAATCTGGTCGGTCTGTTCTCCGTCCCCGAGCGGGAAGCCACGCAGGTACTGCGCGTCCAAGGAGATGGTGTCGCTCACAGCCACTTCTACACCTGCACCGATTAAGGCTTCGCCGTTTTCAGGCGCGCCAAGGTCGATTCCATATCCGCCAGCGGCATAGACAAGCACATTGTCGGAGACAATCAGGCCGGCACGCCCTAGTATCTGCCCGTAGCTGCTGTTGCCGACCTCAGCTTCGCCCTCCGCAAGCCCATGCACAGCAATTTCGCCCCCCAATAGGTAGAAACCGAAATCGGCATTGATGCCGGCCTGCAAGCCTAAGGCAACCTGTCCAGCTGCCCCGGAGTTCTGCAAGCCGCCATAGACGCCAGCATAAAAGCCGCTCCAGTCGAAAGTGGCCGTCTCATAGATTGGCATTTCGGCGGGGGTGCTGGTGGGCACAGTAATAGCGTCCGCAGCCTGAACCAGAGCTACTGGGCAAGCTAAAGCCAAACCTGCGCCTGCTGCGAACCTCTTAAGACGCATCATTTCTTTCCATGCACTTGCCGCTTGGAACAAACGCGGTGGCAGCACGCACCGTTCCAGCGCCTAGAGTGTTCCGACAAGCACCGGCTCTTCGCGGAACTGCTCCGGGAATATGTCTTTCAACGCCTCGATCTTTGGCAGATCGTGCACCACAATGTAGGGCCAAGTGGGGTTCAGCGTCAGAAAATCCTGATGATACTGCTCAGCGGGATAGAAGGCTTCAAACGGCTCGATCGTCGTGACAATCGGCCCTTCGTATAGCTCGGTCCTGTTGAGTTGCTCGATATAAGCTTCGGCGGTCTCTGCCTGTTCATCGTTCACTGCAAAGATCGTTGATCGATACTGGGTGCCTTGGTCAGGGCCTTGATAATTCAACTGCGTTGGGTTGTGCGCTACCGAGAAGTAAATCTGCAACAGCTCGCCATAGCTGATCACCGACGGATCATAGGTCACTTCGACCGTCTCAGCGTGGCCAGATGTGCCTGTGTTGGAGAGTTCGTAGGTTGCGGTCTCAGCCGAGCCGCCAGCGTAGCCAGACACCGCTGAAGTGACGCCTTTCACCCGTTGAAAGACACCCTGCACGCCCCAGAAGCAGCCACCAGCCAAAACGGCCTTTGCACTTGTCCCGGTCTCGGCAAGGTCCTGCTTGGGCGCTGGGATAACCACCGGCGCTTCTTGCGCTGCACTGGGCTGGTTGAACAAACCAAAGGCTAGCGCCGGAAGCAACAGGAAGGAGGCAAACGTAGCCCGCCAGGGAAAGGCACGTGGAGCAGCTTGGGCACTGGATTGGGGCATGATGCGAACCTTCTTTTTAGCTTGATGCTAGCAGTTCGCTTTATATGGACCCTTCGTTACACCGGATCAGCACCTTCACGGCGAAATGACTGCGAAAGGCTAAGGGCAAAAGTAAAGACGACGAGGCCCAGCACCTGAGAGCCTCGCGCTTTTTTTTAATCGTGCAGACGGAACGTGCCCATAGTGCAGATGTTCTGCTCGAACTGCTCCGACTCACCGCCGCCCGGCGCCTCAAAACGCATGTCATAGAGGCACTCGTCGCCAATTGTTGTGACTGTGACGGTAGCCGAAGTACCTGGAGCGACCTGTCCGATGTCATATAGGATGTCGTCACCCCATTCCTCAGAACTACTTGGCGCCACATACATGCGCAAAACCGGCACGCTCGTCTCATTCAAGAAAACAAACTGATATTCACCGGCGGCTGCCGAACCAGCTCCGAACGCAAGCGCTGCCACCAGCACTGCTGATTTAAAAACATTGGTCATGAATTTGTCCCTCGCCGAGTACAGAATGCACCCGGGCATCATCTTGATGCCACGTCGGTGTGCTCCAACCAAATGAAGTTCAAATGCTTGGTTTCAAAACTCTCTATAACGCACAAAGAGACATGATTGCTTCAGCCGTTGAGCCCCGCGCAGGTAAGGGTAAGTCACTGGCCCAACAGAATGCAGCCATTTGCAAAGGTACCTTGTTCTTATTCGCTGTTACGCTCGCATGGGGAAACTTTGCTTTGGCGCAAGAGAATCGTGTTGACCTACGGCTTCCCGATGCACCAGCACTTGCCACGATCGGAGACTACGCAGTTGGCGTTCGAACAATCGAGATCGTTCATGCCAAAAGATCCGACGTTTTAGCCGGCGGAGAGGCACGCTATGATCGCCCGCTTGCGTTGGAAATCTGGTATCCGGCTACTGCTTCAGAGAAAGCAGCCGGTGGCGAGTATCAGAACGTCCATATGGCTCATAGCGCAAACACGATCACTCTTTACGGCAGTGCATCAAGGGACGCGGCACCGCGCAAGGCGGACGCTCCTTACCCGCTCGTCATTGTCTCGCACGGTTATCCAGGTAATCGTTTTCTCCTGAGCCATTTCGGCGAGAACCTGGCCAGCAAGGGCTATGTGGTTGCCAGCATTGATCATTTCGAAAGCACTTATGAAAACCAGCTTGGCTTTGCCAGCACACTGGCGAACAGATCCCCCGATCAACTCTTTACGCTCGGTAGCATCGCCGACTTGTCGGTTGACTCAGCAAGCTTCTTGTACGAACTGGTAGATGCTGAGAACACAGCGATAATTGGATACTCGATGGGTGGCTATGGTGCTTTGCTAAGTGCCGGCGCAGGCTTGTCAAAAGAGGCGCTGGACTTGGGACTGGCTCCGCCAGACGCCTTATCCGAACTCCTCCACGGCTCTCCGGAATATCACGATTTACGCGACCCTCGCCTACAAGCCGTCATTGCCATCGCTCCTTGGGGCGCACAGCGCAACTTGTGGTCACCAGAGGCTTTCGCAGACATCAGATTGCCATTGCTTCTAGTGGGCGGCACTCTCGACGAGGTCTCCAGTTATGAAACTGGCATCCGGAAGGTTTTCGACCAAGCTGTCAACGCCGAGCGTTATCTGCTCAGCTTTCAAGGCGCTGGTCACAATGCGGCAGCACCAATGCCTCCACCAGTCGAGTCGCTCAGCACTAGCAGTTCAGGAAGTTCGTACGAGCACTACGCAGATTTTGTCTGGTCGAATACACGCATGAACAACATCGCCCAGCATTTCGTAACGGCCTTCCTAGACTTTCACCTAAAGGGCACTGATGACGCAAAGGCCTATTTGGACCTTGATTCCGCCTCTTGGCAGGAACCAGCGGGAGATCGAGAGTGGCTAGGTTTTGGTCCAAGGACCACCAGAGGGCTAGTCTTCGAGCACAAAGCTTCGCGTAGGTAGGGCAAACCAGAATGCGCTGCGCTTGCGCTTTTGACCCAAGCGCGGGCATTGGCGCCTTAGTCGTCCCAAATGGGCAATGCGGCAAGCGCCTCAGCTGACAACGAGGTCACGATTTGGTTGTTCACCAACTCCACCGCGCCAAAGTCTATCAGAACGTCGTCGTCTATATCGGAAGCCTCCAGATCAATCGCCAAGGCAGTGGCTGTGTCAGCGTCACTGCCCAGGACTTCCTCGATCTCCGCAACTTTATTGCCGGCGTTATCGATGATGTCCATGTCTTCCACCTGGCCGACGGTAAGGCCTAGAGCAGCAACGGAAGCTTTGTCATCTTCAAGCTCGACGTAGCGCACTGGTGCAGCAGTTTGCGCCATGGCTGTGGTTGCAAATAGCGCACCTGCTACGATTATAGTGTTTTTAAGCATGTAATGGGACCCTTCTTTGAAGGTGCTAAACCCAAGCGAACTGCTGCGGTTCCCGGGTTTCTATACCGCAAGAGACCCTACATGTTCCATTCGCAGGTCAACTGGCTCTTGTGCTGGGGTAGTTCAGATCGGCCAAGCGGCCCGCAACACCGGACTTGAATGCTCCCGTCTAAGCAGCCTCCGTCGCCCGGGCAAGGCCATAGATCACCTGCTTAAAATTGCTTGCCTTGCTCATCATTGGCACGGCCGCTAGGTCGTCAGAATTGCGGATGCAATATACGCGCTGAGAAAAATGTACGAACGCTCAATTTGCGGACCGCAAGGGCTACTTTTCAATCGGAGCCTAGACCAAGTTTGATATCGAGCACTGCTGCTTGTGGCTGCGTTCCCCTCAAGGTTTTAAGTGCGTCTTGGAAACACATGCTTGTAGCTGAGATGAACCATCAGCTACAAGGGCATGATTTCAGGAGAAAGCTCAAGCAATACAGCCACTTGAGATATGGTTCATGAGGGGTGTGGTGAGAACTCTATCTCACTTATTCTCGCCTAATTAAACTTCAACCGTGCTGAAGATAAGTGGCGCGAGAGACGGGGCTCGAACCCGCGACCTCCGGCGTGACAGGCCGGCGCTCTAACCAACTGAGCTACTCCCGCAGCGCTTGCGAACCAGTCGTTCGCGCAACGTGGGGTCCGTTTACCCACCGCCCGGACGCAAGTCAAGCGAGCTTGACGGGTTGATGACGAGAATTTCGACAATCTCTAGAAGGGTTGTGGAAAAACTTAGCCGGATGTAGCGACTACGCGCCTTCGTTCATGCAAAGCATCAGACTAGCACCACGTTCCACCCGTTGTCGCACAAGGCGGCAACCCGCTAGCAGACTGTTAACTTCGACACTAACCAATAAGGATTTGGTGGGCGATGACGGACTCGAACCGCCGACATCCTCGGTGTAAACGAGGCGCTCTACCAACTGAGCTAATCGCCCGCAGGAGCTTTCGCTCCGCAGATGAGGTCCTGATAGGGCCCCTGCCCGCTATCGTCAACTCTCAAATGCAAAGGTCCCGGCGCAAAGCGCACGGGACCCATGACAAACGGGTCAGAAAGGAATCAAGCGACGTTGATCGCGTCCTTCAGGCCCTTGCCCGGCTTGAACTTGGCCTGGTTGGAAGCCGGGATCTGAATTTCGGCGCCCGTGGCAGGGTTGCGGCCGGTTGAAGCCTTGCGCTGCGACACGGCAAAAGTGCCAAAGCCGACCAGCCGAACTTCCTCGCCGGCCTTCATCGCGCCTGTGATTGCCTCGAACACTGCATCCACGGCCTCAGCGGCCTGTGCCTTGGTGATCGTCGCTTTGTCGGCAACGACGCCAACCAGATCGTTCTTGTTCATAGCTTTTCCTCAGATTGATTGCCCGCCCTCGCTGGCGAACCCAAAACGCGGCAACCCTTGGTCGATTCTAAGCGAAAGGCAAGGATTTCCGGGGTTCTAGCGAGGCCAAGCGGTACAAAACCGTTAATGGACCGGAAATATACGTCCGGCAAGACCGCAAAGATCATTTATGCCAGTTTTCCGGGCTTCTGCACATTCAGATCGTTTAGGCGCCGTTCGCCAGCGCGGCAACAGGGCGCCGCTTGATGCCTAGCATGAGTGGGAGGGCCAGAAGGTAGATGGCGGCGCCGATCATCCAGATCAGCCCTGGCCAGGTACCTTGAACGGCATAGTAGGAAAAGCTGAAGAACACCGGCCCAAAGACGGATGCAAGGCTCACAAGGCTTGCAAGGACGCCCTGCAACTGGCCTTGCTTGTCGGGGCCGACTTGCGAAGTGGTCAGCGACTGCAAGGCGGGCATGCCGATGCCGCCGAGGGCAAAGAGCGGCGCCAGGGCGAAGAGGACCCAGCCTTGCGTGGCTATTCCCAAGATCAGGAGCGCCGTGAGCTCGCAAGCCATACCGACAACGAGCGCCCAGCGCTCGCCAAGCTTGGCGACGGCAGGACCGGTGAGAAAAGCCTGGGCACCAGCGTGGAACACGCCGAAGGCGCCTAGCGAGAGCCCAATCATCATGCCGTTCCACTGGAAACTGTCTTCGCTAAACAGCGCCCAGATGGTGCCGTACATTGTGCCCACGAAGTTCATGATAACGAAGATCGCCATCATCGGGATGAGCGCGGTAAAGGTCAGCGCCCAACGGAGGGGCTTGAACGGGTTAAGCGCGTCGAGGTCAAACTTGGCGTCTTTCTGCCCCGCCCGCGATTCGGGCAGCACGAAGAGCGCCAGTGCGAAGTTGACGCCATTGAGCAGCGCTGCCGCGATAAATGGTGCACGAACCCAGAGGTCACCTAGAAACCCGCCAAGCACCGGTCCGATAATGAAGCCAATGCCGAACATGGCATGGAAGAGGCCGAAGCGCTTGGCGCGCTCCTCTTCGGTAGAGATGTCGGTGATGTAGGCCGTCGCAACCGCTATGTTGGCGCTGGTGATGCCGGAGATGGCACGGCCAAGCACCAAGATCCAAAGTTGCGGCGCAAGGGCCATGATCAGGTAATCGATCGCTGCACCTGCTAAAGATACAAGCAGGACCGGCCGCCGCCCAAAGCGGTCGCTGAGCACGCCTAGCACTGGCGAGAAGAGGAACTGGCAGGCCGAATAAAGCGCCAGCATGAGCCCTAGCAGGGTCGCAACTTCAGTGAGATGCCCGACATCTCGCAACAATGCGGGCAAGATCGGAAAGATCAGGCCGATGCCGACAGCATCGAGCATCACGGCCGCCAGGATGACGATAAGCGGCTTGTTCATGATCCAACCTCTTGCTGTGCGGCTCGCGTGGTCGGGCAATATGCACCTTTGCCCAGGTGAGTCACTGCTGATTTAGGCGAGGACGCTGACAGGCTGTGGCAGCAGACATGGTGGGATGGTTGGTTGGCGCTGGTGTGATGCGGGCGATACCACAATTTTGCCCCTGGGCTTGACCCGGGGCCAAGTTCTGCAGGCTCAGATGTCTGGTTCGGGGCTTACTGAGTGGCCCTCGGGTCAAGCCCGAGGGTAGAACTGCGGTAGTGAGGGCATGTGGGGATGGCAGGGATTGGCTGCACCGCCAAAGGGAAAGAGGATTTGAACCACATTTGGGAAGAAAGTACCCCCACCTTGATCCTCCCCCTGGAGGGGGAGGTTTCGACTAGAAGGTTGGACGCAAAAGCCGAGTAACTTCGCTGGATCAAGACTAGCCACCTCAAACGAAAACGGCGGCCGAGGCCGCCGTTTGTTGTATGGAGGACAACCGCCTAGTGCGGCAGGCCGGTGGTGGCGTCGTCCGTGGTTTCGACTGTGGTCGAAACGGCAGGAGTGGTCTCGTCGAACGTCCATTCGATCGGCTCGGGCTTGCGCACCAAGGCACGCTCGATCACCTGGTCCATACGGGAGACCGGAACGATCTCCATGCCTTCCTTGACGATGTCCGGGATCTCGGCGAGATCGCGCACGTTCTCTTCAGGAATCAGCACGGTCTTGATGCCACCACGGAGGGCCGCAAGGAGCTTCTCCTTGAGGCCGCCGATGGGCAGCACCCTGCCCCGCAAGGTGATCTCGCCGGTCATGGCGACATCATTGCGGACCGGGATGCCGGTCATTACGGACACGATGGCCGTCGCCAAACCGATACCGGCCGATGGACCGTCCTTCGGGGTTGCCCCCTCAGGCAGGTGCACGTGGATGTCGCGCGTGTCGAACATCGGCGGCTTGATGCCGAAATCGATCGAGCGGGAGCGGACATAAGCCGTGGCCGCGGTCAGCGATTCCTTCATCACTTCCTTGATGTTGCCAGTGACCGTCATGCGGCCCTTGCCCGGCGTCATCACGCCTTCAATGGTCAGCAGCTCGCCACCCACCGAAGTCCAAGCGAGACCCGTCACTAGACCCACCTGCGACTCGGCTTCGATCTCGCCATGCTTGTAGACATCGGCGCCGAGATATTTGGTGAGCTTTTCCTCGTCGATGACGATGGTCTTGACCTTGGTCTTGACGATCTCGGCCACAGCCTTGCGCATCAGCTTGCTGATTTCACGCTTGAGGTTACGCACGCCCGCTTCACGGGTGTAGCGCTGGATCAAAGCGGTCAGCATCGCGTCGGAAAGCTCGAACTCGCCATGGGCAAGGCCGTTTTCCTTGAGCGTCTCGGGGATCAGGTGCTGCTTGGCGATCGCGTGCTTCTCCTGCTCAGTGTAACCCGAGAGGCGAATGATCTCCATGCGGTCCATCAGCGGGCCCGGGATGTTAAGCGTGTTCGAAGTGGTCACGAACATCACGTCCGAAAGGTCGTAGTCGACCTCAAGGTAGTGATCGGCAAAGGTGTGGTTCTGTTCCGGATCGAGCACTTCGAGGAGCGCCGAAGACGGATCACCACGGAAGTCCTGGCCCATCTTGTCGATTTCATCGAGCAGGAAGAGCGGATTGGACTTTCCAACCTTCTTGAGCGACTGGATCACCTTGCCGGGCATGGAGCCGATATAGGTGCGGCGGTGGCCGCGGATCTCGGCTTCGTCCCGAACGCCACCCAGCGCCATGCGCACGAACTCGCGTCCGGTCGCCTTGGCGATCGACTTGCCCAGCGAGGTCTTGCCCACGCCCGGAGGACCGACAAGGCACAAGATCGGCCCCTTGAGGGTACCGGTGCGGCCCTGGACAGCCAGGTACTCAAGGATGCGCTCCTTGACCTTCTCAAGGCCATAGTGATCCTCGTCCAGAACCTTTTCGGCCAGGACCAGATCGCGCTTGACCTTGCTCTTCTTGCCCCAAGGCAAGCCAAGCAATGTGTCGAGATAATTGCGCACGACAGTGGCTTCGGCCGACATCGGGCTCATGGTCTTGAGCTTCTTGAGCTCTGCCTCGGCCTTGGTGCGGGCTTCCTTGGACAGCTTGGTCTTGGCGATGCGCTCCTCGAGTTCCGCGATCTCGTTGGTGCCTTCTTCGCCGTCGCCCAGCTCCTTCTGGATCGCCTTCATCTGCTCGTTGAGATAGTACTCGCGCTGGGTCTTTTCCATCTGCCGCTTGACGCGGGAGCGGATGCGCTTTTCGACCTGCAGCACGCCAATCTCGCCTTCCATCAGGCCAAGGATCTTCTGGAAGCGCTCGGCGACCGACAGGGTCGAAAGGAGATCTTCCTTTTCGTTGATCTTGATCACCAGATGGCTGGCGATAGTGTCGGCAAGCTTGGAATGACTCTCAATCTGCCCGACAGCGGCGACAACCTCAGCCGAAATCTTCTTGTTGAGCTTAACATAGCTCTCGAACTCGGTGGTGGCCGAACGGGCCAGCGCCTCGATCTCGGTGGCATCTTCTTTTGGCTCGGGCAGAATGGACGCTTCGGCTTCGAAGTAATCCACGGTCTGCAAATAGCGGTCGATCGTGGCGCGGCTCAGCCCTTCGACCAGCACCTTTACAGTGCCGTCGGGCAGCTTGAGCAGTTGCAGCACGGTCGCGATCGTACCGGTGTCATAAATCTGGTCGGGCGCCGGGTCATCGTCCTGCGCATTCTTCTGGGTCACCACCAGGATGTGCTTGTCGTCGCGCATGACTTCTTCAAGCGCCTTGACCGATTTCTCGCGGCCAACGAACAGCGGCACGATCATGCCAGGAAACACAACGATGTCGCGCAGCGGGAGAACTGGGTAAACGCGATCCCGGCTTGCTTCGCCGCCCGTGGGATTAACGTCCGTCATCTTGTATCCTTTCCAGAGCGCGCGGAGAGGAATTTTGGTGCGCGCCCGTAGTAGACAGCTCCAGCAATAAGGCTGTGCTGATTCCGGTTAATAAATAGGGTTCTACACTGGTCCCGCAAGTCAACCTTTGCGGAAATATGACAGTTAGTACCCGATCACACAGGAGATATGCAGGCGAGCCAGAAACAGTGCTGTGCCTTGCATACATGGCTTTTAAATGTTCGGCGTTATTGTGCAGCACGTGCGCATGGTCAACAACGCTGCTGCTGATATGGGAGACCCCTGCATGAATGTGAAACGCAAGCGCATTGACCTGCTCGGCATTGCCACGGCTGCCGGCGCTTCGGTGCGCGGCGCCGGCATGGGGCCCGAGGCGATGCGCGTGGCGGGGCTGACCGAAGCGCTGCTCGATTTGGACCACGAGGTGGTGGACCATGGCGATCTGCGACGGCCGCGGCCTGCCTTAGGCGACAGTCCGGCGAGCTGGCGTTCGCCCGACGAACGGCGCAGGGATGTGTTGGACCTTGCGGCGCGGGCCAGCGAACAAGGGGTCGAAATACTGCAAGAGGGGCGCTTTCCCGTGTTCATCGGTGGCGATCACTCTATCGCTATGGGCACGGTTTCGGCGGTCGCGCGGCATTGCACGGCCAGCGGCAAGCCCGTGTTCGTGCTGTGGATAGATGCGCACGCCGATTTCAACACGCCTGCGACATCGCCCTCGGGCAATCTGCATGGCATGCCGCTGGCGCTGCTCTGCGGCGAGCCGGAGTTTGATGAAGAATTTCGAGGGCCGTGGCTGGGGCGGATCGATCCGCGCCATGTCACCATTATCGGTGCGCGATCGATCGACCGGGACGAGCGGCGGCTGCTGCATTCGCGCGGGGTCGAGGTGATCGACATGCGCAAGATCGACGAGCTTGGCGTGGTGGCGCTGATGCGCGGCGTGATCGAGCGGGTCAAGCAAGCGGGCGGGCATCTGCATGTGAGCCTTGATGTCGATGCCATGGACCCATCCATCGCGCCGGGCGGCGGCACGCTTGTGCCCGGGGGTCTTAGCTATCGCGAGGCGCATCTGATCATGGAAATGCTGCATGACAGCGGCGTGGTTGGGTCGTTGGATGTGGTGGAGCTCAATCCGTTCTTGGACCATGGTGGCAAGAGCGCGACGCTGCTGGTAGATCTGGTGGCGAGCTTGTTTGGCCGCGCCATCATGGGCGAGGAGCCGGGGCCCATGGAGTTTGCTACGGGCGAGGACGTCTAGGCGCCGACGTAGCGGGCGCGGGGACGGATCAGTTCTCCCCCGCTGACCTGCTCGAGCGCATGGGCGAGCCAGCCGACGCTGCGGGCCAGGGCGAAGATAATGAGGGGCGCTTCGCGCGGCAGGTCATGAGCCACGGTCATGGCGGCCAGCGCAAAATCCACATTGGGCCGCTCGCCGGTGACGTCTTCGCCCACGGCAGCGAGATCCCGGAACAACAGCGGCAAGACCATGTGGCTCATCAGGTGCTGCGCGCGGATATCGCCATCGGGATAGAGCTGGTGGCCGAAGGACGGCACATGAAGGCCATGCGCGAGCCGGGCGGAGATGGCCGCCTCGGCACCGTGGCGCTGCGCATCGTCAGCCAGGGTGAGCACGGCGCCTGCCGCGCTGCCGTGGAGCGGTCCGGTGAGCGTGGCGAGGCCCGAAAGGGCGGATGCGGCAAGGGATGCGCCGGTGGAGGCAGTTACCCGCGCGGCGAAGGTTGAGGCGTTGAGTTCGTGATCGGCCAAGAGGACCAGTGTTCGCCGCAGCAAATCGGCGGCCTTGGGCCGCTCCCATGCCGTGGCCAACCGGACGTGTAACGGATCGGCTACCGGTGCGGCACCGGCCAGCGCGCCGGCAATGTCTCCCAGCACATTGGTCGCCTCCCGTCGCAGCACCTGCGCGGAGCGCCCGATGCTAGGTGCATCAGCTGCCGCGCGCCGGGCAAGGACCGCAAAAGCCTCCCCGATGCTGCTACTGCCCTTGCCCTTGGCTTTGGGCAGCTTGGGCGGATCGGTCTCCCACAACAGCCCGGCGATGTCCTCCAGGCTAGCCCATACGGCCAGCCCAGCGGCGTTCTCGCCGCGATAGAGCAGCGTGCCATCGGCGATCGTGGAGATGGAGGTCTGCATCACCGGCTCGCCCCAGCGGATCGCCTCGCTCGCGACGGTCTCCTGCTTGCGCCGCCCAGCGCCGCGCTGGGACAGGCGCCGCACGTCATCGCCCCGGTAAAGGCTTTTCCGCGGGTCCTTAGGGTCGGGCTTCGCCTTGATCCGCCCGCGGCTCACATTGGCATAAAGCGTCTGCGGCCGCGTCCCCAGGAGCGCCAGCGCATCGGCAGCCGACAGCCAATCCACCATTAAACATTGATCCATTTGGTCAAGATTGACGTCAATATATACTCGCGCGATCCTTTGCACAACAAGGCCTTGGAGAGATCAACATGAGCAATGGACTGGAAGACGTCGTAGCTGCCGAAACGGTGCTGTCGGATGTGGATGGTGCGCGCGGCCGGTTGATCGTGCGCGGCCATTCGCTCGATGATCTGGTGGGCAGTCGCTTCGAGGATGTGCTGGCGCTGCTATGGGAGGGTTTTTTCCCCATCGAGGATTTGGAAGCTGCGCTGGGGACTGCGCGAATTGCTGTGTTTGGGCAGGTAAGGGACGACCCAGCTCTGCTTCAGCTCACGCCTACGGAAGCTATGCGCGCTTTGCTGGCACGTCTGCCGGACGGAGATGACCGAGCGACGGCGCTGGCGCTGGTGGCAGCGCCAGCCGTGTTCACCCCTGCCCTGCTGCGGCTTGCCGCTGGACAGGCGCCGCTCGCGCCAGATGCGACGTTGTCACACGCAGCTGATATCCTGCGCATGAGCACGGGCAATGCGACCACCAAGGCGCAAGCGGCGGCGCTGGATCGCTATCTCGTGACTGTAGCCGATCATGGTCTCAACGCTTCGACCTTTGCGGCGCGCGTGGTGGCTTCCACTGGTGCGGGGCTGACTTCGGCTGCTTTAGCCGGGTTAAGCGCCCTCAAGGGGCCCCTGCACGGCGGCGCGCCTGGTCCGGTGCTCGACATGCTGGATGGGGTGGGCACGCCGGATAATGCCTATGCTTGGATCGAGGCGGCGCTGGCGCGTGGGGAGCGACTGATGGGGTTTGGCCATCGCATTTATCGCGTCCGCGACCCGCGCGCCGATGCGCTCAAGGGTGCCGTTCGCATGCTGGCGGAATCGGGAGCGATCGACCCAGCCCGCCTGGCGCTGGCTGAAGCGACCGAAACGGCAGCGCTCGATCTGCTGAAGCGGAAGAAGCCGGACCGGCCGCTAGACACCAATGTGGAGTTCTATACGGCGCTCCTGCTGGAAGCCCTCGGCTTTCCGCGCGAGGCGTTTACCTGCGTGTTCGCCATAGGCCGCATGAGCGGCTGGATGGCGCATGCCCGCGAGCAGGTGCTGACGGGGCGGCTGATCAGGCCCAAATCGGTTTATGTGGGACCGGTGCCGAAGCTGGTGGCTTAATAGCCGTGGAATAAGGAACTGATCGCTCCGTGTGAGCCAACCGGCGATCTCAGGATGAATCCCGGATCAAGTCCGGGATGACACCGCGGGTGGGGCGCCTGATGTAATCGGCTAAATAAAAAACGCCGGGCTCAGCACCCGGCGCTCTCAAATCAATTCACGAAAGTCTCACGCCGTTGCGGGCGCATCGTCCTTCTTACGGTCGGAGTAGATGTAGAGGGGCCGTACGTCCTTGCCCTTCACCACTTCTTCCGAGATCACCACTTCTTCGACGCCCTCGAGCGAGGGTAGATCGTACATGGTGTCGAGCAGTATTGCTTCCATGATCGAGCGGAGGCCGCGGGCGCCAGTCTTGCGCTCGATAGCCTTCTCGGCGATGGCCTTGAGGGCATCCTCGTGGAAGGTCAGTTCGACCTCTTCCATCTGGAACAGGCGCTGGTACTGACGGACCAGGGCATTCTTGGGCGCAGTCAGAATCTCGATCAGGGCAGCAATATCCAGGTCTTCAAGCGTAGCTAGAACTGGCAGACGGCCGATGAATTCCGGGATCAGGCCAAAGCGCACCAGATCTTCCGGTGCAACGTCAGCGAGAACCTGGCCGACGCGACGGTCGTTAGGATCTTTGACGGTGGCCGAGAAACCAATGCCCGAGCCTTCGCCGCGAGCCGAGATGATCTTTTCAAGACCGGCAAACGCACCGCCGCAAATGAACAGGATATTGGTCGTGTCCACCTGCAAGAATTCCTGCTGCGGATGCTTGCGGCCACCCTGGGGCGGAACGGACGCGACGGTGCCTTCCATGATCTTGAGGAGCGCCTGCTGCACGCCTTCACCCGAAACGTCACGGGTGATCGATGGATTGTCCGACTTGCGGGAAATCTTGTCGACTTCGTCGATATAGACGATGCCGCGCTGCGCCTTTTCCACGTTATAGTCCGCAGACTGCAACAGCTTAAGGATGATGTTTTCCACGTCCTCGCCGACATAGCCGGCTTCGGTCAGCGTGGTGGCATCGGCCATGGTGAAGGGCACATCGAGAATACGAGCCAGCGTCTGGGCCAGCAGCGTCTTGCCCGAACCCGTAGGCCCGATCAGCAGGATGTTCGACTTTGAAAGCTCGATATCCTGGTTCTTGGACGAGTGGTGCAGGCGCTTGTAGTGATTGTGGACGGCTACGGAGAGCACGCGCTTGGCGCGGTACTGACCGATGACATAGTCGTCGAGCACCTTGCAGATCTCTGCCGGTGTCGGCACGCCATCGGAAGACTTGACCATGGAGGTCTTGTTCTCTTCGCGGATGATGTCCATGCACAGCTCGACGCATTCATCGCAGATGAACACGGTCGGGCCGGCGATCAGCTTGCGAACCTCATGCTGGGATTTCCCGCAGAACGAGCAATAAAGCGTGTTCTTTGAGGTTTCGCCGTTCGTTGTCTCTTTGGACATCTGGTCACTCCCGGAGGCAGAGCGCCTCCAAAATTCAACGTCATCAAAAATGCTAACGCTGAAGGCATAAACAAAGTCTAAGCCGGATCGATCCTAAAGACCGATCCGGCTCTGTGCAATCGCGCACGGATCACAGTACACGGCGCATCGGCAATGTACTTAACGCAGGGTCTATCAGGCCTGCACATCCGGAACGGCACGCTTTTCAAGCACGGTGTCGATCAACCCAAAAGTCTTGGCTTCTTCTGGCGACAGAAAGCGATCACGCTCTAGCGCGTTCTCGATTTCCTCATAAGTGCGGCCCGTATGCTTCTCATAGATTTGATTAAGACGCCGCTTCAAACCCTCGACTTCCTTAGCATGAATCAGAATGTCGGTAACCTGACCCTGGAAGCCGCCGGATGGCTGGTGGACCATAACGCGCGAGTTCGGCAAGGACGTCCGCATGCCCGCTTCGCCTGCCGCGAGCAGCAGCGAACCCATAGAAGCGGCCTGCCCCATGACCATGGTCGCGACGGCCGGACGGATGAACTGCATGGTGTCGTAGATCGACAGGCCGGCTGTCACGACGCCGCCGGGCGAGTTGATGTACATCGCAACTTCTTTTTTCGGGTTCTCTGATTCGAGGAACAGGAGCTGCGCCACGATCAGCGAGGCCATGTTGTCCTCGACCACGCCCGTCACAAAGATGATGCGTTCGCGCAGCAGGCGCGAATAGATATCGAAGGCGCGCTCGCCCCGATTAGACTGCTCGACCACCATGGGAACGAGCGTATTCATATAGATATCGTGCGGATCCCGCATGTGATGCCCCTTTGCTGTGCCGGGTCGCGGACCGGGCGAGCTTTAGTCGGTTGGAACACGATCCACCCACCCGGACATCCAAGGTGCAATGATCATGCCGAATTTCGAATCAGCGCGACTGGCTGATTGCAGACGATGCCGCCTTAATGTGCGGTAAAAGCACAGATAGGCGGCATTAGGGCGCGCTTCAATAGCGGCAGTGTCATAGGGATAACGGCTCGCAATGGCGGCGCTTAAGCCGTGAAGCTGACCGCGACACCCTTCTTCTTGAAATAGGACTGCATGATCTTGCGCCCTTGACGATTGCTTTGCGCCAGCTTGCCGGGTTCGAACACGGCTTCCTTGGCGCCCTCGCGCGCCATGGCCACCTTCAGCGCGGCGATATGGATGTCCAGCTCTTCGTTATTATTCTTGATCGAGGCGTAGATGTTATCGATCGCCTCGTTCATCGTCAGATCGCTCATCGCGGTCTCTCCAGGTTCATTGCCCCTGAACTAGCGATTTTTTTGCCCAGAGCAAGGCACCTACTGCATTCCCCTGGCGCTCATCGCCTCGTAAGCTCGCCAAAACGTCCCCGAGTTCACGGATTCCATGGCCGCGATTATCCAGATAAAGCCGATCACCGGCGTACCCGACCACCGCCGCGCCAGCGCCAATCCGCGCGATCCTGACTTCTACCAAAACCCCTATGCCTTCTATCAGCGGCGTCACGCTACAGATCCTGCCTTCTTCTGGGATGATTATGGGCATTGGTGCTTTGCCAGCTTTAAGGATGTCAGCGCGCTGCTGCGCGACAAACGCTTTGGCCGCGAGATTCTCCACGTCGCGAGCCGGGAAGAACTGGGAATGCCCCAGTCCAAGCCGCACACAGCCGATTTTGACCTCACGGAAAAGCATTCCCTGCTCAATCTCGAGCCGCCAGCCCACACAAGGCTGCGCACGCTGGTGAACCGGGCTTTCGTATCGCGCCATGTCGAGCAGCTACGGCCCCGCATCACTACGCTGGCAAATGAGATGATCGACCAGTTCGAAGACCAGGATAGTGTCGATCTGATCAAGGCTTTTGCTGCGCCAATCCCGGCGATCATCATTGCCGAAATGATCGGCCTGCCCGCCGAAAGTGCAGCGCAGCTGCTGGCTTGGTCCAACCGCATGGTGGCCATGTACATGTTCGGCGTGAGCCTCGAAACCGAACTCGACGCCAACCAGGCATCGTCCGATTTCATGGATTATCTGCGCTCGATCATTGCCGAGCGCCGCAAGCAGCCGAAGGAAGATCTCCTCAGCCACATGCTCATGTCGGACCGGGACGGCGACCGGCTGACGGACGATGAAGTCATGTCCACCGCCATTCTCCTGCTCAATGCCGGGCACGAGGCCACGGTCCACACTACAGGTAATGGCGTCAAATCCATTCTCGAAAGCGGTATCGATCCGGTTACGCTTTTTTCCTCGCCGGAACAGACCGAAGCCACTGTTGAAGAGTGCCTGCGCTTCGACGCGCCGCTGCATATGTTTACGCGCTATGCCTTGAGTGATCTGGAATTCAACGGCATTCCCCTTCGCAAGGGGGATGTAGTCGGGCTGATGCTGGGCGCGGCCAATCGGGACCCATCGCGCTTTGCCGATGCCGACCGCTTCAATCCCTTCCGGAGCGATGGTGCCAATGTGAGCTTTGGCGCGGGCATCCACTTCTGTATCGGCGCACCGCTCGCCCGCATCGAGCTACAGGTCGCGTTCAGTGAATTGTTCCGGCGCCTGCCCAAGCTGAAGCTGGCCGAAGAGTCGCGGTATAATGACGTCTACCATTTCCATGGGCTCGAGAAACTTATGGTGCATTGGAGCTAGAAGCTCGAGAGGACGCCGGGGACGAGGAGCGGAATATCCTCGCTGATCAGGCCCGGGCCGCCGAACCGGTTGGCGGCCTCAGCATGCAGCCATACTGCCGCGCAGGCGGCTTCCCAGCCGTCCATGCCCTGCCCTACTAAACCGGCGGTCATTCCGGCCAGCACATCGCCCGAGCCGGCCGTGCCCAACCAGGCGGGTGCATTGGCATTTATCGCCACCCGTCCATCCGGGCTGGCGATGACTGTGTCGCTGCCCTTGAGGATGATGATAGCGCCAGAGCGCATTGCGGCTGACAGAGCCCGGTTCACTTTGCCACCGCCCACCTCGCCAAAGAGCCTGGTGTATTCGCCTTCATGCGGCGTGAAGACCACCGGGCGCTCCGGCATAGCCTTGATCGCCTCGAACAGTACGTCGCTGTGATCGGCAAAGCTGGTAAGCGCGTCGGCATCAAGGACGGCGGCAGCGCCTGAGGCCAGCACGGCCAGAACACTGCCGCGCGTCTCCTCGCCTATGCCGGCAGCCGGCCCAATCACCACGACATTCATGCGCTTGTCTGTGAGCAGTTCAGCCAGGGCTGCAGTGTTCTCCGCCGGCTTTAACATGACTGCTGTGACATGAGCCGCATGTACCATAAGCGCCGCCTCCGATCCCGTAAGCGACACTAGGCCGGCGCCAACACGAAACGCGCCCATGGCCGCAAGGCGGGCCGCGCCGGTCTGCAGCGGACCGCCGGATACGACAACCACATGGCCGCGATGGAACTTGTTGGCTTCGTTGCTGGCGACCGGCACGGACCAAAGGTTGGGCGTGTTCTGCCAGGCTTGTGGGCGAATGGTGTCTAGAACCGTATCGGGAATGCCGATGTCGGCCAGCACCACTTCGCCGCACAGATCCCGGCCCGGTAGCAGCAGATGGCCTGGCTTGAGACGGAAGAACGTGACGGTCATCTCGGCGATCATGGCGGTGCCGCGTATCTCGCCGCTCGCTCCATCGATGCCGCTGGGAACATCGACGCTCACCACCGGCCGTGTGCTGGCGTTCACCGCCTCGATGATACTGGCGAACTCACCTTCAACGGCACGGTCGAGCCCCGCGCCAAGCAGCGCGTCGATCACCAGATCAGCATCCTCGATGTCGTTGAGCGTCGGCGGGGAGATTCGGCCTGTCCATTGCTCGGCCATGGCCGCGGCGTCGCCCTTGAGGGCGCTACGCTCGCCGATCAGCCGCAATTGTACGGGCCAGCCGCGATGCTTGAGCAGCCGGGCAATGACGAAGCCATCTCCACCATTGTTGCCCGGCCCGCACAGGACCAGCACCGAGCGCTGGTAGTACCGCTCGATAATGGCGTCGGCGACAGCCTGCCCTGCGGCTTCCATGAGCTTGAGCGAGCGAACGCCGCCCTGGACAGCCAGCCGGTCGGCTTCGTTCATCTGGGCGGGGCTGAGCAGGACATCGGCGGGTGCGGTGGCCATGGGAAACTCTCGGCAGGAACACAAAAAAGAAAGCCGCCCATTGCTGAGCGGCTTTTGCTTGTTCGTCAGGGCACCTTAGTGGTGATGCTCTTCCGGCACTTCGTCCTCGTCCGCCTGGATGAGCTTGGCGAGTTCGGCGCGGGTCATCGACTTTTCTTCGACTTTGCCCTGATCGGCAACAAAGTCGACGACCTTGTTCTCGAACACAGGTGCACGAAGACCGGCAAGAGCCTGTGGGTTTTTGCGGTAGTAGTCGTAAACCTGCTGTTCTTGGCCGGGGAAGCGGCGCACTTCGGCGATCAGCGCCTGCTGGTGCTCTTCCTCAGTGACGTTCACTTCATTCTTGTTGCCGATTTCGGCAACGACGAGACCCAGGCGCACGCGGCGCTCGGCGATCTTGCGGTATTGCTCGCGTGCAGCTTCCTCGGTCGTGCCTTCGTCTTCAAACGAGCGTCCGTGCGATTCCACTTCGTGCTGGACGCGCTGCCAGATGGTTTCGAACTCGGCATCGACCAGCTGCGCCGGCACATCGAACTTGTGGCCCTCGTCAAGTGCGTCAAGGATTTGGCGCTTAAGGTGCTGGCGGCCCATGGAGGCGAGTGCCGCTTCCATCTGCGTCTTGACCGCATTACGCAGGGCCTCGACGTTTTCGACGCCAAGGCGCTTCGCGAATTCATCGTCGAGTTCGCCGGTGTTCGGCCCATCGACATGGAGGACCTGGACGTCGAAGACCGCGTCTTTGCCGGCGAGTTCAGCGCTCTGGTAGTCGGCCGGGAAGGTCACCTTGACTTCCTTGGCTCCGCCCTTCTTGACGCCGATCAGCTGCTCTTCGAAACCGGGGATGAACTCGCCCGAACCGACGGTGAGGTGCGCATGGTCGGACGTGCCGCCATCAAAGGGTTCGCCATCGATCTTGCCGACAAATGACAGTCCCAGACGATCGCCCATTTCGACAACGCCCTCATCGCCCTTGTCGGTGTAACCACGGTTCTGGGCGAACACGCGGTTGACCTCGGCGTTGAGTTCTTCGTCGGTGATCTCGACCACTGGCTTGACCAGCGGAATGCCCTTGAGCTCCATCAGCGACACGGGCGGCAGCACTTCGTATTCGACGTCGAACGCCAGATCGGCCTTGCCGTCGAGCACTTCGTTGATCACCGACTGATCGCTTGGCAGATCAACCTTGGGCTGGGCAGCCGCACGCTCTTCGCGCTGTTCCAGCGTCTCGGAGACGGTGGTGTTGATCGCATCGGTCATGACTTCGCTCATGGCGGAGCGGCCGTACATCTTCTTGATGTGCGCCAGCGGCACCTTGCCGGGACGGAAGCCCTTGATGTTGGCCTGGCCCTTGAGTTCCTCGAGCTTGGCGCCGAGGCGCGTGTTGAGGTCGGAGGCCGGGATGGTGACGCTCAGCTTGCGCTTGAGGCCTTCATTAAGGGTTTCGGTAACCTGCATTCGGTTGTGTCCCGTATTCATTGTTCGCGAGCAGCCAAGTCCAAAATTTGGTGCGGGTGAGAGGACTCGAACCTCCACGCCTTGCGGCGCTGGAACCTAAATCCAGTGCGTCTACCAGTTCCGCCACACCCGCAAAAAGGACCCGTTGGCCGGGTTGCGGTTGCATCTATATGAACTCCCAATAGCAGTCAAAGCTTGATTTCTGCCTCTTTCACTGGCGGCGACTGCAAGCAATTGATGCAAATGCAACTGCACAAGGCCATTTGCCTGATTAAAAACGAAGCATTTTGCGTATAAAATAGGCAACAAGTGCGGTGAAGCGGCGCGGGCTTTGCACCTTCGATGCTGTAAGTGGTTCAACCATAAGCAGAATTTCCGCTCATTGCTGCTGGCACAGCCCGTGCATACGCATGGGCGGTATACGCCGGAAATGGCACGTGGAGGCTCACAGTGAAAAAGATCGAGGCTATCGTAAAGCCTTTCAAGCTCGACGAAGTCAAAGAGGCGCTTCAGGAAGTTGGCCTGCAGGGTATCACCGTTACCGAGGCCAAGGGCTTCGGTCGCCAGAAGGGACACACGGAACTCTATCGCGGAGCCGAATACGTGGTCGACTTCTTGCCCAAGGTCAAAGTCGAGGTCGTTTGCCCTGACGAACTGGCGGAAAAAGCAATCGAAGCGATCCGCAACGCCGCGCAAACAGGCCGCATTGGCGATGGCAAGATTTTTGTCTACTCCATCGAGCAAGCGATCCGCATCCGCACCGGAGAATTCGGCGACGACGCGCTCTAGGCCAAGGCCGCCGCGTGTTCCGCCGCATACAAAAACAAAGCATTCCTAGAAAATTCAGGGGAAGACATCAATGACGACAGCAGCCGACATTCTCAAGCGCATCAAGGACGAAGGCATCAAGTATGTCGATCTCCGCTTCACCGACATGCGTGGCAAGCTGCAGCACGTAACCTTCGACCAGACCATGGTCGACGAGGACCTCTTTGAAGAAGGCACCATGTTCGATGGTTCCTCGATCGCCGGTTGGAAAGCCATTAACGAGTCCGACATGGTGCTGATGCCCGATCCGGACTCCGCTTACATGGACCCCTTCTTCGGCGCCTCTACCCTTGCCATCAATTGCGACATTCTCGAGCCGCTGACCTACCAGCCCTATTCGCGCGATCCGCGCACGACGGCCAAGAAGGCTGAAGCTTACGTTAAGGAACTGGGCATCGGCGACAGCGTCTATTTCGGGCCAGAGCCTGAATTCTTCATCTTCGACGACGTCCGCTATTCCAACACGACCTACAAGGTCGGCTTCTCGGTTGACTCCTCGGAACTGCCGACCAACAACGACACTGAGTACGAAGCTGGCAATAACGGCCATCATATCGCGCTCAAGAAGGGCTACTTTCCGGTTCCGCCGCTCGACACCGCACAGGACATGCGCGGCGAAATGCTTGCTGCCATGGGCGAAATGGGCGTGCCGATCGAAAAGCACCACCACGAGGTGGCTTCGGCCCAGCACGAACTTGGCATCAAGTTCTGCCCCATCATCAAGGCCGCGGACTCGGTCCAGATCTACAAGTACGTGATCCAGCAAGTCGCCAACGCTTACGGCAAGACGGCAACCTTCATGCCCAAGCCAGTCTATGGCGACAACGGCTCGGGCATGCACTGCCACCAGTCGATCTGGAAGGACGGCAAGCCGCTGTTCGCCGGTGACCAGTATGCTGGCCTCTCGATGGATGCCCTCTACTACATCGGCGGCATCATCAAGCATGCCAAGGCGATCAACGCCTTCACCAATCCGACTACCAACAGCTACAAGCGCCTGGTACCCGGTTTTGAAGCTCCAGTGCTGCTGGCCTACTCGGCTCGCAACCGTTCGGCGTCCTGCCGTATTCCGTTCGGCCAGTCGCCAAAGGCCAAGCGCGTCGAAGTTCGCTTCCCCGATCCGCTGGCCAACCCATACCTCGGCTTTGCCGCAATGCTGATGGCTGGCCTTGATGGCATCAAGAACAAGATCCACCCCGGCGACCCGATGGATAAGGATCTATACGAGTTGCCAAAGGAAGAACTCAAGGAAATCCCGACCGTCTGCGGCTCGCTGCGCGAAGCGCTGGAATCGCTCGACAAGGATCGTGAATTCCTGCTCGCCGGTGGCGTTTTCGACAACGACCAGATCGACAGCTACATCGAACTCAAGATGACCGAAGTTATCAAGTTCGAGCACACCCCGCATCCGGTTGAATACGAAATGTACTACTCGGCCTAAGAGTTGGAGTAGCGATGAACAAGGAAGGGCTCCCGATGGGAGCCCTTCCTATTTCGAAACGACAGCGGGGTAGCCTAAGCCCCTGCGCAGCCGCGAGGTGCATTTTGGCCCTTCTGTCAGTTTCTCCTAGTGCTAGTGAAAACTAACATTGTTATAACGAAAGGTGTTAGGCGGTGCAGCCCGGCGGTGATGCTCCCGAGCGGGAACCAGCTGGCAGAACGTTCCTGCGGCTTGCACAACGTTGCTGAAACGTCGGTAAGGCTTGCAAAACGTTCAAGCGGTGTGGAAGCGGGCAGTTTGGCGGTGCGGCGGTGAAAAACGACAGCTGTCACCTGAGGGAACCCTACCCTGCCTTCTTCGGTTGAGACTAAACAACCGGAGTAACCAACATGATCCCGACTCGCGTCCACGGCGTCATCGACTACCTCGTCGGCATTGTCCTGATCCTTGCCCCATTCATTCTAGGCTTCGCTGATGGGACAGCCGCTCAATGGGTACCCATCATAATCGGCGTGGCAACCCTTGGCCTCGGCATGATCACGCGCCATGAGCTGGGCTTTGTCAAAATTGTGCCTATGACCACCCACATCATCATCGATGTGGCTTCCGGCCTTCTGTTGCTCGCTTCACCCTGGCTTTTCGGCTTTGCCGATCGGGTCTGGTGGCCACACGTGCTGGTGGGTCTTTCGTATATTGTCATCTCGCTGCTGACCGCGCGTCACAGCCCCGTCGAGTCCACTGTTCGGGCTTGAACTTGACGCTGGCGAGGTGCCCATTTCCCAGGACTGGGGACCTCGTCCATTGGCGTGTTTGTACTAGATGATCGAAGAGTTGAAGAGGCCGACGATGCCAAACGCTCAGCGGCTATCCGAGCAGCTAAATTATGATTTCTAGCTAGGCTTCATCTCGTCGTAGCGCCTGAGTCAGATCAGTAGGTCGCAAACGACACTCATAGTCGGGACGTTAAGGTATTGAGAAGTTATACCGTGCTCCGAATGCCCTGGATGGCATTCCGCCGCCGATGTCTGTTTTCGAAGCGTGCGGTCGTGATCGCCGTCTTATTAGTTCCGACAGTGCCATGGGGGACCGTCTGCTTTTGTGTCCGACGATCCGAAAGCGGACTGTGAGCAACCCATCCACTATGGTCCATTTGTCACTGCATCAGTGACCTGTGCTTAGCTTAAGTGGTTCTCACCGCTCACACCTAGTCCTGAATTCGGGCTCCGCAAACGCATTGCTTTGTTGCGAGCTGCGTAGAGTTCTGATGGCGTCCCCAGCGCAGGGAAGACCTTTGATACACCCAACTCACCAATACGTGACCTGGTGTCCACACCCTCGCCAAATTCCTTCGTATTTTACGGAATGGTAACGGCGCTGACCTATTCTCGCGACATTACCGGATTGACCGGGGCGCGTGGGGCTCCCTCGGATTGTTCGGCAGTGGTGTTGCGTACGAGCGCAGAAGTGCTCGAAATCAGAGTTGGAGTACCGGGTGACTTCTCAGGCGAAAACCCCATGGCGCGCCGTTTTTCTTCGCGCCTTTGCCGCAGTCCTTGTAGCCTTCGCCATCAGCGCCCACGCTGCTGCGCCGGCCTATGCGATTGAAAACCTGCGCAAATATGCCGGTATCGTGGTCGACGCGAAGTCTGGCAAGGTCATGTATGAGGAAGCGGCGGACAGCCGGCGCTATCCTGCCTCGGTTGCTAAAGTCATGACGCTTTATGTCCTGTTCCAGGAACTAAGCGCGGGCAATCTCAAGCTCTCCACAAAAATGACAGTGTCTCGCCACGCGGCTGCAGCCGTTCCGACCAAGCTTGGCCTTCGGGCGGGCGCTACCATTACGGTGGAAGACGCTATCAAATCCCTGGTGACGCTGTCGGCCAACGACATGGCCCGCGTCATCGCCGAGCATATTTCTGGTTCGGAATCCAAATTTGCCGAACGCATGACGGCCACGGCACGCGCTCTGGGGATGCGCAACACGACGTACCGCAATGCGTCGGGTCTGCCGGATGGCGGCCAGGTGACCACCGTGCGCGACCAGGCGATCCTTGGCATTGCCGTTTATCAGCACTTCCCTGATTATTATGAATTCTTCCAGACCAAGAGCTTCAGCTACGGCCGCAAGACTTATGGCAACCACAACCGCGTGCTGGGCTATATGGGCGCCGTCGACGGCATTAAGACCGGCTACATCAATGCGGCAGGCTCCAATTTGCTGACCGCCGCCCGCAAGGATGGCCGCCATATCGTCGTGGTTGCGTTCGGGTTCAATTCCGGGGGCTCTCGCGACGAAAAGGTTCGCCAACTGGTCTCGTCGTATTTGCCAAAGGCGCGTAGCGGCAGCTATGTGGCTCAGGTTCCGATTCCAGGCCGCCAGGGCAACATGCAGGTTGCTGTTGCACAGTCGCCTTCATCCAAGCCGGTCTTCGTCATGCCGATGCCCCTGCCCGGGTTCCGTCTCGCACAACTGGTCGCGGCTAATGGTGCCCAGCCGCAGGTGCCCGCCATCCAGCCGATGCCGGAACCGGTCCTTGCGAGCGCTGCCCCTATTCCAGCTCCGGTTCCAGCCCCAGTTGATCTTGGGCAGCAGGCCGTGCAAGCCGCGAATGTCTTGGCCGCACCCACGCAAGCTCCGCCCAACCAAGACGTGATCGGCGCTTGGCTGAGCGATGGCTACAAGCTCGGCGCGCCGCCAACTGCCCTTGGCCAGACACCGCCGTCCGCGCCGCTCGGCTATGCGCCTCCCGTTATAATCGACCCGCAGCTGGGCCAGCCAATCGATCCGGCGACCTCTGGCGTGGTCCAGACGGCTGAGGCTGCCATTCCGCCCGGTGGCTGGGTGGTGCAGATCGGCGCTGGTCCTTCCGAGGAAAGCGCCCGCGCCATGCTCTCGGACGCGGCAGGCAAGGCCGGCTCGCTGGGCGATTTCCGCTCCTATGTCGAGCGTTTCGAAAAGAACGGACAGACCTTCTACCGCGCCCGCTTCGTCGGTTTCGGCGATCGCGAGGACGCAACGGCCATGTGCAACCAGCTCAAGCAGCAGAACCTGAGCTGCCTGGCTATGCAGGGCTGAACCGGGTTCGCCGCGCGCGTGTTACGCGCGGCTGACCAAAGCAAAAGAGGCTGGGGCTTAGGCTGCTGGCTGATGTGTAAAGCAAATTGGCGCCTGTGTTTGGAGTAGCCCAATGAGCGAGAATACCGCCCTCACCGAGTTGGCCAATTTCGTTGGCCGCTCGCCGCTGACATCGGCAGATCTAAGTGCGCGTAACCGCGTTTTGGCGGGCATGACGAACCGCTTACTCGGCAAGAAGCGTTCAGTGGGCGATCTGCTCGGGGTTGTGCTGGTGCTATCGGCGCGGGCTCGCCGCGTTGCACAGCCCAAGACCAGCATAGACATTGATGTCTTCGCGCCAGGCGGCAAGCGCGCGCTGCGCCTTACCCTCGGTTCAAACTAGCGGTCGGGCTCGCCCTGCCGCATATGAACGAAGCGCTGCGCGGCCTCGCCTGCCGATTGCAGGACCTGTCGTGCGTCGGCCTTGCTGCTGGTCGGCAATTGCAGCGCCGCCATCAGATTTCGGTATTCCTGCCGCGCACTCATGTGCGACATCGACGGAACGCCGCCCAACAATTCATCTGTCAGCGAATCGAACACCGTTAGCCCTGTCGGGAACAGCGAACGGAAGATCACGCGCTCGGCGATACCATCGGCCACCCGGCATCCCAGCCGCTCGGCAATCCGCTGCAGCATGGTCTGCACCTGCCGCATGTTACGCGAGGAGAGCATGGAGATGCGGTTACGCACCAGCACCCAATCGATCTTCTTGCCGTCGATCGACAGCCGTTCCGAGCGCGCCCGCTGCACCAGCCTGGCATAATGGCTCATCTCGCGCGGCTCGCCCGTGACGCTGTCGAACTGCGCCATAACGTTGAGGTCGATCAGGCTGTCGTTGACGGGGGTGATCAGCGTGTCGGCCAGTGAATGTGCAAGTCGCGTCAAATTGGTGTCGAAACCGGGCGTGTCGATGACGAGGAAGTCGGCATCGTGTTCGACTTCGCCGATCGCCTGACGGAACAGGTCGAACTCGATCCGGTTATTTTCCCTGAGCGAGTCACCCCGCGAGAGCGGGAGGTGAAAGTGGGACGTGTGCAGGATGTCGCTGCCACGGCGACGCGCCCACTCCTGTCGGTTGTGCACATAGTGCGTCAGGGTCTGCTGCCGGCTGTCCACGTCGATCGTCGCGACGCGAAAGCCTTGGTGCAGCAGATAAATGGCAAGGTGAAAGGCGGTGGTCGATTTGCCCGACCCGCCTTTCTCATTACCCACGACTATGACGTGAACACCCTGCCCGGCCACCAACAAAACTCCAGCACTTCGGCGCGATTGTCCAATCTGGTTGAGCGACTGGCAAGGCAATCATCATGAATATTGTGTTAAACGCTTAACACTCAGGCGGATAGCCGCATCGGCTCCATTTCGACCAACGGCAGGTTCAGCGCCGCGACCAGATTGCGATATTCCTGCCGTGCACTCGCATGCGACATGGTCGCACTGTCCATCCCGTCTTCCTCCACTGGATCGAACACGGTCATGCCGGTGGAGAACAATGAACGGAAGATAACGCGCTCGGCGATGCCCTCGGCGACGCGGCAGCCAAAGCGGGTGGCGATGGCGTCGAGCGTGGCGTGGACCTGGCGCGAATTGCGCGAGCCGAGCATGGATATGCGGTTGCGGACCAGAACCCAATCGACGCTATGACCGTCCACCGCGAGCCTCTCCGAACGCGCCCGCTGCACCAGCCTTGCATAGTGACTCGTCTCGATCAGCGTGCCGCCTTCAGAGTTCACTCGCGCAAGCACGTTCAGGTCAATCAAGCTATCGTTAACCGGCGTCACCAGCGTATCGGCCAGGGAATGGGCCAGCCGGGTCAGGTTCGTGTCAAAACCGGGCGTGTCGATCACCAGGAAATCGACCCTATCCTCAACCTCGCCCACTGCGCGGCGGAACATGTCGAACTCGGCCTTGTTGTTGTCTTTCATCGAGTCACCCCATGCCGTGGGCAAATGGTAGTGCTTGAGGTTGGGCAGGCTCAGTTGCCGATCCTGAATATGGATGCGGCGATTGCGGACGTAGTGGGTCAGCGTTTGCTGGCGGCTGTCCACGTCGATGGTCGCGACGCGATAGCCCGCATGCAGCAAATATACGGCCAAGTGGAAGGCTGTCGTGGACTTGCCCGACCCGCCCTTTTCATTTCCCACCACAATGACATGCGCACCATGACGCGCCATCGCTGTCTCCAAATCAGTGTTTATTAACACACACTAAAAAGGGCCGCAGGGGTTAACGGCGCGTTAAGAACGGCGCCGGTTGACCGCGATGTGAGATTAACTTTTCGCTAGCATTCTGGCGGCGGTTAGATCAGCCCCAATTTCGCGAGATCCGCCGCAAGCGCCAGCGATTCGGCATTCTCGTTCGCGCCAAGGTCAGGCGGCGCATCTTCGGGCCGCAGATAGCGCCAGCCCTGGAACGGGCGCTTGGGATAGGGCACCGTCCGCACCATGTCGGGCGCCATGACGATGTCGCAATAGTCTTTGCCTTCGGCATCTGTGAACTTAGCCAGCCGCAGGATCGGCTGGCGCGCAACGACCTGCCCGGCAATTACCCAATAAATGGAAGATTTGCCTTCCATGGCGGCTGCCTGCTTGGGCATCATGCGGGTGCGGTGCACATGCACCTCCTCCCCGTAATTGGCGCCCCACCAATGCGCCCTCTCGTTCCGGTAGCTCTCGAGCTCTTCCAGCGTTTTCACGCCGACACAGAGCTTGATCATATGGATCATACAATCGTTCCGGGCTTTACCCGTCCCTGAATTACGTCAATCTCATCGTCGTCCACCACCCAGGGCTCCTTGAGCGCCATGGCGAGCCAGGTTTGAAAAGCCGGCAAGCTGTAGATGGCTTCCACATAGCTGCTCGCCACATCCGACACGGGCAGCGCATAGGTCCTGATACGCGTCGCAACGGGCGCAAACATGGCATCGGCAGCGCTAAATTCGCCGAAGAGAAAGGGACCGCCGAATCGCTGAAGCAAGCCGCCCCAAAGCGTTTCAAGTCGATGCAGATCCTTACGAACCGAATCGAGCGAAACCTTGCCCGGATGGGAAGCGCGCAGATTCATAGGGGCATGGCTGCGCAGGGACGAAAACCCTGCATGCATCTCCGCCGAGGCTGCGCGTGCCAGGGCACGATTGTTGATGTCCACCGGCCAGACCGGTTTGTCGGGAAAACGATCGGCGATGTATTCGATGATTGCGATGGTTTCAGGCACCACCAGATCACCATCGATCAGAACTGGAACGCGGCCCGTGGGCGAACGCTGGGCCAGCACGTCGCGGAAACCCTCGCCCGAAAGCTGCAGCACTTCGTCTTCGAACGGAATATTGAAATGCGTGAGCACCAGCCATGGCCGCAGCGACCAAGTGGAGTAATTGCGATTGCCTATCAGCAGTTTCATGCGTGCCTCCCTTCAGCAAGAAGGGCGCCCCATTACCCCGGGCGCCCTTCTCGAATTGTCACTTGTGAATAACTCCAGCGTTGCTTAAACGCCAGCAATTACGGAGAAAACCCATCCCATCGAAAGCAGGCAAACCAAAGTCCAGCTTGCTGCTCGCCACGGTGTCGTGGCCTTCGGTTGACTACGCATGATCGCTCCTTGTCAGCCGTTCACGCCGGAGCTCCTGTGGTGTGACCCACCAGCCGCACTCCGGTAGAAAATATTAACCTTGTCACATAACCATTACAAGCGGCAGAGTTGCCACACTATGGGACAACCCACAGGCAAATCGCCTGAAGGCTAAAACAGGCCAAACCATAGTCCGGCGATCCCCAGAAAGGCAAAAAAGCCCACTGTATCGGTTACCGTCGTCACGAAAACGGCCGAAGCGATGGCCGGATCGGCTTTGAACTTTTCCAGCGTTATCGGAATTAGGATCCCGGCCGTTCCTGCGACAACCAAATTGATGATCATCGCAGCGGCGATCACGCCACCAAGTTGTGCATCACCAAACCGCAGCCAAGTGACGATGCCAATCAGCACGGCAAAGATCACACCATTGGCCAACCCAACCACCATCTCACGCGTGATCAGCCGCCGCAGGCGCCGCCCATCGAGTTCGCGCATGGCCAACGCCCGCACGGTCACGGTCATGGTCTGCGTGCCCGCATTGCCGCCCATCGACGCCACGATGGGCATGAGCACCGCGAGGGATACCATCTGCTCGATGGTGGCATCGAATAGCCCAATGACGAACGACACCGCCACGGCAGTAATAAGGTTGATCACCAGCCACGGCACGCGGCTACGGACGGTGTCGACGGTGGAGCCGGAGATGTCCTCGTCACCAACGCCCGCGAGCAGCTTGATGTCTTCGTCGGCTTCTTCGTGGATGACGTCGACGATGTCGTCGATGGTGAGGACACCCACAAGGCGCTTGCTCTCGTCCACTACGCCGACTTCCACCAGATCGTAGCGCTCAAAGTCGCGTGCCGCTTCTTCCTGGTCCTCATTGGCATTGACCAGAACCAGATTGGTGTTCATCAGCCCTTCGATGGGCGTAGAGCGCTGCGCGCGCAGGAATTTGTCCAGCGGAATGGTGCCCAACACCTGATAGGACGCATCCACCACATAGATCTGGTAGAATTCATCCGGCAGGTCTTTTTCACGGCGCAGATAATCGATGGTCTGCCCTACCGTCCAGAACGGCGGAATGGCAATGAAATCTGTCTGCATCCGCCGCCCGGCGGATTCCTCGGGAAAATCGAGACTACGTTTGAGGCTTAGCCGTTCGAAAGTCGGCAGTTTTGCCAGAACCTCGTCACGGTCTTCCTGCTCCAGATCTTCAAGAATTGCGACGGCGTCGTCATTATCGAGTCCCGACACACCGCGCGCGATGGCAGCGTTCGGCAGTGCGTCCATGAGCTCGATGCGGACACTTTCGTCCACTTCGGTCAGCACCGAATAATCGAATCGATCTCCGAGCACCTGGACCAGCCGCAGCCGTTCTTCAGGCTCTAGCGTTTCGAGCACGTCACCCACGTCAGCGGCGTGCAGCGGCTCGATGACAGCGGCGACATCATCGTTGCGGCCCGCATCCAGATAGGCTCGTAAGCGTTCGATCCAGAGCGGACTGATGCGGTCTTCGCGATCGCGAAGCGCATTGGGATCAATCCCGGCGTCTTCGCCAGGCTCTGTCTCGAAGTCTGTGCTCATGGGAGCCCTTTGTGTCGCGAGTTTCGGGGGCAGGCCAAGCTGTAGCCAATAGATGTGCCCCGCGCCAGACCACGCAACACAAATGGCTCATTTACTTGCGCTCGGCTGCGAAACTTTTTGCCGCAAGACATTGGCAGCATCTACAAACCTGCGTTGCTGCTGGAACTCTGCTGGCTGAAAGCGCGTTTTGTAAGCGCGTCACTCAGGCTATTTCGACTACGCAGGCGCGGAACCCGGAGCAAAACCTGAACAGCCTAATCTTTGCCCCGTTGCGCCCGTTAGCTCACGTTTGTGTGAAGACTAAGATCAACACTAATAACCAAAACCCAAAGGAGATCCCATGTCCCGTAAGCTTTTCGCGCCGCTCGCAGTCGTTGTTGCCATGTCCCTCGCTGCCTGCGGCGGCGACGCCCCGGCCACCAACGCACCCGCGGAAACGCCACCGCCCGCGACCACCACACCACCTGCTGATGGTGCTGCGCCGGCAACACCGGCTCCAGCCACGCCATAACGAAAAGGCCGCCCCGAGGGGCGGCCTTTTTTCTATTCATCCAAGGATGATTTGGTGCGGTCGAGAAGACTCGAACTTCCACGTCTTGCGACACAGCGACCTCAACGCTGCGCGTCTACCAATTCCGCCACGACCGCACGCTTGGTAGAGCTTTGCCTTTCGGCGAAGCGAGCGGGGATGTAGCAAAGCTCTTGCACAACCTCAAGCGCTTAAATCGAGAATTCCATCCAATGCACCTTTCGCAGTGCTTGTTAGCACAATAAGGCAACCACGAGCGTACCTTGCGCCGGGTATTACTACAATTTGCCCGGCCCTAGCCCCGGCGGGCTTTGCCAGTGACCTGCACCCGCAAATGGCCATCGTCGACGCTGACCTCTCCATGCGCGATCAGCGTATTATTGGCGTAGATGTTGAGCGGATCGGTTTCGAGCGCATCCAATTCGATGACAGCGCCACGGCCCATGCGAAGCAGATGATGGATCGGCATGGTCGTTGCGCCGAGTTCCACCGTGATATCCACTTCAATATTGTCCAACGTGCGCATAAATAAGTCCTGAACTCTGCCCGGGCAGCATGCCGCCGCGCGTCTTGTGGCGCTAACTCTCTGGCAAGCATGGTTATGGAAGCGTTAATTTTGAGCGACATCGGCTGCGAGATTCGCAACAAATTGGTGCGGCTTGATGGAAAGCCGGTGCAGTGGATCATCACAAGCGATCCGGTGCCCTACCCGCTTGCCCTGCAGCCTATGCGCGATCATGCGGCCGCCATCGCTGCGGGAACCGCGCCCGAAGCCATTTGGCTCCTTGAACACCCACCGCTCTATACGGCCGGCACGTCGGCGCTTCCTGCCGATCTGCTGACCGACCGCTTTCCGGTCTATGACGCCGGTAGAGGCGGCCAATACACCTATCATGGGCCCGGGCAACGCGTGGCCTATGTCATGCTCGACCTGACCCAGCGTGGCCGCGACATTCGCTGCCTGGTGCAGGGGCTGGAATCCTGGGTGATCGACACCCTCGCGCACCACAACATCTCTGGCGAGCGGCGGGAAGGACGCATCGGCGTCTGGGTCAAGCGGCCGGACAAGGGCGTGCTGAAAGAAGACAAAATCGCTGCGATCGGCGTCCGGGTGTCGAAATGGGTGACGTTCCATGGCATTTCGCTCAACATCATGCCGGACCTGTCCCATTACTCCGGCATCGTTCCCTGCGGCATCACCGACCAGGGCGTCACGAGTTTTGAGGATCTGGGCCAACTGGTCTCCATGCCGGAGGTTGACAGCTCGCTGCGGGCTGCGTTCGAAAAGCATTTCGGCCCGACACAAACCGCAGGCGAGGAAGTTCTTGTCAGCTTGGGCGCGGATGGCCAAGTTGCTGTTGCCTAGAATCGCCTATCGGAGATTGGGATGACCCTCGACGATCTGAAACGCCTTTTTACCCGCCAGACCTTGTTCCGGCTTGATGCGATTCTCTCGCCAAAGCTTGTGCCGATCCTTTACGCGCTTGGTTTGGCGGCCATTCTGCTTTGGGCCGTCGGCCATCTGTTCTGGAGCTTCAGCTTCGGTTTCGGCAACGGACTTTGGGGCCTGCTCGAGATCGCCGTCTTCGGCCTGCTATATTTCGTGGTGCTGCGCATTGGCTGCGAATGGCTGCTGGTGTGGTTCAAGACGCACGAGTTGAGCGGCGAAACGGTCAATCGCTCGCGCTACTCCGCTTCGCTGCTCGATGAGGTGCGCGACGCCATTCGTGATCTTGCGCAGGGAGATGACGAGTTGGACTATGCTGAGGCTGACGAATACATTACCCCGGCAACCGATCCTGCGCCTTATGCCACAACGCGAAGCCCCGCGACCGAAGCGGGCGAAGTGTTCAAGCCACGCCGGACTGCCAAGCGAACACCGCCGGGCGAAGTCGATTAAAACAGAACCTCATTTAAAGAGGCCGCCGGAGCATTGCTCGGCGGCCTTTTTCCTGTTCGGGGAAGCTTACTGCTTGTTGACACTCCAGGCGCCTGGGCCGGAAAACACCAAGTAGAAAAACACAAAGCAGAACAGGATCGCTGCATCGCCGCCGTTGGCGACTGGCCAGAAACTCTGCGGCGCATGGAACATCCAATAGGCAACCGCCATCATGCCAGACAGCACGAAAGCGACTGGGCGTGTAAAGAAGCCAACGAGCACTAGGAGACCGCCCACGAGTTCGAGAATTCCGCCGATTAGCATCAAGCCTTCAGGCGGACCCATGGCCGGCACGGGAAAATTGAGCAGCTTCTGCGTGCCATGCTCGATAAAGAGCAGCGCTGTGATGATGCGCAAAACGGCAAGGGCTTGCGGCGCGTAGGCGGATAGGCGATCGAACATAAAGGCTCCCTGAGCTATGAGGTGGTGACGCGTCACCTCAACTGACGCATGTGCAGCAATCTGCATTAAAGCAGCGGACAGAAACTCAATATCTGTACTTCAGCGGACGCACTGTTCGGCAAATCGAACATTCAAGCGCAAGTGTTCACCAAAAAGCGAAGGTCAGCTTCGCGCCCTTTGGGAGGCAGTCACATTGCGTAACCGTCAAACTTTCTATATGACGCCCGCAACCATTCCCACATCGGAACAAAACGCTCTCATGAGCCAAGCGCCAAAAATTGGCCTCGTCAGCCTCGGCTGCCCCAAAGCCCTTGTCGATAGCGAACGCATTATGTCGACGCTGCGCTCGCAGGGCTACTCGTTCAGCCGCGACTATGCGGGCGCCGACATCGTCCTCGTCAACACCTGCGGCTTCCTTGACTCCGCCAAGCAGGAGTCGCTCGAAGCCATCGGCGAAGCGCTGAACGAGAACGGCCGCGTTATCGTTACGGGCTGCCTGGGTGTCGAAGAAGAGCTCATCCGCCAAACGCATCCGTCCGTGCTCGCCATCTCCGGCCCGCACCAGTACGAGAACGTTGTCTCGGCTGTGCACGAGCATCTGCCGCCAGTACCGAACCGCTTCGTAGACCTTGTCCCCGAAACTGGCCTCAAGCTGACGCCGCGCCATTACGCGTACCTCAAGATCTCCGAAGGCTGCAACAATCGCTGCTCCTTTTGCATCATCCCGCAGATCCGCGGCGATCTTGCCTCGCGTCCGGCTGCTGGCATTCTCGGCGAAGCCGAAGGGCTAATCCGCTCAGGCGTCAAGGAATTGCTAGTGATCTCGCAGGACACCAGCGCCTATGGCGTCGACATCAAATACGCCGAAAGCAATTACCGTGGCCGCCCGGTCAAGGCCAAATTCTATGACTTGGCCAAGGAACTCGGCCAGCTCGGCGCCTGGGTGCGGCTCCACTATGTGTACCCCTACCCCCATGTTGACCAGGTTATGGAGTTGATGGCCGAGGGCACGGTCCTGCCCTATCTCGACATTCCTTTCCAGCACGCCTCGCCCAAGGTGCTCAAAGCCATGCGCCGCCCTGCGCACCAGGAAAAGACTTTGAATCGAATTCTTGACTGGAAGCGCCAAGTCCCTGACTTAACTGTGCGTTCCAATTTCATCGTTGGCTTCCCCGGCGAAACCGAAGATGATTTCGAGATGATGCTCGACTTCATCGAGGAAGCCGAAATCGACCGCGCTGGCTGCTTCAAATATGAACCCGTCACCGGCGCGCCTGCCAACGAACTCGACGGTATCGTGCCGGACGACGTGGCGCAGGACCGCTGGGAACGCCTGATGGAAGTGGCGCAGAACGTCTCCGCCGGCCAGCTGGCCAAGAAGGTGGGCCGGACCATCCAGGTGCTGGTCGATGATGTGCAGCCCGAAGCGAACAAGGCTATCGCCCGCTCCAAATGGGACGCACCCGAGATCGACGGCCAGGTTATCGTCAGCAACGCCACCGGCATCAAGCCGGGCGACATGATCGACGTACTGGTGACTGACAGTGATGAATATGATCTGTTTGCCGAACCGGTGACGGCGCTGAACTAGCGTCGTTGCAATGGGAACAAAATCCCACGACGCATAGCGGCGAAGCAACGCCTTTGCTTGGCGTTGCCTACGGCTAAATTACTTGTCCGAGCCAATCGTTTGCCGCTGGACCGCGCCGCTGCGCCATAGCATCACGCTGCCAACATCTTCCGTTGGAATTCAGCGTCGCCATGAACAAGCTCCTTGCTACCGCGCTTACCGTCCTCGTCTTGGGTGCCACGCCTGCCATGGCGCAGCCCACCGATATTCTCAACGCCTCCTACGACATCGCGCGCGAACTCTTCGAAGCCGAGAACGCCGCCTATGCTGCCACCGGCGCGACGATTACCGTTAACCAGTCGCATGCCGGCTCGTCGGCCCAGGCGCGTGCCGTGCTCGAAGGCCTTGCTGCCGATGTGGTGACGTTCAACCAGGTTGTGGACGTGGAGCGGTTGGTAGAAGGCGGCTTTGTCAGCGAAGATTGGGCAAGCGAGTTCCCCAACAATTCCTCGCCCTTCTATTCGCTACCGGCCTTCCTCGTGCGTGCCGGCAATCCTAAGCGGATTAGCGACTGGGGCGACCTGGCGGCCGAAGGCGTGCAGGTGATTTTCCCCAATCCAAAGACCTCCGGCAACGGCCGCTATACGTATTTGGCTGCCCGCGCCTGGGCCAACGAGGAATATGCCAACGATCAGGCTAGGGTCGAAGAGTTTCTCACCAAGCTCTTCAACAACGTTCCCGTTTTCGAAACCGGCGGTCGCGCCGCAACCACGGCCTTTACCGAACGCCAGCTGGGCGATGTGCTGGTCACGTTTGAGGCTGAAGTACAGGCTGTGCGCCAGCAACTCGGCGCCGATCAGTATGAAGCGGTGATCCCGTCGGTCAGCCTTTTGTCCGAGTTCCCGGTCGCAGTCGTTGACAAGGTTGTCGACAACCGTGGCAGCCGCGATGTTGCCAAGGCTTATCTCGATTTCCTGTTTACCCCAGAAGGCCAGGAGGTCGCAGCCGCCAATTTCCACCGGGTCAATAACGAAGCCATCATGGCCGCCCATGCAGCGGAATTTCCCGAAGTGCGCCTCGTGAAAGTCGAAAATGCCTTTGGTAGCTGGCAACAAGTTTCCGAGGAACATTTCGCCGAAGGTGGCCTGCTCGACAAGGTCTTCCTCAACCAGTAACCAGCGGCCCTAAGCTTGACGGTTCCGGCGTGGCGCCTTGCCACGCCGTTTGCATGTAAGGACTTCAATGGCACGGCAACGCTCCAAGCATCTGCTGCCCGGCTTCGGGCTGACGCTGGGCGTATCCATGCTTTATCTCACCATCATCATCGCGCTGCCGCTCTTGGCCATGCTGCTTAAGGTCGGCGGCATGGGCTGGGAGGAGTTCTGGCGCATCGTCAGCTCCAACCGCGCCTTGGCCGCCTACCGCATCACCTTCAGCTCCGCCCTGATCGCCGCCGCCTTTAACGGCGTCTTCGGCCTGCTGCTCGCATGGGTGCTCACGCGCTATTCGTTTCCCGGCAAGCGCTTTCTCGATTCGCTGGTCGATCTGCCGTTTGCCCTGCCGACGGCCGTTGCGGGCCTTGTTTTGGTGACGCTGTTTTCCAACACAGGCTGGTACGGCCAGTTTCTTGAGCCGAACGGGCTCAAGATCAACTATACGCAAGTTGGTATCATCATCGCGATGGCGTTTACCTCAGTTCCCTTTACCGTCCGCACCGTTCAACCGGTGCTTGAAGAAGTGCAGTTGGACCTCGAAGAAGCCGCACGCACGCTCGGCGCGACGCCATGGCAGGTTTTCGCGCGGGTTATCTGGCCAACTATTCTGCCTGCCTTCATCGCCGGCTGTGTCTTGTCATTTGCCCGCTCACTAGGTGAATTTGGCGCTGTGGTCTTCATTGCGGGAAACCTTCCAGGGCTGACGGAGATCGTGTCGCTGCTGATCTTCATTCGCCTTGAGGAATACAATTACGAAGGCGCGGCTGCCTTGGCCTTCGTGCTGCTACTAGCGGCTTTCGCTACCCTGCTGCTCACCAACGCGCTGCAGGCATGGCAGGTCCGTTACGCTGACCGGAGCCGCTGATGGCTGTCCATACCCGCTCCCGGGCCGAGATCACCCTCATTGCTCTGGCGTTCGTCCTGGCCGCGTTGATCCTGCTCGTTCCACTTGTGGTGATCTTCGCCTTCGCCCTGCGCGAGGGCCTGGCCGTCTACTTCGCGAACATCATGGAGCCCTCTACCCTTCATGCCATCGGCCTGACCGCTCTCACCGCTCTTATGGTCGTCCCGATCAACATCGCGGTCGGCGTATGCCTCGCCTGGCTTGTCACGCGCTTCCGATTTCCCGGCCGGCAGTTGATGATGGCGATCATGGAGCTTCCGGCCTCCGTCAGTCCGATAGTGGCTGGCGTGACCTATTTGTTCCTTTACGGCGGCCAGGGCCTGCTCGGCCCTACGCTGCAGGCCGCCAATATCCAACTGATGTTCACGGGAACGGCCATTGTCCTGGTCAGCCTTTTCGTAACGGCGCCTTATGTGGCACGGGAACTCATTCCACTGATGCAGCAGCAAGGCAGCGAAGACGAGGAAGCGGCGTTGTCCCTGGGCGCCAGCGGCTGGCAAATGTTTTGGCATGTCACGCTGCCCAACATCCGCTGGGCCATTCTTTATGGCGCCATCCTCACCAATGCGCGCGTCATGGGCGAGTTCGGCGCCGTCTCCGTTGTGTCCGGCTCCATTCGCGGCCAGACCAACACGCTGCCGCTCCAGGTCACCCAGCTCTTCAACGACTTCAACGTCACCGGCTCTTTTGCTGCGGCGTCCACGCTCGCGTTCATCGCCGTGCTGACGCTGGTCCTCAAATCAGCTCTGGAAGCCCACCATCCGCACTAGCCGTTAACGACGCTGATCTGCCTCTCGGGCTCCGGCCCAGTCGCCGCAACTGCAAACATGGCCGCCATTACATCCGATTGCGTCACCATGCCGACGACGCGCCCGTCGTCATCCACCACCGGAAGATGGTGCAGCCCCGCATCAGCCATAAACGGCACGATCTGCGCAATCGGCGTCTGCGGCCGCGCGGCCTTGACCGGTGCGCTCATGATGTCCTCGACCCGGCCTTTGAGCGCACGGTCCGAATTGCCAATCGCCCGCAAGCGCCAGCCCAGGCCCGAGCCCATTGCCGGCATGCCCCAATCGGCTTTGTCGAGCAGATCGGTCTGAGTCAGGATGCCGATTAGCTTGTTGTCGCCGTCCACCACAGGCAGCGCCTTGATATGGTGCTCGCGCAAGTGCCGCAGCGCCTCGCGCAGGCTGGTCTTGGGCCCAACCGATTGTACATCGTGGCTCATGATCCTGTCGCAGGTAATCCCGCCAGAGCGGCGCTCGTAAGCGCGCGTTTCAGCACGGTGCAAGATGTCCTCCAGATCATCGGTCGCCACGGGAAGGACGAGGTCGTATTGCGCCAACACCGCATGGATATCGTCCTGCGTAACGCCGAGCCGACCACTTGGCAGTGCATCGGCCGTCTTGTGCGGGTTGCCTGGCACTGGCGCCAGATGTGGATAGCGGCGTCCGGTGAGATTGTTGAACAGCAAGGCCGCGCCAAGCAGCAGCAGCGAGTTGATCATTACCGGCCAGATGACAAAACCAAAGCCCGTATCCTGGATTGCCGGACCGCCAAGCACTGCGGTCAGCGCCACTGCCCCGCTGGGTGGGTGCAGGCACCGCATCGCCATCATCAAGGCGATAGCCAGGCCTGCCGCTATGCCCGCGGCCAGCACCGCGTCACCAATATAGCGCGCGCAGGCGACGCCAATCAGCGCGGCAATCGTGTTGCCGCCGACAATAGACCACGGCTGCGCCAGCGGGCTTGTAGGCACTGCAAACAGCAAGACCGCCGAAGCACCCATAGGCGCAATGAGCAGGGGCACGTCCGCCGAGCTGCCCAGCGCGAGGCTGGCTACGGCGCCCGTAACGACAATGCCAATCAGCGCCCCGATGGACGCGCGCAAGCGCTCGCCCAGGCTCACAGGCGCCAGGCCAGGCACCAACCGTCTGATGAAGGGAACAACGCTGGACATCGGGACGGGGTTTAGCAGCCCCGCCCCCTTCTGCCAAAGCCCCCTGCTTGCGTCATTCGTCCGATGGCAGAAATTTCTTTGCTGCCACCGTGCCTCTGGCAGAACTCAGCGGGCGAAGGCCTTGAACGGATTGCTTTCGGTCAGCAACGTAATGGTCGCGTCGTCGACGCCCCTGGCCCGCAGCATGGGCAAGATGCGATCGACCAGCACCGTATAGGGCCGCGGCACGCCACCACCGGGCTGCGCCGGATCATACCAACCCAAATCATGGCTGAGCAGCAATTGGCCAGCCAGCCCCGCTTCGATTGCCCGCATGATTAGCGCGACGACGTCGTCGTCCGGTTCTCGCCCGACATGGTCGTACTCGATCCAGGCACCCCGTGCTGCCAGCGCCTTGTGCATCTCGAAATCGGGTTCAGCCTGCGTATGGATGGAGATGAAGCGCTCGGCGCTATAGCCCTCTACCTCTATGATATCCAGTTGATCCATGACCACCCGGCTCTTGATCGTGTGCGATCCAATCACGGCATCGGTACTCTTGCCGGCGCGTGCCGCCGCCCGCAAAATTCTTGCCTCCAACGGCGTAATCCCGTCATCGCCCGCGCTGAGCTTGATCCAGCCGGCGCGAACGCCAGTCTCGTCCATGCCTTCGTTGAGCTCCTTTTCCATCCAAGCCTGCAGCTCTGCCTCGCTGGCCTCGCGCACCCATTCGGGTATCCATGGCTCGCGATAGTTGCCCGTCGGCACCACGATTGGATAGCCCGTGGCTCGTGACACGGCAAGGTCGATATCCGCTCGCCGGCCAACGCCACCAGTCGTGCATTCCACAAGCGCCGTGATCCCTTGCTTCTTGATCGCCTCGATCTGTGGCGCCATCAGCGCAATCACATCTTCCGCATTGCCTTGTGCATAGCCAGCCTGTTCGGGCGTACGCAAATCCACGAACACGTGCTCGTGCGGCAAGATCATGCCGAGTTGATCCTTCCGCAGGGGTCCAAGCGTTGTCCAAAGCTGCTTCATGTTGTCTCCCGTCACCATTTCGGCCTTCGATTGATTTTAGTTCCTAAGCTATAGCGCTTTCTTGGCTGATTTTGATCCTTGCCCACACGCATCGGCTGGGATGTCTTAGGCCTCCGCCCTTCACTGGATCCACAATGACTCTTCCGCAGATTTTAAGCTTCTTCGTCATTGGCGCCATGATGGTGGCCTTCGTCTGGGGACGCTGGCGCTATGACCTGGTGGCGGTTGGAGCCCTGCTCGCCGCCATGGCACTCGGCATTGTTGCCCCCGCTGATGCCTTCTCCGGTTTTTCGGATGATATCGTCATCATTGTCGGGAGCGCCCTTGTGGTCAGCGCCGCTGTCTCGCGCTCCGGCATCATGGAATTGGCGGTTCGTCGTTTTGCGCCCAATGTCAGCACGCCGCGCGCCCAACTAATCCTCCTGGTAGTCACCGTCACGGTCTTGAGCGCCTTCGTCAAGAACATCGGCGCCCTTGCGATCATGATGCCGATCGCGTTCCAAATGGCGCGCAAATCCGGGGTGCCGCCCTCGCTGTTTCTCATGCCGATGTCGTTTGGCTCGCTGCTGGGTGGCCTGATGACCCAGATCGGCACCTCGCCCAACATTATCGTCTCCGGCGTGCGCGAGGAACTGACCGGCCAGCCTTTTACCATGTTCGACTACACGCCTACCGGCGCCGCTCTCTCGGTGGTCGGTGTAGTCTTCCTGGCGCTCTGCTACCGGCTCCTGCCTGCGCGGGAGCGGCAGGAGTCGAGCATCGAGAAAGCAATCGAGATCAAGAACTATACAACTGAAGCTAGAATTCCCCCGGATTCGCCCGCGATCGGAATGACCGTGGGCGAACTGCAAGCGGCTGCGGAAGGCGAAGCGATGATTACCCGCATCGTTGGCGAAAACGATCAAAAGCGCGCCCCGCTGCCCGACGCCAAGCTGCGGGCCGGCGATGTGCTCCTGGTTGAAGGTACGCCCGAAGCACTCGACAACATGGTTTCGCAAACCGGCCTTGCCTTCGCCGAGCGGCACGGCTTGCCTGTAGAGGATGGCGACGAGCGTGGCACTATCGAAGCGGTCATCGGTGAACGATCCGGCCTGATCGGCTCCACGGCCAAGGAACTGACCCTCTTCGATCGCACCGGCCTCAACCTCCTCGCCGTTAGTCGCCGGGACCAGCGCTTTACCGAGCGCCTCGGCCAAATTCGGTTTCAGAACGGGGACGTCATCCTGCTTCAAGGTGACTTGCAGCGCCTTCCCGAACTGCTCCGCGAGTGGGACTGTCTTCCCTTGGTTGAACGCGGACTGAGACTCGGAAGTGTCCGCAACGGGCTCGTTCCCCTTGCGATCCTGCTGATCGCCATGGCCGCCACAGCCCTGGGCCTCGTTCCCGTGGCACCGGCCTTTTTTGCTGCCGCAGTCGCTATGGTAGCCAGTCGTTCACTGCCCCTGCGCGACGTCTATAACCGGCTAGACGCGCCTATCCTGATCATGCTCGCCTGCCTCATCCCGGTCTCGGACACGCTGCGCTCGACTGGCGGGACAGAGATCATCGCGGGCTGGCTTTCTGCAACCGCAAGCACCCTGCCCGGCTGGGGCGCACTGGGGCTGATCATGGTCGCCGCCATGGCAGTCACGCCGTTTCTCAACAATGCCGCCACTGTGCTCGTCATGGCGCCAATTGCTGCAAGCTTTGCCACTAGTTTGGGTTACGCACCCGAAGCGTTCCTGCTGGCGGTGGCCATCGGCGCTGGCTGCGATTTCCTCACGCCCATCGGACACCAGTGTAATACGCTGGTCATGGGTCCTGGCGGCTATAAGTTTGGAGATTACTGGCGCCTAGGCGCGCCGCTTTCCCTCATTGTCGTTTTGATCGGCGTCCCAACCCTGATGCTGGTTTGGCCATTCTAGCTGCGCAGCGCATCCAGCACCGCCACGGCTGTGTCAAACTCCACACGTCGCTTGGCACGCCGTTCGGCCGCTTCCTCGTCCTCACCCCATTGGCTGATCTGGTAGTCCTCGTCCACATGCGCCGCCGACCACACCTGGTCGGGCGAAAGAAGCTTATGCCAGAGGGCAATCGCCAGAATGCCCGAGCCGGTCAGCCCGGTGACCGACACTAGCGCAGTCAGCACGAACAGGTTTTCCCCGTTCAGCGCTTCGGCCAGCCGGTCCAGCGTTTGTTGCGGCTGTGGCTCGTGGATGATGCCCATGGTCGGCACAAAGCTCACCCCCAAATGCCGGGCAACAACCACGAGCGCCCGGTCCCATTGCAGTTCCTGCTCAGACACCAGCTCCTGCGGACCTTCGGCGCGATAGAGCAGGAGATCATTACCCACGAACTTGACGACCTCGGCGCGGAACTCGGGGATCATCCCTTCCCCGCTCTCGACTGCCGAATTAATCAGCCGCACCATGGGCATGGTCGCCGGATCGATGAATTCGCCTTGTGCCGCCCATTCCGCGGCCATGGCCGTGGCGATCGCGGCAGCCGGCACCACGACGTTCAGCTTCTTACCCGGCGTACGCACCGGCCGTCCGTCCAGCGTCACCACGAAGCCAGCCTCATAAGGCCCCGCTGCCACGTCCTTGTAAAAGCGCTTGGGCAATTCGACCTTGTTCAGGTGCTGCGCGCGGCCATAGCCGTCGTCCTGATGCTGGTGAATGTCGCTCAACTGATCACGCACGGGATCTACTCCATAGGCTTAGAGGCAGGCTTTGGTGGACAACGCAGCTGAAGCATTCAGCGGTAAGCGGGCCGCGTTCAACTAACACGGATCATGCGCCGTCCTCTGGATCGGCACCCACATCATAGCGGTCTGGATCGAAGCCGAGCGTTTCGAAGCTCGCCCGCATATGCGGCGGCAGCGGGGCCGAGATGTCGATCCGCTTGCCACCACGCAACGGTATCGCCAGCCGCCGCGCATGCAGGTGGAGCCCTTCGCTTAGACCCGGCGCACCTTGCCAGTTCTCGATGTTGAAATAGCGCGGGTCCCCGATAATGGGCGTACCCAATTGCGCCATATGCACGCGCAATTGGTGCGTCCGCCCAGTCACGGGCTTGAGCGTGACCCAGGCAAAGCGACGGCTCGCCGTATCGGTAGTTGAATAATAACTAGTTGAGTGCTGGGCGCCTGGCGTGCCGTTCTTGACCACAACCATCTGCTCCCCATCCGCTGTACTCTGCCGTGCAAGGAAACACGAGATTTCCCCCTGCTGCGGATGCGGATTGCCAGCGACCACCGCCCAATAGATCTTGCGCGCCGAGCGCGACCGGAACACCGTCCCGAAATGGCTAGCGGCCGCTTTGGTCTTGGCGACGACGAGACACCCTGACGTATCACGGTCGAGCCGATGCACCAGCCGCGGCGCTTCGCCCTTGCTGTTGGGCAGGCTCTTGAGCATGCCATCCAGATGCCGCACCGTGCCGCTGCCGCCCTGCACGGCGAGGCCATGTGGCTTGTTGAAGACATAGATGTCGTCGTCTTCATAAAGGATCAGGCTGCGCAGGAATTGCGCCTCTTCTTCGTTCACGCGCACCGGCTTGGGCGCACCCGGATCATCGATCGGCGGAATGCGCACGGTCTGGCCAGGCGCCAGGCGCGTGGCCGTCGTTACCTTGGCCTTGTCCACCTTGATCTCGCCGTTGCGGATCAGCTTCTGCAGCCGCCCGAACCCGAGTTGGGGAAAATGGGTCGCAAACCAGCGGTCGAGACGCATTCCGTCCTCATCGCTATTCACCTGCCGATGTTGAACGCCACTCATGCCATGCCTCGGGTCACCAAAAGCCCGAGATAAAGCCCCGCGAGGCAAACCACAACCGACAACAACACATAAGCCCCCGCCGCAGTGAAGTGGCCACGCTCCAGCAGCAGCACGGTCTCGAGCGAGAACGAGGAAAAGGTGGTGAACCCGCCCAGCACGCCGACGGCAATAAACAGCCGGGCCGTTTCGCCCCATGACGGAACAAGCTTGGCCAGCGCGCCAGCAAACAACCCCATCAGCACCGATCCCACAACGTTTATGACGAGAGTGGCGAGCGGGAAATCACCGGGTAACATCCGCCCGATAAGCCCGCCCACGCCAAAGCGCGCCATGGCGCCCAAGGCGCCACCGACTCCAACCAATAGGTATGCCTGCAATCATCGCTCTCGGGCGTTTCGTGGCTCAAGCGCCACTCCTGCCAAATAACGCATTGATGTCGCGGCGGACAGGGAACAAAGCGCCTGATGACAGCTTGAGCCGATAGACGCCAGTTGGGACTGCTTCATGATCTTCCGTTCAGCCACACGCGCGGCCGTTCTACTCCTTGCAACGCTTATGCTCGGTGCCTGCGTAACCAGCGGCACCCGCGAAGGCGCCGTGCCCGACGCGATTGCGGAGATGGCAGCAGTACCCGGCGCGCAGCGTCCCTCGGTTTTGTCCCCTAACGCCCAGCCCATCCGTTATTGGGGCGATCAGGACTTGGGCGAAGGCGAAAGCTTCAAGTTTACTGCCGGCGCGGATGGCGCGGTGGACTTCCTCAGCCTTTCAGGTGGAGGCATCAACGGCGCCTATGGCGCAGGCTTTCTCGTCGGATGGACCCAAGCCGGCAAACGCCCGGAGTTCGAAGTCGTTACCGGCATCAGCGTCGGTGCGCTCATTGCACCCATGGCTTTCCTGGGCCCCAGCTACGACGCGCGACTAACCGAGGTTTTCAGCAGCCTTGCCAGCCAGAAATCGCCGAACCTAAACTTCATTTCGGCAGCCCTGGGCGCCCCGTCCATCGCCAGCAACACGCCCGTGCTCGCCGCCATTCGCCGCCTAATCGACCCGGGCACGGTGACCGCCATTGCGGTCGAGCACCTCAAGGGCCGGCGCCTCCTGGTCGGCACGACCAATCTCGATGCCGAGCGACCCGTGATCTGGGACATTGGCGCCATCGCAGCCAGCAACATTCCCGATCGGCTCGACCTCATCCAGCAGATCCTGCTCGCCTCCGCCGCCGTGCCCGGCGTTTACCCGCCCGTCCTGATCGACGTCCGCGCTGCTGGCGGCACGTTTGACGAACTCCACGTTGATGGCGGCGTCACCCAGCAGATCGTACTTCTGCCCGATGGCCTTGACTCCCTGCCCGGCCGAGCAAATCTCTATGTCATCTACAATGGTGCTATCGAGCCATCTACCGAGCCGGTGAATGTCAGCTCGCTTTCGATCCTCGAGCGCTCAATCACAACCTTGCTCAAATACCGTGGCCGCAGCGACATCGCCATTCTGACCAATCTGGTGGAGCGCAGCGGCATCAACTATCGCCTGACCGCGATCCCGCCTAGCTTCCCACAGCCGCCCGACCAACTCTTCGGCGGCCGCGACTGGCTTGGAGCGCTCTACCAATATGGTGTAGAGTCCGGCTCTGCTGGTGCCTGGCACCGCAGCAACTAGCTGGGCTCGTTGCCCTCCCGCTTGGCTGCGCGCAACCGCTCGAAATATTCCATCCGCTTGCGCAGATCCCGTTCGAACCCACGCTCGACGGGCTCGTAGAAGCTCTGACGGCCGATCTTTTCAGGGAAATATTCCTGACCCGAGAACGCTTCGGGCGTGTCGTGGTCGTAGATATAGCCGTCGCCATATCCCGCCCCCTTCATCAGCTTGGTCGGGGCGTTGAGGATCACCATGGGCGGCATTGGCGAGCCGGTCGCTTTGGCTACGCTCGTCGCCGCCTTGTAAGCGTTGTAGACGGCGTTCGATTTCGGCGCGAGTGCGAGGTAAACCACCACTTGCGCCAGCGCGAGCTCCCCTTCGGGCGAACCCAGCATCTGGTAAGCATCGCGCCCCGCCACTGCCTGCGGCAGTGCGGACGGGTCAGCAAGTCCGATATCCTCGACGGCCATGCGGATCAGCCGCCGAGCGAGAAATAGCGGGTCTTCACCGGCGTCCAGCATGCGCGCAAAATAATAGAGCGCGGCATCAGGGTCCGATCCACGCACCGTCTTGTGCAGGGCCGAGATAAGATTGTAGTGCCCGTCCTGCGCCTTGTCATAGATCGGCGCCCGCCGCTGCACCACCGTCAGCAGCCCGGCAGCATCGAGCGTCTCGTCAGCCCTGGCCGAAGCCACCACTTCTTCGACCAGCCCGAGCAAAGCGCGCCCGTCTCCGTCTGCGAGCGCCAACAGCGTCTGTCGTGCCTCGGCGTCGAGCGGCAGGCTGGCTCCAGTCAGCGCCTCCGCGCGCTGGACAAGCTTTTCCAGATCCTCCAAGCCCAGCGACTCAAATCGCAAAACCTGGCTGCGCGACAGCAAGGCCGCGTTGAGCTCAAACGAGGGGTTCTCCGTCGTGGCTCCAACCAGCACCACAGTGCCATCTTCCATCACCGGCAGGAAGCCGTCCTGCTGCGCGCGGTTGAAGCGATGAATTTCATCCACGAAGAGGAGCGTCTTATGTCCACTTAGCCGCTCGAAGCGCGCCTTTTCGAAGACCTTCTTGAGATCCGCCACGCCCGAGAACACTGCCGAAATCTGCTCGAACCGATACCCGATCTGGTTGGCCAGCAGCCGCGCCACCGTCGTCTTGCCCGTGCCCGGCGGGCCCCAGAGGATCAGCGACCCCAAGCGCCCGCTGGCAATCATCCGCCGCAAGGTTCCGTCCGGTCCAAGAAGATGCGTCTGACCGATCACCTCATCAAGCGAACGCGGCCGCAACTGGTCAGCCAGCGGGCGGGCACTGTCATGGTCATCGGGGTCGACGGCGAATAGATCGGACATGGGAGGTTTTCTAGCGCAAGGCTGGAAGGCAGGACAGCCTGCTGGGTCGCTACTCACCACAATGTTGCTCAACCCCAGTGTCCTCCTCTCGAATGCGAGAACCTCCGTTTCCGTTACCGCAAAGAGGCTGTCCCGCCTTCGGGGGAGTGGCATTGGGGCTTTACCCGCTCACAATACTCCGCGTCACGCGTCCGCCGCGCTGCAGGATGATCTGCCACGTCCGCACCCGTTGCGAGGCGACTTGCGCAAACTTGGCAGCACTGTCCATCGCATTGTCGTTGAGCGACAAGATCACATCATCCACCTGCAAGCCCATGTCGGCTGCTGGCGAACCCGGCTCAACCGCCGTCACGATGACGCCCTGCGCATCGTAGGGCAGACCCTTGCTCTCGGCGAGCGCCGCATCGATCTGGCGGACGCTAGTGCCAGCAAAGCGGGAATTGCCGGTGATCACCGCCACCATGTCCTCGCCAGGCACCGGTGCTGCCTCTACGGTAAACGTCAAGCTCTCCGTCGCGCCGCCCCGCCAGCGCTCCAGCGCCGTTGTCTGCCCGATCGGCTTGGTCGCTAGACGGAAATTGAATGCGCTGGGATCGTCTACGGCAACGCCGTCGACCGACAACACCACATCACCCGACCGGAACCCTGCCCGCTCGGCGGGTCCACCGGGCGCGACTTCCGTGATCAACGCCCCATGTGGCGCGGCCATGCCCAGGCTTACAGCGATGTCCGAATTGACCGCCTGCATCTTGGCGCCAAACCACGGCCGCACGATCTCGCCGCCAGTGATCCCGGCTTCTGCCACGAGCCGCGACATGTTCGCCGGAATGGCAAAACCAATGCCCACCGATCCGCCCGTCTGCGAGTAAATCGCCGTATTGATCCCTACGAGGTTGCCATCGAGGTCCACCAACGCACCACCCGAATTGCCCGGGTTGATCGCCGCATCGGTCTGGATAAAGAACTCGTAGTCCGAGCTTTCAACGCCCGTTCGCGCCAGTGCCGAAACAATGCCGCTGGTGACGGTCTGCCCCACGCCAAAGGGATTGCCAATGGCCAGCACCAGATCGCCTACCAGCAGTGCATCGGAGTCAGCGAAACGGATGGCGGGGAACTGCGCCTCGCCGGGTTCGCGCACCCGCAGCACCGCCAAATCTGTTTGCGCATCCTCGATCACGATGTCGACGGCAAACTCCCGCCCATCCGAAAGAGCAATTCGCACATCCGTTGCGCCTTCGATGACATGGCGGTTGGTGAGGATCACCCCGCCTGCATCGACTATCACGCCAGAACCAAGCGAGCGCGACTCGCGTGGCCGGCTCTGGAACTGTCCCTCGCCAAAGAAACGGGAAAAGAACGGATCGCTGGCGAAGGGCGATACGGCCTGCTGTTCGATCCTGGTCGCATAGACATTGACCACCGAGGGTGACGCAGCCTTGACGACAGGTGCAAAGCTGAGCCGCATTTGGTCCTCGCTTTGCGGGACAATGCGGTTGTCGCTTAAAGGAGCTGCGACAGGCGCTGCGACCTGCGCCACGGTGGGCGCGTTCCAGGGCGAGAACGCAAGCGTTCCACCAACAGCCAAAGCAAGTATGGTTACACCCGCCAGCAACAGCGCGCGCAAAGACATCGAACAGCCCTCCAGGGAACAGCGTAGAAAACCAGCCAAACGCCTGGATTCTGTCACGAAAATGGCGTCACCCCTATGACGCAAAGACGTGACAATTAATCGTTTGCACCAGGAGTCTAGCAGCCCTATATGCAGCGCTCGTTTTCCAAAAATCTTCAGCCCCGAAAGGCCAGTCGTCCATGACCACAGAGCCGAACCACGTCTACCCGAACACCTCCGCGCTGATCGCTGCGGAAGCCCCCGATTTTCCGGCTTTTCTGTTCTCTGAACGTGAGTTCCACAAGGCTGTGAAAGTCTTCCGGAAGGGCTTTGACGGGCTGCTGACCTATGCCGTCAAGTGCAATCCCTCGCCCCACATCATCGCCCAGTTGCATCAAGAAGGCCTGAAGGCGTTCGACGTCGCGTCTAACACTGAAATGGAGCTGGTTCGCGACCACGCGCCTGGTGCCGCGATGCACTACAACAACCCCATCAAGAACAAGCGCGAAATCGAGCGTGCTTATGAAGAATTCGGCGTTCGTTCCTTCACCATCGACCACCCCCAGCAGCTTGACCAACTCGCCGCTGTGGTGTCGCCAAGCCGCGACGTCGAAGTCACCACCCGCTTCAAGGCCGGCAAAGCGCTGAAGTCTTACGATTTCGGCATCAAGTTCGGCGTCATGGAACAGGGTGCGGCCGAAATCGTGACGGCAGTCGAGACCATGGGCTACACGCCAAGCCTCTGCTTCCACGTCGGCTCGCAGTGCGAAGACGCTTATGCCTACGAGCGCCACATCGCCGCTGCTGCCCGCATTGTCGAAGAAGCTGGCATCGAGCTCAAGCGCCTCAATATCGGTGGCGGCTACCCGGCCCCCTATCCGACCAGCGAAGCGCCGCCGATGGACTATTATTTCGAGACCATTTCGACCGCTGTTCAGGATCATTTCGGCGACAACCGCAAGCCGGAGCTCATCATCGAGCCCGGCCGCGCCCTTGTAACCTCGTCGACTTCCCTGCTCCTGCGCGTGAAGCACCAGCGCGGCGGCCAATCGGTCTATGTCAACGACGGCGCCTATGGCTCGCTGATGGAAGTCAAGTTCATGCACTTCACCCCGCCCGTTCGCGTCTGGCGCGGCCCGCGTGTGCACGACAATGATCAGGAATTCTCCGAATTCACCATTTGGGGTCCTACCTGCGACAGCTACGACGTACTGCCCCAGGTTTTCACCCTCCCGGCTGACATCGACGAAGACGATTGGATCGAGTTTGGCCTCATGGGCGCCTACACTCAAGCCTCGCTGACGCCCTTCAACGGCTTTGATCGCCGTGACCAGTATTGGGTGGACGAGATCTACACCGGCAAGGACCAGCGGCCGGAATAAGCCGACGATAGCCTTCTTATTGACCCTCGGGCTTGCCCGGGGGTTTATCCTGCGTATCGAGGAGAAGCGCCGTTGCAAGTTCCAGCGTTACAATCTCTCGGTACCCGCATCTGGATCACCGGACCGGCTGCTGGCGGAAAGTCGACCCTTGCCAGCGCACTCGGACGTAAGCTCGACCTCCCCGTCTTTCACCTTGACCAACTTCGGTTCGAGCCAGGCACTTGGACCGAACGACCAGCGGAAGATTTCCTCGCAAATGTGGAAGCCGTCGTCGCCACCGATAGCTGGGTTATCGAAGGCAATTACTTCTCTTTTCTCGCTGGCCGGCTGGAGCGGGCAACGGGGATCATCAGCCTTTCGTCACCCCGCCTCGGCAATTTCGGCCGGTATCTTAGGCGTTGCCTCTACCCATCAAGGCGCGTGGGAACCATGGCCAATGCTGGTGAGGCACCCAATTGGTCAATGATCCGCTGGGTGCTTTGGGACGAACCAAAACGGCGCGCTAAGAAACAAGAGCTTCTTGCTCAGGCGACAGGCACCGTTGTCGGGACCCGTTCGTTTGACGAGCTCAAGAAGCTACATGAAATATGGACGCTCGAGCAGGCCAGAACTTAGCCTCCCGAAAGTGTTCGAACCAATCCGCGGAACAAGGCAAAGGACATTGACGCCTCATGACATGGCGCTTTCCAGCCCTTTCTCCCTCACCAGCCCCAGCCTGATCACACTTTCTGCTGTCGCGAGGATTGCGTCCTTGCCGCTGATGAAGGGACGGCCGAGCAGCTCCTCGCCCTTGGTGCGGTCATAGTGCTTCTCATTACCAATATCGTTGATAATCTGCCGCGCCGGCCCGCCGAAACGCGCTAGGAGCTTGATGATCCAGTCTGGCACCTGCTTCCGCGTGATCTCGCGATCCGGATAAGCCCCACGCAAGATGTCGGCCACCTGTGGGAAGGGCACATAGTCGGACGTCGCTAGGTAGCGATGTCCTGCCGATGACGGCTGCTGCAGTGCCGCGATGTGCATGGCCGCCACATCCCGCACATCGATCAGCGAGAAACCGTTGCTCGGCATGGCCGGGGTCGATCCATCTAGCAGCCCCGAGACCATGCGCAGAGAAATACTTGCATCCTCATCGAGTGCCGGCCCAAGAATAGCTCCGGGATGGATCGTCGTCAGCGCCAACCCCTCGGATCGGGCGTAAGCCCAGGCCGCTCGCTCCGCCTTGGTCTTGCCTACGCAATAGGCCCAGGTGAACTTCATCGCATCAAGATCGGTGAAGTCTTCCTCGGTGTACACGCGCTTGCCCGTGGTCTGCCCGTGCCCGTAACCGACTGTCGCGATAGACGATGTCATCACCACCCGCTTGATGCCGGTCACAACGGCAAAGCGCAGGATGCGCTCCGTTCCCTCCACAGCCGGTCCGATTACAACTTGCGGGTCCTTAGGCTCAATGCCTAAAATTTGCGCCGCCACATGGGCGATCGCATCCACCCCGATCATCGCCTCCCGCCAGCCATGATCGCTCATCAGATCGACTTTAACAAAATCGAGCCGCGGCAGCAAATTCTCGCCCAATTCTCTAGCCACTGCCCGCCGAACCTTCTCGGCCTTGCTGTCGGATCGCACCGTGCCACGCACGTCGAACCCAGCCCGGAGCAGCTCGATGACCGTCCACTTGCCGACAAACCCGCCCGCACCTGTAACCAGAACCCGACCTGTTCGCATCGCACTCCCCCAAAACAAAAGCGGCCACGGAATGAACCGCAGCCGCTTTGAAATGTCTATGGGTCTTCGCGCTTACGCGGCTTCAGACTCGTCTTCGTCACGGTACTGGACCGGGCCGCTATCCTGGCCCTTGGCATCGACGTCGCGATCGACAAACTCGATCACGGCCATTGGCGCATTATCGCCATAGCGAAAGCCGGCCTTCATGATGCGGATATAGCCGCCCTGGCGTTCCTTGTAGCGCGGGCCGAGCACGGCAAAAAGCTTTGCCACCTGACCTTCGTCGCGCACCTGCGCAATGGCCTGCCGGCGAGCATGCAGATCGCCGCGCTTGCCCAGCGTGATCAGCTTCTCGACGATCGGACGGAGGTCCTTCGCCTTTGGCAGGGTCGTGACGATCTGCTCGTGCTTGATCAGCGCGGCGGACATATTGGCGAACATTGCCTTGCGATGGCTGGCAGTCCGGTTGAGTTTGCGGCCTGAATTACCGTGGCGCATGGTTGTCTCCTAAGGGGCTTGGCAGCGCCAGATCAGTAGTGATCTTCGTAGCGCTTGGCGAGGTCATCGATATTCTCGGGTGGCCAGTTGTTAACGTCCATTCCGAGATGAAGCCCCATTTGTGCCAGGACTTCCTTGATTTCATTGAGCGACTTGCGGCCGAAGTTCGGCGTCCGCAGCATCTCGGCTTCCGTCTTCTGGATCAGGTCGCCGATATATACGATGTTGTCGTTCTTGAGGCAGTTTGCCGAACGCACCGACAACTCGAGTTCGTCGACCTTCTTGAGCAGTGCCGGATTGAAAGCCAGTTCAGGAACGGAATCCTGGGCCTTTTCCTTGCTGGGCTCTTCAAAGTTCACGAACACCGACAGCTGGTCCTGAAGAATGCGCGCAGCATAAGCAACGGCATCTTCCGGTGACACGGCGCCATTGGTTTCCACCTGCAGGGTCAGCTTGTCCTTATCCAGGCTTTCGCCTGCACGTGTCGCATCGACCTTGTAGCTCACGCGGCGAACCGGGGAGAAGAGCGAGTCGACCGGAATAAAACCGATCGGCGCATCTTCCGGACGGTTCTTGTCGGCGGCAACGTAACCCTTGCCGGTATCGACGGTAAACTCGATGTTGATCTCGGCACCGTCATCGAGATGGCAGATCACCAACTCTGGGTTCAGCACTTCGATATCGCCGGTTACCTTGATGTCGCCGGCCGTTACAGCACCCGGACCTTGCCTGGAGAGCGCAAGGCGCTTTGGCCCCTCGCCACCCATCTTCAACGCTATTTCTTTCACGTTGAGGACGAGGTCGGTGATGTCTTCCCGCACGCCTGGAAGCGAGGAGAATTCATGCAGGATGCCGTCAATCTGGATTGCGGTCACTGCCGCGCCCTGAAGCGACGACAGCAGCACGCGACGCAGGGCATTACCAAGGGTAAGCCCGTAACCGCGCTCAAGCGGCTCGGCAACTACCGAGGCCACGCGCGCGTTGTCGCTGCCCGAAACAATCTCCAGCTTGGTCGGCTTGATCAGTTCTTGCCAGTTCCTCTGGATCGTCACGGTTATGTCCTTTCAAAATCGCGGCCCCAGCCCGAGCCGCTCCGCCGCAAACGCAATAAGACTCCCGGCTTTGGCAGCCGGGAGCTCTTCAATCCGCCTAGATTAGACGCGGCGCCGCTTGCGTGGGCGGCAGCCATTATGCGGAATGGAAGTAACGTCACGGATTGAGGTGACGTTGAAGCCAGCCGCCTGCAAAGCGCGCAGTGCCGATTCCCGGCCCGAACCGGGACCACGCACCTCGACCTCGAGGGTCTTCATGCCGTGTTCCTGAGCCTTCTTTGCAGCGTCTTCAGCAGCAACCTGGGCAGCATACGGGGTCGACTTGCGCGAACCCTTAAAACCCATGACGCCTGACGAGGACCACGAGATCGTGTTGCCCTGCATGTCAGCAATGGTGACCATGGTGTTGTTGAACGAAGCATTCACGTGGGCAACGCCCGACGTAATGTTCTTGCGTTCCTTGCGCTTGACGCGCGCGGTTTCAGTCTTAGCCATCTATTTCCTCTATTCGATATCGGCGCTGCCGTTAGCCATCCAGCCCCGGCAGCTACATCGAAGAACCTAATAAAGCGGGTTCTTACTTCTTCTTGCCGGCAATCGGCTTAGCCGGACCCTTGCGGGTGCGGGCATTGGTATGGGTACGCTGGCCACGAACCGGCAGCCCACGACGGTGGCGCAGGCCGCGGTAGTTACCCAAATCCATAAGCCGCTTGATGTTCATCGCCACGTTGCGGCGAAGGTCACCTTCCACGACGTAGTCGCGGTCGATAGTCTCACGGATCTGGATCACTTCGGCGTCGGTCAATTCGTTGACGCGACGGTCGGCTGGGATGCCAACCTTGGTGCAGATATCCTCGGCGAACTTGTCACCGATCCCGTGGATATACTGCAGCGCGATGATCACACGCTTATTCGTCGGGATATTGACGCCAGCAATACGAGCCACGTCTGCACTCCTTCATTCAACACGGCAACCATCACGGCCCGTGCCGTTAAACAACAAGGGACCGGACTTCGACCCCCAACTTCTTTGAGGAACCGAATCCAGCCCAATAATCTTTGAGACTGCTCGGTTCTTTAGTGGCTCGATTCCGCAGAGTCAACCGCGAAGTCAAGCGCTATTTCTATTGCGCGATGGCAGCCTTGATCGCTGCAGTCACACTTTCGACAGGTTCCATTCCGTCCACTGTCTTGAGCAGGCCCTTACCGCGATAATAGGCAACCAGCGGCGCCGTCTGCTCCTGGTAGATACCGAGCCGCTTGCGTAGCACGTCTTCATTGTCGTCGGCACGCGCCCCATCGGATTCCTTGGAACGCTGAATAACCCGGCGCACCAGCTCATCGGGATTCACGGTCATCTCGACGACGGCGTCGAGCCTTACGCCTTTCTCGGCCAGGATCTGGTCAAGTGCCTCGGCTTGAGCGATGGTCCGCGGAAAACCGTCCAGGATAAAACCTGGCTTGCAGTCTTCGGCATCCAATCGCTCCGATACGATGCCGTTTACAATCGCATCGGAAACAAGATCACCCCGGTCAACGACCGCTTTGGCCTCAAGCCCCAGCGGCGTGCGAGCGGAAATGGCCGAACGCAAGATGTCGCCAGTCGACAGCTGCGGTATGCCATAGGCCTCAAGCAAGATCTTGGCCTGCGTACCCTTCCCCGCGCCCGGCGGTCCGAGCAGAATAAGCCTCATCGGCGCTTGCCTCCCCCAAGTCGGGACTTCTTCACCAGTCCCTCATATTGCTGCGCAATCAAATGGCTCTGGATCTGGCTAACTGTATCGAGCGTCACCGTCACCATGATCAGCAGCGACGTACCACCTATGAACTGGCTGACCGCCAATTGGCTGAACATCACCTCAGGGATCAGGGCGACCACGGTCAGATATAAGGCACCGATCACCGTGATGCGCGTCAGCACATAGTCGATATGCTGCGCCGTGCGCTCGCCCGGACGAATGCCGGGAATGAAGCCACCCGACCGCTTGAGGTTGTCCGCGGTTTCCTGCGGATTGAAGACGATTGCCGTATAGAAGAAGGCAAAGAAGATGATGAAGAACGCAAACAGCGCCAGGTAAAGCGGCTGGCCGCGCCCCAGGAGAGCCGTAACCACCTGCAGCCATTCGGGCGCATTGCCCTGTGCGGCAAACGAGGCGATCGTTGCTGGTAGCAACAGCAGCGACGAGCCAAAGATTACCGGGATAACGCCAGACGTATTCAGCTTCAGCGGCAGGTGGGACGTATCCCCCTGGAACATCTTGTTGCCGACCTGACGCTTTGGATACTGGATCAGCAAACGACGCTGGGCGCGCTCGAAGAACACGATTGCTGCGATCACCACCAAGGCGATGATGATCATCCCGAAGCCGGCGAACGCTGGCAGCGCCCCAGTACGGCTCAACTCAAGCGTCTGCACGATCGTCGTTGGCAAGTTTGCCACGATTCCGGCAAAGATGATCAGCGAAATACCGTTACCGACGCCGCGAGAAGTAATCTGCTCGCCCAGCCACATCAGGAACATGGTGCCGCCGACCAGGGTGATCACAGTCGAGATACGGAAGAACCAGCCTGGATTGAGCACAACGCCCTGGCTGCCTTCGAGCCCGACGGCAATGCCATAGGCCTGGACTGCGCAGAACACGACGGCCAGATACCGCGTGTACTGGTTCATCTTGCGGCGGCCGGCCTCGCCCTCTTTCTTGAGAGCTTCAAGGCGCGGCGACGCCGTTGCGATCACCTGTACCACGATGGATGCGGTGATATAGGGAATGAGGTTCAACGCGAAGATCGCCATGCGCTCGACGGCGCCACCGGCAAACATGTTGAACATGCCAATGATGCCCTGCTGGCTCTGCTCAAACGTTGCGCGGAACGCATCGGGATCAATGCCCGGAACGGGAATGAAAGTACCCAGACGATAAACAAGCAGCGCGCCCAGTGTGAACCAGATGCGCTGCTGCAGGGCTTTCGCCTTGGAGAATGTCGAGAAATTAAGATTACGTGCCAGCTGTTCGGCTGCGGACGCCATTATTCGCTCCCTGTGGCTTTTGGGCCTGGTGCGCTCGGAGCGCTTTGAGACGCATCTGCATCACGAACGCAACAAACCAAAAGCGCACCCAACCTATAGGTCGGATGCGCCAAGCCGATAATCAACCGGCGTATGGGGTCTTCTTCCAAGTTTCCTTGGTCGGGATCAGGTCAACCTTGCCGCCAGCGGCTTCGATCGCTGCCAGTGCACCCTTGGTCGCATAGTTCACGTTGAAGGTCACCTTCTGCGCGGTGAAGCCTTCCGAACCGATCAGGCGCACGCCATCCTTTGGACGACGGATCACGCGGGCAGCGATCAACGCCGCAGCGTCGATCACAGCCTTTGCGTCGAGCTTGCCGGCGTCAATGTAAGCCTGCAGGCGATCAATGCGAACTTCGTTCCAGTCACCTGGATTGAGTGCATTGAAGCCGCGCTTTGGCATACGCATGTGAAGGGGCATCTGGCCGCCTTCGAAGCCGTTGATCGCAACGCCCGAGCGTGCAGTCTGGCCCTTGCCGCCGCGACCACCGGTCTTGCCCTTGCCCGAACCGATACCACGACCGATACGGATGCGGGTCTTGGACGAGCCAGGATTGTCGCGAAGTTCATTCAAACGGGTCATTGATCGACCTTCCCTTTTACTCGCCGACGACGCGGACGAGGTGCGGGAGCTTGTTGATCATGCCGCGCACTTCTGGCGTATCGATCAGCTCGCGCTCTTTGTTCATCTTGTTGAGCCCGAGACCGATCAGGGTCGCGCGCTGCACCTTGTCTCGGCGGATCGGCGAGCCGATCTGCTTAACGGTGATCATCTTTTTGTCAGCCATGCTCTCTCTCCTGACCTGGGCGATCAAGCTTCGACCGCAGTCTCGCCGCGGCGAGCCTGCAGTTCCGAAACCTTGAGGCCGCGGCGGGAAGCAACCGAGCGTGGGCTATCAACGCGCTTGAGCGCATCGAAGGTCGCCCGCACCATGTTGTATGGGTTGGCAGTGCCCTGCGACTTGGCAACGATGTCGTTGATACCAAGCGTTTCGAACACGGCGCGCATCGGACCACCAGCAATGATGCCAGTACCGGGAACAGCTGCACGCAAGATCACCTTGCCCGCGCCATGGCGGCCCTGGACATCGTGGTGCAGCGTGCGCGCATCGCGCAGCGGAACGCGGATCATCTGGCGCTTGGCCTGCTCGGTGGCCTTGCGGATTGCTTCTGGGACTTCACGGGCCTTACCGTGACCAAAACCCACGCGACCCTTCTGATCGCCAACAACGACGAGCGCTGCGAAGCCGAAGCGACGACCACCCTTGACCACCTTCGCCACGCGGTTGATGTGGACAAGGCGATCGACGAATTCGCTTTCGCGCTCTTGAACGTCTCTGCTCATAATTTTCTTTCCTCGCCGTGTTCTAAAACTGCAGGCCGCCCTCGCGGGCAGCGTCTGCAAGGGCCTTCACACGGCCATGATAGATGTACGACCCACGATCGAATACGACTTCGGCCACACCGGCCTTGGTGCCGCGCTCGGCGATCAGCTTGCCGATAACGGCAGCAGCCTCAGCCGAACCACCGTTCTTGACGGTTGCCTTGACGTCCTTGTCGAGGGTGGACGCAGCGGCCAGCGTACGGCCGTTCACGTCGTCGATGATCTGAGCGTAGATATTCTTGTCCGAACGGAAAACCGACAGACGCGGACGACCGAAGGCACGAGCCTTGAGCGCCTTGCGGACACGAGCCTTGCGGCGTTCCGCACCTTTTGCACTGATTGCCATAGGTGGCGCTCCTTACTTCTTCTTGCCTTCTTTGCGGAAGACCTGTTCGCCCAGATAGCGCACACCCTTGCCCTTATAGGGCTCGGGCTTACGCCAGGAACGAATGTTCGCCGCAACTTGGCCAACCTGCTGCTTGTCGATGCCGGTGATGACGATTTCCGTCGGTGCCGGCACGGCAAGCGTGATGCCCTGTGGGGCCTGATAAACGACTTCATGGCTGAAACCAAGCGACAGCTTGACATCCTTGCCCTGCATCGCGGCACGATAGCCAACGCCCTGGATGGCGAGGCGCTTTTCAAAGCCTGCCGAAACACCGGTGACCATGTTCTGGATCAGTGCACGGGTGGTGCCCCAGGCAGCACGGGCCTCACGGGTGTCGTTCGCGGGCGAGATCACGACGCCATCGGCACCATTCTCGGCATTGACCACATCCATGAGTTCGATGCTCAGTTCGCCCTTCGGGCCCTTGGCGGACACAGTACGACCATTGATCGTGACCGTAACGCCGCTTACCGGTGCAACCGGTTTCTTGCCAGTACGTGACATTCTAGTTCAATCCTTGAGTAATCGTCTTACCGTGCCTTAGAAGACGCGGCAGAGTACCTCGCCACCAACATTGGCAGCCTTGGCTTCGTGGTCGGCCATCACACCCTTGGGGGTGGAAAGGATCGACACACCCAGGCCATTGGCGACCTGTGGAATATTCTTGACGGAAGCGTACACGCGGCGGCCGGGACGCGAAACGCGCTCGATCGTGCGGATGACACCTTCATTGTCCGAATACTTGAGTTCGATTTCGTACTCGGAAGCGCCGTTCTCGAACTTGGTCTCCGAATAGCCACGGATAAAGCCCTCGGACTGGAGCACGTCCAGTACGCGGCCACGCAGCGTCGAAGCCGGGGTCGAAACAGAATTCTTGCGACGCATCTGTGCGTTGCGGATGCGCGTCAGCATGTCGCCGATTGGATCGGAAAAGCTCATCGTAGTTTCTCCTTACCAGCTCGACTTAACAAGGCCTGGGATCTGGCCCATATTGCCCAGCTGACGCAGAGCGATACGGCTCATCTTAAGCTTGCGGTAGTAGCCACGCGGACGACCCGAGACTTCGCAACGGTTGCGAACGCGGACCTTGGCCGAATTACGCGGCAGTTCAGCCAGCTTGAGCTGGGCTGCGAAGCGCTGGTCCATGGGGATCGACTGATCCTTGGTCTGTGCCTTGAGAGCGGCGCGCTTACCAGCATACTGCTTGGCGAGCCGGGCACGCTTGTTGTTCTTTTCGATGGAGCTGGTCTTTGCCATATCCTGATCCTCTTTCCCTTCCCTATCCGCTTACTGGCGGAAGGGGAAGTTGAATGCCTTGAGCAGCGCACGTGCCTCATCATCGGTCTTGGCAGTCGTGGCAACCACGATGTCCATGCCCCAGACCTGATCAATCTGATCATAGTTGATTTCTGGGAAGATGATGTGTTCCTTGATGCCCATGGCGTAATTGCCACGGCCATCAAACGAGTTGGGGTTCAACCCGCGGAAGTCACGAACGCGTGGCAGTGCGATGTTCACCAAACGGTCAAGAAACTCGTACATGCGAGTCTTGCGCAGCGTGACCTTCACGCCAAGCGGCATGTCTTCACGAACCTTGAAGCCGGCGATCGACTTGCGAGCATAGGTGATCACTGGCTTCTGGCCAGCGATGCGTTCCATCTCGGCTGCAGCCGACTTGACCTTCTTGGTATCATTGACGGCTTCGCCAACGCCCATGTTGAGTACGATCTTGTCAAGGCGCGGCAGCTCCATGACGTTCTTGTAGCCGAACTGCTCGGTCAGAGCCTTGCGAATGTTCTCGTCATATTCGGTCCGGAGACGCGGAATGTAAGCGGTCTCAGCCATCGATCGAATCTCCGGTCGATTTGGCGACGCGACTCTTCACGCCGTCCTTGATCTGGAAACCAACGCGGCTGGGCTTGCCATTGGCGTCGGCGATCGCGAGGTTCGACAAATGGATCGGCGCTTCCTTGGTGAAGATGCCGGCATCGGTCGACGCGGTCTGCTTGGTGTGGCGCTTGACCAGGTTGATGCCTTGGACCAGTGCCTTGGTTTCGGTTGGGATGACGGACAGGACCTGGCCGGTTTTGCCTTTGTCCTTGCCTGCCAGGACAACGACCTTGTCGCCCTTTTTAATCTTGGCGGCCATTACAGCACCTCGGGTGCGAGCGAAATGATCTTCATGTGGTTCTTGGCGCGAAGCTCACGCGGAACTGGTCCGAAGATACGGGTGCCGATCGGCTCTTTCTGATTGTTGATCAGAACCGCGGCGTTCTTGTCGAAACGGATCACCGTGCCATCGGGGCGCCGAATGTCGAACGAGGTGCGAACCACCACGGCCTTCATCACTTGACCCTTCTTAACGCGACCACGCGGAATAGCATCCTTGACCGAAACGACAATGATGTCGCCGACCGAGGCGTATTTGCGATGCGAGCCGCCCAGCACCTTGATGCACATGACGCGACGCGCGCCGGAATTATCCGCGACGTCGAGATTTGATTGCATCTGAATCATGACTGGATGCCTTCTTGTTAAATCGACCCGCCGTCCCCGGCTCGCCGACCTTGAAATCTAAACTTACGCGGAGGGAGCCGATGCGGCCGCTTCCGAAACAAGCGTCCAGCGCTTGTTCTTGGAAATCGGTGCAGTCTCTTCGATCCACACGATGTCCCCGACCTTGGCAATATTGCCTTCGTCATGGGCATGGTACTTCTTGGAACGGCGCACGGTCTTCTTCATGACCGGGTGCGTGAAACGGCGCTCAACGCGCACCACGACCGTCTTCTCATTGGCGTCGGAGACCACAGTCCCCTGCAAAACGCGCTTTGGCATGGTCGCGGCTCCTTACTTCGCTGCGTTCTTTTCGCCGAGGATCGTCTTGATCCGCGCGATATCGCGGCGAACCTTTTTGACCTCGGTCGGCTTTTCGAGCTGCTGGGTAGCACGCTGGAAACGCAGGTTGAACTGTTCTTTCTTCAAGGCGACGAGCTGATCCTTCAGTTCGTCTGCGGTCTTGCTCCGCACATCACTGGCTTTCATGCTCGCTGTCCTTAGTCGGCAATGCGGGTAACGACCCGCGTCATGATCGGAAGCTTCATGGCACCGAGGCGCAGAGCTTCCTTAGCGACGTCCTCAGGGACGCCGTCGATCTCGAATACGATACGGCCTGGCTTCACACGGGCGGCCCAGAATTCAACAGAACCCTTACCCTTGCCCATACGAACTTCGGTCGGCTTTTTGGACACCGGCAGGTCCGGGAAAATCCGGATCCACACCCGACCCTGGCGCTTCATTTCGCGGGTGATCGCGCGGCGAGCCGCTTCGATCTGGCGAGCCGTGACGCGCTCGGGTTCAGTTGCCTTCAAGGCATACTGGCCGAAAGCAAGCTCGGTACCGCCCTTGGCAACGCCATGGATGCGGCCCTTGTGAGCCTTGCGGAACTTCGTCTTTTTTGGTTGCAGCATAATGAATATACCTTCTTATGCGCGTTCGCGGTCACGATCGCCACGCTCGCGGCGCGGTTCACGTTCACTACGCTGGCCACCCTGATCGGCGCCTTCAGTGGCGCGGCGTTCATGGGCAGTGGGATCATGCTCGAGGACTTCACCCTTGAAGATCCAAACCTTGATCCCGATGATGCCGTAAGTGGTCTCGGCTTCAGCCGTGCCGTAATCGATATCGGCGCGCAGGGTGTGCAGCGGCACACGGCCTTCACGGTACCATTCGGTACGAGCGATATCGGCACCGCCAAGACGGCCACCAACGTTCACGCGGATGCCCCCGGCGCCCATGCGGATCGCCGTCTGCACGGCGCGCTTCATGGCACGGCGGAAAGCCACGCGGCGTTCCAGCTGCTGGGCAATGCCCTGGGCAACCAGCGTCGCATCAGTTTCGGGCTTGCGCACTTCAACGATGTTGATGTGCACTTCGCTATCGGTGAACTTCTTCACCTTGGCGCGGATCTTATCGATGTCAGCGCCCTTCTTGCCGATCACGATGCCCGGGCGGGCAGTGTGGATCGACACCCGGCACTTGCGGTGCGGACGCTCGATAACGATCTTGCTGACAGCAGCGGCCTTGAGGTCGTCGAGCAGCATCGTGCGGATCTTGAGGTCTTCCTGCAGCAAGCTACCGTAGTCGCCCTTGTTGGCGAACCAACGGCTGTCCCAAGTGCGGTTGATGCCCAGGCGAAAGCCGATTGGATTGATTTTCTGGCCCATTATGCGGCCTCCTCAACTTGCCGGACGACGATCGTCAGATGCGAGAATGGCTTCTCGATACGCGAGGAGCGACCACGGCCACGAGCCATGAAGCGCTTCATCACCAGCGAATTACCAACAAAGGCTTCAGCAACGACGAGCGCGTCGGTGTCGAGGCCATGATTGTTCTCGGCGTTCGCGATGGCGCTTTCCAGCACCTTCTTGACTTGGCCGGAGATGCGCTTGTGGCTGAACTCGAGGTCGGCCAGAGCCTTCTCGACCTTCTTGCCACGGATCAACTGCGCGACGAGGTTCAGCTTCTGAGGGCTGATGCGCAGCATGCGCAAGACAGCCTTAGCCTCGTTGTCCTTGAGAGCGCGCTCAGTATTTGGCTTGCCCATCTTACTTCCTCTTGGCCTTCTTGTCGGCCGCATGACCGTAATAGGTACGGGTCGGTGCGAATTCGCCGAACTTGTGACCGATCATGTCTTCCGTGACGCTGACCGGGATGTGCTTGTGGCCATTGTGCACGCCGAACGTGATACCCACGAACTGCGGCAGGATGGTCGAGCGGCGGCTCCAGATCTTGATCACGTCGTTACGGCCTGAGGCGAGCGCCTTTTCAGCCTTTTTGAGCATGTAGCCGTCGACAAACGGCCCCTTCCAGATTGAACGGGTCATGGCTTACCTGCCCTTCTTCACGTGACGGCTACGAACGATAAACTTGTCCGTTGCCTTGTTGCTGCGGGTCTTGTTGCCCTTGGTGCCCTTGCCCCAAGGGGTAACAGGGTGACGGCCACCAGAGGTACGGCCTTCGCCACCACCATGCGGGTGATCGATCGGGTTCATGGCCACGCCGCGGGTAACCGGCTTGCGGCCCAGCCAGCGCGAACGACCGGCCTTGCCGAGCGAGGTGTTGGAATGGTCCTGGTTCGAAACGGCACCAACGGTTGCAAGGCAAGTGCCATGCACGCGGCGCTGTTCGCCCGAGTTCAGGCGAAGGATCGCCCAACCCTGGTCACGACCGACATACTGAGCATAAGCACCAGCCGAACGGGCGACCTGCCCACCCTTGCGGGGCTTGAGCTCAATGTTGTGCACGATCGTGCCGACCGGCATGCGCTCGAGCGGCATTGCGTTGCCTGGCTTAACGTCGACAGTGTTCATCGAGGAGATGACCTTGTCGCCGGCTGACAGGCGCTGTGGCGCGACGATATAGGCGAGCTCGCCGTCTTCGTACTTGATCAGCGCGATCCAAGCCGTACGGTTGGGATCATATTCCAGGCGCTCGACCGTTCCGACCGCGTCGAACTTGACGCGTTTGAAGTCGATCATGCGATAGGTGCGCTTGTGTCCGCCACCCCGATGGAAGGTGGTGATGCGGCCGCGATTGTTACGGCCACCGGACTTGGACAGGCCTTCGGTCAAAGTCTTGACCGGCTTGCCCTTCCAGAGTTCCGACCGGTCGGTCGTAATCAGCTGACGACGGCCTTCGGAGGTGGGATTGTAAGTTTTTAGAGCCATTTTTCTGTCTCTTGTCCCTTAGAGGCCGGTCGAAATGTCAATCGACTGGCCGTCGACGAGGGTCACGATCGCCTTCTTGACGTCGTTGCGCGTACCGATGCGGCCGCGGAAGCGCTTAACCTTGCCCTTGCGGACCAGGGTGTTCACTGCCTTGACCTTGACCGAGAACAGCTGCTCGACGGCAGCCTTGATGTCGGTCTTGTTGGCATCGATCGCGACGTCGAAAACGATCTGGTTGTTTTCCGAAGCCAGGGTCGACTTTTCAGTCACCACCGGATTGCGGACGATATCGTAAGCGCTGAGCTTGTTCATGCGAACCTCGCTTCTAGCGCTTCGAGCGCTGCCTTGGTCAGGACGAGCTTGTCGCGCTTAAGGATCGAAACAACGTTGATCCCCTGGATCGGCAAGACGTCGATATGCGGGATGTTGCGGGCCGACAAAGCGAAGTTCTGGTCCACCGCTACACCGTCGATGATCAGCGCATTGGTCCAGGCCAGCTTGCCGAACGTTGCCAGCAGGCCAGCAGTCTTGGCTTCGTTCTGGGCAATGCTGTCGACAACGATCAGCGAGCCCGACTTGGCCTTGGACGACAGCGCATGCTTCAAAGCCAAGGCGCGAACCTTCTTGGGAAGGTCAATCGCATGGCTGCGTGGCGTAGGACCGAATGCACGGCCACCACCACGGAACTGTGGAGCCTTGCGATCGCCATGGCGAGCGCCGCCCGAGCCCTTCTGCTTCACGAATTTCTTGCCCGTCCGCGAGCCTTCCGAACGATGCTTCACATCGTGCGTGCCGGCCATTGCCTTGAGCTGCTGATAACGAACCATGCGGTGCAGGATGTCCTGGCGGACTTCAAGACCGAAGACGTCGTCGGCGAGCTGGACGGAACCAGCGGCCTTGCCGTCGAGGGTTGTGACGTTGAGTTCCATTTAGTTACCTTCCCCCGCGACTTCAGCGGCGGCCTTGAACGAGCCCGGGAAAGCAGCGCCCTGAGGAGCAGGCTTCTTGACGGCGTCCTTGATCATGATCCAAGCGCCCTTGGCGCCCGGAACCGAACCCTGGATCATGATCAAACCGCGCTCGACGTCGGTCTTGACGACTTTGACGTTCTGCGTGGTGATGCGACGATCGCCCATATGGCCCGGCATCTTCTTGTTCTTGAAGGTCTTACCTGGGTCCTGACGACCACCGGTAGAACCGATCGAGCGGTGCGACACCGACACGCCGTGCGTTGCACGCAGGCCGCCAAAGTTCCAGCGCTTCATACCGCCGGCAAACCCCTTGCCGATCGAAGTGCCGGTGACGTCCACCAACTGGCCTTCGACGAAATGATCGGCCTGCAGCGTCGCACCAACCTCGATGAGGTTGGCTTCATCGACGCGGAATTCCGCGACGTGACGCTTTGGCTCAACCTTGGCAACCGCGAACTGGCCGCGTTCTGCCTTGGTCGTGTTCTTGACCTTGGCCTGGCCTGCGCCAAGCTGCAGGGCGACATAGCCGTCCTTGTCTGCGGTCCGCTGGCCCACCACCTGGCAGTTCTGCAGTTCCAGCACCGTGACAGGAACGTGCGAGCCGTCCTCTGCGAAGATGCGGGTCATGCCCAGCTTCTGTGCGATCAATCCAGAACGCATCGGTTGTTACCTTCTCTTTTGGCGCCGTACCGGGTCATGGCTTCAGAGGACCCTTTGTTTGGTAGGCGCGGAAAACTTATCGTAGCCCTAGAGCTTGATTTCGACGTCGACGCCGGCGGCGAGATCGAGCTTCATCAGTGCATCAACCGTTTGAGGGGTCGGGTCCACGATGTCCAGGAGACGCTTGTGGGTCCGGATCTCGAACTGCTCGCGCGACTTCTTGTCGATGTGCGGAGAGCGGTTGACGGTAAATTTGTCGATTCGCGTCGGCAGCGGGATCGGCCCGCGAACCTGCGCGCCCGTACGCTTGGCCGTCGACACGATCTCGCGCGTGGAGGCATCGAGAACGCGGTGGTCAAACGCCTTGAGGCGGATGCGAATATTCTGACCGTTCATCTTGTGTAATCCTGACGAAAATGGATCGCGGCGCGCGTTTATCCGCGCGCCGCGAATATCTTTAAAGGGCTTACTTCAGGATCTTCGCAACGACGCCGGCGCCGACAGTGCGGCCACCTTCACGGATAGCGAAGCGGAGCTTCTCTTCCATAGCGATCGGAACGATGAGCTGAACGTTCATGTTAATGTTGTCGCCCGGCATAACCATTTCCGTGCCTTCCGGCAGAGTCACGATGCCCGTCACGTCCGTGGTACGGAAGTAGAACTGGGGACGGTAGTTGCCGAAGAACGGAGTGTGACGACCGCCTTCTTCCTTGGTTAGGATATAAGCCTCAGCAACGAAGTCGGTGTGCGGGGTCACGGAACCGGGCTTGCAGAGAACCTGGCCGCGCTCAACCTGAGTGCGATCAATACCGCGGATCAGCGCGCCGATGTTGTCGCCAGCCTGGCCCGAGTCGAGCAGCTTGCGGAACATTTCAACGCCAGTAACGGTGGTCTTCTGGGTTGCCTTGATGCCGACGATCTCGACTTCTTCGCCAACCTTGACGATGCCGCGCTCAACGCGACCGGTCACCACGGTACCACGACCCGAGATCGAGAAAACGTCTTCAATCGGGAGCAGGAACGGCTGGTCAACCGGACGTTCTGGCTGCGGAATGTACGAGTCAACGGCAGCCATCAACTCGAGAACGGCGTCGTGGCCGAGCTTCTTGTCGCTGTCTTCAAGAGCGGCCAGAGCCGAACCCTTGACGATCGGGATGTCGTCGCCCGGGAACTCGTAGGACGACAGAAGTTCACGAACTTCCAGCTCCACGAGCTCGAGCAGTTCCGGATCGTCGACCATGTCGCACTTGTTCAGGAACACGACCAGCGCCGGCACGCCAACCTGACGGGCGAGCAGGATGTGCTCACGGGTCTGAGGCATTGGGCCGTCGGCAGCCGACACGACCAGGATCGCGCCGTCCATCTGGGCAGCACCGGTGATCATGTTCTTCACATAGTCGGCGTGGCCTGGGCAGTCGACGTGCGCATAGTGGCGCGCAGTGGTCTCATACTCGACGTGGGCGGTGTTGATGGTGATGCCGCGTGCCTTCTCTTCAGGGGCAGCGTCAATCTGATCGTACGCCTTGAAGGTCGCGCCACCGGTCTCAGCCAGAACCTTGGTGATCGCTGCAGTCAGCGAGGTCTTCCCATGGTCAACGTGACCGATGGTGCCGATATTGCAGTGAGGCTTATTGCGGGAAAACTTTTCCTTGCCCATCGCTTCTCTCCGTATTCGTTAGCCCTGCGGCCAACCTTGAGTTTCAGTTTCTTGTTTTAGGCGTACTTGGCCTGGACTTCGTCCGCGACGGCCTGCGGCACCTGCTCGTAGTGATCGAACGTCATCGAGTATTGTGCACGACCCTGGCTCATGGAGCGCAGCGAGTTCACATAACCGAACATGTTCGCGAGCGGTACGTAGGCATTCACGACCTGGAGGACACCGCGACCTTCAGTGCCGTGGATTTGCCCACGACGCGAATTCAAATCGCCGATGACGTCGCCCATGTAGTCTTCCGGCGTCACAACTTCAACCTTCATGATCGGCTCGAGGATCTTGGGAGCCGCCTTGCGCAGGCCTTCGTTGAAACCGGCACGACCGGCGATTTCGAAGGCTAGCACGGACGAGTCGACGTCGTGGTAGGCGCCTTCGGTCAGCGTCACCTTCACGTCCACGATCGGGAAGCCGATCAACGGACCTGCCGACATCACCGACTTGACGCCCTTTTCGACGCCCGGGATGTATTCCTTGGGCACCGAACCACCGACCACGGCGTTCACGAACTCAAGGCCTTTGCCGACTTCGGAAGGCTCGACCGTCAGCTTGACGCGGGCGAACTGACCCGAACCGCCCGACTGCTTCTTGTGGGTATAATCCACATCGGCCTTGCGGGTGATGGTTTCGCGATAAGCCACCTGTGGCTGGCCAATATTGGCCTCCACCTTGAACTCACGGCGCATGCGATCGACGAGGATGTCGAGGTGAAGTTCACCCATGCCTGAGATGATCGTCTGGCCGGATTCTTCGTCCGTCTTGACGCGGAAAGACGGGTCTTCGGCAGCAAGGCGGTTGAGCGCAAGGCCCATCTTTTCCTGGTCAGCCTTGGACTTGGGTTCTACCGAGATGTCGATAACCGGCTCTGGGAAGATCATGCGCTCAAGGATAACCTGGGCGTTCTGCACGCAGAGCGTGTCGCCCGTGGTGGTGTCTTTGAGACCCACGATAGCCACGATATCGCCAGCGAAGGCTTCCGTGATCTGCTCGCGCGAATTGGCGTGCATCTGGAACAGGCGGCCAACACGCTCGCGCTTTTCCTTGACGGTGTTCTCCAACATCATGCCCTGCTCGAGCTTGCCCGAGTAGATGCGGCAGAAGGTCAACGTACCCATATGTGGGTCGTTGGCGATCTTGAACGCCAGCATGGCCAGTGGCTCGTTATCGTCCGCATGACGCTCAATAGGAGCCTCGGTGCGGGCGTCGATACCCTGGATAGCCGGAACGTCGCCTGGAGCTGGCAGAAAATCGATAACGCCATCGAGCAAAGGCTGCACGCCCTTGTTCTTGAAGGCTGACCCGGCAAACACCAGGAAGAACTTCGCATCGATCGTGCCGCGACGCAGCAGACGACGGATCGTATCATTGTTCGGCAGGTCGCCGTTCAGGTACGATTCCATGGCGTCGTCGTCGAGTTCAACGGCGGCTTCGATCATGGCTTCGCGGTACTTCGCAGCCGATTCCTTCAGGTCGTCCGGGATCTCGACAACGTCCCACTGCGCACCGAGTTCTTCGTTGCGCCAAACGAGAGCGTTCATCTCGATCAAGTCGACGACGCCTTTGAACTCGTTCTCGGCGCCGATCGGCAGTTGCACGGGAACGGCCTTGGCACCGAGGCGCGTGCCGATCATTTCTACGCAGCGGTAGAAGTCGGCGCCAATCTTGTCCATCTTGTTGACAAAGATCAGACGCGGAACGTGGTACTTGTCGGCCTGGCGCCAGACAGTCTCGGTCTGGGGCTCGACGCCGGCGTTCGCATCGAGCAGTGCAACCGCACCGTCCAGCACACGCAGCGAACGCTCGACTTCAATGGTGAAGTCCACGTGGCCGGGGGTGTCGATGATGTTGAAGCGGTGCTGGGTACCGTTACGGTCTTTCCAGAACGTGGTGGTCGCAGCCGACGTGATGGTGATGCCGCGTTCCTGTTCCTGCTCCATCCAGTCCATCGTTGCAGCGCCGTCATGGACTTCGCCGATCTTGTGGGACTTGCCGGTGTAGTAAAGGATACGTTCGGTCGTAGTCGTCTTGCCGGCATCGATGTGCGCCATGATGCCGAAGTTACGATACAGATTAATCGGGTATTCGCGTGCCATAGAGCTCTCTCCCTACCAACGGTAGTGCGAGAAGGCACGGTTGGCGTCAGCCATACGGTGCGTATCTTCGCGCTTCTTGACGGCCTGGCCACGGCCATTAAGGGCATCCATCAGCTCACCCGACAGACGCTCACGCATGGTGTTTTCACCACGCTTGCGAGCGGATTCGATGAGCCAGCGAATGGCCAGCGCCTGCTGGCGGTCGGCACGAACTTCGACTGGAACCTGGTAGGTCGCACCACCAACGCGGCGCGAACGCACTTCAACCGAAGGACGGATGTTCTCAAGCGCAGTGTGGAACACTTCGACAGGGTTCTGCTTGACCTTGGTTTCTACGATGTCGAATGCACCATAAACGATGCTTTCGGCAGCGGACTTCTTGCCGTCCTTCATGAGCGAGTTCATGAACTTGGTTAGGACGAGATCGCCATACTTGGCGTCTGGAATAACGTCGCGTTTTTCGGCGCGGTGACGACGGGACATATCTCGATCTCCTTACTTCGGACGCTTCGCGCCATACTTCGAACGGCGCTGCTTGCGGTCCTTGACGCTCTGCGTGTCGAGAACGCCGCGGAGCACGTGATAGCGAACGCCGGGAAGGTCGCGAACGCGGC